>ENA-ORDC01002516-ORDC01002516.1-marine-metagenome-genome-assembly--contig:-NODE-2516-length-10904-cov-3.817678_pt1 | contig 10904 bp, 16 predicted proteins | sample MGYA00237783_ERZ508515 | MGnify/ENA primary metagenome ERZ508515 (study PRJEB26186, sample SAMN06268792) | marine metagenome | isolation source: Eden Landing Ponds, San Francisco, CA, USA | place...
CGAAGCGGTCGTCGTCCGCCAGCGCAAGCCGATCCGGCGGCCGGACGGCACGCGCGTGAAGTTCGAGGACAACGCCGCCGTCATCGTCGACGAGAACGAGGACCCCCGCGGCACCGAACTCAAGGGCCCCATCGCCCGCGAGGTCGCGGAACGGTTCGGAAGCATCGCCAGCACGGCGACGATGATAGTATGACTCGACAGCCGGACAAACAACGAAGCAGACAACGACGCGCCCCGCTCCACGAGAAGCAGCGGCAGGTCCGCGCGCACCTCTCGGAGTCGCTCCGCGAGGAGTACGGCCAGCGTAGCGTCCGCGTCAACGAGGGTGACACCGTCACCGTCCAGCGCGGCGACTTCGCCGGCGAGGAGGCTGACGTGGTGAACGTCGACCTCCGCGACGCGGTCGTGCACGTCGAGGACGTGACGCTCGAGACGGCTGATGGGGAGGAGGTTCCCCGGCCGCTCGACGCGTCGAACCTCGTCGTCACGTCGCTGAACCTCGAGGACGAGAAGCGCGAGGCGCGCTTGGAGGATAACGAATGACCCGACACCAGAAACGACTCTCGGTACCGAAGTCGTGGCCGGTCGAGCGCAAGGAGAACACCTTCACGGTGAAGGCGGGCGCGGGCCCGCACGGCGAGGCGGGCGTTCCCCTCGTCATTCTCCTGCGCGACGTGCTCGGCTACGTCGACTCGAAGAAGGAGGCTCGCTACGCTCTCGACCAGGACTCCGTGCTGGTCAACGGGCAGGCGGTGAGCGACGAACAGCGTCCCATCGGGATGTTCGACATCGTCGCGTTCGCTCAGCGCGAGGAGTACTACCGCGTCTTCCCCGACGAGGGGGGCCGGCTCTCGCTGACGCCCATCGACGCCGACGCCGCGGACTCGCGGCTCGGCAAGGTCGTCGGCAAGCGGCAGGTGCCCGGCGGCGACACCCAGCTCACGCTCCACGACGGGACAACCCTCGTGAGCGACGAGGAGGGTATCGCCGGCGGAGACTCCGTCGTCGTCTCGAACGACGACAAGTCGATCGTCGCCCACTTCCCGTACGAGGAGGGCGCGCTCGTCACCGCGGTCGCTGGCACCCACGCCGGCGAAATCGGCACCATCGAGGAGATCCAGGTGACGCCGAGTTCCTCGCCGAACAACGTCCTCGTCGAGGGCGACGACGGCCGCTTCGAAACGGTCGAGGAGTACGTCGTCGTTATCGACGAGAACTTCACCGACGGAGGTGACGACGAATGAGCTCCGAAGCCGACGAGGGCGAGTTCGCAGATATGCGTCGCCCGCGCGTCGAGAAGGTCGTCGTCCACATGGGCGTCGGCCGTGGCGGCCGCGAACTGGCGAACGGCGAGGAGATTCTCGCCGAGATTGCCGGACAGGAGCCCGTTCGCACGACGGCGAAGCGGACGATTCAGGAGTTCAACGTCCGTGAGGGCGATCCGATCGGCGCGAAGGTGACGCTGCGGGGCGACCTCGCCGAGGAGTTCCTCGCGACGTCGCTGCCGTTCGCGGAGATCAGCGCCTCGCAGTTCGACGAGACGGGGAACTTCTCGTTCGGCATCGAGGAACACACGGAGTTCCCGAGCCAGGAGTACGACCCCGAGATCGGCATCTACGGGCTCGACGTGACCGTCAACCTCGTGCGCCCGGGCTATCGGGTCCACAAGCGCGACAAGGCGAGCACGCAGATTCCCGGCAACCACCGACTCACGCCCGAGGACGCGGTCGCGTTCCTCGAAAGCGAGTTCGACGTGGAGGTAGCAGAATGAGCGAAAGCGAGACAGAACAGGACACGGCGGAGCAGCCCCGGACGGGACAGCTCCACGAGTGCCAGCGGTGCGGTCGAAAGCAGGGGCTCGTCGGCAAGTACGACATCTGGCTGTGCCGACAGTGCTTCCGCGAGATCGCCCGCGATATGGGATTCGAGAAGTACAGCTAACAATGGCGGACAACGACCCACTGGCCAGCGCGCTCTCCGGCATCGACAACGCCGAAGGCGTGGGCCATCTGACACACACGGTAACGCCCGCCTCGAACGAGATCGGTTCCGTGCTCGAAGTGCTCGCCGAACGCGGGTACATCGACACCTTCCAGTTCGTCGACGACGGGAAGGCCGGCGCGTTCGAGGTCGAACTGAAAGGGAGCATCAACGCCTGCGGCACGGTGAAGCCGCGCTACTCGGCGACGGCCGACGAGTACGAGAAGTGGGAGAAGCGGTTCCTCCCCGCCCGCGACTACGGGGCGCTCGTCGTCACCACCAGCCACGGCGTGATGAGCCACTACGAGGCCCGAGAACAGGGCATCGGCGGACAGGTGATCGCGTATGTCTACTGAGATACCGATCCCCGAGGACGTCTCGGCCGAAATCGACCACCTCGACCTCACCGTCGAGGGGCCGAACGGGAGCGTCACCCGCCGGCTCTGGTATCCGGACGTGACTGTCAGCGTCGACGGCGACAGCGTCGTCATCGAGTCGGAGAACACCGACGCGAAGACGAACGCGACCGTCGGCACGTTCGAGAGCCACGTCCACAACATGATCCACGGCGTCACCGAGGGCTGGGAGTACACGATGGAAGTGTTCTACTCCCACTTCCCGATGCAGGTGAACGTCCAGGACGGCGCCGTCGTCATCGAGAACTTCCTCGGTGAGCGCGCGCCGCGGCGTGCCCCCGTCCACGGGGACACGGACGTCGAGGTGGACGGCGAGGAGATCACCCTCTCCGGGCCGAACATCGAGGACGTCGGCCAGACGGCCGCCGACATCGAACAGCTCACTCGCGTCTCTGGGAAAGACACCCGCGTCTTCCAGGACGGCGTGTACATCACCAGCAAGCCGAACCGAGGTGACGCCTGATGGCGGACGACGAGACAGACGAGGAACTCACCGAACTGACCGACATCTCCGGCGTCGGCAACGCGAAGGCCGCGGCCCTCGAGGGCGCGGGCTACGCGACGGTCGACGACGTCCGCGGCGCCTCCCAGTCGGAGCTCGCCGAGGTCGAAGGCATCGGCAACGCGCTCGCCGCGCGGATCAAGAACGACGTCGGCGGGTTGGAGGTCTCCGAGGAGACCGACGCCGAGGTCGAAGCCGAGGAGCCCGAACCGGAAGAAGACGAGGACGTGGAGACGGAGCTCCGTCCCCGCGGCCTCGCTGACAAGACGCCAGAACTCGACGAGGAGACACAGCGGCTGCTCGCCGAGCGCAAGCGCGTCGACACGCCGCAGTTCAATCGGCAGGACTACCACAAGAAGAAGCGGACGCCGTCGTCGTGGCGGCGCCCCCGTGGTGGCCTCTCCAAGCAGCGGCGCGGCATCAAGGGGAAGGGGCAGACGGTCGAGGCCGGCTTCCGAACGCCGGTCGCGACCCGTGGGCTCCACCCCTCGGGCTTCGAGGAGGTCCACGTCCACAACACGGACGACCTCGAAGGCGTCGACGGCGACACCCAGGCGGTCCGCATCGGCTCGACGGTCGGCGCGCGCAAGCGCGAGGCCATCGAAGAGCAGGCCGAAGCACAGGGCGTCCGCGTGTTGAACCCGACGTACGTCGAGGTGGAGGTGGACGATGAGTGACCTGACCGCCCAGCGTCGGCTCGCCGCCGACGTGCTCGACGTCGGGAAGAACCGCGTCTGGCTCGACCCCGAGCGGACGGACGACATCGCGGACGCGATCACCCGCGAGGACGTCCGCGACCTGATCGACGAGGGCGCGATCCGCGCGGAGGACGCGAAGTCCAACTCCCGCGGTCGTGCCCGCGAGCGCGCTGCGAAGCGCTCGTACGGTCACCGCAAGGGCGCTGGCTCCCGCAAGGGGAAGGCCGGCGGCCGCCAGAACACGAAAGAGAAGTGGCAGTCGAAGATCCGCGCACAGCGGGCCACGCTGAAGGAGCTCCGCGACGAGGGTGAGCTCTCCGCCTCGGCATACCGGTCGCTGTACGACCAGGCCTCCGGCGGCGAGTTCGACTCCGTCGCGGACCTCGAACGATACATCGAGAACAACTACTGACAATGGCAACAGGACCACGATACAAAGTGCCGATGCGGCGCCGCCGCGAGGCACGCACGAACTACCACCAAAGGTTGCGCCTGTTGAAATCAGGGAAGCCCCGGCTGGTCGCTCGCAAGAGCAACCAGCAGACCAGGGCGCAGCTGATCGTGACTGGACCGAACGGAGACGAGACGGTGGCGAGCGCCGAGTCGAACGACCTCGCCGAGCACGGCTGGGAAGCGCCCACGGGGAACCTCCCCGCGGCGTACCTCACCGGCCTGCTGCTCGGCCAGCGCGCCGTCGAGGCGGGCTACGAGGAGGCCGTTCTCGACATCGGTCTCAACACCGCCACGCCGGGCTCGAAGGTGTTCGCCGTCCAGGAGGGCGCCATCGACGCCGGCCTGGAGGTGCCGCACAACGACGACGTGTTCGCCGAGTGGGACCGCACGCGCGGTAGCCACATCGCCGAGTACGCAGAGCAGGAGGACGGGCTCTACAGCGGCGACTTCGACGCCACCGAACTACCCGCGCACTTCGACGAACTGCGTGACGAGCTACTAGAGGACAATGAGTAACGGATGGGAGCCGCGAACGCGGCTCGGACGGAAGGTCGTAGAGGGCGAGATAACCACCATGCGGGACGCCCTGAACAGCGGGCTCCCGCTGAAGGAGCCACAGATCGTCGACCAGCTCCTCCCGGACATGGACGACGAGGTGCTGGACATCAACATGGTCCAGCGGATGACCGACTCCGGCCGCCGGGTGAAGTTCCGGTGTGTCGTCGCCGTGGGCAACCACGACGGCTTCGTCGGCTACGCCGAGGGGCGTGACGACCAGGTCGGCGGCGCGATCCAGAAGGCGATCGAGATCGCGAAGCTGAACGTCATCGACGTCTCCCGCGGCTGCGGTTCGTGGGAGTGTGGCTGTGGTCGCCCCCACACGGTCGCGCTGCGCACCACGGGGAAGGCCGGCTCCGTCGAGGTCGAGCTCCGACCCGCACCGCGCGGGCTCGGGCTCGCCGGCGGGGAGACGGTCCGCCACGTGCTCGACCTCGCCGGCATCGAGGACATCTGGACGCGCTCCTCGGGCAACACCCGGACGACGGTGAACTTCGCGAAGGCGACGTTCAACGCGCTGCGGGCGACCAGCGAGGCACGGGTCCCCCAGCGCGCCTTCGAGAAGCGTGAGGTGATCGAGTGATGGAGGCCATCGTCCAGCTCCGCGGCGAGGTGAACCAGAGTCAGGGCGTTCGCGACACGCTCTCGATGCTGAACCTTCACCGGGTGAACCATCTCACCCTCGTCCCCGAGACGGACACGTACCGCGGGATGATCACGAAGGTGAACGACTGGGTGGCTCACGGCACCCCCTCCGAGGAGACGGTCGCGCTGCTCATCGCGAAGCGCGCCGAGCCCGAAGAGGGCGACGCCGACATCGACGACGAGTGGGTCGCCGAGCACACCGACTACGACGACATCGACGCGCTGGCGGCCGCCCTCGTCGACGAGGAGACGACCCTCTCCGAACAGGGCCTCTCCCCGACGCTTCGGCTCCACCCGCCGCGCGGCGGTCACGACGGCATCAAACACCCCGTGAAGGAGGGCGGGGTCCTCGGGAAGCAGTCGACCGAGGAGATCGACGACCTTCTGGAGAAGATGCGATAATGACGAGTAAGAAACGGCGACAGCGCGGATCGCGCACGCACGGCGGCGGCTCGCACAAGAAGCGACGTGGCGCCGGCCACCGTGGCGGCCGCGGCCGTGCCGGTCGCAAGAAACACGAGAAGGGGCTCTACCCGAAGCGCGGCAAACACGGCTTCAAACGGCCACAGAAGACCGACCGCGAGGTCGAGACGATCAACGTCCGCAAGCTCGACGAGGATGCCATCCTCTACGCGGAGGAAGGGCTCGCCGAGGAGACCGACGACGGCTACACGCTTGACGCGCGGGATATCGTCGAGGACGGCCACGAGGTCGACGCGGTGAAGGTGCTCGCCGGCGGGCAGGTCCACAACAGCCTGACCGTCACCGCCGACGCCTTCTCCGATGCGGCCGTCGAAGCAATCGAAGCCGCCGGCGGCGAGACGATCCTCACCGAACACGGCGAGGAGCTCGCGGCCGAGGCCGAAGAAGCTACGGACGACGGGGACACAGAGGAGTAAAATGAGCTGGAAGGAGACCGCCGAACCGGTACTCTCGCGGATGCCCAACGTGGCCCGGCCGGAGGGCCATGTCCCGTTCCGTCGCAAACTCGGCTGGACGGCTGGCGTCCTCGTGTTGTACTTCTTCCTGACCAACGTGACCATCTACGGTCTCGGCGGCGGGAGCGACGCGTTCGGCCAGTTCCGGTCCATCCTCGCGGGACAGCAGGGGAGCATCCTACAGCTGGGTATCGGCCCGATCGTCACGGCGTCGATTGTTCTCCAGCTGCTCGGCGGTGCGAACCTGCTCGGGCTGGACACGGACGACCCCCGCGACCAGGTGTTATACCAGGGGCTTCAGAAGCTGCTGGTGGTCGTGATGGTGATACTCACCGGCCTGCCGATGGTGTTCGCTGGCGGCTTCCTCACGCCCGACCAGCAGGTCGCGCAGTCGCTCGGTATCGGCCTCGGCGGGCTCCAGTGGCTCATGTTCGCCCAGATATTCGTCGGTGGGATCCTCATCCTCTTCATGGACGAGGTCATCTCGAAGTGGGGCGTCGGCTCCGGGATCGGGCTGTTCATCATCGCCGGCGTCAGCCAGCGACTCATCGGCGGCCTCTTCGCCGTCCCCGGCGTGACCGGAAGCCGTGGCTTCCTGTTCAGTTGGTACGAGATCATCGTCGGCGAGACGCAGCTCGGACCGGTGCTCGGCGGACAGGGCTTTCAGGCGCTGCTGCTCGAACAGGGCCAGCTCCTGTTCCTGTTTACCACCGTGCTCATCTTCGTGGTCGTCGTCTACGCGGAGTCGGTCCGCGTCGAAATCCCGCTGTCGCACGCCCGCGTGAAGGGCGCGCGTGGTCGCTTCCCCGTGAAGCTCATCTACGCGTCCGTCCTGCCGATGATCCTCGTTCGCGCGCTGCAGGCGAACCTCCAGTTCCTCGGGCAGATCCTGAACAACTGGTGGGCGGGGATGCCGGCCTGGCTCGGACAGTACACCCAGGGACAGGTCACCGGCGGCCTGTTCTGGTACGTCGCGCCGATCCAGTCCCGACAGGACTGGATGTGGTTCCTCGGGTTCACCTCCCAGGAGCCGGCGGCGATCGCCGTCCGGGTCGCGATCGATCTGACCTTTATGATCATCGGTGGCGCGATCTTCGCCATCTTCTGGGTCGAGACGACGGGGATGGGCCCCGAAGCGACGGCCAAACAGATCCAGAACTCGGGGATGCAGATCCCCGGATTCCGGCGGAACCCGCAGGTCGTCGAGAAGGTCATGGAGCGGTACATCCCGCAGGTGACCGTCATCGGCGGCGCCCTCGTCGGGCTGCTCGCTGTGATGGCGAACCTGCTCGGTACCATTGGGCAGGTCTCCGGGACCGGGCTGCTGCTGGCGGTCTCCATCACGTACAAGCTGTACGAGGAGATCGCCGAAGAGCAGCTGATGGAGATGCATCCGATGATGCGCCAGATGTTCGGAAACGAGTAGCGCCGACCCCGCGGCACCGTTTTTCTCGACCGCAGAGCGGCGCGTCACCGTCGACGTGTGGATCTCCCCGTTTATTGCCCCGGGCGGCCAAGCGTGCTCTATGGCAGACACGATCCTCGTGCCGCTCGAACTCCCCGACCCCGAGCCGCTGTCGCCGGTGCTGATCGAGGACCTCTCGTCGCTCGACGTCGTGGTGCTCGGTCACTACGGGCTGCCCGAGCAGACGCCGGCGAGCTCCGCGCGCGAGCAGTTCGGCGACGCGGCGCAGGCGACGCTCGACGAGGTCGCCGAGGCCTTCGCCGACGCGGGGGCCTCGGTCCGGACGCGCTTAGTGTTCGGGAAGGACCGCGCGGCCGCGATCCAAGAGGTCGCGACCGAAGAGGGGTGTGCCGCCGAGCTGGACCCCGCGCCGACGAACGGTGTCGGCCAGATCCTCGTGCCGCTCCCGGACGTCGCCGAGTTCGATCGGCTCCCGACGTTCATCGAGATCCTGAGCGAAGACTCCACGCAGCGGATCACGCTGTTCCACGTCGTCGAGGGCGAGGAGTCGCGCGAGCGCGGCGAGTCCGTGGTGGCGGAGACGCGGGAGCGGCTGGCAGAAAACGGGTTCGACGCCGCGTCGCTCGACACGCTGGTCGTCGAGGGCGAGGAGCACGACGAAGAGATCCTCCGCGTCGCCGCCGACTACGACGCCGTCGTGATGTACGAACCGGAGTCGCGGCTCGGTGACCGCGTCTTCGGGACGCTCGCCGACCGCATCGCCGACGAGACCGACGACCCGGTCATCGTCGTCGACCGGGACTACTGACGGCGCTCGGCGTCGCCGGTCCGTTACGAGTCGCCGCGCGCTTCGGCGGCCTCGTCGACGTCCTCCTCGTCGTCGGCTCCGTCCCCGTCCGCGGCGGCTTCGCCGACCGTTTCTTCGACGGTCTTCTCGACGGTCTCTTCGACGGTCTTCTCGACCGTTTCTTCGACCTTTTCGCCGACCGTCTCCTCGACGGTCTCTTCGACGGTCTTTTCGACGGTCTCCTCGACGGTCTTCTCGACGGTCTCTTCGACCGTTTCGCCGACCTTCTCTTCGACCGTTTCGCCGACCTTCTCTTCGACCGTTTCGCCGACCTTCTCTTCGACGGTCTTCTCGACGGTCTCGCCCACGGTCTCCTCGACTTTCCCCGTCACTTCCTCGCTGACGGTGTCGCTGACGTCGCCGGCGACGTCGCTGACCTCCTTGTTGACCGTCTCGCCGACGCTCTTCTCGACCTCCTCGCTCACCTTCTTGCCGACGGTCTCCTCGACTGTCTTCTCGACCTCCTTGCTCACCGTCTCGCCGACGCTCTTCTCGACCTCTTTGTCGACGGTCTCGCCGACGCTCTCTTCGACTTGCTTGCCGACCTGGTCAGCGACCTCGCGGGTCATCCAGTCCGGGTCGAACCGGGCCATCTTCCAGACGACGTGGATCACGTACGAGGCGAACACCCCGATCCCGAACGCGATCGCGACGTTGAACACCGGGAGCGTCGCGATGAGCACGATAGACAAGATGATCAGGGCCCCGTACGCGAGGTCCGTGAGCGCGTCCACTCGCGCCGGACTTACCATCCGTGCCCCTCCGTCTCCTCGCCGACCGGATCGCGTCGTCGCGTGGCGTCTCCGTTCATACGTCCGCATTCCGCGCCGACGGGGTAAAAGCCTCCCTCGTTGCGTCCCGCCGCCGCGGCGGTCGCTTCCGGCCTCCCGCCCTCGGAGCGCGGCCCTTTTAGCCGGGATGACCGAATCGAGCGTATGGACATCGAAGAGGGCGGACTCACCGTCTCCGTCCCGGAGGCCCGCGACGGCGCCAGCGAGGGCACCGGCGGCGGCGTCTTCTTCAACCCGACCCAAGAGCTGAACCGCGACGTGACGGTCGCGACGCTGCGCGCCTACCGCGACCGCGAACCGCGCGTCGCCTCGTACCTCGACGCGATGGCCGCCTCCGGAGTCCGGGGGGTCCGCGCCGCCGCCGAGGGATACGACGTCACCTGCGCCGACGTCGACGCCGACGCGGTCGGCCTCGCCGCCGCGAACCTCGACGCCAACGGCCTCGACGGCGAGGCGGTCCACCGCGACGTCAACGCCTTACTGTACGAGGAGGGGCCGTTCGACGTCGTCGACCTCGACCCGTACGGCACGCCGATCCCCTTCGCCGACGCCGCGTTCGCGAACGGCCGCAACCTGATCTGTGTCACCGCGACCGACACCGCGCCGCTGTGCGGCGCGCACCTCCAGAGCGGGATCCGCAAGTACGGCGCGGTCCCGCGCAACACCGACTATCACCCGGAGATGGGGCTCCGGACGCTGATCTCCGCGCTGGTGCGGACCGCCGCGCGGTACGACAAGGCGGCCACGCCGATCCTCTCGCACGTCTCCCGGCACTACGCGCGGACCTACCTCGAACTGGAGTCAGGCGCGCGCGCTGCCGACGACTGCCTCGACGCGCTGGGACACGTCGACCACTGCGAGGACTGCCTCTGGCGCTCGGCGACGCGCGGCCACCTCGCCGATCCGGTCGACGACTGTCCGGCGTGCGGGAGCGACCGCGTGCTCACGGCCGGGCCGCTCTGGCTCGGCCCGGTCGCGGACCCTGACTTCGCGCGTGCCGTCCGTCGCGAGGTGACCGACGACATGGGCGAGGCGAAGCGCGCGCGCAAGCTCCTCGGCACGGTCGCGCGCGAGATCGACACCCCCACGCACTACGACCAGCACCGCCTGTACAAGCAGTGGGGCGAGCCCGCCATCGGCATGGACGAGTTCGTCGAGCGCCTGCGCGGGGCCGGCCACGAGGCGAGCCGCGCGCACTACCGCGGCACGGCGGTGAAGAGCACGGCGTCGATCCCCGAGATGCGCGAGGCGGTCCTCGGCGACAACGCGGACTGACGGGGCCGCGGCCGCGTTCGCTCCCGCCGCGAATTCCACCCCACGAGCGCCCGCCCGCGCCGCGCCCGGCACCCTCCCGCTTTTGTCGCGGTCGGTCGAAACGCGTGACGTGTCTCGACACTCGCGCACCGCGTTCGGGACGGTTCGACGCGTCGCCGACCTCGCGGTCGACAGGCAGGTGACGTTCCTCGCGGCCGCCATCGCCTACTACGCGTTCGTCTCGCTCGTCCCCGCGCTCCTGCTGCTGGTCGTCGTCGCCACCGCCGTCTTCGGCGAGACCATCGCCGCCGAGCTGGTGGCGTCCACGGGCGAGTTCCTCACGCCGGCCGGCGAGGAGGCGGTCGTCGGGGCCGTCTCCTCGGCCGGCGGGCGGAC
>ENA-ORDC01002517-ORDC01002517.1-marine-metagenome-genome-assembly--contig:-NODE-2517-length-10902-cov-4.770808_pt1 | contig 10902 bp, 9 predicted proteins | sample MGYA00237783_ERZ508515 | MGnify/ENA primary metagenome ERZ508515 (study PRJEB26186, sample SAMN06268792) | marine metagenome | isolation source: Eden Landing Ponds, San Francisco, CA, USA | place...
CTTCGAGCCACACGCGAGTAGCGGCCCCGAGGCCGACTATCTCGACGATGTCGAGATCCCGATGATGGACGACACGGCGGTCGGTCCGACGCGCCGTGCCGTCGAGAGCGGCGAGATTCAGGCCGTCGACGACATGGGCAGTGATCCGACGTTCGCACCCTGGCGCGAGCAGGCCACCGACCACGGTCTCCAGTCCTGTGCGGCCGTCCCGCTGGCCCACCAGGGCCACACGTACGGCGTCCTTGGGCTGTATACGAGGCGTGCCGACGCGTTCGGCGGGCGCGAACAGGCCCTGTTGTCGACGCTCGGCGATCGGATCGGACAGGTGATCCACGCGATCGAGACCCGACAGCTGCTGCAGGCCGATCGCGTGGTCGAACTCACGTTCGAGAGCAGGGACAAGGGGTCGTTCCTGATCGAGGCCTCGGCCGATCTCGGCTGTGAACTCACCGTCGAGCGAACGGTCCTCGGCGAGCTCAACGGGGGCTGCGTCGCGCCGATCGGCGTCTCCGCGATGGTTCAGGGGGAGCACGTCCACGTCCGGGCGCGGGTGCTCTCGACCGACGGCACCGAGGAAGTGGCCGACACCCGCGACCTCCCGATCCGGTCGCACGCGACGGCCGCCGCCGAGTTCGCCGCGGACCTCGCCGACCGCGGCGCGGACGACCTGATCGCAGTGGCCCGCGAGGAGGCCGATGAGTGACGACGGCGTCGGGACGGGCCCGGAGACGGGCGGGGACGAGCCGCCGACCCGCCGGCGTGGCGACAGCACCGGGACCGTCTTCCTCGTCGGCTCGGGCCCGGGCGACCCGGATCTCCTCACGGTGAAGGCGAAGCGCCTGATCGAGTCGGCCGACGTGGTGCTCCACGACAAGCTCCCGGGCCCGGAGATCCTCGGCGAGATCCCGCCCGAGAAGCGCGAGGACGTCGGCAAGCGCGCCGGCGGCGAGTGGACGCCGCAGGAGTACACCAACCGACGCATGGTCGAGCTGGCCCGCGGGGGGAACCGCGTCGTCCGGCTGAAGGGCGGCGACCCGTTCGTCTTCGGCCGCGGCGGCGAGGAGGCCGAGCACCTCGCCGAGGCGGGGGTCCCCTTCGAGGTCGTGCCGGGCGTCACCTCGGCCATCGCCGGTCCCGCGGTCGCCGGGATCCCGGTCACTCACCGCGACCACACCTCCTCGGTCTCGTTCGTCACGGGCCACGAGGACCCGACGAAAGACGAGTCCGCGGTCGACTGGGGGGCGCTCGCCGACACCGGCGGCACCATCGTCGTGCTGATGGGCGTCGGGAAGCTGCCGGCGTACACCGCCGAGCTCCGCGACGCGGGCCTCGATGGCGACACGCCGGTCGCGCTCGTCGAGCGCGCCACCTGGCCCGACATGCGCGTCGCGACCGGCACGCTCGACACCATCGTCGACGTCCGCGACGAGGCGGGGATCGAACCGCCCGCGATCACCGTGATCGGCGACGTCGCCGCGACCCGCGACCGCGTCGTGACCCTCCTCGAGAACGCCGGCTCCGCCCCGGTCCGGTCGGCGAGCGAGAGCGACGGGTCCGGGGCGGACGACGACGCCACCGACGGAGGTGACGGGGCGTGAGCGGCGAGGCGGGCGGGCCGCGCGTGGCCGTCTTCCGCCCGGCCGACGAGCGGATCGAGACGGCCGGCGAGGTGCTCCGGTCGCTCGGCGCGGAACCGGTCGCCGACCCGATGCTCGAGGTCGACCCGACGGGGGCCGTCCCGGCCGCCGCGCCGCTCGTCGTGTTCACGAGCAAGACCGGCGTAGAGCTGGCGGCCGAGGCGGGCTGGGAACCCGGTGACGCCGACGTGGCGGCCATCGGTCCGGCGACCGCGGCGGCCGCCCGCGAGGCGGGATGGGCGGTCGACCTCGTCCCGGAGGAGTACACCTCCGCGGGCCTCGTCGCGGCGCTCCGGTCCCGGGTGGCTGACGAGCGCGTGACGGTCGCCCGCTCCGACCACGGCAGCGACGTGCTGCTCGACGGACTCTGCGACGCGGGCGCCGAGGTGACAGAGAGCGTGCTGTACCGGCTCACGCGGCCGGTCGGCGCGGGCGACTCGGCGGATCTGGCCGCCGCGGGCGACCTCGACGCGGCCGCGTTCACCTCCTCGCTGACAGTCGACAACTTCCTCGCGGCGGCCGCCGACCGCGGCGTCGAGGACGCGGCGCGAACCGGGCTCGCGGACGCGGTCGTCGGCGTCATCGGCCCGCCGACCGCGGAGACGGCCGCGGACCGCGGCGTCGACGTCGACGTCGTCCCCGACGAGGCGTCGTTCGAGGCGCTCGCGACCGCCGTCGTCGATGCGCTCGACGCGGACGGCGACCGGAAGCACTGAGCGAGCCGGCCCGTCGGCGCACATCGAGGTGAGCCGCCGCGTCCGATTCGAATCTATTTCCTGATAACGGACTCCGGCGGGGACGGCGTCGTTGTTCCGGACCCACCGGTACGGACGCGACGGCTCCGAACGTCGCCACCCGACCGCGACCGCAAAATATCAGACCGGATATTCGGGTGGTGTGATTTATCACTCGGGACGAGAGAGAACGTGTCATGGAACCGAGCGAGCGTTGGCTGCTGCGGGTCGAGGACGACGTCCTCGTCGTCGAGTTCCCACACGGGACTGGACTGAGCCCCGCAGACGGCGAGGCGCTCCTCGATCGCTGGCGGAACGCGACCGACCCCGACGTGGTCGACGCAGTCGTGATCGTCGTGCGGACGAGCCGACCGTGCTCCGACGCCGGGCGGCGGGCGCTCCGCGAGTCCGCGCAGATCGCGGTCGCCCGCGGCGTGGACCGCTTCGCCGTCGTCGGGCAGCGGTCGAAGCGCCGGTACCTCCGGCGGACCATCGACGTCGAGGGGGTCGACACCGAGGCGTTCAACGACGACGACGCCGCGATGCAGTGGGCGAGGAGCCCGTCCGCGACCGCGTCGTCGCTCGGAACCTCCTCGTAGTTAGCTTCCGGTCTCGGTCCCGTTCTCCGCGTCGTCCGTCTCGTTCCCACCGGTGGTGCCGTCACCGTCGTCGGAGTCGTCTGTCTCCTCGCTGTCGTCGCCCTCCTCACCCTCTTCGTCCGCCTCCGACTCCTCGTCGTCATCGTCGCCGTCCTCGTCTTCGTCGATCTCGTTGACCTCGACGTCGCGGCCCGCGACCCCGCTGCCCGAGATCACGGGTTTGAGGATGTAGCCGTTGTTCTTGCCGCGCTTGACGACGTTGATGTCGAAGACGAAGCTGACCGGCTCGTCCGCGGTGACCTCGAACCCGTTCGTGATCTGGAGCTTCTCGCTCGGGAGCTTCACCTCGACCTCGGCGCCGTCGACGACTCCCTCGACGGCGGAGACCTCCAGTTCGATCTTCTCGTAGCTCCCGGCCGGGAGCTCGCCGTCGAAGACGGCGATCGCGTCCTCGTCGATCACCTGGGTGAGGTCGACCGTCGCGCCGTCGAGGTCGACGGCCCGGAAGCCGCGGTCCTCCCCGCCGTCCGCGTCGTCTTCCCCTTCGGCGTCTTCTTCCTCGTCTTCCCCTTCGGCGTCTTCTTCCTCGTCTTCCCCTTCGGCGTCTTCTTCCTCGTCGTCCGCTTCGGCGTCTTCCTCGTTGTCTTCGCTTTCGTCGCCTTCGACGTCGTCCTCTCCGTCCTCGTCGTCCGCCGTGCCGTTGGGAGACCCGTCGTCGTCGGTCTCGGTGACGTTTTCACCGGTGTCGTCGTCAGTCTCGGTGGCGTTTTCACCGGTGTCGTCGTCTGATTCCCCCTCATCGTCTTCCTCGTCTGCCGCCTCCTCGTCCTCGCCGTCGCGGGCCTCGAACACGCGGGCCCGGTCGAGGGTGACGTCCAGCCGGTCGAAGTCGCCGATGTCGGCCGGAGCGTCGCTGATGAGGAGCCGGAAGGTCCCGGTAGTCGTTCCCGAGCCGCCGTCCGAGCCGTCGGAGCCGTCCGAGCCTCCAGATCCACCGGATCCGTTCAGACAGCCCGCGACTCCACCGATCCCGGCAACTGCGCCGACGTGTTTGAGAAATCCGCGGCGTCGTCCGAACGTGCGCTGAGAGGATTGTCGCAGACGACCGCCGTCGTGCTCGTCCATACCAATCAGTTTTTTGGCTGACCTAAAACATTTATGCCTCGCCGCCTTCGACGGAGACGAACGACGGTGGGCGAGCAACGGACGCCGATCCGTCGAAGGCGGAATCACGTCCGTGGGTTCGACCGGTCCACGAATAAATCGCGCGGAACCGCGCCGCAGACGTGGCGAGCGTCGGTCACCGCACCGACCCGAAACCCACACCTTTTTGTTTTAGGTCAGCCAAAAAATTTCTACAGACCATGCGACGGACAGCCGATCACGGGCCGCACAGAGAGCACCCGAGAACCGCCCGGTCGAGATGCACGCGTTCGAATCGACCCGCGACCGCCGACCGGCAGTGACGATGCGCTCGGGGCAACTGTACCGATCGCTGGGGTTCGTCGGGACCGTCGCGCTGACCTGCCTGGCGACCGTCGCGGGGACGACATCGTGGGTGCAAACGCACGTCAGCCGGCTGCTTCGTCTCGAAGCGCAGTCGACCGGCCCGTTCGTGTCGGCGTTGCTACCGACGCTCGCCGTGACGGCGCTCGTGATCGCCGTCGCGTTGGGACCGCTGTACAAGCCGCGATCGCGGCGCATCCTCGACACGATCACCGGGACGCTTCAGCAGTTAGCGCTCGCGGCCCTCGTGTTAGCGACCCTCGGCTACTTCGGGTTCCCGTACCGGCTCCCGCAGGCGACGCTCGCGTTCGCAGCGGGTGGCCTCGGAACGGTGCTGCCGGCGTGGTTCCTCGGGCTCCAGTCTCGTTACCTCGACGGGAACGGCCGGGCGCTGGTCATCGGACACGACCCCGAGCGGATCGAGACCGCGATCCGACACACCAGCGAGTCCGTCGTGGGATACGCCTCCTCGACGCACACGGCCGCGGCGAACGGGAAACGCGTCGGGACCGACGGCGGGTACGGAGCCATCGGCCCCGACGTGGCGAACTACGACTGTCTGGGCGGGCTCTCGCGGCTCGACGAGATCCTCGAAGGCTCCAACGTCGGCACCGTGATCCCGATGTTGGCCGAGGCCGACCGGGGCGAGTTCTTCGGCGTGCTCGCCACCTGTCACCGACACGGCGTCGACGTGGTGGTGCCGGACGAACACGGCGAGAGCGTTCTCCTCAGCGAGACGCACGCCGCGATCGGGCCGGAGACCGGACTCGCCGAGATCGACCTCGAACCGTGGGGGCTCCAGCAGCGCCTCGGCAAACGCCTCTTCGACGTGTGTTTCGCCGGAACGGCGCTGCTCGTGACCGCGCCGCTCGGCGCGCTGATCGCGGTCGCCATCAAACTCGACAGCCGCGGCCCGGTGTTCTACCGGCAGGACCGGACGGCGATGTTCGGCGACACCTTTGCGGTGTACAAGTTCCGGAGCATGCTCCCGGAGAGCGAGGCCGCGACGCCCGGCGAAGACGAGCGCCGCATCACCCGAGTCGGGCGGTTCCTCAGACGGACCCACCTCGACGAGATCCCGCAGTTGTGGTCGATCCTCCGCGGACGGATGAGCGTCGTCGGGCCGCGGGCGGTGTGGACCGAAGAGGAGGAACTGCTCCTCGAGGAGAGCCGGGCGTGGCAGAAGCGGTGGTTCGTGAAGCCGGGGTTGACCGGGCTCGCACAGATACACGACGTGTCGAGCGAGACGCCGAGACAGAAGCTCCAGTGCGATCTGCAGTACATCCGACAGCAGTCGCTCCGCTTCGACGCCAAGATCATCGTCCGCCAGCTCTGGCAGGTGTTCGGCGACCTGATCTCGCTGCTCACCGACACGGTTCGACGGTGACCCGACGCGGATGAGCGGACCGGAGATTCTCGTCGCGCTCGCGGTGGGGATCGCACAGGGGGTACTCGAGTGGCTCCCCGTTTCGAGCGAGGGGAACATCGCGCTGTTGCTGTCGGTGCTGGGACAGGCCCCCGAACGGGTGGTCGCGTTCGCGCTGTTCGTCCATCTCGGGACCGCGCTCTCCGCGACCGTGTACTACCGCAGAGAGGTGCGTGACCTCGCCGCGCTGGTGCCGAGGTGGCGACCGGATCGCGCCTTCGACGAGGAGCTGGCCGCGGTGACGTTCCTCGCCGTCGGAACGCTGGTTTCCGGCGTCGTCGGGATCGCCGCGTACGCCTCGCTATCGGGGCTTTTCACCGCTTCCGCCGGAGGAACCCTCCTCGCGGTCGTGGGCGGTCTGCTCGTGCTCACGGGCGTCTTCCAGTACGCCGTGCGCGACGGGGGCGGCGACCGGACGACGCCCGACGGAGTCGACGCGGTCGCCGTCGGCGTCGCCCAGGGGCTCGCCATCCTCCCGGGCGTCTCTCGCTCGGGCGTGACCGCCGGGACGCTCCTCCTCCGAGGCCACGAGCCGAACCGAGCGTTCCGGCTCTCGTTCCTGTTGGCGATCCCGGCGTCCGTCGGCGGCGGGCTGCTGGCCTCCCTCGACACGGGGATCGGCGTCGGCGCGCTCGCCGCGGCGGTCGCGCTCGGTGCGGCCGCCGCCACGGGGTACGCGACGATCGGCGCGCTGTTGCGAGCCGTCGACAGAGTCCCGTTCTGGGGCGTCTGTATCGGCCTCGGCACGCTGGCGCTGACAGGGGCGCTACTCGCGGCGTGACTTAAATAATACCCAGAAGTAATAAATATGGATAGTAAATATTATCTACTGGCATGAACGACACAGAGGTACGCATGAGTGCCACCGACGCCGTCGCCGCCGACGAAGACGTCACGGACCGCTGGAACGACGTTCGGGATCTGCCGCCGAGCGCGAAGCTCGTCGCGAAGGTGCTCGATTACAACGAGACCCTGACGCAGAGCGAGCTCGCCGAAGAGACCCTGCTCCCGCCGCGAACCGTCAGGTACGCGCTCTCGCGGCTGGAGGAGGAGGGCGTCGTCGACTCCCGGTTCTCCTTCTCCGACGCCCGGAAGCGCCTGTACACCCTGTCGGTGTAACGAGTTGGACCGGTCGAGGTCGGCGCTCCGGCCTCTGTCCCCGCACCTCCGTCCCCACACCTCTCGTCTCCTCCTCCGAGAGCCGCTCCTTATGAGCGATAGCGACCCACGGAGATCCATGGTCTCGACCGCCGCCGTCAAGCGGGCGCTTTCGGCGCTGGCGAGCCGCACCGACACCGCGACCCGACCCTCCGTCGCCGTGATCGACGAGGCCGACGCCGCGCGAGCCGATCTGCGACGCGCCGCGGGGTTCGTCGACAGCGGTGGCCTCGACCGGCTGGACGAGGCGATCGCCGCCGCCGAGCGCGCGGGCGACGAGGACGCCGCGGAGCGGGGGCGCGACGCACGCGCGGCGTTCCGTCGGTTTCGCGAGGCGGCAGACGGGGGCGCCCGTCCGCCCGGCGATGCCGGTGACGAGAGCGGCCGGTGACCCTCGGACCACTTCCGCTCCGCCCCCGGAACCCCTAAACCCGATACCGGCCAAGAGCCGGGCAGATGACACGGGTGATCCACACCGGCGACACCCACGTGGGGTACGCGCAGTACCACTCGCCGGTCCGACGCCAGGACTTCCTCGACGCGTTCGCGGCCGTGATCGACGACGCGATCGAGGGGGAGGTCGACGCGGTGGTCCACGCCGGCGACCTCTTCCACGACCGCCGGCCGGAGCTCCCCGACCTGATGGGAACGATCTCGGTCCTCCGCAGGCTCGACGACGCCGGGATCCCCTTCCTCGCCGTGGTCGGTAACCACGAGTCGACGCGGGGGGGCCAGTGGCTCGACCTGTTCGAGCGGTTGGGGCTCGCGACCCGGCTCGGCGACGAACCCACCGTCGTCGGCGACACCGCCTTCTACGGGCTCGATCACGTCCCCGTCTCGCGACGCGACGACCTCGACTACGCGTTCGCGGACCACGACGCCGACTACGCCGCCCTCGTCGCGCACGGCCTCTTCGAGCCGTTCGGCTACGCGGACTGGGACACGGGGGAAGTGCTGGCGGAGAGCGACGTGGCGTTCGACGCGATGCTCCTCGGCGACAACCACACGCCCGACGTCGCCGAGGTCGACGGCACGTGGGTCACGTATCCCGGCTCGACCGAGCGCGCGAGCGCGAGCGAGCGCGAGGGGCGCGGGTACAACCTCGTGACCTTCGACGCCGACGCCGCCGGCGGCGACGACCGCGTGGAGATCCGGCGGCGCGCGCTCGACACCCGCCCGTTCGTCTTCGTGGAGGCCGACCTCCGCGAGGGCGAGGGCGCGGCGCGGGTGCGCGAGAAAGTCCGTCAGCACGACCTCGACGACGCCGTCGTCCTCGTCGACGTGACCGGCGAGGGCGACCCGGTCACGCCGGCCGCGATCGAGGAGTTCGCGACCGACGAGGGGGCGCTGATCGCCCGCGTCACCGACCGCCGCGAGGTGGAGACGGACGCCGAGGTCGACGTGAGCTTCGCCGACCCCGAAGACGCCGTCCGGGAGCGGGTCGAGGGGATGGGGCTGTCGGAGGCCGCCCGCGACGTCGAGGAGGCTGTCCGGGCCGACACGGTCCCCGACACGAACGTCAGGGAGACGGTGAAACGGCGAGTCGAGGAGCGGATCGACGACCTCGACGGCTCAGACGGTCTCGGCGCGTTCGACCGAGGCGAGGACGCAGCGGGAGCCGCTGAGAGCGACGAGACAGAGTCCGACGACGAAGCACCGACCGGCGAGAGCGACGAGACGGAACCCGACGACGAAGCACCGACTGACGACGGCGATGAGACCGCGACAGCCGACGACGATGGGACCGCGACGGCCGACGCCGCCGAAACCGACGGGCAGGTCTCCATGGAGGACTACCTGTGAACTTCGACCGCGTCCGTCTCACGAACTTCAAGCCGTACGGCGACGCCGACCTCCGGTTGACCGAGGGCGTCACGGTCATCCACGGGCTCAACGGGAGCGGGAAATCGTCGCTACTCGAAGCTTGCTTTTTCGCACTCTACGGGTCGAAGGCGCTGGATCGAACGCTCGACGACGTCGTCTCGATCGGCGCGGACGATGCCGAGGTCGAACTCTGGTTCTCACACGGCGGCAGCGAGTACCACATCGAACGCCGTGTCCGGGTTACGGACGATCGGGCGACGACGGCAAAGGCGGTCATCGAGGGGCCGGATGGTACCTACGAGGGAGCGCGAGCGGTCCGAAGTCGCGTGACCGAGTTACTTCGGATGGACCAGGAAGCGTTCGTCAACTGCGCGTACGTCCGCCAGGGTGAGGTGAACAAGCTGATCAACGCGGACCCCGCCGAGCGCCAGGACATGCTCGACGAGTTGCTCCAGCTCGGCAAACTCGAGGACTACCGCGAGCGCGCCTCCGACGCCCGCGTGGGGGTGGGCCGCGTCCGCGACAACAAGGAGGGTGCGCTCGCCGACCTCGAAGAGCAGGTCACAGAGAAGGAGGCGAAGGACCTCCACGACCAGCTGAACGCTTTGAAGTCGGAGCTCTCGGAGACGAACGCCGAGATCGAGCGGTTCGACGAGAATCGCGAGAAGGCCCAGCGACAGCTCGACGAGGCGGAGGCCACCCTCGAGGAGCACGAGGAGCGCACGGCGGAACTCGACGCCGTCAAGGCCGACATCGAGGAACTGACCGACGCCATCGCAGAAACCGAACGCGAGCGCGAGGCGAGAGCCGACCGCATCGCCGAGTTGCGCGAGCGTGCCGGCGAGTTGCGCGACGACATCGCCGACGCGCTGACCGACACCGACCTCGACGTGACCAGCGCGAGCGACCTCGACGCCGACACCCTCGACGCCCGGCTGGCCGACCTCCGCGAGCAGCGCGAGGCGGTACAGGAGCGCATCCGCGAACAGAGCGTCGAGATTCAGAAGCACGCCGACGCCGCCGAGAACGCGCGCGAGCGCGTCGACGAACTCGAATCGCAGGCCGAAGACGCTCGCGAGCAGGCCGACGACCTGGCGTCCGACCTCGAGGAGACGCGCGCGGGCCTCGAGGAGCGACGGGAGCAGATATCCTCGCTCGACGACGACATCGAGGCCGCCGAGGCGGCGTTCGACGACGCACCGGTCGCCCCGGACACAGTCGACGACCACCGGGAGTCGGTCGCCGAGGAACTCGGGGAGGTCACCGAGGAACTCGCCGGGGTGCAGGCCGACCTGAAGAACGCGAAGGCGGCCGTCGCGGAGGCCGAGGCTCTGCTCGAGGAGGGGAAGTGCCCCGAGTGTGGCCAGCCGGTGGACGACTCCCCACACGTCGACTCCATCGAGGACGACCGCGAGCGCGTGGCCGAACTGGAGACGGACGTCGAGGCGCTCCGCGAGCAGCGCGAAGCGCTCGAAGCGAAACTCGAGCACGCGGACGACCTGGTCGAGCGCGCCGAGCGACTCGAGGACCTCCGGGCGAACCGCGAGAACCTCGAACAGCTCGTCGCGGAGCGCGAGTCGAGTCTCGAGGGTGAGGCGGAGCGAGTCGAGGAGCTGCGCGAGCGGGCAGCCGACCTCGAAGAACAGGCCGAAGCGAAGCGCCAGGCCGCGAGCGAGGCCGAGGAACAGGCCACGGCGGCCCGGTCGACGATGGGTGAACTCAACGCCGAGTCGACCGACCTCAAGCAGGCGATCGAGCGGGTCGAGACGCTCGCCGGGACGTACGACGAGTTGACGGCGACGACCGAGGAGATCGACACGCGCCGCGAGGAGCGGTCGAACCTCGCCGAGCAGAACGACCTCCGGCGGGAACAGCTCGCCGACAAGCGCGAACAGAAGGCCGACCTCGAGGCCGCCGTCGACGAGAGCGTCGTCGCGGACGCCGAGCAGAAGAAGCAGAATGCGGAGGACTACCTCGAACAGGTCGAGCCGAAACTCGAGACGTTGCGGGAGCAGCGC
>ENA-ORDC01002519-ORDC01002519.1-marine-metagenome-genome-assembly--contig:-NODE-2519-length-10890-cov-8.397300_pt1 | contig 10890 bp, 10 predicted proteins | sample MGYA00237783_ERZ508515 | MGnify/ENA primary metagenome ERZ508515 (study PRJEB26186, sample SAMN06268792) | marine metagenome | isolation source: Eden Landing Ponds, San Francisco, CA, USA | place...
CAGTGACGCCGGTCGACGCGTAGAAACTGCCCGAGGCGATCCTGGATGCGCTCGCCTCGGGCAGTTTCTACGCGTCGACCGGCGTCACTGTCCGGCGAATCGACGTTTCCGGCGGCCGACTCGCCGTCGAGACCGACGACGCCGACCGCATCCGACTCGTGAGCGACTACGGCGTCGTCCAGCAGACGGTGACCGGCTCGACGGCGACGTTTCGGGTTCCCGAGCAGCTCGCGCATCGGGACGAGCACAGCTACGTCCGCGTCGAATGTCTCGGCCGAGGTGGCGCGATGGCGTGGCTCCAGCCGATGTTCCTCGAATAGTTCGGATCCGTGTATCCGTGTACCGCTCTGTGAACGCCGATCTTCGCAGGTTCGCCCTTTGATCGACTCCCGGCTGCCGCTCCGTCGCTTGCCCGCCCCAAGAGCCGACGTTCCGACACCCCTTTGGCGCCCCTCCGTCTCGCAACACACATGCGAATCGGGGCACACACCTCCGTCGCCGGCGGGGTGGACAACGCCGTTTCCGAGCAGATAGAGATCGAAGGCAACTGCGGGCAGATCTTCACCCACTCTCCGCAAGTCTGGCAGGATCCCGACATCGACGACGAGGAGCGCAAACACTTCCGAAAACTCGCCGACGAGAACGACATCGGTCCGTGGGTGATCCACTCCGCGTACCTGGTGAACCTGGCAACCCCGAAAGAGGACCTCCGGCAGAAATCCATCGAGAGCATGCAACGTGAGGTCGAGGCCGCGACCGACCTGGGCATCGAGTACGTGAACGTCCACCCCGGCGCACACACCGGGGCGGGCGTCGAGGCCGGGCTCGACAACGCCGCGAGCGCGCTCGACGAACTCGATATCCCGGAGGATGTCACAGTACTGATCGAGTCCGACGCGGGGTCGGGGACGAAACTCGGCGGCGACTTCGAGCACCTCGCCGCGGTACTCGACCGCTCGTCCCAGGACCTGGACGTCTGTCTCGACACCGCCCACATGTTCGCAGCGGGCTACGACCTCTCGACGCCCGAATCGGTCGACGACGTGGTCGCGGAGTTCGACGACGTGGTGGGGCTGGACCACCTCGAATGCATCCACCTCAACGACTCCAAACACGAGTGTGGGACGAACAAGGACGAACACGCCCACGTCGGCGACGGCTACATCGGCGAGGACGGCATGCGCGCTATCGTCAATCACGAGGGCTTTCACGACGTGCCGCTCGTGCTGGAGACGCCCACCGAAGACGGGCGGAGTTACGCCTGGAACGTCGAGAAGGTGCGGGAATTGCGTAACTCGGAGTGAACGGCAGTCGGGACGGCGGTTCGGGGGGTCGACGGTTCGGGCGTCACTCGATTTCTCGCTCCGGTTCTCCAGCCTTCGCGCTGGCGTTCCCGTCGGCTGTATCGGCGTCTCCATAGACTTCACCGGCGTCGTCGACCGACTCGGTCTCGAGCAGGTGTTCGACCCGGCGTTCGAACTCGGCCTCGTCGATGTCGCCGGTCGCGTATCGCTCGCGTAGTCTCGCGAGCGCCGTCTGCTCGTCGTCGGTTTGTTCGTCCAATCGTTCGTCGTCGGAGCGTGACCGGGACCACTCGAGACCTTTGAACCCCGCGGGGATGGCGACGAATCCGGCCGCGAGCGCCAGCCAGAATCCCGCTCCTGCGACGTACGCGACGCCGAGTACGAGGAGGGCGAGCGCGCTCGCGACGACCCACTCGAGAGCCCACGACGAGGAACTGGTGTCCCCCTCCCGGTCCCGGGCCTCGTCGGGTTCGAGGACCGCGTCCTGGAGATTCGTCCCCGAGAGAGTCGCGCTGTCGAGATCCGCGCCGACGAGCGTCGCGTTCCGGAGATTCGCACCGCTCAGGGTGGCGTCGCTGAGGTCCGCGTCGGTGAGGTCGGCGTCTCTGAAGTTCGCGCCGCTCAGGGTAGCGCCCGAGAGGTCCGCACCCGAGAGGTCCTTCCCTTTGAAGTTCGACCCACTCAGATCCGCGCCCGAGAGGTTCCGACCCCCGGCGTTCTCGCCGTCCTGTTCCATCGACGTCAGATCCGGCGAGCGCCGACAAAAGACTGCTGGTCGCTCGCAGCCCCCGGATTGCCCCGACGTACAGGCCTTTATCCCGCCCCCGAGAAAGCGCCGTCAGTGATCCACGACGCCTTCCCCTCGGTTTCGTTGCACAACGTGGCAGCACTCGGACCGCCCGACTGGACCGACGGTGCGAGTCAACTCCACCGGGTCCCGCAGTCGGTCAGTCAGCAGGTGAACGTCATGGGGCGTGGACGCCTCCGGGACCCCACGGGCTGTGAACTACGGTTCGTCCCGGAGATCGACGACGCGACCGTCGAAGTGACCCTCTCGGCGAAGGGCGGGACGACCGTCCACACCTTCTGGGGCGAGTTTCAGTCCGTAGACCCCGTCGACGTGGGACAGGAACCGACGACGTGCGAGTTCTCGGTTCCCGAACGAGTGCGGAAGCTGAACGCCCCGGCCGAGGATCTGGGCGCGTACGACCCGCGGGTCTGCCGACTCCGCTTCGACGCGTGGGGGCCGGTCGCCGTCCACGACGTCTCGGGGCCGGCGCGTCCGCCAGAATCCGACGAGATCCCGGACCGCCGCTATCTCGCCTACGGCACCTCCATCACGGAGGGCGCGGTCTCGGACCCGCACCTCTCGTACGTCTCCCAGGCGGCCGGCCACCTCGGCGTCGACCCGCTGAACCTCGGGATGGCCGGGTCGGCCTACTGCGAGCCGGCGATGGCCGAGTATCTGGCCGGCCGCGACGACTGGGACCTGGCGACGATCGCGATCTCGGTCAACATGGCCAACCGCGGGTTCACCGTCGAACAGTTCCGCGAGCGCGCACGACACCTCCTCGACACCGTCGCGGGCGCCCACCCCGACGAACCGGTGGTCGCGATGACGCTCTTTCCCTATCACATGGATCTCGTCGAAGGCGACGACGCCGAGCGTGCGGCGGCCTACCGCCGGGAGTTGCGCGAGGCGGTCGCCGACTCGCCACACGACAACCTCTCGCTCGTCGAGGGCGGCGACCTGCTCGATACGACCGGGCTCATGGACGACATCCTCCATCCGGGTGACGACGGCATGATCCAGATCGGGCGGCGACTCGCCGCCGAACTCGCGGACGTGCTTGACGACACAGACCGCGCCGAGAGCGAGTAGCGAAGCGGGGCCGACCGGGCGTCAGGTCCGAATCTCGATCCGCGCGCCGTCCGCATCACTCTCCGCTGCACTGACCGACCAGCCGTGGGCGGCGGCGAGTTCGGCGACGATCGCCAGCCCGTAGCCGGTGCCGTCGACCGTCGAGTAGCCGCGTTCGAAGACGACTTCCTGGTCTCGTTCGGGGATGCCGGGGCCGTCGTCGTCGACGAAAAAGCCGTCTACGGAGTTACCGACGGTCACCGTTACGGCGGTCGCTGGGGGTTCGTCGATGGCCGGGTCGCTGTCGGTCGACCCGTGCTCCACCGCGTTCGCAAACAGGTTCTCGAACAGTCGGCGGAGTTTGCGTCGGTCGGCACCGACGGTCGCCCCGGTCTCGACGCGAAGCGTCGCCCCGCGAGTGTCGACGGTGCGCCAGGCATCGCGAGCCACGGCGTCGAGCGCGACGGACTCGACGTCGGCGACCGGACGGCCGGCGTCGACGAGCGCGTCGAGGTCGTCGAGGAGGTCGCCCAGTCGCTCGTGGGTCGCGGCCAGATCCGCGACCTGGTCGTCGTCGAGGTCGGCGTCTCGACGGAGGCGGGCGAGCGAAACGTTCGCCGCGCGGAGGGGATTACGCAGGTCGTGAACGACGCCGGCGAGGCGGTCGCGCTGGTCGGTCTGCGCGGCGACGCACCGCTCGACGCATTCGACGAGCGTCGATTCGGCATCGTCCTCTCCTTTTCGGACGCATGCGGTCGCCCCCACGAGCTCGGTCGCGTCGAGCGCTGCCGGGTCGAGTCCAGTGAGGTCGGTATCGGTGTAGACGACGACCGGGAGCGTCGGGTCGCGTTCACGAAGGGAATCGAGGAGTCCGGTACCGGCGAGGTCGTCGTTTCCACTGGAACCGTCGTCCGGGCTCGCCGGCTCGGAGTGGAATCGGAGTTCGGTGACGACGCAGTCGACCCGCCGGTCGTCGAGGAGTGAGAGCGCCCGGTCGGGGCCGGCGGCCACGACAGTCGTCACGGACAGCGAGCGTTCGAGTGCCGCAGCGACCTCGTCGGCCGCGGGATCGACGACGAGGACGCGTCCGTCGCTGTGCATCGCCCGACCGCTCGTACGGGTCGCATAATTCGGTTTCGCCTGCCGGGTGGGGGTCCGCCACTTTCCGGACCGACTGGTTTTTGCCCGCCGACGGCAATTTCCGGACGTGCGCCGCTTCGACGCCGACTACCTGGAGGCGACTCGTCGGGGAATGTGGGCCGACTCCCGCGAGGCGCTCGCGGACCTGGACCTGGAGCGCCGCGAGCGGGTCCTCGACGTCGGCTGTGGCACCGGCGAGTTGACGCGCGTCCTTCGCGAGGAGAGCGGCGGCGAGGTGGTCGGCGCCGACGTCGACCCCGCGCTCCTGTCGGCGGCCAGTGCGGTCGTGCCCGTGGTTCGGGCCGACGCCACCGAGTTACCCTTCCGCGCGGACGCCTTCGACCTCGTGGTCTGTCAGGCGCTTTTGATCAACCTGCCAGACCCTATCGCAGCGGTCCGGGAGTTCGGACGGGTCTCGGGCGATCTCGTTGCCGCCGTGGAACCGGACAACAGCGCCGTCGAGGTCGCCTCGACGGTCGACGCGGAGGAAGGGCTGGCCCGGCGGGCGCGCGAGCGCTTCCTCGACGGCGTCGAGACGGACGTCGCCCTCGGTGCGGACGCGGCCGGCGTGTTCGAGCGAGCGGGCCTGGAGGTGGTCTCGACCCGCCGGTACGACCACGAGCGGACGACCGCACCGCCCTACTCCGAGGCGGCCGTCGAGGCTGCCCACCGGAAGGTGACGGGCGGCGGCCTGGCCGACGACCGCGAGACGATCCTCGCCGGCGAGACGAGCGAAGACGAGTACGAGCGACTGCGGTCTGACTGGCGCTCGATGGGTCGGGACGTGGTCGAACAGATGGGCGAACGCGACTACGAGCGTACCGAGACTGTTCCCTTCTTCGTGACTGTCGGTCGCGTCGAGTGAGCCCCGTTTCGCGCCGGGTGTAGCGGTATCGAACACTCGCACTTCGACGACAGCCAGGTCACTCGATGTCGACGTCGGCGAGCGTGAGGTGCCAGCTGTCCGGGTCGGTCAGGTCCAGCCCGCCGATCCGCCAGGGGTCACCGCTGCGGTCGCCGTGGCTGGTTCCGTTCTCTCGCACAGCGTCCTCCGCGGAGTCGAGCGCGAGCGGCCGCACGACCTGTGTCGACGTCATCGTCACTCGCGACAACGGGAACATCGTGTCCTCGAAGAACAGGAAGCGCCGGAAGAGACTCGGGTGGACGTTCGCGGGCGCTTTCAGCAGGTCGACGTCCCGGTGGTCAGAGACGACCGCCGAGAGGAGCGTGGCGAACACCTGCTCCGGGAGTTCGGACGTGACCATCGGCTGGACGTCGAGCAGATGCGTGCAGGTGAACCCGTCGAGTCGCTCCCGCGCGGTGACGATGCTCGCGACGGGTCGTCCGTCTCTGGACGCGACGTACGTCGTCGTCTCCCAGTTGGGGTTCGCGAATCGCCAGCGCAGGAACTGTTCGTCGCGCGTGACGTGCAGTCGCCGCGGGACAGCGGAGGCGTACAACTCGACGAGGATCTCGACCGGCACCGTCTCGTAGCGCTCGACCGTGACGTCACTGGACGGACGGTTGATCCGGTCGGAGACCCTCGTCCCCCATCTCGTCACCGTGGCGCCGACGGAGAGTGCAGCGTTCACGAGTCGCGAATCGCCCCCAGTCGCGCCGGTGTGGAGGTGTCGCGGGTCGTGGACGCGATAGCTCATCGGGACCTCGCCGACCGTCCGCCAGTCGAACTTCTCCAGACCGGGACGGAGCGCGTCCGTCGGGAAGTTAAAGAGCAAGTCGGCGTCCGTGTACGCCGAGAGAAGTCGCTCGGTCATGCGTGTGAACAGGCCCCGACGGCGGTGGTCCGGGTGGACGATCCAGTCGACCGGCTGATAGGCATCGAGCGTCTTCGGCCCGGCGCGCAGACGGAATGGGAGGAGCGGTTCGGCACCCACGAGTTCCCCTTCGTGCTCGGCGACGACCATCTGCACGCCCTCGCGATACGGGTTCGACTCGAAGCGCCAGTCGAACCAGTCGGCGCTCTTGGGTCGGCCCCAGACGCTCTCGTAGAGGGAGAGAAAGCTCGCTCTATCTGCAGGTTCGTAGAACCTAACGTGACCGTATTGAGACGACGACTCTACCTCGGACCTGAACTCGGGCCCCATGTGACTCGCGACCGCTCGGGTCGCCGTTAGTATGCACACTGTTCGTCCAGCACGGGCCGAGTAGACACTCTATACTCGATATCTGTGACTGAACCGCGTGTCGGTAGTGACCCGACGCGAGCGCGCTCACACGACGTCGCTGCGGACGGTCACACCGTCCTGATTGGCCCGATACGCTTCGACGGCCTCGGCGGCGGTGGTCGCCTGCTCGGAGTCGGCACCGAGCATCTCTAGAGCCCCCGCGAGCGTCGGGAAGACGAACTCTCCCGTGCGGAGTTTCTCGAAGGCGTCCTCACTCCGGCGTCCTTTCCTGGGCGTGTCTCCGTCGGGTCCGTCCGCCGAGGGCTCGCTCGCGCCCGCGCGAGATGGCTCGTCGTCGACCCACAGACACGCGCCGCGGGGGTCGAGCACCTGCTCGTAGTTCTCGCGGGCGAGCGCCCCTCGCAGGCGCTGGGTGACGTTATCCTCGAAACTCGCATTACAGACTTCGAGGTGGACCGGTTCGTCGGAGAGCAGGTGGGCCGCGAGACACTTCTCTGGAGCGGCGTAGCCGTTGGCGTTGGCCCGCAGGTAGTCTGGGTGGGCTTGGACCCAGTCTGCCCGGACCGTCTCGCCGACGCCGTCGACGCCGTAGGTCTCCCGGAACTCCTCGGCCCGGTCGGCGTCTCCACCTATCAGGATGTCCTTGGTGAGATAGACGTCGACGCGCTCGACGGGGTCGAGTCCGAGAGCGACGTCGCCGTAGACCCACACCTCGCGGACCGGCACCGGCATGCGCTCGCGTTCGACCGTCTCGACGATCCGCTCGACCGTCTCGACGGCTTCCTGGCGCGGCAGTGCGTCCATCGGTCCCCGCTTTCCGCCCGACGCTCATAACTCTTTCAGCGTCTCCCTCGCGGCGTCGGATCGGTGCCACACCCGGTCCGCGAGTCGCCGAAGTTATCGCCTACTGTTACGACCGGGCAAAGTCGCCCTCTCGGGCTTTCTCACTGGTGACAATTGCGCGCGCACTTTTAAGGCACGCCAGGAGATGGGGGACGGTATGCGACTCCGGACGCGCTTTGCGGTGGCGCTGGTCGTCGTCGCGGTAGTGCTGTCAGTGACGACGCTGGTGGGATTTACGCTCTATCGCGACGCCATCGTCACCCAGGAGCGCGCGGACCTCTCCCGGACGAGCGAGTCCGTCGCGGCGCAACTGCAGGTCGTCCTCGACGAGAAACGGGAGACCGTCCGACTGTGGAGTCAGAACCCGGAGGTGCGCGACCACGGAACTGCCCGGCAAGACGAGTCACTCGGTGCGTTCGTCCGGACCACGGCGTTCAGTGGCGCGTCGGTCATACGGGCCAACGGGACGATGGCGGCCATCGAATCCCGGAGTCTCGACGAGCGAAGCGAACGGGGACTCGTCGGTCGCTCGTTTACGGACAGAGCGTACTTCCAGCGAGGCCTGGAGGGAGAGACGTACGTCAGCGACCCGATCGACGCCGAGAGTGGAACCCTCATCGTGACGATCAGCACGCCACTGGTCGAGCACGGTGAGACCGTCGGAACCTTCAACGCCGCGCTCCACCTCCGCGAGGGTGACCTCTCGAGTGTCGTCAGCGATCGCAGTTCCGGGACGCGCGGTGTCTGGGTCTTCAGCGGCGACCGGACGGTGCTGGCCGGCGGCCCGTCGCCGACCGGCGTCGACACCGAACTGACGGCGAACGCGACTGTGGGGACGACTGGGTGGACGGTCACGTCGACGACCTCCGGCGGGTCACTCTCCTCACGACTCTGGACGGTCACGGTGTTACAGGCCGGTGCGTTCGTCCTCGTCTTGCTGTGTCTGGCCGCTTTCGGCGGGTGGCTCTACCGCGAGTACGTCTACAACGTCGAACGACTCCGGGACGGGTTCGACGCGCTGGTCGTCGGCGACTACGGGACACGCGTCGCGCTCTCGGGTGCGACCGAGTGGGACCGCGTCGGCGACCAGTTCAACGACCTGAGCGAGACGCTCGCACAGCGCCGCTCGGAAGTCACGGTCCTCAATCGCGTGTTGCGCCACAACCTCCGTAACGCGATGACCGTCGTCGTCGGCAACGCCGACCGCATCGAGACCCGGACCGACGACGACGAAGTCGCGGCCGACGCCCGCCGGATCCGCCACCGCGGGGAGTCGCTGCTCGACCTCGCCGAACACGCTCGTGCCCTGGAGTCCTCGTTCGGCGCCCGGGACGACGAGGCCACGTCCCGGCCGGTCGCCGACGTCGTCGAGGAAGCCGTCGCGGTTGTCGCCGACGAGTATCCGAACGCGAAGTTGACGACAGACGTAAACACTGACGTCGGTCCCGACACCGATTCGACGGGCGAGGTTCGCGTCCCGAGCGGCGACCTCGTGCTGGTCGTCCTCGACGAACTGCTGCGCAACGGTGTCGTCCACAACGAGAGCGACCCGCCGGCCGTCGAGTTGACCGTCACCGCCGACGAGGCAGTCATCACCATCGCCGTCAGCGACGACGGTCCCGGTCTGCCGCCGGTCGAGCGGCGGGTCCTGACAGGGTCGATCGTCGAGACGGCCACTCAGCACGGCTCCGGACTCGGGCTCTGGCTCGTCTCCTGGCTGGTGGCCCGCGTCGACGGTGCGGTCGACGTCTCGACCGTCGAGGGGACGACGGTGACGCTGACGCTCCCCCGAGTCGATGCCGACGACTCCTCGGACAGTCGGTCGAACGGTATCGAGGCGCCGGCCGAGGACTGACGCCCGCTCGCGCGTCGAAGCGGCATCACCGCCGGGTCGACGTCCCGGGAGCGAAACGCTCACCCCCCTTGGACCGGTAGGCGGGGGCGATGGACTGTGACAAGTGCGGCGAACCCGCGGTGATGCACGCCGCCTACTCGGGGCTGCACCTCTGTGAGTCCCACCTCTGTCGCTCGGTCGAAGAGCGGGTCCGACGCCGGGTCCGCGAAGACTCGCTCGTGCCCGGGGACGCCACGCCCGAGAACCCCGACACCTGGGTGATCGGGCTCTCCGGCGGGAAGGATTCGGTCGTCCTCACCGAGATCCTCCACGACACCTTCGACCGGGACCCGCGGATCGAACTCGTCGCCCTCTCGATCCACGAGGGGATAGAGGGGTATCGCGACGAGTCACTCGACGCCTGCGAACAGTTGACTGCGGACCTCGACCTGCGACACGAAGTCGTCAGCTACGCCGAGGAGTTCGGCGTGCAGATGGACGACGTCGTCGAGGACGACCCCGAGAACATGGCCGCCTGTGCCTACTGCGGGGTCTTCCGCCGGGACGTGCTGGAGCGCTACGCCGAGAAACTCGGCGCGGACAAACTACTGACGGGACACAACCTCGACGACGAGGCACAGACGGCGCTCATGAATATCTTCGAAGGTGACGTCCAGCAGATGGCCGGCCACTTCGACGCCTCGCTGGGTCCGTTCGAACCGACGGGTGCGGGACCACTCGGGCGTGCCCGGCAGCCTCAGGACCACCACGTCCCCCGAGCCAAACCCCTGCGTGACGTCCCCGAGAAGGAAGTCGCACTCTACGCCCACCTGCGTGACCTGCCCGCCCACATCACCGAGTGTCCTCACGCCGAAGAGGCCTATCGCGGCGAGATTCAGGAACTCCTGCTGGGGATGGAAGAGAACCATCCCGGCACTCGTCACTCTATTCTTGCGGGCTACGAGAAACTCGCCGCGCTGGCCTCGGCGGCCTTCGACGACGGCGACGGGACCTACGGCGAGTGTGACGTCTGTGGCGCACCCACGGGTCGCGACGTCTGTCGGAAGTGCGATCTGCTGGACGCGCTCGAAGCAGTGTGACCTGCTCGAAGCCGCGTTCGACTGTACGGTAGCGTGTCTGACTGCACGTGGTGTGTCCGAGTGCGGTGGCGTGTCTGACTGCACGGTGACGTGTCTGACAGAGACGACAGACAGACGTGGACACCGCTGTGGGGCGGTGAGAAAGGCAGGAAAACCGGGAGTTCAGTTCGGGACGACGAGCGACCGTTCAGTTGGGTCGGATGACGTCGACGCCGTTCTGTTTCTCGAGGTTCTCGCGGCCGCCGTCGGTGTGACCGTAGCCCGTGTTCGACCGCGAACTCTGGTCGGCGGCGAAGTCGTTGTCGACGTTCTGGCTGGCGTCGAACGACCCCTCGTCGACGTCCGAGAGGGCCTGCCGGGACTTGTCGGCCTGCTTTTGCGTGGTGGGCCCCAGGACCTGGGCGGACTTGACGCCGGTCATGATGGCCATGACCCGCACCTTGCCCTTGTAGTTGTCCTGGATGCGCGCGCCCCAGATGACGTTCGCGCTCGCGTCGAGACGTTCGGTGATGTTCTGGGCGATGCCCTCGGCCTCTTTCAGCGCGAGGTCGGGCCCACCGGTGATGTGGACCAGGCCACCCGTCGCACCGCGGTAGTCGACGTCGAGCAGCGGGTGGTTCATCGCGTCTTTGACCACCTCCTCTGTCTTGTTCTTGTCCTG
>ENA-ORDC01002520-ORDC01002520.1-marine-metagenome-genome-assembly--contig:-NODE-2520-length-10883-cov-3.570424_pt1 | contig 10883 bp, 5 predicted proteins | sample MGYA00237783_ERZ508515 | MGnify/ENA primary metagenome ERZ508515 (study PRJEB26186, sample SAMN06268792) | marine metagenome | isolation source: Eden Landing Ponds, San Francisco, CA, USA | place...
CCCGCGCGAGGCCCCCGACTGGAGCGGACCGGGGGATTTCCGCTGTCCACGGTTCCAGAGTCAGCCACGACCGCCGGTTCGGCCCCACATTCAAGGGGGAAGGGGCGACCACCTCTCTCCGTGACGTTCGTCATCGGCCGCGAGGCGTCCCGCGAGGGTCCCACGGCACGTCTGGGCACCTACCGCGCCCTCGACGGGAGCGAGGGCGCACCGCTGGCGCTGGACATCGACCGGCCACACGCCGCGCTGGTGGTCGGCAAGCGGGGCTACGGCAAGTCCTACACACTGGGCGTGCTCGCGGAGGCACTGGCCCGGACGGCGTCGGTGGCTCCGGTCGTCGTCGACCCGATGGGCGCGTTCGGGACGATGGCGGCCGAAGCCACCGGCGAAGCGGTGCCCGCGACGGTCGTCGCCGACCCGGCAGTGCGACCGGACGCGCTCGACCCGCGCTCGTGGTGTGCCCTGCTCGGGCTTTCCCCGGAGCGTGGCGCGGGCAGCCTGGTCTGGCAGGCCGCCAGTGCCGAGTCGACCCTCGCGGCGATGGCACAGCACGTCGCGGCGGCCGACGCCCCGGGACCCGACCGGCGCGCCGCGGCCAACCACCTTCAACTCGCCGACTCCTGGGGAGTCTTCGACGCCGACGCGCTGGGGGCGGCCACACTCGGGAGCAGCGAGGTGACAGTGCTGGACGTCTCGGGACTGTCGGCCGCGCCGATGAATGCCGTCGTTCGCGGCGTCGGCGAGGCGCTCTACCGGGCACGGATTGCCGGGGACATTCCCCGTCTCCCCTGGCTGCTCGTCGACGAGGCCCACACCTTCTTCGACGGCGTCGCGGCGCGGACGCTCAGCGTACTTCTCACGCGCGGGCGCGCGCCAGGTGTCAGCCTCGTCCTCGCGACTCAGCGGCCGAGTGCGGTGCCCGACGTGGCCGTCTCCCAGGCCGACGTCCTCCTCTCACACCGCCTCACCGCAGAGCGGGACCTCGAGGCGCTCCGGGCCGCCCGGCCGACCTACATGAGTGCCTCGGTGGGCGAGCGGATGCCGACCGACCCGGGGGAGGTCCTCATCGTCGACGACGCGACGGAGACCGTCCACACCGCCCGGATACGGGAGCGGGCGACCCCTCACGGCGGCGACAGTCCACGCGCGAGCGAGCTACCGGTGGCGGATGACACCACAGAATGAGTGTTACTGGCCGGCTCTCGCCACTCACCACGCTAGGCGGACCGTCGACCCGGGTTCGAGGTCGAAGTGGTCGTCACCCCGGCCCCGGTTGACCGCCAGTTCGACGTTGCCGTGACTGCCGACGGTCACGATGCCCACTCCCGGGTCGACCGTGGCGTAGGCCTCGCGGACGGGAACCGCCTCTCCATTCACCTGCATCGCCGAGCCGAACCGCCCCCGCACGTGTGCGCCGGGGACGTTCGTAATGACGTTGCCGAACCCGTCGACCACCAGGACCTCGCCCGTGGCGCTGTCTCCCTCGACGGACGCCGACGGGAACCGCAGGGATTCCCACGTCTCGAGGGGTTCGAATCCCCTGTCGGCCGGGAACGCATCGACACCGAGTGTGTGAACTCGTGCCGCGACTGGCGCGAAGACGTCACGGCCGTGGAACGTCGAACTTCCCGGTGACGGCGGCCAGTCGGACCCGGGGTCTGCAGTCTGGCTCGCCTCACGCGACCCCTCGCGGACCCGGAAGACCTCGAGGGCACCGCCCTGGGCGGTTCCGGAGACTCCCGCCGCCGTGGACCCGGCGAGGACCCGGGCGGCCGGGAGGAGCACGCCGTTGTCGGGGCCGACGAGTGCGTGGCCGCCGGCGCGGACGACGATTGCATCCCGGTCGGTGCCGACACCGGGGTCGACGACGACGAGGTGGACCGCTGGTGGAAAGTAGGGGAGGACTTCCCGCAGCCAGAATGCGGCCGTGCGGACGTCCTGCCGCGGGAAGTCGTGGGCGATGTCCACCAGACGCGCGTCGGTTCGCTGGCAGACGACGCCCTTCATCGCTGCCGGGTAGGGCGACCCGAAGTCAGAACTCAGGGTTATCATCGCGAGGCAGTTCGGCGGGCTGGTACTTAGTGGTGCTCGCTTCGGGTGGGGCGTCCGATGGCCCATCGACCGTCTGGGCCGTGGCTGGGACTCCCTCGTCACTTCCTCGCAGTGAACTGGCACAGCACCACACAGCTCATCGTCACTCAGTCGAAGGCAGTATCACATTCGACTCCCGGGTCGAAAGTACTAACCGGCGAGCCCCGTACCGACCGGTATGAGCAACGAGCCCGGGGAATATTACACCCAGGAGCGCTGGCAGAACTGGATTGGGCGTCTCCGCGAGGAAGCCATCGACCCGGAGGAGGAGGACTCTGCACGCCTGCTGTTGAACCTCCAGGACGACACCGCAATCGCGGTCGCGAAGATTCTCACCGACTACGACGAGGAGGACCTCGACGAGGAGACTGCACTGGAGACGCTCACCGACATTCGGGAAATCGTCCTCGCCGAGGTCGAGTTCGAGGACGAGGAAAAGGAGATGCTCATCGACGGCGTCCAGACCTCGTTGCTCTGTGTGCTCTACGCCGCACAGGAGTACGTCCTCGGGGGACCATCCGGGGGCACCATCGAGGAGCACATCGAGGCGGCAGCGGACGCGGAAGCCGAGGAGGACCTCGACACCGCGCTGGAACACTGCGTCCAGGCGGGGACGCTCGTCATCGACGGGGCAGCCCTCGACCTCTCCATTGTCGACGACCTCGACTTCGGCCTCGTCGCGGAGTGGGTCAACGGGCTCGATAGCCTCCAGACCGCGATGACCGACCCGGAGGTCGTCGAGGAGGACTGAACCACTCCGTGCGTTCGGTGCTCCCGTCGGCGGCCATCGAGTCCGACTGTCGAGCGACCGGCGGTACGAGTGCCCAGTCTTCAACAGGGGGTAAGCCCGGATTATTCCGTGCCGCTGGGCAGTTTTCAGCAAGTGAAGTTGCCAAATCTCTCCCTATATTATCAATACTGATTCTGATATTGTACGGAATCTATTTTTGTGCACTAACCATAGACTGCAACAGTCCATGATCAGCGAGTGGCTCGAACGAAACATTGACCGGGTGCGTACACGCGCGAACGGGGGGTGGCGTGCCCAGTCGGAAGTCCTGGGGGTTGCACTGCTAACTGCCATCGTGGTGATTTTGGTCGCCACGGTCGCACTGTTCCTGTTTACTGACTTCACGTCCGACCAGTCCGAGGAGCGGGTCGTCGTGAGCGTCGAGAGCGACATGACCTCGGAGAATCTCACGATACAGCACGCCGGGGGTGATTCATTCGAGGCATCGGACATCTCTGTCATCGTCCAGGGGGACACGAACTACGAGATGGGTCTCGACGACTTCGACCAGACCGACGGGAACACCTTCTCGCCCGGCAGCGTCTGGCGTGAAACGGGCCTGAACAACACGGGCAACATGCGGTTGCTCGTCATCGCCGAGGAGTCGAACACGATTCTCCACGACCAGTTCTACGAGATTACCGTGCAGGACGTTCGACTGCTCGTCAACGGGAGCGACCACGCCGCCGAAGTGACCGGCGTCAACGACGCGGACCTCCCGCCGGGTGAGGAGGACGTCCGTCGGGTGTCCTACACCCGCCAGGTCCAGTACAACACCGGTGAGGGCTGGATAAACGTCAGCGAGGGCGTCGAAAACATGGAGTTCGACCCCGACAGCGGGACGCTCCGGAACCTCGACGACGAGGGGGTTCTCGAGGCCACGTCACCCGAGGGGACCTCCGAGGAGATTCGGGTGCGCACCTGGTTCTCGACGCCGGTCGGCAACGACACGTACTCGAACTGGGTGACGGTGACCGTCAACGACGCGGAGGTCGGTGCCGACGTCACGTTCGAGCAGGAAGACGTCTATGCGAGTGCGAGCGGTGACGACCTCGTCGTCGACTGGCAGGCCACGAACACGGCCCTGCTCGACATTCCCGTCCAGTTCGACGCCGACATCGAGGTGACCAACGAAACTGGCACCGTCATTCACTCGGGGGTCCAGGAGGACATCACCATCTTCGAGGACGATACCGTCGACCGGACGCTCACCGTCCCCGACATGGACCCCACGACCGAGGAGGTCGAGGTCGCGATAACGGGGACCTCGGAGTATCCCTGGGTCAACGGCGATTCGGCGAACCAGACCTTCGACGCGGCCAGCTTCAACGTCACCGAATTCGACGCGACCTTCGACGGTGACTCGGGGGTCCTCGTCGACTACAACGTGACGAACACCGGCGACTGGTCAGCCGAGCGCAACGTTGTCGTCGACGTCACGACCTTCGACGACGACAGCAACGAACTCGATTCTGGGACGACGCTGTTCGAGGACGACGTCTCCCTGGAGAGCGGCGAGAGCCTGGACGCGAACCGGACCTACGACATCACGAACAACGCGACTTCGCTGGTCAACGCGGAGATTACGACCCCCGACGACGCCGACAGCGACACGGTCGACATCGACCCGGCCGAGTTCCTGCTGAACTCGGTCGAGGTCGAACTCGTGAGCACGGCCGACACGGAGGACTACATCGCCGTCGACTACGAGGTCGAGAATCCAGGCGACCTGCCCGACATGCAGGACATCACGCTGGACATCAACACCAGGGAAGACCCCGTCGACAGGGACAGTGACGTGCTGCTGGCCGGTGGCAACTCGACCAACGGCACGCTCAACACCACGGCCTTCTCTGGGACCGGCACGTACCAGCTCACCGTGAGTACCGACGACGACAGCGCGTCGGACACCATCAGCATCCAGGGGCCGTCCTACAACGTGACCATCCTGGACGCCTACCCGGACGGCGAGGGCAACGTCGTCACCGAGTACTCCATCAACAACACTGGTGACCTCGAGGGTCTCGTCGACATTAGGTACGAAATCTCGGGGAACGAGCGCAACCTCAACAACAGCGTGACCGTCCCCGGTGACGTCCTCGTCAATCACACCGTCGAGGGCGAAGTCGAGGAGGAAGACATCAACGAAGACGGCGAGGTCACGGTGACAGTTAACGCCCAGGACACGGTACATAGTACCTTCGGCATCGACGACACCACGGTCGAAGTCGACGAACCGACCTACGAGGTCGACGCCGACTTCGCCCTGGACGGCGAGCAAATCGTCGTCGAGTTCTACAACGTAACCAACACCGGCGACGTCGATGGCGAGTCCGAGGACATCCGGTACACCGTCGAAGTTACGGACGTCCAAGCTGGCAGCCTATCGGGTAACGATGTCGGGACGACGGTAGTCAACGTGGGCGACATCATCCACGACCTAACCCACACCGAGACTATCGGCGCTGGTGAGTCCGTCACCGGGTCGTTCACCGGAGACGACGCGCTCGACCTCGGCGCGGCTGAGAATCTGGACCTGAGCGGCGTCCTCGCTATCGACGTCGAGGCGGCCGTGAGCGCCGGTGAGGGACGGGCGTGGACGGACTTCGAGAACCTCGAGCCCGCACTGTTCGACGTCCAGCCGATAAACGGGCCGGACGTCTCCTTCGCCGATGGCTCGGTCACCGTCGATTACACGGTAGAGAACACCGGCGGCCTCGAGGGAACTCAGGACATCGAGTTCCTCGTGACCGACGCACTAGGAGAGACCACTGCCGACACCAACGGGAGTGTGACGCTCGCGCCGGGCGAGACTGTCAGCAGTTCCTTCACCTACAACAACGTCGACGTCACGAGCGAGGAGGTGACGGTCGCCGTCTCGAGTGCAGACGACGAGTCGGCCCATACCTTCAACGTGCAGCCAGCAACATTCCAGATTACTGGGGCCAGCGGGACCTTCGATTCGGGCACCGAAACCGCAACCATCTCCTACGACGTGACTAATACCGGCGACTTCACGGCCTCGAAGGAGATAATCGTCGACAGCCAGAACGAACAGACCTCGACGATAACGGAGGTTGCTCCCGGCGAGACCGTGAGTGAATCCCAGACGATAGACATCACGCACCAGGGTCCACAGAACATCGCCGTGTACGTCACGGACGAGGGCTACGACGAGGCGTTCATTGACCCCGTTCCGTCGTACTTCTCCGTGACGAGTGTCGATGCCAACTACGACACGAACACCCAGCAGGCGGTCGTCCAATACGAAATCCAGAACACGGGCGACTTCGGGGACACCCAGACCATCTCCATCGAGAGCAACAATCAGGACACCACCCGCTCACTCCAGCTCGGACCCGGCGAGAGTTCGGGGACGCTGACCGACCGCGTCGGCGTCGACGAGGGCGGCGACCAGACCATTTGGGTCGTGACCGACGACGAGGACAACGGTGACGGTATCTTCGTGGAGGGACCGGACTTCCAGGTGGACGTCAACACGGTTACCTACGACGAAGTCGACGAGGAGGCCACAGTCGACTACACTATCACGAATCAGGGTGACCTGGACGACACCCAGACGATTAACATCTATACCGACCCGAGTAACAAGGGTGGAAGCACCTCGACGCAGGTCAACCTCGACCCAGCCGGTGACGCGACCACCGACCAGCGGACCATCAGCATCTACGACGCAGGTACGATTCGCGTCTACGTGGCATCCGCGGACAACTCGGCGTACGGAGATATCAATGTCGACCCGGCGAACATCGAGTTTACCAGCACAAACTTCCCGGGTTCGGTCGACGGTGACGCATCCGATGCCTCTATCGACGTGAGTTTCACCATCGAGAACAAGGGTCAGATATCGGACTCGACGTATGTGGACCTCCACAGAAGTTACAACACCGACAACCGCGAGGATTCGGGTGGCGTCTACACGCTCGGTGCGGGCGAAACTGCCTCCGGAACGCTCTCCTTCGACGTTGGCCGGGAGTCTGGTCAGTGGACCACGCTGGAGACCACTACGAACGGGAACACTGTCCGGGAGTTTGTCCACATCTACGCGGATCCACTGGTCAACAGCGATAGTCTGTCGGTCGATGCCGATACTGGCTCCATTGGCTCGTGTGGGGGCTGGTGGGATCCGCGGCCCGAGGCATCCGTCGATGCGACCCTCTCGGTGGACCTCGACGACCCGTCCTTCGAGTTCAATAATATGTACGCGGACTTCTCGGTCGACACCAGTTTCGCATCTGGTGGAATCAGTGGTGGCGATTACACCAAGTCCAGCACGACCATCACCCACTCGGCGAGTGGCTGTTCCAACGGGAACATCTGGGGGAGTGCCACTGTCGACGTGAACTACGAGATCAATCCGGGTCCCGCGTCGGGCAGTCTCTCCGAATCTGACGGCTTCTAACTGAGGACGACACTTCCTTTCTGGACGTCTCTTCCTGTTGGCGGTGTCTCCGCGCGGACCAAGAATATTCCACAATGGGGTTCGATACGTCCCCAACGAGTGGCGTGACCATCGAAAATGCGGCCACTGCAGGCCGGCCGGACCTGTCAGATGGGACGAGGACAATGCTGAGAGACAGTGTCTACTGGCCCGCAGACAATCGGTTCGGCCGGATGGGCCCACGGGCAAGTATCGGGGATTGCCAGTCTCACCAGGCGACTAGTTGCCAGGGAAGTGGTTAACTTGCGGGTGTGCCCGTCAACTCTTCGAACAACGTGTCGAACTCCTGTTGGGCCGTTTCGACGTCGCCATCGACGGCCGTCGTCGCAATTGCGGTGAACTCGGCGAGTCGGGCCTTGACGGTGGTGAAGTTTGCAATAATCTCCTCTGGTCCGACCACGGCGTCCTCGGGTATATTCGTCGTGTCCATCTCTTCGACGCGAGTAATGGCGCTCTCGATGGCCGTCTCGGCCTCTTCGAACAGATTTCTGGCCTCACTCCACTGCTCGTCCTCGAACTGGATGAGGCCATCGAAGAACGGGCCGAATGCTCCGAAGTAATCCCGGTAAATCCCCATCGTGGCTCCATTGAGTTCCACCAGGTTTCGGTCGTATCTGACGTACTGGGAGAGGTCGCCGTCGTAGGCGAGTGACTCCTCGTCGAGCGGGGTCGCATTCAGTTCCGCCATCGTGGTTTCGAGCGTGTCGTACAGCGCGAGTTGTTCCTCTACTGACACATCCTGTTCGAGACTCTGCTGAATCTCGCCGACGACCGATGTGTCGATGTCACTTGGTGACTCGACACCGTTCATCGCGCTTTCGAGGGAAGCGAAGGCGGGGTCGATACGTCTGGTGAGATTGAATTCCCGCGAATTCTCGCGACTCGTCAGGAGACTCTCCTGCAGGGCACGAACGTCGCGAGCCGCTGTCAGACGGCCATCGAGGTCTCCTTCGACCGCTGACTCAGTCTCGTCGAGGGACGCGGTGGCAGCGTCGAGGTCATCTCGCAGTTCCGTCAGGTCCATGTCTGTAATTTCTACAGCTACGTTTCGCAGTTCGGTGAGCCGAGTGGCGACATCGACGAGCGTCGAAACGGCAGCCGAGAATGCTTTGGGGTCACCGACCGACAGCGTCTTTGTCTGGGAGTCGGTTTCGCCCGCGTCGTCTTCGATTTCGAGTGTGACCTCGACATCGCCCGTTTGATTGAAGGTGTAGGTCGCCGTGTGGGACTCCTCTTCGACCACCGTCCCCCCGAATGTCCAGCGGTAGCGGACGAGTTCCGAATCCATTCCCTGGCTCCCACTCGCGTCAAACGTCACTGGCTCACCAGCACTGGGGTTTGCGGGCGTCCATTCGAACGCAGCTGTGGGAGGCTGGCCCCCGTCGCCATTTCCGTCACCGTTATCGGTGTTATCGTCGTCGGACCCCAGGCACCCGGCGAGACCCAGTGAGCCTGTTGCACAAGTGGCGACGAGAAACCGTCTTCTGTACATCGTAATGCGTTTTGATGGTCGTTGTACTTCAATTGTGTGGTGACCACGATTTCGGGTGTGCCATTTGACGCCAGTAATCCCTATTCTGGCCCGTTAAACCCCGGTGTGCCGTGTGGTTTGGGGTTTTTCAGACGCTATCTTGGTGTTGGGAGAGTCCGCAGATCTCTCGGTGGCACGAGAAAGTTAGCCCGGCTCTGGACATCGATAAACTCCAGAATACCGTTGTTGGTCTGTTCGTCTACCGAATCGAAGTGAGCACTCACGTCCGACCCATTCATCATGGTTCTTGCTCTTTCAAAATCTGAAATTGTCTCCTGTAACGCGACGAAGTGGAGCCCGGCCTGTCCTTCGTCAGTAGTATTGAAGTCTCGCCGAATTAACGGGGACACTCCCTCTTCCCGGCTCCGGGCAAGTTTCGTCGAATGACCGATAAAGCCGAACTCCTCGTTCTCGTCCGTAAACTCCTCGATACCCGGGAATAACGTCGCTTCTAATCCGTCCTGCCCCATCTCCCCCACGGTATCTGCGTCGGCTTCCACCGAGAACATCCGCTTTATTCGTTCGTCATTCGAGAGGTCGTTGTACCAACTTTCGAGAGTCAGGTGGAGGTGAGATACCTGCTGGGTCGTTCCACCTTCAAACCGCCCTTCCTTAATCATGACGCCGTATTCACTGTTTTGGTTGTGGACGAACGTGTCTTCAGTTTCTCCGTTGAATGGGTGTGATTCGTGTGTAGCCTGTTGTGTGACAAACCCCATGTAAAGTGGTGCTTCGTCCGGTACTGGATGGGAATCTGGAATACCATCGACGTCCTGGTTGTTGGCGGGTAGCCCTTCGCCCACGAATCCGGTGCGTCGGTCACGCTTTTCTACTATTCCTTCCAGACTGTGTTCGACTGACACTCCATTTATTTCGGTAACGTTACCAAAAAGCGCCTCCTCCGCCCCGAGAATTGCCTGGGCGTGGTCGCTGGCAAGGTGGATGCACATGTCGTACTGGTCGAGGGTTGGCGATTCGAAATCCGACAGTGGCTGTGGATGAGAGAGGCCGGCGGACTCGGGCAGTGCTGTCGGGAACTGGTCGAAGTACGCCTGCGAATACCCGACGGTGAACAACAGTCCCTCGTTACTCCACTCATATGCCCGTTCAAGTGTTCGAAATGCGGCTTCCATCTCTTCCCGCTCTGAAAAAGAAACATCCCATATATCGACGTCTGCCATGATGACTATCTGGTGTCGTGGCGGTTGTGGAATTCCGTTGTGATTCGTTCTGAGATATCGGTTCCAGGCGTGCTGACTCCGCTCCTTATCCAGATTTTTGTAAACGATGTCATTTACATCGGCATCCTCTTGTGAGCCGTCGACTAGCTCCCCGGGCGGGTCGGTGGTATCTTCGTTCGATTGAGTTTCCTCCGAAATGTCACTCCTGTCTCCCGGATTGGGACTATCTTCCTCTCGATCAATACAGGCCGATAGTGCGCTGGTACCACCGATTGCGACAGCAGAAAGGAGAAACTGTCGCCGGTCAATATCCGGCTCCCGGGTTGTGTTTCCCTTCCCGTGTGGACAACCCATACAGCGCTTTCGCCACTGCCGATTTTAAACCTTTTGTCGCCCGTGGCCCGATTCGAATCGACGAATTTCTCGGGTGTGCCTCTACGCAGGGCTGTCGGGCAAACCGGCAGAGAGGAACCCTTGTGCAGTACCACAGTGTCGAGGCTGACAATTCTGGCTCGACCGAGAACCTGTTCGGCCCCACAGATTGGTGGGGCCTGACCCCCGGATACTCGGACTTCTAACCGGTGAGTTATCTCACATCATATGAATTTCAAATCTGTTCTCTCACATCCGCTCGAAAACCACCGGAACCTTGATTATCGACGGTAGGCAACAATCAACAATGTCGTTCAGGGAATCGGAGTCCACGGGGACTCGTCTCGAGCGGGGGGCGGACGTCGCCTCGGCCATCTACAGGCTCCCCGACCGCCTGGCGGCGACGACCTTCGAGAAGTGGGCCGTCAACGTCACCTACCTCGCCTTTGCGTTCGT
>ENA-ORDC01002523-ORDC01002523.1-marine-metagenome-genome-assembly--contig:-NODE-2523-length-10876-cov-6.489027_pt1 | contig 10876 bp, 8 predicted proteins | sample MGYA00237783_ERZ508515 | MGnify/ENA primary metagenome ERZ508515 (study PRJEB26186, sample SAMN06268792) | marine metagenome | isolation source: Eden Landing Ponds, San Francisco, CA, USA | place...
GGGTCGTGCTCGAACCCGACTTCCTCGTCGACGTGACCGGGATCCGGTCGTGGGTGCAGTGCCCGCGGATGTACTACTTAAACAAGCTCTCCGGGATCCCGCTGAACTACCCCGTGGTCAAGGGGACCGTCGTCCACGAGGTGTTCGGCGACCTGCTCCGCGGGATGGACCTGGAGGAATCGGTCGTCGACCGCGTCGAGGAGGCCGGGCTCGAACTCGGCCTGTTGGGGTACGAACCCGAGGAGGTCGCCGACGAAGTGCGACGCAACGCGGCCGCGATCGAGGGGTGGCTCGCGCAGGGAACGCTCTCCGACGAGGACACGTGGCGGTCGGAGTTCACCCTCATCTCGCCGACGTTCGGTTTAAAAGGGCGCGCCGACGCGCTCCGACGCGGGACCCCCGTCGAACTGAAGACCGGGAAGAACACCAAGCGGGAGCCGCGCTTCCACGACAAGATCCAGGCGGCCTGCTACGCGCTCATGCTGGAAGAGCGCGGGGTCGATCCCGACATCGGCACCTTGCTGTACACCAAGAACACCGCCCTCGATCGCAACGAGGAGTCGGGCGACCTGGCGCCGGCCAAGGAGTTCTCCGTGGGCCGGGGACTGTTAGAGTTCGTCGTCCGCGAGCGAAACGCCCTCGCCGCGATGGAGTGGCGCGCGCTCAACGATCCCGGCGAGCGCCCCACGGTCCCGACCGGGTACGAGGCCGACGCGAAGTGCCAGTACTGCTTCGAGCAGGACACCTGCATGGTCGTCTCCGGGCGGCTCGACCAGGAGTCGAAGGCGGGGTCGGTGGGGACGCCCGTTCCGGACGAGGAGCGCGACTACTTCGACCGCTTTTATACCGCCCTCGAAGAGGAGCGCCGCGAGACCCACGCCGAGTACCGGAAGCTGTGGGAGCAGACGCCCGCGGAGCGCGCCGCTGACGACCGCGCGCTCATCGACTTAGAGCCGGTCTCGCAGACCGAGATCGACGACGCCCGGTGGGAGCTCCGCGCTCGCAAGCCGAACGACGCGGTCTCGAAGCTCCGCGAGGGCGACGTGGCGCTCGCGAGCGACGGCGACCCCGTGACCGGCCACGGCGAACTCGGTCGGATCACCGCGCTCGACGGCGACGCGGTCGTCGTCGAGACCGACGAGCCGGTCGAACTCCGGCGGCTCGACGTCTACCCCTCGGAGATCTCCGTCGACCGCTCGCTCACCGCGCTCCACGACGCGATCTTAAAAGGGAGCGACGCGCGCAAGGACGTGTTGTTCGGGCGGCGAGAGCCGGAGTTCCGGGACGCCGCCGACCGCCCGGCGGGAGTTCCCGGGAGCGACGATCCGGACGCCCCCGACGCCTACATCGACAACAACGCGGCCCAGAACGAGGCCGTCGAACTCGCCGTCGACGCCGAGGACTGCGCGCTGATCCACGGCCCGCCGGGCACCGGGAAGACGTACACCATCGCGCGGACGATCCGCGCGCTGGTCGCCGAGGGGAACCGGGTGTTGCTCTCGGCGTTCACGAACCGCGCGGTCGACAACGCCCTCGAAGCGCTGCGCGATCAAGGGTTTGAGGACGTGCTCCGGGTCGGGACCGAGACCGGCGTCCGCGGCGACATGCAGGACGTGCGGCTCGTCCAGCGCGGCGACCCGAACGCGAAGGCCGCCGAACTGCGGGACGCACCGGTCGTCGCCGCCACCACCGCGGCCTGCGGCTCCCGCGTCCTCCGCGAGTGCGAGTTCGACGTCGCCCTGGTCGACGAGGCCTCCCAGCTCACGGAGCCCGGCACCCACGCCGCGATCAACCGTGCCGACCGGTTCGTGCTCGTGGGCGACCACGAGCAGCTTCCCCCCGTGGTCCGCGCGGAGAACGACCTCAAAACGTCCCTCTTCCAGCGGCTCATCGAGGAGTACCCCGACGCGAGCGTGATGCTCGACCGCCAGTACCGAATGAGCCAGCGCATCCAGGCGTTCGCGTCCGCGGAGTTCTACGACGGCGCGCTCCGCCCGGCGACCCCCGAGGTGGCGGGCCAGACCCTCCGCGACCTCGGCGTCGACCCCGCGGACCTCCCAGAGGGGCTCGCCGGCGGCGTGAGCTTCGTCGATCCGGGCGGGAGCCGCGACGGCAACCGGAACGTCCGAGAGGCCGAGCGCGTCGCGGCGGTCGTCGACGCCTACCTCGCCGCCGGCGTCGACGCGGACGACGTGGGCGTCATCGCACCCTTCCGCGCGCAGGTCGCGGAGATCGGTCGGCGAACCGCGGTCACGGTCGACACCGTCGACCGCTTCCAGGGCTCCTCGAAGGAGGTGATCGTCGTCTCGCTGGTCGCGACCGGCGACCTCGACGGGCCCATTTTCGAGGACCACCGCCGGATGAACGTCGCGCTCACCCGGGCGAAAAAGCAGCTGACGCTGGTCGGCGACGCCGACGCGCTCGGTTCCGACCCCTTCTACGCGCGCATGCTCGACTGGGCGCGGCGGTAGGCGGTCGACGCCCCGGCTCATCGCCTCGCCGGTGACGGCGATTCGGCGTTCGACGGACGCCTCACCCCGGTCCGGTGTCGCTCGGCACAGGGGAACGCCGTCTCGCGTCCGGTCGAAACCTACTCGGGATCTGAGAGGAGCGGCCTCCCGAGTACGGCGACCGAGCGCAACGGAGAGGCGAATTCGGCCCGAGGAGAGTTTAACACTGTCCAGCCCAGAGTGTCAGGAGAGACGAATGGAAGAGCTCGATCGGGTTTTGAAAAAGTACGCCACCAGCCAGGATCTCATGGACCAGATCCGGTACGTGGCCGAGACACTGAGCATAGAGTTCGACAAGTGGAACGACCAGTACGTGAGCGGTCCGAGTCTGTACTTTCTGGTCGTCGCCGAAACCGACTTCGAGGAGTACACCGACCCGCTCGGGGAGAACATCTGGCCGACCGATCGGTGTAAGATCGTGCAGGACTCACCCGAGGGGTTTCGGCGGGTCGCCGAAGACGTCGGGTTTAGCCGGGACGGCGCGATCATCGTGACCGGAGACGGGACGATCCAAGAGCAGATGGTTCGGGTTCGGAGCCCCCACCACGCGGAAGTACCGGGGGTCGCGGAGCTCGAGTATCCCGACTGGATGGGGACCAAACACATGAGTGCCCTGGAGACGTCGCTCCGAAAGAACGTCCTGTGGGCGGTCACGCTCAGCGAGGAGGACGGCCGCGTCACCACCTATCTCGACGGCACGTTTCAGGACTATCCCCGCGAAGAGATCGGCGGTCGGTGGCGACCCGAGCAGTAGCGACGCCCCGGTCGGAACGCCCCGAACGGTACGCCCCGGTCGGTACGCCGAGTATTACGCCGCGTCGTCTGACAGAGCGGATCGCAGCGGAGCGGTCCGGCCTCTACTCCCCGTCCGCGTCGGGGTTCGCCTCGGTGACGATCCCCGGCTCCTTGCTCGCGATGACGACCATCCGGTCCGTGAGGTCCTCGATCGTGTTCGCGAGCTCGTCCAACAGGATGGCGAGCTCGCGGTAGACGAGCGGCTGATCGACCGCGTCGTCGGCGAAGGCGGTCGCGATGGCGTCGTTACGGAGCTCGTCGCACTCGCTTTCGAGGTCGCGGATCGCCTCGATCCCCTCGGTGAGCGTCTCGGTGGCATCGCTGCGGGCGAGCCCGCGGACGAACCCCTCGACCACGTCGCCGAGAACGGTCACCATCTCGACGATCCGACCGGCCATCTCCCGCATGTCGCGGAAGGAGTCGCCGTCGGCGTCGGGGCGCATCATGACCACCTCCTGGACGATCCGCTCGGTGTGGTTCGCGACCACGTCGAGCTCGTTGTAGAAATCGAGCAGCGCGGACTCGTTGAAGTTGATCCGCGTGTTCAGGAGGCCGATATCGTCCGGACCGGCGTTGGTGATGGTCGCGGTGATATTCCGGACCAACTCGTCGCACTCGCTCTCGATCGCCGCGATCTCGTCGGCCGTCTCGCGGTAGGGGCCGTCGCTCGCGTACTCGTCGAGCGCACGCGGGAGGAGGGCGACGCAGTCGGCGATCCGATCGAGGTACGCGGCGGTCTGGACTTCGAGCCGTTCCCCGAAGTCGGCGTCGGTGGACATGTGCCGACCCACGCGCGTCGGCGGTAAAGAGGTTCCCTCGCGTTTCGTCGATCGTGAGGGTTCTGGCCGGCTGCTCCCTACAACTCGTCGACTGCGTCCAGCGCCGCCTCGATGTCGGGCACGTCGAACCACTCCCGGTCGGTGTACGCGTTCGTGCCGGCGGCGTACAGCTCCGAGACCGCGTCGACGACCGCCGGCGGGAGCGGATCGGGATCGTGCTCGCAGAGTTCGCGCCAGTCGTCGATGTCGCGCTCGGCGACCGCGGCCTTCGCCTCCTTGACGGCCTCGACCCACGCGGGGTCGTTCGCCCTGTACCACTGGCGGACGACCTCCTTCGAGATCCCGCGCCCGCCGTACGAGAAGCGGTTCTCGTCGAAGGTGCCGACCACGTCGGCGACGCGGAGCTCCCCGTCGACGTACAGGCACTCGATCTTCCCGTCCTCGTGGACGAAGCCGGCCGCCTCTGCGCGCTCGGTGACGACCCGGTTCACGTCCAGCGCGAGCGACTCCAGGGCGTCGACGTCGGCGACGCCCGCGATCCGGTCGGCCTCATCGCGGGTCAGGTAGCGGTCCTGCTCCTCGTACTTCGTCGAGAACTCCACGACCGGCTCGGGGAGGTCGATCGGCCCGTCGGGCCACTCGTCGGCGTCGATGTCGGCGTCCTCGTCGAGCCCGAAGTCGGCGGGGTCGGTGCGGCGCCGGAGGCTGGAGCCGACCGGGACGCGGTTCCGGAAGACGACCTCCAGCGGGACGAGGTAGTTCTCCCCGCCCGCGTCGTGGAAGGCGTCGTAGTCGTAGCCCGCGTCGGGTCCGGTATACGGGAGGTCGGGGACCTGCGTCAGGTCGATGGCCATCTCCGTCGGTGGGGCGGTCGCGTCGGCGAGGGGGACGACCTCGGGCTCCCCCTCCTCGTCCGTGTCGATGTCTCGGCCGGGGTCCACGACGCCGCGGTAGTGGGTCGGGACGCCCTCCGCCTCCAGCAGTTCGAAGTTAAACGCACCCATCGCACAGAGGCTCGCGCCCTTGCGCGGGATCGCGTCCGGCATCTGGCCCCAGTCGAACACCGAGTAGGCGTCCGTGAAAACGAACCGACCGCGGCCGAGCGAGTCGGCGGTCGCGGCCTCGTCGACGCGGAACTCCTTGACGCTCGTCATACCGCATCCGGCGACCGCCTCCCCCATGAATCTTTCACTTACGTGGTCACCTCGATTCGGTTCCGGAACGATCGATCCGCGATTGTGGTCATATCTGTCGGAGCGATCGCCGTCGAGCGCCGAGGGGCGCCGGCGAGCCCGCGTCGAACGGGCGGCTCCGCATCGAAAGGACCACGCCGCTCGCGAGCGCACCGCCGGTATGAACGATGCGCGCGAGGTCGTCGTCCTCCGGTACGGTCACCGGCCGGGCCGCGACGACCGCATGACGACCCACGTCGGGCTCACGGCCCGAGCGCTCGGTGCCGACCGGGTGATATTCCCCGACAACGCCGGGCAGTCGGCGGAGACGGTGCGGGACATCACCGACCGGTTCGGCGGCCCGTTCGGGGTCGAACTCCGCGACGACCAGAAGGCATTCGTCGGGAACTTCGAGGGGGTCGTCGCGCACCTCACGATGTACGGCGAGCGCGTGCAGGATGTGGAGGAGGACGTTCGGGAAGCGATCGGGTTCGACAGTGGGGACGCGACTGACGGACCGTCGACGCCCCGCGACCTCCTCGTCGTGGTCGGCGGCGAGAAGGTGCCGTGGGCGCTGTACGAGCGCGCCGACTTCAACGTGGGCGTGACGAACCAACCGCACTCCGAGGTCGCCGGGCTCGCGGTGTTCCTCGACCGGCTGTTCGAGGGCGCGGAGCTCGACCGGGAGTGGGAGAACGCCGACCGCCGGGTGCTGCCGGAGGCGACCGGGAAAACGGTCGTCGACGTCGACGGGGCGAGCGAGGGTGCGGACGGTGGAGCCGATGTCGACGGAGTGGACGAGGGTGCGGACGGGGGAGCCGACGCCGACGACGGTTCAGGAACCGACGACCGCGACTGACTCCCGCTACTCGTCGCCGTCTCCCGGGTTCGGTCTCCGCTCCGGGACGAGCCCCCCGACAGGACCTCGTCGAGTCCCGATATACCGGTCGATAGCCGGTCGGATAGTGGTGTTAACAGATGCTACACACTGAGCGCGGTAATTAATGGGTAGCTCTTTGTGGCCGCGCGCTCTCCTTTAGGAGACATGCCCTCTGGTTCCGAGGGGTTCGACGAGAACATCTCCCCCGGCTCCGAGGAGACCGACGAGAACATCTCCCCCGGCTCCGAGGAGACCGACGAGAACATCTCCTCCGGCTCCGAGGAGACCGACGAGAACATCTCCTCCGCGGACCTGTCAGACCCGGAGGACGAGGCGCGGGTTCTGCTTTTCATGCGGCCGGGACGCGACCGCGAACTGGTGGCCGAGACGCTCGGCGAGCGGTACCGGATCCAGACGGCGGCCGAGCCGGGGGCGCTCGACGCGACGTTCGACTGCTGCGTGGTCGACGCGCGCGCCTTCGACCGGAGCGCCGCGGCGATCGACCGACGACGTGGGCGTGCGGGTCCGGCGTTTCTCCCGTTCGTGCTGCTCGTCCAAGACGCTCAGACGGAGACCGCGGGGGACCCGTGGAACCACGTCGACGACGTCATCGAACTGCCGGTGCGGAAGCAAGCGCTCGACACTCGGATCAGCAACCTCGTCGAGCGGCGGCGCACCTCCCTCCGGCTCGCCACCCGAGAGCGGCGGTTGGTGGAGACGGTCGATGATCTCCGGGAGAAAGAGCGGGCGATGGACGAGGCTCCGGTGGGGATCACACTGGCGGAGCCGGGGACGGAGAACAACCCGCTGACCTACGTCAACGAGGAGTTCGAGCGACTCACCGGCTACGGCCCGGAGATGCTCGGGAAGGACTGCCGATTCCTCCAGGGCGAGGACACGGACCCCGAGACGGTGGCGGCGATCCGCGAGGCGATCGCCGACAAGCGGCCGATCACCACCGATATCCTGAACTACCGCGCGAACGGGCAGAAGTTCTGGAACCGACTCACGATCGCCCCGCTCCGCGACGAGGACGGCGCCGTGAGCCGCTACGTCGGGTTCCAGATAGACATCACGGAGCGGAAGATCCGCGAGCGGCGACTGCAGGTGATGAGCCGCGTGCTCAACCACAACCTCCGGAACAAGATGAACCTCATCGAGGGGTACACGGACCTGCTGCGGGGCGACCTCGACGAGGAACAACGCCGGAAATCGCTCGACGTGATCGCACAGACGACCGCCGATCTGATGGGGATCGCGGAGGCGGTGCGGAAGATCGACCACACGCTCTCGGAGTCCCAAACGAGCGCGGCCACCGTCGAATTCCGCGACCGGCTGTCAGAGCTGTTGAGCCGGATGACCGACCGGTACCCCCACGCGACGTTCGACCTCTCGCTCCCAGACGACGACCCCCTCGCCGTGAGCGTACTCGGCCTCCTGACGGCGATCGAGGAGGGCGTGGAAAACGCGGTCAAGCACAACGACGCCCCGAGTCCGACAGTCCACATACGCGTCGAACGCCGAGACGAGGAGTGGATCGACATCGAGATCGAGGACGACGGGCCGGGCATCCCGGAACACGAGACGAACGTGCTCGAACGGGGCGAGACCTCCTTGAAGCACGCGGACCGACTCGGGATCTGGCTGATGTACTGGGTCGTGAACAGGGCGGGCGGGGAGTTCTCGGTGGAGTCGTCCGACACCGGCGGTACGGTTCTCCGAATGGCCGTCCCCGCGCATCCCTGACGGCGGAATCTGCGGTTCAGAGGGCTCGTTTCGACCGGAGCCGAGCGAGCCGCGTCCGCGCCTCCTGCCGGCTCGTCCCCCGAACCCGACCGGTCTCGGCGTCCGCCATCGAGACGAGCGAGAGCCGGTCGAGGAGGGGCGGCCAGTCCGCGGCGCCCGCGGCGTCGCTGGCGAACGCGACCGCGTTGCCGAGCCCGTCGCGCTCCGCGGTCCCGACCCGCGCGACGGCTCCGTCCGCGTCCCGGCGACCGCCCGCGACGTAGAGCCGGTCGCCGATAGCAACCGGAAGCCACGCCGGGAGGAGCAGGATCCAGAGCGCGACGCCGGCGGCGGCGTACGCCCACGAGGGGATCCGGTCGCGCTCCGGCTCGTACCCGTGGATCCGGTTAACGCGCCGGTCCGCCGCCGTGCGCTCGCCCCGACGCCCGACGAGCAGGGTCGCGAGGAGCGCGACCGTCTCGACCGCCGCGAGCGCGGGGAGCAGCGCGGTCGCGACGAGCGCCTCTCGGGTCCGAAGCCGGACGAGCGCGTGACGGAGCGCGGCGTCCCGGTCGTCCTTCGGCAGCGAGAGCAGCCGCGTCGAGACGACGAGCCGCGAGCCGCGGTGGCCGTCGGCGACGGCGACGTTGGCGGCGTCGGCGCGGACGACCGTCACCTCGGGGGCCTCGACCCCGACCTCCTCCGCGAGGGTCGCGACGCGGTCGGCGACGAAGTCCGCGGGGCGGTCGTCGAGTTCGGCCTCGGGGAGCCGAGCGATCCGGCGGTCGACGACGATCGGTCCGAGGAGCGCGGAGCCGCCGAGGCCGACGACGACGGCGCCGATGAACCCGCCGATTGCGCCCGGCCCGACGACGTCGAGGGCCGCGGGGCCGAGGAGGGCGGTGACGGGGACCAGCGGGACGGCGGCGAGGAGGACGGGGACGGCGAGGAGCGCGAGCGCCCCGGCGACTCGGCGGACTCGCGTTCTGGCCCCCGGGGAACCGGACTCGTCTGAGCCGGTCGGTCCGCCGTCTGTGCCACCGGTCGATGCCATACGACCGTGTCGTGTCACACGCGGGGTAAAGCTTTGCCGGAGGCGACCGGCGATGTGACGGTACGGGCGAGATGGAGCGATCTGCTCGTGCGAGAGGATCCCGCGAGCTCATTGAGGAGGAATTCGCTCCCGTCTCGTGGGACGATCGTTTCCGGGTTTAGTTCTCCTCAGGCGGTGAGACGGTCAGTACGGGGACGTCTGCGGCACGGACGATTTTCTCGGTAACGCTCCCGAGGAAGTACCGCTCCAGACCGGTTCGGCCCTGCGTCCCCATCACGATACAGTCGATGTCGCGTTCTTCCGCGTAGTCCAAGATGGCTCGGGCAGGCGTTCCACTCAGAACCGACGCCTCCACGGATCGCAGATCCGCGTCTCCGGCTCGATCGATGACGTCGTCGACGGCCCGTTGGCCCGCCTCCTCGAACGCGTGCAGCACCTTGGCACTACCATACTCTCCCGAAACGTCGGTGAGATCGACGACGTAAATGACATGCATCGCCGCATCGATCGCCTCTGCGAACGCTATCCCGTGACCAGCGGCAACGTTCGCCGGCTCGCTCCCGTCCGTCGGAACGAGGACCGTCTCGAAGTCGGGATCGAGCGTGGTGTCCTCGTGAACGGTGAGGACGGGTACCGGCGAGGTGCGGAGCGTCCGCTCGGTTACGCTACCGAGGACGAGACGGTTCAACCCCGTTCGTCCGTGCGTCCCCATCACGGTGAGATCGACGTCGTGGTCTCTCGCATAGTCGATGATCGTCTGGTGGACCGGGTCGGCGGTTTCTATGACCTGGGTCTCCGTTGAAACGTCGACATCCGCCGCCTGATCCCTGAGCGACGCTAGCGTCTCCTCCCCACGTCGGGTTCGTTCCTCAGCAACTTCTGATTCGACGTCGGTCGGGGTGTCGTTGAGATCGACGACGGTAATCGCGTGGATCGAGGCATCGAACCGCTGTGCAAGGCCGAGCGCTGTTTCAGTCGCCGTTCCCGCAGCTGCGCTCCCGTCTGTCGGAACCAGGATCTTGTCGTACATGCTTCTCTCTTCGAGTCGAGATGGTATCAAGGTGGGTCACCGTCCCTACCGACTCGTGTTCCCCCGTACTCTTAAGACCGGCATCGGCGCACGTCGAACGACCTCTCGGCCGTAGTTCCGATACCGCGCATCGCGTCAAACGGGTGGACCAATTTGACACGTTGTCCCGTCCGCCTCGTCTCCACGAGCAATCAGCGAACTAACACCACGGGAACCGACGCGCGTTTCGACACCGTCTCGGCTATGTTCCCGACGAGAAATTGGCGCGTCGCGCGACTCCAATCCGCGCCGTGTGCACCGAGCACGACCGTGTCGTAGCTCTCAGCGCGGTCGATGATACATCGGGCAGGGTGGCCGATGTCTACGATCGTGTCGATCTCCCGGTCACGCTCGTTTGCTATCTCGCGGGCACGATCGAAGACGGGCTCGGCACGTTCGGCGGTGGCCTCTTCGATATCGTCCGCGAGGGCGAGCGCCGCTGCTTCTCCCATCATCGGCGATGGGACGCCGACAACGTGTAGCACGGAAACGTCGACGTCCGGAAAATTGTCGAACGCGTATTTGAGCGCCTGTCCAGCGTGCTCGGAGTCGTCCATCGGAACGAGAATTCGAGAGACCATACGTCGAAGGGATCGTCCACCTACCTAAGTCTCTTCCTCAGGCGACGCCCGGCTGATCCGCCTCCGTGGTCCGCGGTTCTGGCTGTGCGGCGCGGTTGGTCCGTATACAGACGAGACCCTCCACCCGAGCCTCTCCGCCCCCGACGAAACGAGCGACAGCGGGGCGCCGCGTCGCCGAAAAGGGGTGCATTCGGCGAGGGCGGACGACCGCAACTGTGGTCAGCGGTCACCGCCCCTTCCGGAGCTTTTAACCCGGTTCCTCCACCAGATCCACGTAATGGCTTTTGAGGATCTACTGAACGACCCCGTCA
>ENA-ORDC01002528-ORDC01002528.1-marine-metagenome-genome-assembly--contig:-NODE-2528-length-10852-cov-4.710255_pt1 | contig 10852 bp, 10 predicted proteins | sample MGYA00237783_ERZ508515 | MGnify/ENA primary metagenome ERZ508515 (study PRJEB26186, sample SAMN06268792) | marine metagenome | isolation source: Eden Landing Ponds, San Francisco, CA, USA | place...
TGGAGCCGTCAGTTCGAGAAGCCGTGCATCGTCTTTGAAGACCTCAAAGAGATGCGCGACAGTATCGACTACGGCACCCGGATGAACCGACGCTTGCATCACCTTCCCTTCCGCGCTCTTCAATACTACACGTCGTACAAGGCGGCGTTCGAGGGGATTCCGACTGGATGGATTGACCCGTACAAGACGAGTCAGCGGTGTCCGCTGTGCGGGCATACGGAGCGTGCGAATCGACACAAGAAGCGGTTCAAGTGTCGGTCGTGCGGGAATCAAGACCACAGCGACCGTGGTGCAAGCGTCAACATCGCCGTGAAAGGCATCGAGAAGCATCAGGATTGGAATGTGCCTGCTCTCAACAGCCTTCCCCAAGTGCGGAAGGTGCGACGGCAGGCATCGGGGGCCGTGGACGCCCCGACCGTGACCCACGACACCGTTCGAGGCTATCCGACCGATGGTGTCGCGGGAGTGTCCGGCTAACCCACGGGAAGCCTCGGGGCTTGACCCCGAGGCAGTTCACGCACGCAGCGTAATCAGTGCAATAGATCCCAACAATAGCTGTTAAGCTCGCTTTTCATTCTATTGAATGATTTGCATGAAATTGTATGGGTGTTTTGGGGTTTCGTGATTTCTCTAGGGTATGGAGCGCGAGGTACAACATACGGAATCGGTCGAAACTGCAGTCAAGCGGGTCATTGCAGAGGTAGAGGAATGCCGACCGACCCAACTTGGAACTCTTCAAGACGTAATTGATATAGAGGAACTAGAGGAACTCGTTGACTCACCGCCACAAGAGTCTGAAGAACACACGCAATCCTTTTCGTTTCGGTACTGTGGACATCCAGTTACAGTTCACAGCGATCGGACAATCGTCATCAAGCGTTAAGAAGGCAATTTAACGAGCTCTAATCTCAATTCCGGGATCACGGCTGAATAAAGAAACCTGAACGCCTACAACTACTAGCCAATCGACGCCACAGAGACGCTGAACAGTCCATCCGAACACGGAAAGTGGCCGACTCTCACTCTCGCTTCCTTACGCTCTTCGCAAGTCTTTCTTCGCGGCAGCTGGCCTGACCCGCTGCACAGCACGGTATCCGTATCGTCCGTCAAGACTCCTCGCAACCAGCTGTTCACACGTCCCGCGTATGGCTTCCAGTTCCCTTCAGACAGCCTCGGCACCGGCCGAGTTACAGCGTCCGTTCGCACCACCGCATGCGACACCCGAACCGGACACCCTCGACGCGGCTCGCCGCCCTGAATATATCGGCTTCCTCTTCAGAGCGCCGTTCGCGACAGACGCCTACAAACTTGGCTTCACCACGGGCATCCGAGAGGACTATCGCCTTCAGATTGATTCCTACCGGAACGTCGACCTCCCGGTGGTTATGCTCGACAACGAGTTCCACGACCCCGATCCCGACCGATACGTTGACCGGTTCCGCGAGTACGAGCCCGATGTAGCCGTCATCGGTGACGCTGACACGCCGCAGGACGCTCGCGAGTACACCCAACTCGCTCGCAACCTCCGCGAAGAGTACCCGTCGACAACGTACATTATCGTCCCGAAGTGCCACGAGGCAATCGAGATCATCGACGACGACCAGGTCCTCGGGTATCCGCTCGGCTACTCGTCCCTCCACGCAGACGACTACAGTGACCCTGCGGACTGGCGTGGCCGCCATATTCACCTCCTCGGTGGGAGTCCTTCCGTCCAGTACGAGGCGCTCCAGGACCTCACGCAGCCAACGCTCACAGGTGCGCCGCCGGCGAACATCGTCGGGATGGACTGGAACGGGCCGGCGAAGGTCGCCTACCTCGGAGAGTACTGGAGTCGCGATGGCTGGCAATCCGCTGACCATCTCGGGATTCGCGAGACTGTCCGTCAGAGTCTCCGTGAGATGCGTGCCTTCTGGCAGGAACACGACCTCTGGCCGGAGACGACCCCCTGTGACGTCTACGGAGAAGCGGTTCAGGAGCCTCAGGACCCCGTCTGGGCAGCGAACGGGCGAAACATCTACGAAGACCCGAGCCCCCTCGCTCCTGACGATGCACCGGTCTACGAACCGGAGAATCCCGACTACGATCCGCTCGAGGATGCGATCGTTGTCGAGTACGAGAACGGATGGACGCTTGCGTACCGCAACGAGTCGGAACGGCAGCGTATCGAGTACCAGGAGGGACTCACGCCCGTCAACGGTGATTAGTCTCTCTCAAGTTACCCCACAACGAGGCATCCACAACGTTCCTCGTGGGGTAACTACGGAGACCGCTATCACCTCTGAACGGGAATTCACCCAGACACGCGGGTTTCTCCCCACCGCCAAGCAGGTGAAGTGTTTCATATGTCAACAGCTGCCTCTACCGTCGACCCGGACACGATCGCACAAGCCGGTGACTCGCCTGAAACCATCCGCGACAAGGTTCTCTATACGCTTTATTACACCGTCCCGGGAATCGAACTCGAGGATGTCCTCGAACTCCGGGTGCTCATTGACCTGCCGACGAACGAAGATTCACATTCGAGGCAAGCACAAGCCGTCCTCACAGCCGTCCAGGAGGAAGTAGAGTCGTGGTCTAACCCGCCGGCGATCCACACCTCACCCCCTGCCTATGAGTAAGGCGTCATCCAACGGAGGTGAAGACATCGTGACTGACTCAGACGACAAGATCCTCGAGGAACTCCCACCGGACCGATTTCTCAACACGTCCAACGCACGCCTCATCAAGGCGGGCCTGCACTGTATGCACTCCCGAGAAACAGTCCAGCAGTACCTCGCTTACGAGAACCAGCACGAAAACCGAACTTGGATACAACGCCTCCTCGCAAGACGAGCTCGCGAACTAGCCGACGAACAGTCGGAGTAGTCTCGAACACACCACTGTTTCAAGTGGTCGTTCATCCTATGACATCCGAACAATCAACCCTCAGTTCCCTTGGTCATTCAGATAAGGACAGCACGTCAACCACCCAGAACGCGTCACCAGACGACTCCGACAGTTCATTTTCGTCACCTACTCCTCCAAATGACGACGCCTCTACGTCAGCCGAATCGGAGACTTCAACTAATCCATCGACCACCGGCCGCTCTGGTGGACCACCGACAGACATCGATGAGGACCAGATAACAACGTTCGACGCTAGTGAGGAACTTGACGAATGGACGTCCACCTGCGAGGCCGAAAAACTCGATTACGCATATCTCCACGTCCAGGTGGACGTTTATCGAACGCTCTCCGACACGTGGTGGGGACTCCGTGTTACGACACAGAAGAAGATAATCGAGAATCATCGGAACAGCTATGGCGGGTATATCGGACAGCGCCGCCCCGGTCCCGACGAACTCGTCGATACGATAATCAACTGGGTGAGCTCAACGCTCGCCACACCTTTCCTCCCCTTGGATGTCCACGATCTCCCAATCGGTCACCATCTCCGGTCGGTTCCGAGTGACCGGATTCGTGTCTTCATCGGTGCTGACGCGGTCGACTTCCTCACAGAACGCGACATCCCTATTGACGAGGTACTTACTGCACTAGACAATCTCGAAGAGCACTCACCCCCCTCAGCGTATAAGAAGCAAGTGAGTGAGTACTACGCTGCTCAAGATACCATCGACACTTCACATACCCGAATCCGTAAAATCGAGCAAGCAGTCGGGGCCGTATTCGGTATCCCGACTGGATACAGTGGGAACGTTCCCAGTGCTCCGCCAGTAGAGTATGCTTCACTCTCTCCGGATGCCCTCCAAGACGAGTTGAAAACGGAGCGCGAAACTCGGCAAACAGCTGAAGACAAACGAGATTCCCTCAAGGAAGAACTGGCGTCACAACAATCGGCGTGGGCTGATGACCTCAAAACAACACTAAAAGAGCGTCTTCCATCCTTTTAGAACTATTCACACAACAACCCCTCCAGCTGTTCTATGTAGGTACACCTCGCCCATTGCGAGAGCGACATGGACTGATGCGTTTACATCTCGGCAGGGTCGTGAGCCTGCTTCTGGTACTGATTATAAAGATCCTCTCCCCATTGGACTACCGCTTCATTTGAACTGAGGATCATCGCGATATGTTCTCCCTCCCCAATTTTATTGTACGCCCCAACCGCGATCTGCTCCCTATCGTAGATACCAATGCCGAGCGTCAGTGGTTCGTCGAGATAGAAAATCTGAAAGTTGTCGTAGTTTGAGTCGTCCAGAAAGTACTCCATCTCTTCTTCATGGAGTCGCTGGTAGAGCGAGGCGTCGACGATTGCTTCCCCTTTCAGACCAAGTTTGAGCAGTTTATTGTACGCGCTAAAGAGCGTAGGGTTGAAAATCGATGTCAACACGCGAAAGTGGTCAAGCCGTGGATCGCAGAGTTTGAGAGCTGTCGCCAGGACGATTCCCGGAGAGTGGGGTGAGGAGACATACAGCTTTGCGTCAGCGAGGGCTCGAACTGGAATATCCGTTCTAATTGGATTGAGCCGTTGGAACCAAGGTGCTTTATCCAACACCTGCTCGATTGTCTCGGCCAGTTCCTCATACCGTTCTACTGTTTGTTGGCCAGCGGGCGTGAGCCTGTGAACACCGTCGCTCTCTACACTCCATCCTTCCGTCTCAAACATCCGTAACGCTCTCCGAACAGTTGCGCGAGACGGAGACCCGTTGGTTATGTCCACCAATTCGCTCGGGCGGCTGGGTTGCTCTGCAAGCGTTTGTAACAGCGGGATGGTATGTTCTGACCGAGTTAGCTGGGTGAGTGGCTCGCGATCGAGACCATCTGGACACGATTCAAACGCTTCCAGCGTGATTTTCCCACCTGCCGTCAGCTCATATCCACCAGCATCAGCTGTTTTCGTCAACCCCAAATCGGTGAGTTGCACGAGATGTTTCGATACCGTCTGTCGGGTGATCTCTCCCGATTGTGCGATAGTCGAGGCCGTCTTTGCGCCCTCGTCGAGTGAACGCAGTATATCTAAAGAGGTGGACCCAGCAAGATCACTAATGAATTCACGGACGACAATCCGTTCGTCCGTGAGTGGATTTGTGGTCGCACGCTCGGACTGCGTCACTTGTTTTCACCCGTTACTAAAGTGCACACCCAATGCTATGAATATATCGCACAAATCTGATATTGATTCGAGCTTATTGGAATACCCTTCCCTTTCAAAACCCAACCGAAACCCGTCTCTCAGCGGTACTTTTTACATATACTGATACAAAGAGCGACTATCGTGAGCTCCCAACTACCACCGGCACCGTCGGGTTATCCGGTCCTAAAAAACGCTGTCCAGTTCGCTCGCGATCCATTCACGTTTGTAGAGAGGGCGACGTCGGAGTGCGGAGACATCTACCGGATGGCTCTCCCGGCAGTCGACGATGTTTTTGTTTTCACTCACCCAGACCATCTTGACCGTGTCCTTGTGTCCGATGTCGAAGTCTTCGGGAAAACCGAGGACTATCAACGCGCGTTCGGGAACGGTCTCCTTTCGGTCGAGGGCCAGAAGTGGCGACAACAGCGTGATATGTTGCAACCGCTCTTCTACCGAGACCACATAAGAGGCTACACAGAGCAGATGGTTGCGTGTACCGAACGACGTCTCGAGACGTGGATTGAGGGTGAAACACTAGATATGGAGCCTGAGATGAAGAACCTCACTCTGGAGGTTCTCTTTTCCACGCTGTTCGGTCGTTCGTTGGTCCCTGGCGAGGATCAAGAACTTCGTGATGCCGCTGACGGACTCAACGAATGGTTCACACCATCATCATGGATTCTGCCACCGTGGCTCCCGACACCAGCACGGCATCGATTCAATCAATCCACGAAGCGCCTTCGTCAGGAGGTTCGAAGATTACTCGAAGAAGGAAGCAACCGAACAAGAATCTCAGAAGACGAGGCAGGTGGGTCCGAGGGCCAATCGAACTCTAAGCAGGGTGCTCACTCAAATACTCCAGACCTGCTCACACAGCTCCAAAAGGCGCGTAATAGGGCGGATGGATCAGATCTTACAATCGAAGAGATCGAAGATCAATTGATCACTATGGTTTTTGCGGGGCACGAGACGACCGCCGCAGCTCTCGCATTTACTTGGTACGCGCTGGCGACGAACCCAGACCTCCAAGAGCAACTTCATACGGAACTGGTCACAGTTCTCGATGGAGACTCGCCCACTTACGACGACCTCCAAGAGTTGGAGTTCACAGACCGAATAATTACTGAGGCGCTACGGCTCTACCCACCAGTTCATACGATTCCGCGCCGGACGCTCACTGATGTCGAAGTCGGTGGATATCGGATTCCCGAGGACCACGAAATCCACCTATCGATAATCCATATCCATCGAGATGGACGGTTCTATGATGAACCTATGGCGTTACGCCCGGAACGATGGACTGATGAGTTTGAGGAGGAACTCCACGACTTTGCGTACGCCCCCTTTGGTGGTGGACGTCGAACTTGCATCGGTCGGGAGTTCGCTCTCTTAGAAGCAAAAGTAGTCCTAGCAACGATCGGGCAGAAATTCCAATTTGATTGGGAGAACGACGAAGCAATTGAACTCGAACCACGGGTTACAACTCAATCAAAAGAAGGCATCCCATTGCGAATTCGACACCGTTGAGGGTACAATCTTACACCTGATCCGATACACATTCCCTTCGTAATCATCGATTAAAGCTCCGTCTTCTGTACCTGTGAATGTTCATACATTTTGACGGTGTAAACACGGGTGAGTATAACACACAATCCGGTAATATTCAAAAGCGTATCTCATGAACCGGAATTCAATCGTCGATTTCCTACTCTTCCCATCTCTAAAGCAGTCATTACGGATCGATATCCGCCTGCCCGTTCCATCCGAATTAGATAATGTCAGTACACCACTAGTTCAAAACACACCACTCCGGAAGTACCGCCCTGCCAACCGCTCCCTGCAATAGTAGAATGCCCCCATGACGACCATCGTCATCACACTGAAAAACGGAAAGATATCCACCGACGGAGGAATCGATGTTTCATCCAGCCAGTCGACGGCTCCGACCACTGATTCTCACAATATCAATCGTCACCTCGACCTCGACACAGTGGTCGACCTCATCGAACAAATGCCAAAAGATGAGATCTGCGCCCGACAGAGTACCAAATATCCAAACTGGTCCCGAGGTGACCCTTGTCCTGTCTGTGAAAATACCGAACTCGCTATTATGGAACTTAGAGAAGCCACCTACACTTCCTCTGACGGCGAGTTCGACTTCGACCACTTTACAGATAACACAGGACCACAGCTCTCGATCGTCTGCAAAGAATGCCGGACACACCTCCTCCACATCCCCTATCACACACTAACTGAATAGGCCGGCAACAACTCGCTCAGCGTTACGAAGCACAGCTATTGAGAACACATCTCCAAAGTACTCACCGCTCAATTAGGCACTCCTTGGACGAGAAACGGATATTTAGCGCAAGTTTAACTGAATGTCGGGCGGTCTGAAGAACACTTCGCTTTTATTGATGTGGACATAGAATTCCCACCCGGAGATGTGCAAAGTCGACGACCTCATCGCAGAGTATGGGTTAACAGCCCCCGGATCTGACTATGACTCTGTAGATGACTACCTCGCGAAACGGTGGACTGGAACTGACGGCCGCACTTCAGAAGGATATAAAAAACTCACAGACTGGTTCAACAAACGTGTTCTCAAGTCGATATATGAAAAATACGGGAGATCAACTGTTAGCATCCATCTGGACCGAGAATACGATGTTATTGTAAACGAAGATAACATCCAACGCGCCGAGCTCGCGGCCGACCTCGAAGGCGACGGGATGGACATCGACGAACTCAAGAAAACGCTCGTCTCTCACGGTACAATCCGAAATCACCTCAAGAACTGTCTCGAAGTCGAAAAAGACACTCAGTCCACAACCAATTCTACTACTACGACTCGAGAAAAAGCCATCGCGTCGGCGAAACGAATGGCTGCCTCAAAAACAGAAAACATCCTTCCAGAACTTGCCAAAGACGGCGTTGTTCCTTTTGCAGACCAAGCCACCGTCGACGTCGAAATCAGACTACAATGCCCCAAATGCGACACACGGGTCCCCATCGAAGATGCAATCAAGCGAGGATACGTCTGTAACGACCATATGACGGATCCAATTAATACAGACCCACCCAACAACTCAACTCCAGATCCGTCGGAGAATACCGAATCTGACGAAAACGATTCACACCACCAATCAGATACAACGATGAATTCTGTGCCCTCATCACAAACCTCTCTCCTGCTCTCTCTACTGGCGCTCGGAGCCACTTCGTTCTCTTCCCAATCGCCTATGCTAATAGATAGTATGCTCAACACCGCGTAACCATGACCTGGAATCTAGAAATCGAAAATATCGCAGGCATCCATCGAGGGGAGGCTACGATCGAATCCGGTGTGAACGCCGTCCGAGCGAGCAACTGGCAAGGAAAGTCGAGCTTCCTTACCGCAATTGAAACAGCCTTCGGGACTGAAACAAGCCTCACCGAAGGCCAAGGTCACGGTCACGTTGAGCTCGAAATCGACGACACCACCTACGCTGTCGATCTTGCCCGTACCAACGGCACGATTACACAATCCGGCAATCCATACCTCACCGATGATGTCGATCGTGTCTGTGCTGCCCTCTTTGCGTTCCTCGATGAGACCAATGAGGTCCGGCAAGCCGTCCGTATGGGTGAAAACCTTGAGGACCTCCTCACTCGTCCCCTCGATTTCGAGAACGTCGACGAGCAGATTGCCGACCTCAAAGTCGAACAGAAACAGGTCGAGGCCGAACTCGAGCGAGCCCAAAACGCTGCTAACCGCCTCCCACGCCTCCAAGAGAAGGTCACAACGCTCGAATCCCAACTCGAAGACCTCCAAGAAGAATGGAACGAGCTCGACAACGAAGCTTCTTCAGATAGTGACGCTCGAGACGAGCTGAGTAACCTCCGCGCCCAGCTCGAGAAGACCAAGACAGACATCAACCGATACGAATCAACCGCAGATCGCGTCGGGGATGAACTTGAAGCAAAGAAAGAGGAACTTGAGATGTTGGATGTCCCAACACACGAGGAGCTCGAAGACGACCTCGAGGATCTCCAATCTGATCTCCACGAAATCGAACGCGATAAAGAACTCCTCCAGTCGATCTATGAGGTAAATCAGCGCGTTCTCGAAGAAGACCGTCTCTCGCTTCTCACAGACGTCTCTCACGATATGCTCTCTGACCAGCTTGCGTGCTGGATCTGTGGGAACGACACCTCTAGTGAAGAGGTCGAGGCACAGTTAGACAGTATCTCTGACCGTCTTAACTCACTTCGCGACCAAGAGTCGACTCTCCGCAAGAAGGTAAACGAGCTTCAAGAAAAACAACAGACCGTACGGGACGCGGAGCGGAAAGAACGCGACCTTCGCGACCGCATCGGAGAGCTTGAATCCCAGCTTGATGACGCACAGACGAATCTTGAATCGGCCAGAGAACGAAAAGCTTCCCTCGAAGCACAGATTGACGAACTCGAAGGTCTGGTCAGTGAGACGCAAGACCACGCGACTGACCTCCAGAGTGAGATCAAATACATGGAAGCCGAGCTTGAAGACGCTCGTGGCGAACTTGAGACAGTCAAGTCGGAAGCCTCGCAGCGTGATGTCCTCGAAGAGGAACTCGAATCTCTCCGCTCTGAGGTCGAAGACCTCCGAACACGCAAAGAGCGTGTGAAGCGAAATACTCGGGACGCATTCGATTCGGCGCTCTCCGACATTCTCACGAGATTCGACGTTGGGTTCGAGACAGCACGTCTCACCAACAACTTCGACCTCATCGTCGCACGTGGAGGCCGCGAAGCTAGACTTGACGCTCTCAGTGAAGGCGAGCGGGAACTCCTCGGCATCATCGCTGCCCTTGCCGGCCACGAAGCATTCGATGTCGCTGACCGGGTTCCCGTTATGCTACTCGACGGGCATACCGGTCTCGACGATACCAACATCCACCATCTCGTCGATTACCTCTCCGAACGCGTCGATGTCCTCGTCCTCTCCGCCTTCCCCGAGTACGACGCCTTCGAGGGTCACGAAGTCACTCCAACCAACTGGGAGACCATCTCCTACGGAGACGATGTTGAGGAAGTCGTAGGATAGCTCTCGCTGCTCACTATTGATTTTATATCCCCGCGGGGGGTTAATCTCTCAACGACTTTTTGCGAAGACGCGACTTCTGGCTCCCATATACGACTCTGTCCGACCGCCCTAGCGTTCACTCATCACGCCCACGAGTAGCTGCTCTACTGTTTCCCAATCGCGGAAAACACTTTGTCGCCGGACCACATATTCGCAGGTAAGTTCGCCCCCTATGCGGCCAGTAGCACTCGAAGCTACCATCATCCGGGTTACTATCCAGTCCCGGAGTGGTGATGTATGACCTCCCGGTTTGATACCCCCGCGGGGGATCAAGACAACCCTCGCCCATCCGACGAGCCTTCGGTGACTATCACTAGGGCTACACCTCGGCAGTTTTCTAGCCTCTTCGTCGCCTTCCTTCTCCTTTCGAGTGTCTGCTTCTCTACGATTGCGGTAGTCGCGGCCAACGGATCCAACTCCACCGCGCAACCGCCGGTTGACGGGAATGCTCGCGTATTTGTTGCGAGTGACCGCGATACGGAGGCTCTCGGCATCCCGGGTGGCGGTCGTGGTGGCATCCTCCTCCAGTATGTTGTGGAGGCCAATGCGTCGACTGAAAATCTCTCCCGCGCAGTCGACACCTACACGCTTACGACCAATCCAGAGACGCGCGTCCGTATTGATGGCTCACCCCGGACACTGCAGGAGTACCGCCTTGACCAGCTAGCGAG
>ENA-ORDC01002530-ORDC01002530.1-marine-metagenome-genome-assembly--contig:-NODE-2530-length-10845-cov-6.729476_pt1 | contig 10845 bp, 13 predicted proteins | sample MGYA00237783_ERZ508515 | MGnify/ENA primary metagenome ERZ508515 (study PRJEB26186, sample SAMN06268792) | marine metagenome | isolation source: Eden Landing Ponds, San Francisco, CA, USA | place...
GGGAGCCAGTCCGGTTTCGAGATCGCGGGCCGTCACACTTCCATCGTCCTCGTAGACGAACTCGACCCCCTCGGCGTTCCCGTTTCGTGACGTGCTCGCCATACGCGAGTAGAGGTGGATCGGCGTCATAAGCCTTCGGACGGTCGTTAGCCCCACACGTCGTCGGCCGGGTCGGCGGGCCACTCCAGCGGCTCGAAGCGGACGCGGCGATTCCCACCGGCGGCGCGGTAGGTGACGGTTGCGCCCTCGGTCATGCTTCGACCCCTACCGTGCGGGCGAGATCGTCCACCGTGGGGTCGCCCGGGTGGAACCACTCGTTTCAGGCGTGGTCGTAAAACCGGACGGCGACCGTCGATAACCACCAGCGAGCACGGCACAGACTACTCGTCTGTCTCGAGTTCTTTCACGACGGTCGCGGGGTTCCCCTGGACGACGACGTCGGCGGGGACGTCCTCCGTGACGACAGCGCCGGCGGCGACGACGGCGTTGTCGCCGACCGTGACTCCGGGATTGAGGACCGCCTGGCCGCCGATCCAGACGTTGTCGCCGATCGTCACGGGCTTGCCGTACTCCGGGCCCTTGATGCGTTCGTCTGCGTCGAGCGGGTGGGTCGCGGTGTAGATGTGGACGCCGGGGCCAAGTTGGCAGTTCCGACCGATCTCCACCCGGCAGACGTCTAAGACGACGCAGTCGAAGTTCGCGTAGAAGTTCTCGCCGACGTGGATGTTGTCGCCGTAGTCACAGCGAAACGGTGGCTCGATGTGACACTCGTCGCCGAGCGACCCAAGAAGGTCTTCGAGCACGTCCCTGCGTGTCTCGTGGTCGTCTGCAGCCGTTCGGTTGTATCGCCTGGTGAGGCGACGTGCCCGCTCCCGCTCGGCCACGAGTTCGGGGTCGTCGGCGTCGTAGAGCTCCCCGTTCAGCATCTTCTCTTTTTCAGTGCCCATGGCGTAGGATGGCGAGGCGAATCAGATACGTATACCGGACATCGTCCAAAGCGGGAGGGATGTCGTTCAATCAAACAACCAATCCGTGAAGCGGAGCGGTGAACAGTCACTCCTCGACGAGTTCCTCGAGCAGGGTGTCGAGTTCGTATGCTTCCAGGGCCCGCTGGCTGTCCTTGAGCGTCGAGATCACGAACGTCGAGTTGGTCCGCTCGACTTCCTCTAGAGCCTCGAAGTCGCTGATGAGCCGTTCGACCATGTCCGAATCGGTCAGGTGGGCGATCACGATGAAGTCGGTCTCACCCATCGTGAGGTAGACCTGCGTGACGCCCTCGATGTTGCCGAACTTCTCGGCGACGTCGTCGTAGGTCCCGCTGTACTCCGCAAGCACCTCGACGATGACCGTCACGCCGAGGCCGACCGCGTCCAGGTCGATGTCGTTGAGGTCGTTCTCGATCACGCCGTCCTCTCGGAGGTTGTTGAGCCGGTAGTGGATCGTCGAGATCGGGATGTCCGTCTCCTCGTGGAGGCGCTCGGGGCTGTCCGTCCCGAGGTCGGCGATCGCCTTGAGTATCCTGACGTCGCGCTCGTCCATGCGTGACACGCTCGGCGGTGACCGGTAAGTATGCTCCGCTCGCCGATCTCGGCGTGATCGCCGACGAGAGAAGATATTGTCGGACTACGCCTCACCCATCAAGATAATATTGAATCTAATCCAGGATATCGACAGATTGTTATAGTTACCTTTGAAAAACTCGCTTAATGCGATCGAAAACGCTCGTGCTCTCGCTGATCGTCGGCGTCCTCTGGGGGAGTTCGTTTCTCGCGATCGACGTCGGGCTGGCGTATTTCCCGCCGCTTCTGTTCGCGGGACTGCGGTACGCCGTCGTCGGTGTGGTCGTCCTCGCGATCGCCGCGCTGGTGGTACAGCGGTGGTATCCCCAGTCGCTGGCTGACGTGGGGAGCGTCCTCATCGCCGGGGCGTTCATGATCGCCGGTCATCACGCGTTTCTCTATCTGGGGATGGAACAGGTCCCCTCGGCCGTCGCGGCCATCGTGGTGAGCCTCTCGCCGGCGCTGACGGCCGTCTTCGCGAGTGCATTGCTCCCGGATAGCGAGCTTACCGCGCTGCAGATCGCCGGGCTGCTCGTCGGCCTCGCCGGGGTCGTCGTCATCTCCGACATCGGCGTGGGGACGGTCGCGGACGCGAACCTCCTCGGAATCGGGCTGGTCGTGCTCGCCACGGTGAGTTTCGCCTTCGGCTCGGTCGCGACCCGGCCACTCCGAACGGACCTCTCGGCAGTTGCATTCCAGGGCTGGGCGATGCTTTTCGGCTCCGGATTGCTCGGTGTGACGGGGTATGCGACTGGCGAGTCCGTCGAAACCATCGTCTGGACGCCGCTGTCGCTCGCGTCGCTGACCTTCCTCGTCGTCGGGCCGGGCATCGTCGCGTTTTCGATCTACTTCAGCCTCCTCGACCGGATCGGCCCGACCGAGAGCAACCTGATCGTCTACTTAGAACCGGTCGTCGCGACCGCGCTGGGCTGGGCGGTGCTCGGCGAAGTGATCGACTCGGCGACGGTCGCCGGCTTCCTCGCGATTCTCGCCGGGTTCCTGCTGGTGAAACACCGGTCGCTGCTGCCGTCGTGGGATCGGCTCCTCGGCCGGGAGTCGAATGCCCGTCCCGAACCTGATGGGACGTCGTTCAGCAGATCGGACTGACTCTCTGAGAATCGCCTCGCCTTCGAGTGCGACGGTCCCGATATTGTCTCCGGACGACCATCAGCGCGACGCCTAAGTGCGTACCGCGGGAACATCCGGTATGGGACTGCTCGACGGAATCCGGTCCGCGCTGGGACTCAAAGCCGAGGCCGACGCGACCCGTGACGCCGATCCCGAGGACCTCTTCGGGATGAGCACCGCCTACGTCACGATGGAGGCCGACCTGGGCTACGAGCCGGCGGGCGAGGCGGCGCTGTGTTTCTCCGACGTCGACAGCACGGACTTCCAGGACGCGATCGCGGAAGTCAGGCAGATCCTGGCCGCGGGCGAGATCGAGACGGGCACCACGGCGGAGTTCGTCGAGGACGCCCACGGCTACACCTGGGTCGTCCTCGAGGACGACGACGTCGAGGATCTGGTCACGAGCGTCCACTTCGCCGCGGACACGCTCGTCGAGAACGGCTACGGTTCGCGGCTGCTCGCGGCCGTCTTCGCCTTCCGCGATCCCGAGGACTCGACCGCCTGGGACGACAGCGATCGCTTCGTCTACTGGGTCTACTCCTTGCGTCGCGGGTCGTACTACCCCTTCGCACCCAAACCAGGCGAGCGCGAGCGCGACGCCACCGCGGAGTTCAAACTCCAGAGCGTGCTGGACGGCGAACTCGACCTCGAAGACGACGAGGCCTACTGGTATCCCCTCTGGCCCGAGGACGCGGGCCATCCCTGGGATTGAGTCGTCCATCGCCGACTCCCTCGCGGCAGTTCAAGAGGTGTAAAAATCCGACGTGGCATTGGTGTGGAAGGTGGTATCTCTGACTGCCGCCACTTTCGACGGTGCCTTGTGCCGGACGATGACGACATCGTAGGCTTCTTCGGCCGCGATTTCACCGCCAACGCTGCTCATACTGACGACGAGATGGCCTGCGTTTTCACTGCCGAGAAACACCATCGACGCGGCTGAATCTATCGCAAAGCGACGGATTTTCGATGCGATAGTCCCCGGTGGGGCGTACGTATCGACACGAAGGTGATGGAAATCGGCCTCGGGGACGAGATTTACGACCTGCTTGTGCAACCGTTCGACGACCGCGCTCATCTCGAAGGCCTCGTCGTGATCGAGCCATCCCCGTTCTCTGGCGTACTTCGTATTCCCTGCTGGAATGACCGTGACAACGACGACAGGCGTATCCTCGAGTGCCGAGCTGAATTCCTTCGCGCGAATCAGTGCAGCCTCAGCGAGCTCCGACCCGTCAAATGGAACAATGAACGTCATGATTGAATATTCACGTCGGGGCTTACTCACTGTTTCGTTGGATTTTGGAGGACCGCGTCACCGTCACAGCGATCGGGTGTGGGTGTTCTCTGCACCGATCGCGACGATCAAGCATTCCATTCGTATTGATCTTCGACTAGTTTCTCGATTACTTCAAGGACTTCTCTACGGACTCTCTCGACCGATCGCGTGGCGTCGATCCGGACGAATCGATCCGGCTCAGCGGCGATCAGTCGCTCGTAGTTCTCCCGAACTTCCCTGAGCTGTTCGATCCGTTCGAACTTGTTGGTCCCGCCACTGCGCTCGGCTCCGGTCTTGGCGTCGACGTCGAGGTAGATTGTCGCGTCCGGCGGCCGCGTCCAGGGCTCGTGGATCTCCCGAACGAAGGCGAGGGGATCGTCCAGCCGGTCTTCGAGCGTCGCCCCCTGATAGGCGTATCTGGAGTCCGAATAGCGATCGGAAATGACGACTTCGCCGCGGTCGAGCGCCGGCTGGACGGTATTTGCGAGGTGGGCGGCGTGATCGGCTGTGTACAGAAACAGCTCGGCGAGCGAGTCGGCGTCGTCTTCCTGAATCGAGCGCTGGACGGCCTCGCCGTACCACGACTCTGTCGGCTCTCGGGTGAAGGTGAAATCGGCATCGAGATCCCCAGCGCGGTCCCGCAGGGATTCCCAGGCGGAAGACTTTCCACTCCCGTCGATCCCTTCGAGCGTGATGAGCATAGCGAGCGATCGACCCCGGGATACGTAAGCCCGCCGGCTCGTCGCGGCGGGAGCTACCGGTATCTTGCTCGGCTTGCCGACCCCCGTGGGTTTAGGATGCGTGAGCCCCAATGACGTGGTATGAATGTCCTTGTCACTGGCGGCGACGGCTTCGTCGGGCGACACCTCTGTCGCGAACTCGACGAGCGGGGCCACGACGTGACGGCACTCTCACGCGATCCCGACCCGACAGCACTGCCCGACGGCGTCGAGACGGTGGCGGGCGACGTCATGGACCGATCATCGATCGAACCCGCCCTCGAGGGCGTCGATGTCCTCGTGAACCTGGTGGCACTCTCGCCGCTGTTCATCCCGACGGGCGGCAACGAGATGCACGAACGCATCCACCTTGGCGGCACCGAGAACCTGGTCGCGGCCGCCGAGGACGAAGGCGTCGAACGCTTCGTCCAGATGAGCGCGCTGGGAGCCGATCCCGCGGGGTCGACGCACTACATCCGCGCGAAGGGGCGGGCCGAGGAAGTCGTCCGGGAATCGGACCTGGAGTGGGTGATCGTCCGGCCCTCAGTGATCTTCGGCGACGGGGGAGAGTTCGTCGGATTCACGAAGAAGCTGACGCCGCCGCTGGTCGCGCCGCTGCCGGGCGGCGGGAAGACGCGCTTCCAGCCGATCTGGGTCGAGGATCTCGCGCCGATGCTGGCCGATTGTGTCGTAGACGACGAGCGGGCGGGTGAAGTCTACGAACTCGGCGGCCCGGAACAGCTCACGCTCAAACAGATCGCCAAGCTCGTTCGCGGACGGGTCGCGGTCGTCCCCGTGCCGATGGCGCTTGCGGGGGTCGGGCTCTCGATCGGCGGCGCGATCCCGGGGTTCCCCATGGGCCGCGATCAGTACCGCTCACTGCGGTTCGACAACACCACCGACGACAACGACGTCACGGCCTTCGGCACCGAACCGGACGTCCTGCTCACGCTCGGGGAGTACCTCCACGGGATCTGAATTCGCTACCGCGGCGCGTCGGCACGTCCACGTGTCCCACTATCAGACGCGGGAACGGGGCAAAAAGCTTATACGCACATTCCGACTGTTTTCGAGCCAAGAGAGACACTTATGAAACTCGCCATGATCGGCTTCGGGCAGGCCGGCGGGAAGATCGTCGACAAGTTCCTGGAGTACGACGAACGGACGGACAGCGACATCGTCCGGTCGGCGGTCGCGGTCAACACCGCCAAGGCTGACCTGCTCGGCCTCGAACGCGTCCCCGAGGAGAACCGCGTCCTGATCGGGCAGGCGCGGGTCAAGGGACACGGCGTCGGTGCGGACAACGAACTCGGCGCGGAGATCGCCGAGGAGGACATCGACGAGATCCAGGGGGCGATCGACAACATCCCCGTCCACGAGATCGACGCGTTCCTCATCATCGCCGGGCTCGGCGGCGGGACGGGGTCGGGCGGGTCGCCGGTCCTCGCCAAGCATCTCAAACGGATCTACACCGAGCCAGTGTACGGTCTCGGTATCCTGCCTGGCAGCGACGAAGGTGGGATCTACACCCTGAACGCTGCCCGGTCGTTCCAGACGTTCGTCCGCGAGGTGGACAATCTCCTCGTCTTCGACAACGACGCCTGGCGCAAGACGGGCGAGTCCATGGAGGCAGGCTACGCGGAGATCAACGACGAGATCGTCAAGCGCTTTGGCATCCTCTTTGGCGCGGGCGAGGTCGAGGCACACGGCGAGGTCGCCGAGAGCGTCGTCGACTCCAGTGAGATCATCAACACGCTCGCGGGCGGCGGCGTCTCGACGGTCGGGTACGCCGCCGAGGAGGTCGACCTGGGCGAGGACGGCGGACTGCTCTCGCGGTTCCGCGGCGACGATTCGACGAACTCGATGGAGTCGGCGAACACGACCAATCGAATCACGTCGCTGGTCCGAAAGGCCGCGCTGGGTCGGCTGACGCTTCCCTGTGAGATCGAGGGGTCAGAACGTGCGCTGCTGGTGCTCTCGGGACCCTCGAAACACCTCAACCGGAAGGGTATCGAGCGCGGGCGCAAGTGGCTCGAAGAGCAGACCGGGAGCATGGAGGTCCGGGGTGGCGACTATCCCGTCTCCGATTCGGGATACGTCGCGAGCGTCATCCTGCTCTCGGGAGTCCACAACGTGCCACGGATCAAGGAACTCCAGCAGGTCGCCATCGAGGCCCAGGACAACATCGACGAGATCCGGGACGAAAGCGAAGAGAACTTAGAGGCGTTGGTAGAAGATGACGAAGATGAGTTGGATCCGCTCTTCTAAGGGGATCACCCTACTGGCGGTGCTGGTGTTCGCGTTCGCGGCGGTCGGCGTCGTCACAGCCGTGTCGGTCTCGGCGGACGCACCAGCAGAGGCACAGGTCGGCGAGGAAATCACCGTTTCGGCCACGATTTCGGACGTCTATGAGACGTCCGAGCAGTGGACGCTCAACGGGACGACACAACTCCAGAACGTGACCGGCTGGGAGGTCACGAAGGTCACGCCCAGCGGTGACGAGAATACGACCCGCTTCGACGGCTCGACGACGTTCGACGTTCCCATCAGCGCCGAGGAGAACCTCGATCACGTCAACGTCTCGATCACGGGAGACGTCCCGCCGATCGAGACGTTCTCCTACGATCCGCCCCAATCGTTCGTCGGGGCCGACTTCACCCGGATCGAGGGTAACAACGAGAACGCCATCGAGACGATCACCGTCCACCACTTCACCACAGACAGCAGTGACGCCCGGGCACTGATCGACGAGGCTGACGAAGCGGTCAACGAGACCAGCAGCGACGAGGCCCAAAGCGACCTCTCCGGCGCGATCTCGTCGTTCGAGAACGGGAACTTCCCGAACGCGAAGAACCTCTCTCAGAGCGCCATCGACGCGGCTGAATCCGCCAAGCAGTCCCAGCAGACGACCCAGTTGGTGCTGTACGGCGTCGGCGCGCTCGTCCTGCTCGCGCTGCTCGGCGGCGGGATCTACTACTGGCGATCCCAGCAGGACGACTACGACAAGCTCCGGTAGATGCACGTCGTCGTTCCGTTCGACGGTCGCGAGCCGAAAACCCGTCTGGTCCCCATTCTCTCCGCTCGTGAGCGACGCGAGTTCGCGCTCACGATGCTGGAGGACGTCGCGGGCGCGATCGAAACCGTCGGCTTCGAGCCGACGATTCTCGCGACGACGGCTGTCGACTGCGCGTGGCCCGTCATCGTCGACGAGCGCCCGCTCGATGCGGCTGTAAACGAACAGCTCGCCTCGGCTGTGGAACCGGTGGCGATCGTCATGGCCGACCTCGCGCTCGCGACGCCCGACGCGCTGGCGCGACTGTTCAGCGCCGACGGTGAGGTCGTCCTCGCTCCGGGGCGCGGCGGCGGAACGAACGCGATCCTCGCCCGCCATCCCGATTTCCGCGTCGACTATCACGACGCGTCGATCACGGACCACCGTGCGATCGCTCGCGAAATCGGGACGGACGCCGTCGAAGTCGACTCCTTCCGGCTGGCCAGTGACGTCGACGACCCAGCCGACCTCGCCGAGGTACTTCTCCACGGTGACGGGCGAGCGGCCGAGTGGCTCCGTGAGCACGGATTCGAACTGACGATCGACGAGGGTCGCGTCAACGTCGAGCGCTGAGCCCAGCGGTCACTCCTCGTGTCGTGAGTCGACACTGTCAGGTGACTGGTTGCAGTATCCGCCGGAAACCGAAACCTGTCGGCGTTCGACGAAAGAGACTCCCGAGATCGGGGAGAGGGACTCCCGAGAACTGTTCGAGTGTGCTAACGAATACCAATCCAGTCAGGCGATCGTCGTCGTTCTCGAAATCAGACGCTCAGCTGTGGATCCCCATCGCCTCGATCTGCTCCTGATAGCGATTGCGGATCGTGACTTCCGTCACCTGGGCGACATCGGCGACCTCGCGCTGGGTCTTCTTCTCGTTGCACAAAAGCGAGGCAGCGTAGATCGCGGCGGCGGCGTAGCCCGTCGGGGATTTGCCCGAAAGCAGTCCTTTCTCGGCGGTGGTCTCGATGATCTCGTTGGCCTTGCTCTGGACCTCCTCGCTCAGTTCGAGTTCCGAGCAAAAGCGGGGGACGTACTTCTTGGGGTCGACGGGCTCCATCTCGAGGCCGAGTTCCTGAGAGATGTACCGGTAGGTACGGCCGATCTCCTTGCGTTCGACCCGCGATACTTCGCTGATCTCCTCCAGACTGCGGGGAATGCCCTCCTTCCGGCAGGCGGCGTACAGCGCCGAGGTAGCGACGCCCTCGATCGACCGGCCGCGAATGAGGTCCTCGTCCAGTGCTCGGCGATAGATGACTGAAGCCACCTCCCGCACGGAGCGAGGCACGCCCAGCGCGGAGGCCATTCGGTCGATCTCGCTCAACGCGAACTGGAGGTTGCGCTCGCCCGCGTCCTTCGTGCGGATGCGTTCCTGCCACTTTCGCAGGCGGTGCATCTGGCTGCGCTTCTTGCTCGAGATCGAACGGCCGTAGGCGTCCTTGTCCTTCCAGTCGATGGTCGTCGTCAGCCCCTTGTCGTGCATCGTCTGGGTCGTGGGCGCGCCCACGCGGGACTTCTCCTGGCGCTCCTGGTGGTTGAACGCCCGCCACTCGGGGCCGGGGTCGATGTTCCCCTCCTCGACGACCAGCCCACAGTCCTCACAGATGAGCTCACCCCGGTCCGCGTCCTTCACCAGGCTATCGGATCCACACTCCGGACACTCCTCCACCCCCTCTTGTTCGTCGGTTTCGGTCTCGGATTCGCGCTCGCGCTCCCGCTGGCGGGTAGACCGTGTCATCGCACTTATATAGTAGCAGTGTAATCACACTTAAGGCTTTGGCATACTTTCAACTCGAAGATCATGTACGGTAATACGTGACCCGGTACGGTGGCTGATCCCATCAAATTGTCAGCTTCGGCCGCAGTTCTCGGTTGTCGGTTAGCCCGGTCTCTGTGCCATCGGTTCCGCCCCGCGGCTTGCCGTCGATCTGGTGGCTCGGAAGCGAAAACGCCGCTCTCAATGCTCGCGAACGCCACGGTAGAGCACGTAGGCGACGAACGCGCAGACGTACGCGAGGGCGATCGCTTCGGTTAGTAACGACCGACCGAGGAGGGTGACGACGACGATCACGACCGGGCCGAGAAGGAGCAGCGAGTCGAACACCCGGTCGTCGGCTCCGGAGTCGACGACCGTCGAGACGAACGGGATCTCGGCGAGCTTCATGGGTACATCCCTCCGCGAGCGAACAGCGTCCGGAGCGCGACCAGCACCGGGATGATCTCCAGGCGACCGATCCACATGTGCCCGAGGAAGGCGACCTTCCCGACGGCCGGGAGCGAGTCGGGACCGGTGATGCCTGCGGAGAGGCCGACGTTGCCCTGGGCGCTGGCCACCTCGAAGAAGATATTCGCCAGGGAGTACTCCTCGGCCGGCAGGGCGACCAACAACAGAAAAGTCCCGACGACGAGGAACGTCGTCCAGAGCACGGCGATGATCGCTGCCTCGACAAACTCCCGGTTGGCCTCCTCCTCGGTGAGTCGCCGGTCGTCGATGTCGAGCCGGCGGACGGCGGTGTCCGGGTAGAAGACGTCCGCGATCTGATAACGGATCCCCTTGAGCAGGGTCAGCCCGCGGATCAGTTTGATCCCGCCGACAGTTGACCCGGCTGCCCCGCCGACGAACATGCCGAAAGCCACCAGCAACTGGGCCTGGGCCGGCCACGCGCCGAGCGCAACGTTCGTCGCGTCGACGGCCGTCTGAAAGCCCGTACAGGTCGCCGCCGAGACGAACTGGAAGCCGCCATAGCGCAGTGCGGACAGCGGCGAGTCGTAGGGGCCGAGATACAGGAACGCCCACAGCAGCGCCGACCCCAGACTCATGTAGATGAACACCCACCGGGTCTGGAGATCCTCGTAGATGTTCCGGAGGTCGCCCTGCAGGATGAGGTAGTGGACGGGAAAGGCGATCGACCCGAGCAACATGATCGGGATCAACACCGCGTCGATCACGGCGCTGTCGTAGGTCGCGATCGAGTTGTCGGTGATCGAGAACCCGCCCGTGGCAAGCCCGGTCATCGCGTGGTTGATCGCGCCCCAGGGTGGCATGCCGGCCGCGAACAGCGCGAGGATCGAGACGAACGTGAAGAGGATGAAGATCCACCAGATCGTCCGGACCGT
>ENA-ORDC01002533-ORDC01002533.1-marine-metagenome-genome-assembly--contig:-NODE-2533-length-10817-cov-5.626723_pt1 | contig 10817 bp, 12 predicted proteins | sample MGYA00237783_ERZ508515 | MGnify/ENA primary metagenome ERZ508515 (study PRJEB26186, sample SAMN06268792) | marine metagenome | isolation source: Eden Landing Ponds, San Francisco, CA, USA | place...
CGCCAGCTTCGTCAGCGCGTCGTAGGAGACGAACCCGGGGTCGGGGATCAGCACCTCGTCGCCCGCGTCGACGTGCGCCTCCATGGCAACGTGGAGCGCCTCGCTGCCGCCGGCGGTCGCGATGACGTTGCCGGGGTCGAGGTCGATCCCCTGGTCGGCGCGGTGCTTCTCGGCGATCGCCTCGCGCAGCCCGAGGGTCCCCTTGTTCTCGGTGTAGGCGTCCGCCTTCCCGGACTCGATCGCGTCGACCGCGGCCCGGCGGGCGTGGGCCGGGGTCGGGAAGTCGGGCTGGCCGAGCCCGAGGTTGATCGCGTCGTCGCCGGCCGCCTCGAACACCTCGCGAATCCCGCTTATCGAGATCCGTTCCACCCGCTCGGAGAACGTCGTCATACCAGTTCGAGGGCGCCGCCGAGAGTTAGTTCTTGTCACGTCCGGGCGGTCCGCAGGTCGGGAGGCGACCCCGCGGCGAGCGGGCCCGCGCCATCACCACCGCCGCCGCTCCCACACCGGACGTCGCTCCTTCCGGCTCTCTTCGCGTCGCGGGCGTCCGTCCTCGTCGGTCGGCAGCGCGAACTGCCCTTCGAGGATGCTCGGCACCTCCTCCGGCCGCGCGCGTAACAGCGCGTCGTCGACCGCGCGGAGCCGGAACATCGGTCTCCCCGGCCCCATCGGCACCTTGATCGACTCGATCAGCTCCCGGTCGACGAGCGTCCGACGGTCGGCGGTGAACTCCTGTTCCGGCGCGATACCGACCCCGTCGGTTCCGACCCACCGCCGTAGGTCCCGGAAGAGGTGGTCGTGGCGCGCCGCGAGCGCGACGAGGAGCGTGCGGTCGGAGATGCCGGTCGTGCGAGCGAACTCGCCGGGCTCGAGCGACTCCAGCAGGGTCGCCAGGTCGTCGGCGAACCGGTCGTCGAGGACCTCCCGCGCGGCCGCGAGGAGGCGAGTCCGCGAGGGCATCGCCACCGACTCCGCCGTCGCCGTCTCGAACCGCGACGCGGCGGCCCCGCTGACCGCGTCGACCGTCTCCGGATCGTCATCGACCGCCGTCGTCGCGAGCGAGCGGTCGCCGCGGGGACCGACGACGGCGTCGACGCCGTCGGGGCTCGCGAACACGGTCCCGCCCGCCCCGTGGTCGAGGGGTTCCCCGGTCCGGATCCGTATTTCGTCGCGTTCGACCGCCTCGGCGATCGCCGTGCCGAGGACGAGCGCGCGAGAGAGGGCGTCGACGACGCCGGGACGACACGCGATCCGCCACGGCGCTCCCGACGAGCGCTCGCGAGCCGCGAGCACCGCCGGGAGGAGCCGAAGGGGGACGCCGACGGCGACCACCGCGGACCGGCCCGCGAGCGCGGCCTCGACCGACTCCGCGAACGGGTCGTCGCCGCGGGGGAGGACGTCAGCGACCTCGGGGCCGCCCTCGACGCCGTCGGGATCGGGGACAGAGCCGCGGTCGCCCTCGCCGTCCGCGGCGGCGTCGCGCTCGGCTTCGTCGTCGGACACACCGTCGACAACCGGCGCGATCCGAAAGAGAGTTGCGCCGCTCGGGGGGCGACGCGCCGGTCCGAGGGTCGACAGGAGTCTGGGAAAGCGGCGCGCGGCCGCCTCAGGGAGCGCGCGCGAACAGGAGGTAGCCGGTGTGGCCCACGCCGGCGGTGGAGGGGCGGGAGCCGCGGTCGGAGAAGTCCATCTCGCGCTGGATCGTCTCCAGCGTCTCGATCTCGGAGAGCCCCGCTTCGCGGGCGGCGAGGGCCGCCTCGCGGGTCCCCTCGACGAACGGCGAGTAGACGGCGAGGTGACCGCCGGACGCGAGGAGGTCGTCCGCGCGATCGACGACCGCCGGGGCGTCGCCGGTGTCGAGCGTGAGGACGTCGAACGGCCCCTCGTCGGCGAGCGCGTCCAGCGACTCGGTGAGGTCGCCGGTCCGCACGTCGACGCGGTCGGCGACGCCCGCCGTCACCATGTTCTCGCGGGCCACGTCAGCGAACTCGTCGTCGACCTCGTAGGAGGTGACGTCGGCGCCGGCCCGGCCGAGGTACGCGGCGAGGATCCCGGTCCCGGTGCCGGCGTCCAAGACGCGGTCGCCGCCGGACGCGCCGGTGTGGCCCATCACGAGCCCCACGTCGCGGGGCATCATCGGCGCGCCGGTGCGTTCGAGGTGGTTGAACAGGTCGGGGCCGCGAAGCTCGCGGACCTCGAAGGCGGTGCCGAGGTGGGTCTCGACGGTGTCGCCGCCCTCGACGTCGTCGGGGACTTCGAGCACGCCGAGGTCGGTGCCGAACTCCTCGCCCGGCTCCAACAGGTACTCGCGGTCGTCGTGGACCAACAGGTACGCGGCGTCCGTCACGCCGAATCAGTCACTCCAGGGCCGCGATGGCGGTCGCGAGGTCGCCGTCGGCGTCTTCGAGGGCCTCGCGGGCCGTCGACTGCGGCACGCCGGCGCGCTCGGCGACGAGCGCGACGTCGTCGTCGGGGATGCCGGCGTCGTCGCCCGCGCCGTCGTCCTCGATCGCCGCCGCGCCGGAGTCGCCCTCGACCGCCGAGGCGCTTCCGCCCGCGCCGGCGTCGGCGACCGAGTCGGGCGAGCCGACGATCTGGTAGGTCTCCTGGCCCTGGGCGTCCATCTTGGTCACCTGGGCGCCGTCGAAGACGAGGTCGTCGCCGTCGGCCGTCTCGATGACGACCCGCTCGGCGTCGATCTCCTCGACGTCGATCCCCATCTGTTTCATCATCTGTTTCATCTTTCGCGGGTTCATGCCGCCTCCTCCGAACATACGCCCGAATTCGGCGGGACGACACAAAAAGGGTGGCGACACGGGCCGAGGGGGCGTCGCTCGGAGTCGTCGGGGACGCCGCTCCGGCCACTCCCACAACTCCCGCCACCACCGCTCCCGGCGAGCCCGACCGAGAAAGCGGGGTTGATACGTCCCCGAACCCGAGGTCGGGTATGTATCTCGCCGACCACACGTGGCCGGAACTCGGGGAGGCGCTGTCGGACGCGTCCGTCGCGCTCGTCCCGCTCGGCTCCACGGAACAACACGGACCGCACCTGCCGCTGGCGACCGACCACCTGATCGCCGAGGCGCTCGCGACCGCGGCCGCCGAGGAGACCGGCGCCGTCCGCACTCCCACCGTCACCGTCGGCGTCAGCCCGCACCACCGGCAGTTCCCGGGGACGATGTGGGTCGACCCGCCCGAATTTCGGGATTACGTCGAGTCGTTCACGCGGAACCTCGCGTATCACGGGATCGACCGCGTCGTGTTCGTGAACGCCCACGGCGGCAACGTCCAGCACCTCCGGGAGGTCGGGCGCCGGCTCCACGAGGACGAGACGGCGTACGCGATCGAGTGGATGTGGGACGAGTCGATCCCGGAGCTCGTCGACGACCTGTTCGAGCACAACGGGCCTCACGCGGGCCCGAAAGAGACCGCGATGATCACCCACATCGCCCCGGAGCTGGTCGACGCGGACCGGCTGGAGGACGCCCGCGACGACGGGCTCGTCCACCTCGACGAGTCGGACGCGGTGGTCCACGGCGCTCGGACGTTCTACGACTCGATCGACAACTCCCCGAACGGGGCGTTCGGCGACCCGACCGACGTGACCCCGGAAAAAGCCGAGCGGCTGTTCGATGCCGCGAGCGACCAGCTCGTCCAACTCGTCGAGTGGCTCGACGCCCGCGAGAGCGCGGAGCTGCTGCCGAAGGACCGCGTGGAGTAGCGTTCTCCGCCCCTCCCTTTTATACCTTTTAAACCCAGTCGTCGCTCCCCTGAAGAATCGGATCGAGCGCGGCGTCCGACTCCGCGCGACGCCCGTCGAGGACCGCGAACCGCTCGTCGCGGCGACGTTCCAGCCACCGCAACAGCCGCGCGGCCCAGTCGAGCTTCCGGGCCTTCATCGGGTTCACGTCCGGGTCGTCGAACTCCCACCCGGGGAAGACGAGGCGCCCCGCGCCGACGTGGTCGGCGAGGAACGCGGCGCGGTCGCCGTCGGTGAACCCGCCGAGGTTCCGAACCGGACCGACGGGGGCCGCCTGCGTCGTCGCCAGCGTCGCCTCGGGAGCGAACCGGGGGAGCCACTCGCGGACCGCGGGGACGTTGTCCCCGTGGGCGTGGGCCGCGACCGGGACGCCCTCGCGCGTCAGTTCCGCCGCGGTCTCCGGGTTCTTGTCGAGGTCGGTCACCATGCAGTCGACGGCGACGCCTCGATCCCTGAGCGCGTCGGCGGCGGTGGAGGCAGCGACGACGGCGTCCGCTCCGCGGGCGCGTTCGATCTCGTCGGGGTCCTCGACCAGACACGGGGCGGCGCCGACGACCGCCACGGTCTCGCCGCGCCAGTCGCCGAGCCGATCGAGGGGGAACCGCGTCGCGATCTCCGCGGCCACGTCGCGGGCGCGTTCGTCGGCCGCCCGCTCGAAGCCGAAGTCCGCGAGGATCGCCTCGTAGACGGGTTCGAAGGTCTCGAAGTTCATCTGGGATCCCTCCTCGTCGACACGCCGGTACGGTGCGTCGACCGCGACACCGGTCGGTGCCGCCGCTGGCGGGAGAGAATATGGTATGGGCCGGAGTAGCACAGAGTACCCCTACCCGCGTGCCCCTCCGGCGTCCACTGAACGGGTTGTCTGCACGACGGCATAAACTTTCTCTTACTTGGAGGTGTCGTCTGTCAGTTCCAGTTCGGCGTCGAGACCGTCTGAAACACCCGATATAGACGATCGGACCCGGGCCAGCGCGGTCGGCGTTCCGACGAGGAGCCCGGACCGGCTATCAGTTCCGATACGGCCGGGCGTCCCGCCGTCAGTGGCGGACGACGGGGGCGCGGTCTCGGCGGTAGCGCCGGCGGGGGCGAACGCCGCACCGACATCGGGCTCGGCGGTCGCCGCCCGGAGCGCGCCGACGGCCTCGTCGGTGAGGCCGCGGAGCTCGTAGGTGCGGACGACCGCGTCGTCGGCGACGGCCGAGTCGGCGTCGAGCCGGGCGAGGTGGCGCTCGGCCTCCCGAACGGTCGTCACGTCGAGCTCCTCGACGGCGACATCGCTGCTCGCGTCGCGGCCCGACCGGACCCGGTTGCGAGCGAACTCGGCGCCGACCAGCGCCGCGTCGCGCGTCTCGGCCACGTCGTGGGTGCGGATCACGTGCGCGCCGCGCTCGACCGCCATCGAGGTGGCGGCGAGCGACACCGGAAGCGCCTCCTCGGTGCTCCGCCCCGCGATCGTCTTGAGGAAGCTCTTGCGGTTGATCGAGACGAGCAGCGGGCGGCCGTACCCCCGGAACTCCCGCAGGCGGTGGAACGTCTCGCGGTCGTCGGCGTGCGTCTTCGCCTCGGACCAGCCGCCGAACGCGGGGTCGAGGATCGTCTTGTCGGTGAAGCCGTTCATCGAGAGGGCCTCATAAATATCGTCCACGTCCTCGATGGCGCCCGGTCGCTCCAGGTCCGGCGGCGAGGCCATCTTCGAGACCGCCGCGTCGTGCTCGCGGCAGACGCGGGGCATCTCGGGGTCGGCGAAGCCGCAGATGTCGTTGACCATGTCGAACCCCCGAGCGAGCGCCGCGTCGGCGACCTCGTGGTAACGGGTCTCGATCGACCAGACGGCATCGCCAGAGGTCGATTCGAGCGTCTCGATCGCGGTGTCGAGCCGATCCAGCTCCTGGTCGGCCGAGAGCACGTCGAGGTCCTTGTTGGCCGATTCGAGGCCCACATCGACGATGTCGGCGCCCTCGCCGATCAGCTCCTCGTCGACGTACTCGGCGGCCTCGCCGGGGTCGTCGTACACGCTCGGGTCGTACGGCGACTCCGCGGAGACGTTGAGCACGCCCATGATCCGGGGCGGGTGGTCGTCGCCGATCCCGAGCCCCGCGGCGTCCACGTTTCGCATACGCTCACCACGGACCCGAGCGACATAAACGGGGCGAGTACCCGACGCGCTCGCCGGGGGATCGGCGGCGGTGATTGCTTATAAATGAACGTGGCGGTGGCGTGCGCCTGCGAGCGGGCCACGGGCCCGCGAGCAGCACCGCGCGAGGGACGCCGCGAGCGAAGCGAGCGGCGAGGCTGGGGAGGCGTGAGGCTGTACGGTGCTGTGGCGGAGGGGGGGGACTCAAAGGGGCAGCCGCGAGGGCGGCACAGGCGACGTAAGCACCGCAACGAGGGAGCGAACGGAGTGAGCGACCGAGTGAGGAGCGCAGCGAGCGTGTGCCGCCCTCGTGGCTGGGGCTTTGGAAGTCTTCACCGTAGAGGCGTCAATCACGTATCGCCGAGCGGCTGGGACTTTGGAGGTGTTCACCGTTGATCCGTCATCAATCACTTATAAACGAGCGCTAAGAAACATATAAACGAGTGTTTACAGATCGAATTCCAGCGAGTCCCCGATTTCGACGCCGCGTCGGTCGGTCCACTCGTAGGGGACTTCGAGCACGTACTGACCCGAGCCGGGATATTTCTGCTCGCTCCCGTCCTCGTTCGGCCCCGGCTCCGGGGCGTTGTGGATCCGGGTGATCGTCCGGTCGGCGTCGACGTAGACGATGTCGATTCCGAAGTCCATCTCGCGCATGACGTACCGCAGTGGATCTCGCTCACCCGAGTACGTGAACAGCATTCCGGCGTTCTCGGGGAGCGAAGTCGCGTCGCTCAGCCCGAGATACCGCTTGTCTCGCGTGTCCGCGATCGCGGCTCGCACCGCTCCCAGATCGTCGCCCTCGGGGTTCCGAACCGTGACCGTGGTCGCGTCGTAGTCGGCGTAGGGGCCGGAGGGCCAGTCGGTCGGGAGGTCGTCGGTGTCCGCGTCAGTGCCCGTGTCAGTGTCCGCTCCCCCGTCGGCGCCGCTGCCGCCGGTCTCGTCGTCTCCGCCGGCGGCCTCGCCGCTCTCGCTCCCCTCGCCCGCCATGGGGGCGGTCTCGCTACAGCCCGCGATCCCGCCGATCGACCCGGCACCTATCGCCGCGAGAACGTCCCGTCGTCGCATTGGCGGGGGTACGGGACGCGTCCCTATATGCCTCGCGAACGGGCGCACGCCCTCGGAAGGACGCGTTTTTATCCGCGCCTCGCGTGGCTTCAGACATGGCGAAAGTGAGCGTCGGCCTCCGCGGATGGCGGTTCGACGAGGAGGAGATATTCACCGACGACGAGGAGCTGAAGCCCCTCGACGAGATCCCCGAGGACCCGCGAGAACGCCTCTTCAGGCTCGTCAGCCTCGTCGAGGAGCCCTGCGACGTCTGTTACCTCGAACACGGCGAAAGCGAGGTCCACCGCTGTAACCAGGCCGAGATCGTCTACGGCGAGCCGAAGGGGGAGGTGCTGCTCTGCCCCGAACACGAGCCGGACCTGCTCTACTGGTTCCGCGAGGAGGGCGGCAGCGAACACGCCGGATCGCTCGAGTTCGGCGACCGCTTCCACGAGTGGGTCGCCGCGGGCAACGAGGCTCCCGAGGGGTACGGCTCCGTCGAGCACGTCGACGAGGACCCCGACGGGCTCCCGGACCTGCCGGACCAGCAGGACATCCAGAAGCGCGTCGAGCAGGACTTCGAGGGCGACCGGATCGACATCCTCGAACTCTCCGGCGCTAGCGGTGGCGGGGACGGGGACGCGGAGGACGAACTGAGCGAGGACGACCTCGACGGCGTCGACCTTTCGACCGACTACCCATCGGACCGATGAGCGGCGGGGACGAGGACGCGAGCGTCGATGGCGATGGCGCGAGCGCGGACGACGGCGGTCGCAGTCGATCGACCCGCCGCAAGCCGGTCGTGGTCGTCGTCGAGCCCGAGACCCCCGGCAACGTCGGTACCATCGCCCGAGCGATGAAGAACTTCGGGCTGACGGACCTCAAGCTGGTCGATCCGCCGGAGCTGAAAGAGGACGGCGAGGCGTACGGCTTCGCCGGTCACGCGCGCGAGGACGTGCTCCCGAACGCCGACCGGGTGACCTTCGACGAGGTCGTCGAGAACTACCACACGGTCGGCACCACGGCGATCACGGGCGAGGACGACCAGAGCCACGAGCGGTACCCGTTCAAGACGCCCGTCGAGCTCCGGGAGTCGCTGAAAGCGGTCGACGCGCCGACCGCCATCGTCTTCGGCCGCGAGGGGCGCGGGCTCAACAACGAGGAGCTCTCGCGGCTCGACGAGGTGTGTTCGATCCCCGCCGACGAGGACTACCCCGTCCTCAACCTCGGCCAGGCCGCGACGGTGCTGCTGTACGAGCTGCGCGGTCTCACGGTCGACGAGACGCAGCAGCCCGACACCGAGGTCACCCGCGCCCCGGAGGCGGACGTCGAGCGCTTCCACGAGTTCTACAGGAAGTTCCTCGCGGCGACCGGCCAGCGAGAGCACGTCCGCGAGAAGAACGAGCTGCTGATGCGCCGGCTGCTCGGCCGCGCGCACCCCACCGAGCGCGAGATCCACACCCTGCTCGGCACGTTCCGGAAGGCGAACGCGAAGCTGGAGCACGCCGACCACCTCGCGGCGAAGTACGACGAGCCGCCGTATCCCACGGAGCGGTAGCCGTGCGCGGCCCCGCCATCGACGAGGACCTCGTCGCCGGCGTGCGCGACGTCTCCCCGCTCATGCTCGGGATCGTCCCCTTCGCGCTGGTGGCCGGCATCGCCGCGGTCGACGCCGGCCTCGGCCTGCCCGAGGCGGTCGGGATGTCCGTGATCGTGTTCGCGGGCGCCTCCCAGCTGGCGGCGCTCGAACTGCTCGGCGAGAACGCGCCGCTCGCCGTCGTCGTCGGGACTGCCGTCGTCATCAACCTCCGGATGCTGATGTACTCGGCCTCCATCGCCCCGCACTTCGCGGAGTACGGTCGCCGGCTCCGCGCGGGGCTCGCGTACCTCCTCACCGACCAGGCGTACGCCCTCTCGGTCGCCGAGTTCGACGAGAACCCCGACCGCAGCCGGTGGCGCTACTACCTCGGCGCGGCCGCGTCGCTGTGGGTCGTCTGGCAGGTCGGGACGGTCGCCGGCGTCGTCGTCGGCGCCGGCGTCCCCGACGCGTGGGGGCTCACCTTCGCGGTCCCGCTCGTGTTCCTCGCGCTCCTCGTCCCCGCGACGAAGGACCGGCCGACCACCGTCGCGGGCGTGGCCGGCGGCGCGGTCGCGGTCGTCGCGGCCGGCCTCCCGCTCAACCTCGGCCTGCTCGTCGGGGCGCTCAGCGGGATCGCGGCCGGACTGGTGACGGAGGTGACCGGGGCGTGACGGGCGCGCTCGCGTCGGTCGTCGCCTCGCCGCGCGCTTGGGTCGCCATCGTCGCCATCGGGGTCCTCACCTACGGGATCCGGCTCTCGTTCATCCACCTGTTCGGCCGGATCGACGGCGTCCCGACGCGGCTCCAGCGGCCGCTGCGGTACGTCCCGCCGGCGGTCCTCGCGGCGCTGGTGCTCCCCGACCTTGTGACGCTCGAGCCGTCCGTCGCCGCGACCCTGCTCGACGAGCGACTCGTCGCCGGCCTCGTCGCCGGCGCGGTCGCGTGGCGGACGGAGAACGTGTTCGCCACCATCGCGACCGGGATGGTCACGCTCTGGGCGTTCCGATTCGTCGTGTTCGCGTGAGACCGGCGTGGCGTCCGGCCGGCGACGCGGTCGTCAGCGCTCGCGTTCGGTTTGTCGCTCCGTTCGGCGTTCGCGCGCGTCAGCCTCGTCGCGGTCGACGGGTCGGTCGAACCGAGCGTCTCGGTCGGCCTCGCGCTCGCGGGCGGCGGCGATGCGCTGGGCGGCGTCGGCGAGCGAGTCGAGCGCCGCGAACAGCCGGTACGACAGGTACGGTCCCACGGTGAGGACGAGGACGGTCCAGACGCCGAGCAGTATCTGTCCGAGGATCAGCAGCGAGTAGACGAACACGAACAGGCTCACGGCGGCGAGCGCGCCGCCGACGCGCGTGCGGAGGGCCTCGGCGGGCGAAAGCGGGTCGTGTGCCATACGCGGAGCTTCCGACGGAACTCACTTAAAAATAAACGCGAAGCGGCGAGAGACGGCGAGCGCGAGCGTGATTGCCCTCGCTCGCGGCGCGTCTCGCTCAGTCGTCGGCGGGGGCCGCGGAGTCGCCTGCGGAGACGCCGGTGCCGGGGCCGACGTCGATGCCGAGGTCGGCGAGCTTCTCGTCCGGGACGACGCCGTCGACCCAGCCGCGGGTCTCGTAGTACTCGGCCTTCAGCTGGTCGAGCTCGACGAGCTCGCCCTCGCTGGCACCCGTGCCGGGGATGGCGTCCGGGTGGCCCTCGATGAACCGGTTCGGCAGCGTGTCCTCCGCGCCGCCGAAGCCGGCGAGGTTGTTGTAGTAGCGCTCGAGGTTGTAGATGCGCTCGCCCGCCTCGAACAGCTCGTCCTCCGAGAGGTCCTGGCCGGTCACGCCGTTGTACTGGAGCACGTACTCCTCGATCCCCTCCGCGAACGCGCTGAACTTACAGATGTCGAACGAGTCCGACACCGCGTGGAGGTCCTGGAAGGTGGCGGTGAGTTCGCCCTTCCCTTCCCACTCGTACGGATCGACCTTCTCCGGGATCCCGAGGATCTCGGCGGCCGGCGTGTAGCCGCGCAGGTGGCACGCGCCGCGGTTGGAGGTGGCGTACGCGATCGCCATTCCCTTCATACAGCGCGGGTCGTAGGCGGCCATCGTCTGGCCCTTCACAGAGAGCTTGTTGCCGTGCGCGTCCTTCGCGTCGGCGACGCGCTCGGGACCCTCCGCGAGGAGGTCGCCGAGGTCGGACGAACGGTGACCGATCTCCTCGATGAGGTCGATCATCGTCTCCGAGTCGCCCCAGTCGAGGTGGCCGACGCCGTCGAGTTTGCCCTCCTCGCTCATCTCCATCGCCATCGCCATCATGTT
>ENA-ORDC01002534-ORDC01002534.1-marine-metagenome-genome-assembly--contig:-NODE-2534-length-10814-cov-3.331377_pt1 | contig 10814 bp, 10 predicted proteins | sample MGYA00237783_ERZ508515 | MGnify/ENA primary metagenome ERZ508515 (study PRJEB26186, sample SAMN06268792) | marine metagenome | isolation source: Eden Landing Ponds, San Francisco, CA, USA | place...
CAACACGTTCGCTGGAACCCTCGTGGGGACGGTTTTCAGCTTCCCGATCGCCGCGTTGTTCGCGGTTCGATACGGTCGTCGCGTCGGTCTCGATTGCGACGACTTGGACTACCGGATGACCAACCGCACTATGGGAATGGGGCTGGCAGCGGGACTAGTGACGGTTCTCGCCATATATGGTGTCGGACTCCTCATCGCGTCGGCAATTGGAACAGACACGGCAGTCACGGCATTCGGATTTCTGCTCGCCGACCTCGAAGCCGAGGTGTGGGTGCTCGCGCTGTTCGCGCTTGCTCACGGGGTCGTCGCACCGCTGGCTGAGGAACTGGCTTGGCGCGGCATTGTCCAGTCCGCGCTGGTCGAGGCTCGAGGATCTGCGGTCGGTATCGCCGCCACAGCGGTGCTGTTTACGGCCAAGCACGCAGTGCTTGATGTGTCGCTAGCCCGGCTTCCGACAGTGTTGGTGCTCGCAATCGCCCTCGGACTGGTCCGGGATCGGTGGGGAACGACCGCAAGCACGGTCGTTCACGCGGTCGTCAACCTCGCGAGCGTTGTCGGACTCGCGATTCTCGTGTTCGGATGACGTGGTCATCCTCTCGATGTTGGTCGCGGAATGGGATCAGGATAGTTGTCGTGGATTTCGTCGACGTGCTGCCCCAATTCTACGCCACCCACCCATAGTGTTATTTTTGCATTGAACGACCATAGCTATATGTCGGGGAGAGCGTTGCAACACCCCTCGGTAGAGCTTCGAACAGTATCGGGGTTTCTGGCCCTCACGTTTGCCATCTCTTGGGGTGGTATGACTGTGCTCTATTTCGCCGATGTCGATCTCGGACGTAGTGCCGGACAGGGTATTGGCACGATCGTCTTTATGGGGGCTCCTGGCATCGCGTCGATTACACTCCTCCGTTTTCGCCACGCATCCATTCGGGAGGGATCTGGTCTCTTCCTCGGTCGCATTCGATGGCTCGCCATCGCCTGGGTAGCGCCGGTTGGGCTTACTGCCGCGATGATCGGCGTCGGCCTCGTGCTTCCCGACACGACGTTTACTGCCGACTACTCGGTGTTCTTGCTCGAACTCGGTCTCACGGAGGGAGAGGCCGTTGACACGGTCGCAGCCATAGCGGAGGCCGGCGTTCCAGTCGTCGTTTTCCTGCTCGGTTTTGGACTCGTCCTCGGGGGAACGCTCTTTGCGCTCGCCGCCTTCGGCGAAGAACTCGGCTGGCGGGGGCTATTGCTCACCGAGTTAGCACCACTCGGATTCTGGAAACTGTCGCTATGGACGGGTTTGATTTGGGGTATCTGGCACACCCCGCTCATACTTCTTGGACTCCAGTTCCCGGACGAACCAGTGGCTGGAATCCTCACGATGACTGCTGCGACTGTTGCTTGGTCGCCGATCTATACCTACCTGACCGTCCGGGCCAAGTCGGTACTTGCCGCGACGTTCTTCCATGGCTCATTCTTCCTCGGTGTCTTCACCACGGTGTTCCTGGCAGGTGGGAGCGAATTCACCATCTCTCCCTTCGGAGTCGTCGGAATCGTGTCCGCGCTGTTCGGCATTGCAGCGTGTGTAGCACATGATCGGCTCCTTGCCGATGAGCAGATCACGACTGGCAAACCACTGAGTCCCTGGTCCCGTACTGGAGCGTGATACTTGTTCGTTTGAGTAAATGACGGGAGCCTATTATGCAATCAGTCTCATAGATTTTTATGTCCCGGATCGTCCCCTCGTTTGTTTGTGGTAACTCAGCTTTGTACGGTGAAGTAGGAGCGTAACGTAGGGTTGGCAAGGACGGATGATGCTAATTCGGACTTCTTCGACAATCACGTGCAAAGCCGAGTGATATTAGATATCGCTCTTGTGTAGAACATTGTTGGTGGATACCCGTCTTGTGGTTTTGTTGTCTCTGGAGTCGGTCGCTCACCTCGCAGAACTGTCGTGAGACCGTTCAAACACGTGATCTTTTGATTCGACCTGACCAAGTCGATCGTCTCCAACAATATACTTCACAAGAGCGTCAGATAATATTCATCGATGACTGATTCACAGGCTGGGAATTCGAATACCGATACAGGATCGAAGAGCCTCACTTGGGGGCTTGATGTGACCATACTCCGTGAATCATCCTGGCTCACAATTATCACTGTTGTCGTTGCCGGCGCAGCTGCGGTAACCGGCTTCAACCTGAGTAGAACCACGATTGTGAATGGACTTCAGCCGATATACGACGTTACGAACGGCCTTGTCCAGACCACGCTCCTCGTCAACCTACTCCTTCTCGTCGTGATTGTTGGCGGAGTAATCCTTGGACTCGGTCAACTACGACCTCGCGACCTCGGTCTCGTCCGAGAAGATCTGTGGATCGGATTGGGAATTACGGCAGGAACGTGGATTCTTATGCAGAGTACTGGTGTCGTTGCCGTTCTCGTCCAAGGTCGATCGCTCGGTTTCGATGAGTCATGGGCAACGATCGGTGCAACCGCTGTCTTTGGTGGGTTCCTTGCGCAAATACTCGGGAATGCGCTCTATGAGGAAATCGTCTACCGTGCGTTTCTGCTACCCCAACTCACACAAAAATTTCGCCACCGAATGATCAAGCAGTCACCGCGTACCGTCTTCGTGTTCGCGTTACTGGTTTCACAGAGTGTCTTCGGAATTATTCATATCCCATCACGTTTGGCGCAGGGCGCAACTGTCGGTGACCTCCCACTGTTACTCCTCGGTCCGTTTCTGATCGGTGTCCTGTTCGCTCTCGTCTACTACCGTACCGGTAACCTGTTCGTGACGGTCGGTCTTCACGCGCTCGTCAACGATCCAGTACTCGTTGTGAATGCAGGCGCGATCGCGCTCTTTCCGATCCTGTTCGTTCTCCTTGCCGTACTTCTGGTTTGGCCATCCATCTCTGCACTGTTCAGAACTGATCAGCAACGCACTGCCGTGAACAGGAAGGTATAACGATAGAACATCCGGGGGATACAGTAATTCGGTTTCTGGCGAACTGAACGGGAGAGGCCGGTCGCGTTCGTCTCAGTCGGCCTATCCGAGCAGAGCCCGCACAACCGGCTGAGCGGGCGCGAACGGTCGGGCTTTCAACACACTGTCGATATTCCCATTAGAGGCTCTAAAACAGTTGAATTATAGCGTTGAAATGCGGCCTAACAATCGGATTTGAGCGATTCCGTCCATTTGATGAAGTTAGTGAAGAGGGCCATCACCACAACAAAGAATCCGATGAACACTCCACCTCCACTGTAGAAGGCGTTGCGTTATCGCGAAAAGGTCAGCGAAACGAAGAAAACACAGTATATGCGACAATCGTCCCTGCGAGATACAGACGTGATTGAGTCTTCATATACCTGTGACTACATCAGGTGCTCAATTGTAGATTAGTCGAAGTACGCCATCCGCTATTGAGTGTTCGATACGACCTTTCCGGCGGAGACGTCCCCTTCGTGGTGGCGGAAAAGCAGTGCAGAGTGTTCGAAACGTAGACAATCCCCGCGATTATATGAGTTCTCGAATATATTCTACGACAGGATGTCTTCCTCACGGCCCGCAACCCTATATACGGCTCTTGAACTGATGGCGCTGACGGTAGGTATCTTCGTCGTCGCGATCGTCGCCGGCGTCGTGTTCATCGTCCCGTTGGTTGCGTTGGGCTACGGTATCGAGACAACCTTCGTGCTCGTCGGTTCGACCGCGGTCGGCCAGCTGGCGATGTTCGCACTTGGCTACGGGTACCGCCGCTACCGTAGCGTTTCGGTCCCCGTTGCGGTGCCATCCCTGAGACAGGTCGGCTTCGTCGTCGGCGGCGTGATTGCCGCCGTAATGCTCGCAATCGGACTCTCGCTCCTGCTCGCGACACTGGGGCTGCTGCCCGGATCAGTGATCGGCGATACTGCGACGACGAACCCGACATTCCTTCTCGGGCTCGCGGCGCTCTCGGTGCTCGTTGTCGCTCCCGTCGAGGAGTTCGTGTTCCGTGGCGTCGTCCAGGGCCGTCTTCGGGCGGCATTCGGCCCGGTCCCGGCAATTGTCGGTGCTAGCCTGCTGTTCGGCTCACTCCATCTCGCGAACTACTCGGGCAACCCTGTCTCCGTGGTCGCCGGCGCGCTGATGATTGCGGCGGTCGGATCCGTCTTCGGGACACTCTACGAACTCAGCGACAACCTTGCCGTGCCCGTGCTGATCCACGCAATCTACAACGTCGTCCTGCTCGTGAGCAGCTATCTCGCGATGACCGCCGCTTGACCCCTGTTTTATCGGTTGGATGATATACCAACCAAGTCCGAGAGCCGAACCCGGGCAGTGACTGCAAGGTTAGCCGGTCCGTGATGAACGAGAAGGACGATTGCCACAACACTGACGAGTAGCGCGTAAGACCCGTAGCCGCGGGCCGTCTGTAGCCCGGCGACGCCCGCCAGGAAGTATCCACCCGCGGGATTAATGCTCGCGTGATACAACCACGGGATGAGGAGGCTTTGGGTAGTGTTGTAGAGCCATCCGAGTACGACCGCCGTGGCGATCACGCCGGAGGCGTACGGCATCACTGGAAGACCCGCCTGTGAACTCCCGGGGACGAAAAATAGTGGGAGGTGCCAGACGAACCAGACGACTCCGACAAGCAGGCTGGCCGTGAATGCCGAGAGCCCCTCCTGCAGCGCCGGCTGAGCGAATCCGCGCCACCCCAGTTCCTCCTGTCCCCCACCAAGGAAGAACGTCATCACGAGTCCGATAGGGAACATCCACAGCGCCGGAACCTCGGAGAATGCATACGATGCGTCGAAGAACGTAACGTAGACGACACTTGCACTGACGATGAGCACCGGCGGCAGAGCGAGCGCAAGGACGTACCACCGGAGTGGGATACGGTATCGGAGGTTCGACCGGAGCCATCTGCGGATATGCCGTCCGGTGAGGAGGAGAGTGACCACGGCGCCGACGAATGGTCCGAACCCGCCGAGCATAATGAGCGGGATCGTCATTGACGAGGGGACCAGCTCAAAGACAAGCAGTGTCCACAACCCCCAAGAGAACGCGAGCGTTCCAGAGACGAAGAGACCGAACGTCCGCCAGTGTCCCATACCGGCCAATTTCCACGAACTGTATTAATTACTAAGTGTGAAGGGAAGTAGTTGGCCGACTGGCCCGATTATTTGGGAAGAGTACACCGGACCAGGCTCCTTAGAGCAACACGACCTGCACGAGTGAGAGCACTAGGAGAGGGACGTGGAACGAGGCGTGCGCCACCATCGCCGTTTCGAGGCTCCGCTGCCAGTAGAGCCAGCCGAAGAGCACGCCCGCGACCGCGTTCAGGAGAACCGTCCGTACGATCAGTACTGGAGTGAGACTAACCGATTGGGCGAGTGCCGGGAGGTGACCCAGGCCGAACAGCACGGCAGCGATCACGATTGCAGCCCATACGACAGCAGGTCGTGGTCTGTCCGCTCGCCGACCTGTGATACGCCATCCGATGAACACGAGCACGGACATGAGCCCGAATCGGAGCATAAGTTCTTCCGTGATTCCCCCATAGAGGAATCGGACAGGTGCGTACGCAAGCACGTCAAGCATAGTCGGTTGCGTTGCACCGATCACTGACTGGGGCAGATCCTGGTCGACGAACGGCATCAGTATCGCATCGAGGACGATGATCAGCACACCTCCGAGGATGCCGAGTCCAACAGCGAGTCCGACCTCGTCCCGGAGGCGCTGCCAAATCCCGTCATCAGTCCTCGTCCGGTCGATGACGTACGACTGCAACCCCACTCGTGGAGCCGCGTACGCACCGAGCAAACAGGCGACGGCGAGGAAAAGCAAGGAATTGACACCCGAGGAGACGGCAAGAAGCGAGAGCGTCAGGCCTGACGGAACCGCAGCCGGGGGCGTCGTGAAATAAATGTAGCCGACAAGGGCCACGATTCCGGGACTACCTAGGAGTAGAGACACACCGAACCGCTGGCCGAAAGAGGTCTTCGCAGCTCGAGTCATGAGTTCGTAAACTCCCGGTTTCGAGAAATCAGTTGTGGAACGACCGACTTCCGTCGTCAGTTGTCCCCTGAACTGTGATCGGGCGTCGGGGTTAAGACTCGAGATTACAATCACGCAGTATGAGAGATGCGCTACGAGATCGACAGTGGCTCGTTCTGCCCGCTGGCCTCGGCCTGGCTGCTGTCACTGCCTTCGGTATCCGAAGTCGACGCGTATCGAGGTGGATCCGTGGCTACAAATCCCGGGTTGTAGAAGAGGCACGCCCGCCCACGGCCGAGCCGTACGATCCTGCTGATGTCGCTGACTTGCCGGCGCCAGTCCGACGCTACTTTGAGACAGTCTTGGAGACAGGGCAACGACCCATCACGCGGGCCACACTCACGCAGGACGGGCAGTTCCGCTTCGGTGGCGCCGGCGATGAATGGTATCCGTTCACTGCGAGCCAGGTGTACTCCGTTTCGCCCCCTGGATACGTGTGGGACGCCACGATCGAGCTCGCTCCCTTGGTCACGGCACGGGTTCTCGACGCTTACGTCGACGGGGAGGGGCTGCTCCGGGCGAATCTCTTCGGCGGGGTGCCGGTCGCGAGCGCAGGGCCGACGCCCGAGATGAACGAGACGGAACTCCAGCGATACCTCTCGGAGACACCCTGGTTCCCGACTGCCCTGCTGCCGTCGGCCGGCGTTCGCTGGGAGGGAATCGACGACCGCACTGCCCGGGCCACCATCGAAGATGGCGACGTGAGCGCGACCGGGGTGTTTCACTTCGACGAGGATGGCCACATCAGCCAATTAACCGCGGAGCGCTATCGACAGGACGTAGATGGCGCCGCGTCCTGGGTCGGAGACTACAGAACCTACGAGGAACGCGCTGGGATACGCATCCCGACCGAAGCCGAGGTCGCATGGGAGACGACGGACGGCACGGTGCCGTACTGGCGTGGAACGATCACCGACCTCGACTACCGAACTGGCTGACGGTACCGTATCACTGTGTGACTCTGCCGGACGTGATGGTGGCGGCCTAGGCGATTGTTTCCCGGCGAAATCCGCCGGATTTGTCGATGTTTCGGACCACTAGGCACGAGTTATTCCGTTCAGGAACAGAACGTGACTCGACATTCTAGCCTTAGTAGTAGCTTCCAAAACATCGAGTGATGGGTCCGTTAGGTCCTCTTATGGACCAACCCAGTCTCTGACAGAATCGGCGTGATGAGTGCAAGGCACGTTTCTTGGATAACAAATCAGCCTGTGGTAGGAGTCGAAGACACCGGGGGTACAGAAGATGTTTATTGTGAGTGTGTGATATAACACCTATGGCCACAGTCGAGCCACAATCCTCGGCTAGTCTCGATCCACCGGTCGCGCTTGGAGCATTTGTCGTCGGGACGTTAATTTTGAGCTGGACGATTTCGTTCGTGTCGATTACCGACACGGTCCCGGTATACACTACCCTGCTGTTGATGCTTACACCAGCGACTGTCGCGCTTGTTATTCGTCGGGTTCAGGGCTACTCGGTGCTGCGAACAATCCGTTCGTCACTTCGAGGGTCAACGAGTCGCTCACTCCTGTTTGCCGTGGTCTATCCGGTCGGATTCATCGGGATTGCGGCACTGCTCGCACTGACAACCGGTCTCGGGACATATCAAGCCGGGCCAGAGAATATTGTCATCACCGCGCTTCGACAGGGCGGTGTTGTCTTGTTGATTGTCTTTTTATTCGAATCGTTGCTTCGGATGTACGGTGAAGAATTCGGGTGGCGCGGATATTTACTCCCGGAACTCACGGTGCGGTGGGGCCGGGTCAGGGCAACGGCTGCTGTCGGTGTTGTGTGGGCCTTGTTCCACTCAGCATTCCTTTATAGGGCAGGAGTAGCGATCGGCGTCGAAAACCCTCTTCTGATCACCGTGGTGCAGGCCGCTGCCGTATTCACCATTTCATTCCCGTTCTCGTATGCATACTATCTCACTGATGAGAGTGTTTTCCCGGTGATGATTTTGCACTTGATCTGGAACATCATCAACCCGTGGATCCTCGGGGATATCTACGCAAACGTTGAGGGACTGGTAGCCGGGCAAATCTTTGTCGTGAACGGAGAAGGACTCGTCGGGGTAGTTTTGGGACTGGTTGCACTGGGTGGGTTCGTTATACTCTTTCGGCGGGGAACTCTCATCACCAGTTGACTCCTCTATGTCAGCGATTGGGGTCACACGCCATAACCATCTTCACACATTAATGCTGCACCCACCCTCTGAATCTTGTACGCGCCCCCAGAAACTATTCAAAGTCTATCACTTATTCTATACAATGTTATTCCCGGCGATGGGGAGCGATCGCGCTGTTATATATATATATATATTCCAGAAAACACTATTCACGTATGTCCTCCACGGCTAGCGAAACACAGCACGGCTCCCGATCAGGTCTCTCGGTCGCTGTCCTCGTTGGGCTGGTCTTTTCGTTGTTCGGTGGAACGGTACTCGGACTGGTCGATCTTCCGCGATGGATCGAGACGTCGACGGCCAGATCGATGCTAGCCAACTCGCTCAGTAGCTGGCTGCTGGTCGGCGTGCTTCTCGGTATCGTCGTCTACTGGGAGGGTCGGCAGTTGGGGTCGATCGGTCTCCGGCTACCGTCCCGAACAGAGGTTGCCGTTGGGATTGGGGCTGGACTTGGTGGAGTCGTCCTCGGTCTCCTCGTCACCGGCGTCGCCGTCGTCACGCTGAACCTCGACCAACCGGAGACGCTGTCGGCGATCACCCAACTTTCGGTCCCGGTACAACTCGCCATCGTGGGGACGGCCGTCATCGTCGAAGAGATCCTCTGGCGCGGGTATCCGATCGAACGACTGACCGAGGTGACGGGCCGGCTGTGGGTTGGGGCCGGTCTCAGTGGACTCGTGTTTCTTGCAGTTCACTACCCGGCGTGGGGGCTGGCCGGCGCGATTCCGCAGGCGGTCTTCACCGTCGTCCTCGTCGGCGTGTACGTCTGGAGTCGCAACGTGGTGGTCAGTATGCTCACACACGGTGTCATCAACGTCGTGATGATCTTCGTTCTGCCTGTGTTCCTTTGACCCACTGAATTGACGGTGGTCGGCTTTGCCTCCCTCCGTTCGCCCGTTCGTTTACGGGAGATGTCCGGCGACGAGCACTCTATGCGAGCGCTCTCCTGTTCGTGTTTTCCGGACTCGTCCCGCTCCTGTTCCAGCTGTTCACGCTCCCGCCGTTCCTACTGTTCGCGAGCGGGTACGAAACCCTCCTGCATGTCGGGCCGACTGGCGTCGCAGTCGCGTACCTTCTGGGGGAGCACGGAACACACGGCTAGTTCGACCGGGGGTTGGCACTTCCCTTGCGGGGCTCGGTCCCAGACCGTTAGAGTTCCCGTCAACAGTTCGGACTAGAATTCACAAGAGAGCTCGGCGCCGTTAATGAACGAGTCGGGTGCCCGTCCGGTGTCCGCTGGCATACGCAGCATCGGATACCCCGTTGTCACTACTCGACCGATTTCCATTTCATCGCCATAGTAGCCCTTCAAGCCCGGGCGTCCGTGTCCAGAACACCAGCAAGTACGTGTTCACGAAGGGATCCCCCGGCGAGCGACCCTGTCACGTGACCTCGATCCAGCACCGCTATCGACATGCCGGTATAGCTCGACCGCTGACGATCATACTCGATAATCCGATCGTAGCGACCGAGCAGGGGAGCACAGTCGTCCGCATCAACGCCCCGGAACTCTGTTTCGAAGTTGAGCAGCTCGCGTAGCCGCGACGGTCGGCTCCGAGCGGCGTCGGCGGTCATGTATCGGTACGCCGACGAGGCGAACATCTCGCCGAGGGCGGCCCCGGCGAACAGGGGGACGTACCGGTGGGCGCTTCCGAAGCAGGCACGGTGTAGGTTGATCACCCATCCGCCGAGGCTGATCCCCGAGACAGCGACCGATCCATCGGTTCGGTCGGCGAGCCGTTCCGTGATCGCCTCGAGTAGCCCAGCCGAGGCGGCGAGCATCCCGACGAAATTCTCGAGATCGCCCATCATCCTGATATACTCCCGATTCGATCCGTCGTGGAACGGCGCCTGGATGGTAATGAGATTAACTGGGAGGTCCTCCTCCGTCGCGAGGAACAGTCGCCGAAACGAGTTTGCGCTGAACCGGCCGACATCGAACGGTTGCTCCCCACTGCCATGGTGGTAGATGAGCGTTGGATACTCCGCTCCGAGCCATCGCCAGGGTAGATACGCCGCTTCGAACTCTCCTAACGGGGTGTCGACCACGACGTCGTGTCGACCAGCAGTACTTGGATCGCCAAGATCGTCGATTGGTGGCGTCGTCTCCGTGGTGACCTCAACGAGCGGTGGCGAATCGATGGAGTGCGCGAAGAACTTCGTACCACCCAGGAAGAGGGAACTAAGTCGGATCGTCGCAATATCAAGGAGTTCGTGTCGATTCATCGGTGTGGATCGTCAGTCCCGGTATGTGCCGCTCCCGATCTCGAGTTCGCCGTCCGTGAGGATCCAGCCTGACTGAGGACCACGGAGTTCGACCCGGGACCACTCGCGGTACTCGTTACCGGTCCAGCCCCCAGAGAACCACTCGTTGCGACCGTCGAGTTGTGTGGAGATGTAGACGGTCGCTTCCTCGCTCGTCTCGTAGTCAGCGTACACCCGCCCCTCGTACTCGAAACAACGGTGTGTCGCCGAGTCCCCGGTAAAACAGTCAACCTGGGTCCGGTCGGCCTGCGGGGCGAGCAGCGGTTCGTCGTCAAACGGGTCGGCGGTGTCGATCGGCTCGTCGGCGACGAGCGTCACGCTGAACGTGAA
>ENA-ORDC01002535-ORDC01002535.1-marine-metagenome-genome-assembly--contig:-NODE-2535-length-10811-cov-2.224613_pt1 | contig 10811 bp, 12 predicted proteins | sample MGYA00237783_ERZ508515 | MGnify/ENA primary metagenome ERZ508515 (study PRJEB26186, sample SAMN06268792) | marine metagenome | isolation source: Eden Landing Ponds, San Francisco, CA, USA | place...
GGGTGTGGGGCGCGTGGTCGGTCGCGATCATATCCACGGTGCCGTCGACGACCCGCTCGAAGACGGCCTCGCGGCGTTCCGCCGAGCGTAGCGGCGGATTCATCCGACCCAACGTTCCCAGCTCGTCGAGGTCGTCTCGGGAGAGGTAGAGGTGGTGGGGCGTGACCTCGCACGTGGCGCCCGCGTCCGCTGCGAGGTCGATGCCCTCCGGCGTCGAGGTGTGCGCGATGTGCACCGCGGCGTCGAAGTCGCCTGCAACCGCCAGCGCGCGCTCGACGGCGGCGGCCTCGGCCTCGGCGGCACGGAAAGCCGACCAGGCGTCCGCGTCGGCGTCGCGCCCGACGCCGTCGCCGGCGTTCGCCAGCGCGTCCTCGTCGAACAGCGTCGCGTCCTCCGCGTGAACGGTGACCGTGGTGTCGGCCGCTGCCGCCCGCTCGACGGCGTCGGCGAAGAGGTCGCCCTCGATCCCCATTTCGCCGGTCGAGTCCGCCAGGAACACCTCCCCGAGCGCGAACGGATGGGCGGCGAAGAGGGAGTCGGGATCCCACTCGGCGGTGACGCCGCCGTTGATCCCGAAGTCGACGATCGACTGTTCGGCGGCGATCTCGCGCTTCGCTTCCAGCGCCTCGCCGGTGACCGTCGGCGGATCCGTGTTGGGCTGGTCGACGACGGTCGTCACGCCGCCAGCCGCTGCGCTGCGCGAGCCGGTGGTCCAGGTTTCCTTGTGGCTCCCGCCCGGCTCGCGGAAGTGGACGTGGACGTCGACCGCGCCCGGAAACAGGCGGAGACCGGAGGCGTCGATCACCGGCTCGTCCTCGTTGGCATCGATTCCGCCGTCGTCCCCACGCTCGTCGGACCCAGTGACCGCTGCGATCCGCTCGCCCTCGATCCGCACGTCGCATTTGGAGCCGTCGGGCAGCGTCGCGTCGGCGATGAGCATAGCAGCGGCTCCGCTCGCGGGCGTCCTAAACGTCCCGACTCCGCATCGGCGACGCGATCTCGTGCCGTCCGCGTCGCCCTCAGGCTTCCGTCGCGACCTCTACCTCGGGGTCGGCGTCACCGACGAGCGCGTCCTCGATCGCTGCGACGAGCGCGTCGGGATCCCCGTCGCCCCCGGCAGCTTGCACGCTCCCGACGGTGCAGGGATCGAAATCGACGTCGAGCGCGTCGTAGACGACTTCGAGGACTTCGGCGAGGGGCCACCGATCGCGAGGGATGGCGACACCGGCGACCAGCGCCGACTCGGTTGTCACCCGCTGGGCGATGCCGACCACCTTCCCGCCACCGACGGAGAGCGAGTGGGACCCGGGGCAGAAGGCGTCGTCTGGTTCGCCGGTGCTGGCGTTCTCGACACCTACCGTTTCGAGCGCATCTGCGACGGCGTCGGTCGCTCGTTCGTAGCGGTCCTGGAGGCCCGTCCGGGGGTCCTCGACCGGTTCCGCACGAGCGAAGGCGACCGTCGACCCGTGGTAGGCCACCGCTCTGCCGCCCACCGTTCGGCCGACGGGCGTGTAGCCTTTCTCCTGGGCCAGCCGACGGGCGCGATCGTACGCCGGCGAACCGACGTCCCGGCGTCCGAACGCCACCTGTCGCTCCGGGCGCCAGACGCGGACGCCGGGCTCGCCGGTGTCCGCAGCATGCGCTCGAAGGTCCGCGGTGAGTGCGCGATCCGCCTCGATCGTGTCCCCTCTCCCGCGGACGACACGCATAGATCACGGTCTTGCCGCGCCGCGGGCTTAAGCGTGTGGTGGGGTGGCACGCAGTCGGTGCGAATCCGGCCCCTGCGCGGGGGCGAGATCCGTAACCGCCGACGCTTTGACGGCGCGGGACGAACGATCCGGTGATGATCACCGTCCCGGAGTCCGTTCTCGAGCGGTTCCGGGCCTTCTCGCTCTACAACTCGCCCTATCGCGCCCACGACGACGGCTCCGCGATCGACCTGTATCCCGCCTCGGAAGGGGAATCGGCGTCGGATCCTGCAGCTCCGTCGCCAGTCGCCGGGGAGGTCGTCGCGATCGAGCGAGTCCGGGCGCCGCCGAAACCGTACGCACCGGAGCACGATTTTCTGCTCGCGATCGACACGCGTCGAGCCGATGGACCACCGCTGTACCGGACCGACGACGGCGAAGCGGCGATCGCGCGGATCCTCCACGTCGACCCGACCGTCGACGAGGGCGTCGACGTCGGCGACCAGGTGACCGTCGGCGATGCGCTGGGCGAGCCGATCCGTGCGGGGTTCTTCGCGCCCTGGGTCGGGCACCATATCCACCTCGGCTTCCGCGATCGCGACGCGAGCGTGCGCCGCGCTGCCGGCTCGCTGCCCGTTTCCCCAGGCACAGCCGTCGAGGCCGTGCCCTGGGACGGACGGGGAACCGTGGTCGAGACAGCCGATACCTACGTGGTGCTGGATCGTCCCCATCATCCAGACCCCGGCGAGCGATTCGCCGCGATTGCCGGGAAACTCGGGTCCGACAGCGGCGATTCCGAGCGAACGGTACCGGTCGACGGCGGACTGCCACATTACGAACACGGCGGCGTGCTCTTCGATCGTACCGACGACCGGGAACGGAACGGCGACGAGCGTGCGATCTCCGTGCTCGACGAGCGGATCGGCAGCGTCACTCACCGGACTGCTGCGTGGGATGATCCGACGGTCGTCGTGGAGCGCGAAGGCCGTGACCCGACGCCGGTCGAGGGGCTCTCCCTCGCTGCGAGCCGGACGGAGCTGGGTGCGAAGCTGATCTGCCCGGAGCTGTCCCTGGCCGTCGGCGAAGCGGTGCAAGTCCGGATCCAGTGACCCCGGCTGGGACGCGATTCGCGCGTGCCATCGTCCCGTAATCATTTTCCGCTCGCCGCGGGTACGGACGTGTATGAGCAACGAGGAGGACATCGAGGATCTTCGAGAGAAGAAGCTCCAGGAGCTACAGGACCGAGCGGACGGCGAGCAGGGCCAGGCAGAGGCCGAACAGGCACGCCAGGAGTCCGCCGAGGCCCAGAAGAAGGCGATGCTCCGTCAACACCTCACCGACGGCGCGCGCAAGCGCCTGAATACGGTGAAAATGTCCAAACCCGAGTTCGGCGAGCAGGTCGAGCAACAGGTGCTCGCGCTCGCCCGCAGCGGCCGCGTCCAGGGCCGCATCGACGAGGACCAGATGAAGGAGCTGCTCTCGGAGCTCAAGCCCGACTCCAAGAGCTTCAACGTCAAGCGGCGGTAACGCGGAGATCGATGGAGGTGCGCCGATGACGGCCGGCTCGCTCGCACTCCTCTATAGCGGCGGCAAGGACTCGACCCTCGCCGCACTCGTGCTCGAAGACTTCTACGATCTCACGCTCGTCACTGCACACTTCGGCGTCACCGACGACTGGAAGCACGCCGCGGCCGCTGCCGAGCGGATCGGCCACGAGTTCGAGCGCGTCGAGATGGATCGCTCCGTCGCCGACGACGCCGTCGAGCAGCTCCGCGCGGACGGCTTCCCGCGGAACGCGATCCAGTCCGTCCACGAACACGCCCTCGAGACCGTTGCCGCGCTCGATTTCGACGCCGTCGCCGACGGCACGCGCCGCGACGACCGCGTTCCATCCGTCTCGCGAGCCCACGCCCAGAGTCTCGAGGACCGCCACGAGGTCGACTACGTGGCGCCGCTGTCTGGTTTTGGCCGTGGTGCCGTCGATCGGATGGTGGACGCGACGCTCGAGGTCACCGTTGGCCCGAGCGAGGAGATCAAGCGCGCGGACTACGAGGGCGAACTGCGCTCCCTGCTCGCCGACGCGGAGGGCGAGGAGGCGATCGCGGACGTGTTCCCCGACCACGACCAGACGATCGTGACCGACGTGCGGCGGGAGTGAGCAACGAGTCGACGTGAACGAATCGCTGTCTGCTCAGAGCAGCTCCGGCGCCAGCGGGTACTTCCACGCCGTGCCGAAGATCGCCTTGGCCATCCCGACGATCGCGAAGAGCCACGTGAGCGTCCCGCCGACGAGGAACACGATCGCCGCGGGAACCACAAACCCCTCCCACACGAGGAATGCGAGCGGGACGAAAATAGCAGTCAGTCCGAGGATCGTCAGGTGCCAGTCGAGGACGTTCCGGGCGTTCTCGGTGGTGTACGGGTGATTCGAGAGGAGGTAGGCCGCGGCGACGATCGGGAGCAGGAGTGGAACGAGCGCGAGTAAGTGGACGAAGATCCCGAGCAGAGATCGTTCTTCGAGGAGCTTCGGTCCGGGCGTTTCGGTGGTAGTCGTCGTTGACATGGATCGGTGAATTGGGTGTGGATATGCGGTCGGTGGGGTGGTTCGTGCGCTGGTGCACCAGGGCTGCCGTCGTCACTCGAGCGTCGAGCGGTCGCCGTTCGCGGCCGGGCCGCCGTTCCGACGGTCGCCACGGAGCGTGCGGACGCCGCGCTCGGCGACGAGCAACGCGATCGAGACCAGGAGCAGCGCGATCGACGTCGTCAGGAACGAGTAGGAGGTTTCGATCGCCTCGTCGACGCCGAGCGTGCTCACCACGACGCCGATACAGAACGTGAGGAGGCTCAACTGGAGCCCAGCGAGCACGAGGGTCCTGATCCCGGCGGTGTCACTGAGCGTGAGGAACCCTCGCAGCGAGAGGCGATCCAGCGGCGTCTCCGTCGTCAGCGCCGCGTGGCCCTCCGGCGAGAGCGGCCAGTTCGACTCCGGGTGGTTGACGTAGTAGAGGGTGATCGAGTCGGGGTACGTCTCGGCAGCGACGACGTCGATCTCGCAGAGTTCGTCGAGGCGGTTGCGCACGGTCTCGCGACTCACCGCTGGTTTCAACCGTGCCTGGAGCTGCGTGACCGAAAAGAACGGTCGGTCGGCCTCGACCATCGTCTCGACGACGTGTCGCTGTGTCAGCTTGTGGTCCAGGGTCGGGTCGAGTCGGTCCTCGATCCACGGCGGGAGGGTCCTCATACCGATCGGTCGTACCGTCGCGGGGCCCCTAAACCCCCAGTCGAATTTGGCGCACGCCAACCGCGAATCCGCCGGCACAGATCCCGATTTGGCGCGCGCAAAACGGCTGCCGTCCGCCGATTCGCTCCGAGCGGCCGGAATCGGGTTTCGCGACCACGTACCACGATCGAGCACTGCCCGGGACCGACCGATACTTGGGCGCGCGTCCTCTACCGAACGGCGATGGAGTCGCCGCTGTGGACGGAGCGCCACGCCCCCGCGATCGAGGACCTTCGACAGGACCTCGCGCGCAATCAGTTCGAGCGCGCGATCGACGATCCGGTGAACCTGCTGGTCCACGGGCCGCCGGGCGTCGGCAAGACCGCTGCGATCCGAGCAATGGCCGAGGAGGCCCACCAGCAGCCGGACTCGGACCTCATCGAGATCAACGTCGCGGACTTCTTCGCCCGCACGAAAACCGAGATCAAGAACGACGACAGGTTTGCCTCCTTTCTCCAGGGCAAGTCGGACTTTTCCAAGCGGGACATGATCAACCACGTCCTCAAGGAGTCCGCGAGCTACGCGCCCGTCACCGGCGAGTACAAGACCGTCCTGCTGGACAACGCCGAGGGGATTCGGGAGGACTTCCAGCAGGCGCTCCGGCGCGTGATGGAGCAGTACCACCGCAACACGCAGTTCGTCATCGCGACGCGCCAGCCTTCGAAGCTGATCCCGCCGCTCCGCTCGCGCTGCTTTGCGGTGCCGATGCCGGCGCCCGAGACCCAGGAGATCGCCGATATCCTCGAAGCGATCGCCGAAGCGGAGGCCGTCGAGTACGAGCGCGAGGGGCTGGAGTTCGTCGCCGGCAGCGCCAACGGCGACTTGCGGGAGGCGATCCTCTCCGCGCAGACGACGGCGGAATCCGAAGGCGAGATCACGATGACCGCCGCCTTCGAGGCGCTGGAGGACGTCGGCCTCGACGATCGGATCACGGAGATGCTCGACGCCGCAGAGGACGGGGCGTTCACCGACGCACGCAACGAACTCGACGACCTCCTCGTCGACGAGGGGCTCTCCGGGCGAGAGGTGCTCGAGGAGGTACTGGCCGTCGGCCGGAGCCGGTACGACGGTGAACGGCTCGCCGAGCTCCACGAACTCGCTGGCGACGTGGATCTGGATCTGACAGAAGGGAGCAACGACCGCATCCAGCTGGGCCATTTCCTCGCGGAACTGGGCCGACCGGACGACGCTCAGACCGCCGCGGATTGAATCCGGCCCCGACTGGTCACTCGGCGCGTTCAGCGGTCATGCCACTCGGTCCGCGCACATTCCGCTCGATCCGAATTCGATCCGAGCTCATTCCGCTCGCTCGTAGGTCACGAACGCGAAGCCGTCGCGATCTTCTCGGTCGGTCTCCTCCCAGTCCTCGCCAAGCGGCCAGCCCGGGAACGTCGTCTCGCCCTCGTACTCCTCGTCGATCTCCGTGATGACTAGCCCGTCCGCGCGATCGAGGAGCGCGTCGTAGACCGCTGCCCCACCCATGACGTACCCGCGGTCGACGCCTCGATCCTGCGCGGCGTCCGCGGCAGCGTCGAGAGCGTCGTCGATGGATTCGGCGAGGACGATCGACTCGTCATCGGGCAGATCGGGATTCGATCGACTCAGGACGACGTTCGTCCGGCCGGGCAGGGGCCCGCCGAGCCCCGCAAGTACGTTCTCGAACGTCTTTCTGCCGACGATCACCGGGTGGCCCATCGTCGTCTCCTTGAAGTGGGCCATGTCCTCGGGGATGTCCCAGGGTAGGTCGCCGTCCTTGCCGATCACGCCGTTGGCGGCGACCGCGGCGATGAGGTAGACGTCGAGATCCGATGTCGTCTCCGCCATGCTCACTCGGCGACCGCGAATGACAGGCCCGGGTGTGCGCTGTACTCCCGGAGCTGGATGTCGTCGAACTCGAGCTCGTCGAGGGGCTTGTCCGCAATCTCGATCTCGGGGCGGTCGCGGGGCTCACGCGTCAGTTGGGTGAGGAGTTCGGGGACGTGATCGGACCCCTCGTCGCCCTCGGCCTCCGGCGGCGCGTTGCGGACGATCCACTCGCGGACCTCGCGATAGCCCTCGCTGACTCGCCGATCCGCGCCGCGCGGTACGTCTGCGTCGCCGCGAGCCTCGACCTCGGCGAGCCGCTCCTGTAGTTCCTCGAGGTTGTCCTCGTACCACTCGCCGCGCTCGCCGCTGCCGCAGTACACGTGGGCATCGACGATCGTGTGTGAGAAGGTGCCCGGTTCGAAGCCGGTGCGCTGGGCGATCGCCTCGGTGAGCAGGGAGTAGGCAGCGACGTTGAACGGGATGCCGAGCGCGACGTCGCCGGATCGCTGCGTTAGGTGGCAGTTCAGCCGGTCGCCCTGGACGTTGAACACGAAGGTGTAGTGACACGGCGGGAGCGTCGAAACCGCGGCGTTGGCAGGGTGCCAGGCGTTGACGACGAGGCGGCGGGTGTTCGGGTTCTCCTCGAGGGAGTCGAGGACGTACTGGATCTGGTCGAACACGCGGCGCTTCGACGTCGTGCCATCCTCGGCTTCAGTTTCTTCGACGCTGACCCAGCGGTGCGCGTCGTCGGGCCAGGACTCGCCGGCGAGCTGCTCGCTCTCCTCGGGAATCGGGTAGCGTCGCCAGAACCGACCGTAAGCGGTGTCGAGGTGGCCCGCATCGTCGGCCCAGTCGTTCCAGATGCCGGTCTCCTCGCGCAGGTCGCGGATGTGCTCCTCGCCGGAGAGGTACCAGAGCACCTCGTGGAGCATCGAGTTCCAGCGGAAGCCGTCCATCTGCTTGGTCGTCAGAAGCGGGTAGCCCTCCTGGAGGTCGACCTCGTAGTGACGGGAGAACCCGGCGATGGTGTCGACGCCCGTGCGGTTGGGCTTGTAGGTGCCCTCCCCGAGGACGCCCGCGACGAGATCGAGATACTGCTGCATGCACGCGTGGTATCTCCGGGGGAAGAAAAGTCTATTCGAGACGGCACCGATCAACGCTCCGCGACAAGGTATTTCATCCACCCGTTCGATGAGGGACCAATCGCGTGGTGAGACTGTGACCCAGACTGGACCGGACGACAGTGGGTCGGAAATACGACGCTCCGGGAGGGGACCCGCCTCGACTGACCGGACGTCAACTGTGGAGGTCCCGTCGTGACGACGTCCGCCACTCGACGAGAACTCCTGCGCTCAACACTCCCTGGAACGCTCGCCGTCGCAGGGTGCATCACCATTGACGGCGACGCCAGCGAGGTTCCAGTTACGATCAGGGCCGACGTCGTCGACGTCGTTCCGGAAAACGCGACCGTCGTACCCGTCGAGAACGAATCGATCGCGGGTTCCCCACTCGAGGCGAGCGCCCGTGACGCGGTCGCTGGCCGGGGCCGGTCGATGCACGTCGACGCAGAGCGCTCGGGCGAGGTATCCAGCGCGTTCGACGAGCTCCCAATTTCGGACCCGCCGGAGGGTATGGGATCCGGCGGCGTCTACGTCCGCGTCGGTGACGTGGTCGTGATCCTCGAAGCTGCGTGGCCTGGATAACGGAACTCGACGCCTGCGACAGCGAGTCGAAGCGTGCCTCAATCGGCGAACACGTGAATCGACCGAACGAGCGACCGGTGGACGCGCCGTCGATGCACGCACTCGACGGTCCACCCGGCCGAGCGCGCCGCGTCGACCCACTCTCGATCGGCAACGACGACTGCTCGCGGCGCGACGTCGAGCGCTGCCGAGAGCGCCCCCTCCACAAGATCGTTCAGGTCGTCCGCCGCGACGGCGGATTGGCGCTCGTAGGGAACGTCGACGACGAGTCCGTCCGCAGCGTCGTCCGCCAGCGGCAGCCGCCGCGCGTCGCCGCGAACCACCTCCCAGTCGGCCCCTTCGGGCGCCAGCTCGCCGAGATTCTCCCGGCTCCCCCGAGCCATCTTCCATTGCGCATCGACGCCCACCATTCGCGCGCCGAGCAGCGTTCCCTCGAGCAGCAACCCGCCGGTGCCACACATCGGATCGACGATCGTCGCGCCGGGGCGCGCGCCAGCGAGGTTACCGAGTGCGCGGGCCAGCGCCGGATCCATGCTCCCGGGCTGGAAGAACGGGCGATCCGTCGGTGCGCGGTCGCCGAAGGCTGCCTCTCGCTCGACGTCGACCCAGCCGAGCAGGCAGACGTCCGCGTCGTCGGCGTCTCTGTCGATATCGACCAGTCCGCTCGACTCGATGCCCAGTGGCGCGTCCTCCCGAGCAGCGCCGTCCCGCGCCAACTCGCCACGAACGAAGAGCGCGCGAAGCGTGTGGTCGGGGTCGTCCAGATCCACGTCGTAGCCGTGCTCGGTCAGCACCCCGCCGAGTTCGCGCTCCGCTCGCTGGGTGTCGACGCCCGCCTTCGATCGCACATCCCGCGCTCGCACTGCGACGGTCCCCTCGCGGTCGATCCCGGCCGTCTCCAGCAGCGCGCGTGCGCTTTCGACGCTCGCGTCGGTGTGGCCGACGACCTCGCCAGCGGCGGTGGTGAGCGCGAGGCCCTCCGCGCGTTCCGGAGCGATCGCGGTCGCGGTGGCGATCCCCGGCGCGAGCACCGAGACGTCGCTGGCGGCCGCCGTCGCCTCCAGCGCGGCGAAGGGATCGTCCTCGCCCGCGAACTCCAGCCAGTACACGGCTGGATCTCGACTGGCGCGAAAATGAGGGTGGCGGTGTCTGCCGCGGGGGCATCGGCCTCGTGCCGGCGCGGCTGGCACGCGACCGTCACGTACTTGCTCCGCTGTACCCTCGTCCTGCACGATGTGGCCGCTGGGACACGCCGCCGGTGCGTACCTCCTCGCGAGCGTCGGCGCCGAGCGCGACTGGTTCCCCGAGCCGAACATCGTGCTCGTCGTTGCCGTGCTCGTGGCCTCGCAGACGCCCGATTTCATCGACAAGCCGTTCGCCTGGTTCATTCCGATCCTGCCCGCGGGTCGCTCCTTCGGACACTCGCTGTTCTTCATTCTCCCGCTCGGGCTGCTCGCGATCGTGCTCGCGCGGCGACTGGGGCGGACCGGACTCGGCGTCGCGATCGCCGCAGCCCTCCTCAGCCACCTCGCACTCGATACAATCCCGGCGCTGTGGGGCGGTGGCGGCTGGCGATTCCTGCTCTGGCCGGTGCTGTCGGTCGAGGGGTTCAACAGCCCACCCTCGATCGTCGCGATGTTCGAGGACTCGCTCGACATGCCGTACTTCTGGGCGGAGTTCGTGCTCGCGGGCCTGGCGTTGGTGCGGTGGCGGGCGGACGGCTGGCCCGGGATCGCGTGGCTCTCCGAGCGCGGACCCCCTGGTTCGACCGTCGCTCGATCGCTGCAGGACGACGATTGATGGCGCCGGTCCGGTGTCAAAAAACCGGTTTTGGGGGTCACTGGCGCTCGCTGACGATGCCGTGGCACCAACCTTTATAAACCTTAAATACGCTCTTTAAAGCGTGGCAATGACCGACCCGAAGGAAACCATCAATATCGAAAACGTCGTCGCCTCCACGGGGATCGGCCAGGAGCTCGACCTCCAGAGCGTCGCGATGGACCTCGAAGGCGCGGACTACGACCCCGAGCAGTTCCCCGGCCTCGTCTATCGGACCCAGAACCCCAAATCGGCGGCCCTCATCTTCCGCTCCGGCAAGATCGTCTGCACCGGGGCGAAATCGACCGACGACGTACACGAGAGTCTCCACATCGTCTTCGACGAACTCCGGGACCTCCGGATCCCCGTCGACGACGACCCCGAGATCACGGTCCAGAACATCGTCACCTCTGCCGATCTGGGCCGGAATCTCAACCTCAACGCCATCGCCATCGGTCTCGGTCTGGAGAACATCGAGTACGAGCCCGAACAGTTCCCCGGTCTGGTCTACTGCCT
>ENA-ORDC01002536-ORDC01002536.1-marine-metagenome-genome-assembly--contig:-NODE-2536-length-10809-cov-3.909057_pt1 | contig 10809 bp, 10 predicted proteins | sample MGYA00237783_ERZ508515 | MGnify/ENA primary metagenome ERZ508515 (study PRJEB26186, sample SAMN06268792) | marine metagenome | isolation source: Eden Landing Ponds, San Francisco, CA, USA | place...
ACGAAGTCGTCGAGTTCGGCCTCGCCGTGTTCGATGTTGGTGATGATGTTCTCGTACTCGGTGTGGTAGACGAACACCCGCGAGTGATACCCGTCACAGGAGATGTCCTCGACGTTGATGTCGTGTTTGATCGGGTCGATGCGGGCGTAGCCGATGAAGTCGCGTTTGAGCTTGTACAGCAGTTTCTCGACCTGGTACTCCGTGAGTTCCTGCGCGTCGTCTTCGACGACGGCGTCCTCGGGTCGGGCTTCGATCCCCTCCAGCCCGCCGCCCTGCATCTCGACTTCGACTTCCATCCCCAGCGCGTCTTTGAGCTGGTCGACGAAGCCCAGGTTGCCCTTCTGGCTCGGGGAGTAGAGGTCGTAGCGTTCGAGCAGGCGCTCGGTCTCGCGCTGGATCACCTCGGCGCGGTCGGCGTCGGACCCCTCGACGACCACGTCGTCGTCGGAGTACTTGATCGCCGATTTGAGCTTCCCCGAGAGGAACTCCGCGAGGTCGGTCTCGATCTCGTTGCGGTAGGGCTCGATGGCGTAGTACTTCTTCTCGTTTTCCTTGCGCGAGTGGAAGATGACGACGCAGGCGTACGGTTTGTTCACCCAGTAGCGTTCCTCCTCGACGAAGTGGGCTTTCTTCTCCTCGGGGACCGCCTTCTCCAGGTCGTAGCGGTTGACGACGGTCGTGTGCCCCTCGACCGTCGAGAAGAAGGCGTCCTCGTCGAGCTGGGGATTGACGTCGACGGTGCGCTCGTCGACCATCGCGGCCAGGTGGTCGCCGACCGAACCGGCCTCCGCCAGCAGGTCCTCGGTCTCGGCGGGGTGAAAGCCCAGATACTCCACGGGGTCGAACGGAATCTTCTCGCCGTCGCTGTCCCGCGGGATGGAGCCGTCTTCCTCGTAGTAGTACTCCTGTTTGAAGTGTTCCCAGGTGTAGCGGTCCTTGACGACGTACGAGCGCTCGGCTTCGATCAGTTCCCCCCAGTCGCGCTCGATGGTCTTGGCCGCGCTCGCCCCCGAGCGCAGGCGCTCCTCGATCGTCGACGGGTCGTAGCCCAGATACTCGCTGCGGTCGAATCTGCCCCCCGTGTGAACGTCGCGCCGCAGGTCGTTCCAGGTGTACTCGCCGACTGTGACGTCGCCGTCCCCCGAGAACCCGCTTCCGATCCCGTCGGACTCGTCGCCCCCCGTGCCATCAATTGCCATTACAGGCTTACTACCGTTAAGACGGAAAAAACTTTGCGCCGTGCGCGTTCACGCCCGCGAGGCGCGCTCCGCCAGGATATCGACGGAATGACCCCCTTACCGACCCCCATATTTCACTGAAAGACGACGTTACCGGTATCGAAGCTGAGAATTCGGACCGGCGCCGATCCGTGGTCGACGCCGCCACACATTCGGTCTCGTCACGCGGTCGGCGACGCCACGCGGTCGGTTTCGTCACGAAGTCAGCGACGCCGCGTGGCCGGTCTCAGCGCGCGGCCGGTCTCGGCACGGCGCCCGGCCTCAGTCGAGAAACGACTCGATGCGCGCCATCGCTTCCTTCAGGTCGCTCATGCTCGTCGCGTAGGTGACCCTGAGGTGGCCCTCGCCGCCGGCACCGAAGACGTGACCGGGGACGACCGCCACGCCCTCCTCCTCGATGAGCGCCTCGGCGAAGGCGTCCGCGTCGTCCCACGGGCACTCGGGGAAGACGTAAAAGGCGCCAGCGGCCGGGAAGCAGTCGATGCCCATGTCGTCGAACCGGGAGAGCAGATAGTTCCGGCGGCGGTCGTACTGGGCGCGCATCTCGGCCACGTCGTCGGCGCAGTTGTCCAGCGCGTCGACGGCCGCGTGCTGGGCCGTCGTCGGCGCCGACAGCATCGTGTACTGGTGGATGCGGTTCATCGCCTCGATAGCCTCCGGCGGCGCGAGCGCGTATCCCAGCCGCAGGCCGGTCATCGCGTAGGCCTTCGAGAAGCCGTTGAACACGACCGTCCGCTCGCGCATGCCGGGGAACGACGCGATGGAGGCGTGGTCGTGCTCGTAGGTCAACTCGGCGTAGATCTCGTCGGAGAACACCTGCAGGTCGTGCTCGCGGGCGAAGTCGGCCACCGGCACGAGTTCCTCGCGAGTCATCGTCGCCCCGGTCGGGTTGTTCGGGTAGCACAGCACGAGCGTCTCCGCCTCGCCCGCGCCCGACTCCTCGAGCACCTCGCGCGTCAGTTTGAAGTCGTCTTCCTCGCGGGTCGGCACGTCGATCACGTCCGCGCCGGCCAGCGTCGCGCTCGGGACGTACGAGAGGTAACACGGCTGGGCGACCGCGACGCTGTCGCCGGGGTCGTGAAACGCCCGGAAAGCCAGGTCGATCGCCTCGCTCGCGCCGGAGGTCACGAGTATCTCCTCGCCCGCGTCGTAGTCGAGCCCGTAGCGGGAGTGGACGTCGTCGGCGATCCGCTCTCGGAGTTCGCGCATCCCGCGATTGGCGGTGTAGGAGGTCTGCCCGCGCTCGAGGGAGGCGATGGCGGCGTCACGGGCCGACCACGGCGGCGCGAAGTCCGGTTCGCCCACGCCGAGCGAGATGATGTCGTCGTACTCCTCGGCGATCTCGAAAAAGCGGCGGATGCCGCTCGGCGGCACGGTCGAGAGGCGCTCGGACTCCTCGAACGTCATGGCGAGATCGACAGCCGGTCGTCGTCGCGGCCGTCGCCGAACTCGACGCCGCGCTCCTTGTAGCTCTCCATGATGTAGTGGGTCACCGTCTGGGTGATCTCCGGGACGGGCGCGACCTTCTCGCTGATGAACCGCGAGACTTCGGACATGGAGTCGCCCTCGACTTCCATCGCGAAGTCGAAGTCGCCGCTGACGAGTCGGAGGTCGGTCACCTCGGGGAACTTCGCGAGGCGCTCGGAGATGTCGGCGTAACTGGTCTCGCGGTCGAGCGTGACGTTCAACTCGACCGAGGCGCGCACCCGTTCGACGTCGGTCTTGCTCGGGTCGACGATGGCCTGGTAGCCGCGGATGACGCCCTCGGCTTCGAGTTCCTCGATAGTCTCGGCCACTTCGGCCTCGTCGAGGCCGGTCTGTCGCGCGATGTCCTCGTTCGAATAGCGGGCGTTCTCGCGGAGCAACGCCAGTATCTCCTCGCGAGTGCTCATACCTACTCTCCGCCCGAGCGCGGACAAAAGCGTTTCTCCATCGCGGGAGGCTGTGACATGCGAGTCCCCGAGTGGGCGTGTGGGCGACTCTTCGATCGCGGCGGACTTCGCCTCGGCGTAGGGTGTCCGCCGCAGTGAGCGCAGCAGCGGACTCACGGCGGGGACGGCGCTGTCACTCCGGGGTGACAGATCTGTCCTGACACGACACAGTCCCCCGCTCCTCAGGCCACTGGCTCGAACGACTCGATGACATGTCGTGCGATCGTATCGTATGTCTCGGGGCAAGGGTCACCCTCGCCGGCCTCCGCCTGCGCCGTCAGCTCGTAAGTCCCGTCGGGGCCCTCGACGCGGACGAGGTAAGTCACCGAGTCGGGTCGGGGCCGGACGTGCGCGGGCACCGTTTGACCACCGTAGGTGGTGACCGTCGCCGTCTCGGTATCCGCCTCGTACTCGTATGCCGCAGGGGCCGTGTCCGGTCCGCCGAGTGGACCGGTCTCGCCGACAATGAGGCTGTGCAGCGACGAAATCTCTCCGCGTCCGTACCCGAACGACGTCAGGTGCCCGCCGTCGTCACTCTGTTCGAAACTCATCTCCCCGCCCATCGGATAGGCGAACGTGGCTATCATCTCCCGACCACTGGTATCGTACGCCTGGAGCGTGTCGCCGTAGACGCTTCCACAGGATCCTGCCAGACTCGTGTCGCTACTGTCGTCAGTGACACCACCCGAACCACCACCAACTCCCTGCCCTGACTGTGTGGGAGTGTCGCCGCCGCCGGTCCCCTCGCCACCGTCGCTGTTCGCACCGTCACTGTCGCCACCGTCGCTGTTCGCGCCGTCACTGTCGCCACCGTCGCCGTTCCCTCCGCCACCCGAACAGCCGGCCACCGCACCAGCCGCGAGCAATCCGAGGATAGCGCGTCGTGAGAAACCCATATCATACAGAATATACATAGTAGCTTAGTCTTACCGGATGCCGGCACTCACTAGTCGAGAGGCTTTCAGCCTGTTTTCGATACCCTTCTCGGTTCTTTCGTCGGTCGGGAGTTTCAGGCGGTTCACCACTGAGTTGCAGAGAATACAGCTCCACTCGCTTCCCTGCCGGAGTCGTCAGTTTCACGTCGCCACCGACCAACCCCCGCCACATGCGAACTGACGAGACGCCGACGGGTGGCTGGGAGTTCGTCGCCGAACGGGAGGGCGCCGCGCGACTGCTGGGCGCGCTCGCCGACCTGGACGACGGAACCGCGTACACGAAAACCGAGATCGCCGAGCGGACCGGCGTCGCGCGGAAGACGCTCTACCTGAACGATCTGGTGGCCGAGTGCGCCGACCTCGGCCTGCTCGCGCCCGTGGACTCGGACGGCACCGAGGACGACGCGGCCGACGGCGAGACGCAGTACCGCGTCGTTTCGGACAGCGACCTGCTCGCGGCGGCCGCGGCCTTCGACGACGCCTACCGGAACCAGCGCGACGGCGACTGAGCTGGCCGCCGTCGCCCGGCTCTCGTGTCGCTTCCCGTTCCGAGACACATAAGCACCGGGAGTCCCACCGATCGCAGTGTGTCACGCTTCGGGTTCTCCTCGGAGGGCGGGCGCGTCGTCGGGCTCATCGGCGGCTCGCACTTCGTGAACCACATGTACTTCATGCTGTTGCCGCCCGTCTTCGGGCCGCTCCAGTCCGACCTGAACGTCGGGCTCCCCGAGGTCGGACTGGCGGCGAGCCTCGTCGGTGCGATCATCGTCGCCCTGCAACTCCCCTTCGGCTACCTCTCGGACACCCGCGGCCGGACGCCGGTGCTCGGCTTCTCGCTCGCGCTCGGCGCCGTCGGCGCGGGCCTGATCGCGACCGCACAGTCCTACGCCTGGCTGCTCGGCGGCGCGCTCGTCATGGGCGTCGGCCTCGCGGGCCACCACCCCGCGCACTACCCGCTCCTGTCGGCGGCGACCGACGCCGGCAACCGCGGGCGGGCGTTCAGCGTCCACGGCTTCACCGGCGCGCTCGGCTTTGCCGCACCGCCGGCCGTCGTCGGCGCGACCGCCGCCCTTGGCATCGACTGGCGCTACGGCCCCGGCGCCATCGCCGTCGTCGGCGGCCTCTACGCGATTTTCTGCATGGCCCGCTTTCGCGGCGTCTCCCGCGAGGTCACGCACGGCCCCGACACCGGAACCGACCGCGACCCGCTGACCGTCCGCGGACTCCCCTCGCGGATCACGGGCGGCCTTCGCTCGCTCGCGGCCTCGACGGGCATCGTCCTCCTCACTGTCCTCTGGTTCCTCACCTCGATGGCGAACTGGGGCATCCAGACGTACACGAACGAACTGCTCGTCGCGGGTTACGAAGTGCCCGAGGGAACGGCGAACCTCCTCGTCTCCGCGATGCTCGTCGTCGGCGCGCTCGCAATCCTGCTGGGCGGCGAACTCTCGGACCGCTACTCCGCCCAGGGCGTGATCCTCGGCGGCTTCTGCGCGCTCATCGCGATGACGCTCGCGCTCGCCTGGGGCGAACTCCCCCGACTGGCGGTTTTCGGCCTCGTCGTGATATTCATCTCCAGCGTGAAGGTCGGCCGACCCGCGCTGTCGAAACTCGGGGACGCCCTCTCGGCGGACGAGGACCTCGGGAAGAACTTCGGCCTGCTGACCATCGGCATCTCCGGCGGCGGCGCGGTCGCCCCCTACGTCTACGGCGTCGTCATCTCCGCGACGAACGTCCGGTTCGCGTTCGCGACCATCGCCGCGGTGGGCGTCCTCGCCATCGCGATGACGTTCGTCGTCGTGGGCGTGAGCGACCGCTCGGTCGCCGGCGGTGCGAGCGCCGAGAGCGAGAGCGCGACGGCCGAGGACTGAACGGCCGCCGCTCCCACGACGCTGGCTACGCCTCGTCGTCCGGACTCGCCAGCAGGTCCTCCTCGAAGGCCGCGACGGCGCCGACCACGGTTCTGGCGTCTTCTTCGGGCACGTCAAACTCGTCGAGACTCTCTTCCAGCAGTGCCACCGCGCGCTGGATGTGTTCGGGGGTGAAGGGCAGGTGCAGGTGCGCTTCACGGACCGGCGTGGCGTCGTACGTCTCCGGGCCGCCCGCGGCCTCACAGAGGAAGTCCGTCTGCGTGCGCCGCAGCAGTTCCATGTCCGCGTCCTCGAAGAAGGGGCCGAGCAGGTCGTCGGTCTGCAGGCGGTCGTAGAAGTCGTCGACCACCGCGCGGATCCCCTCCCGTTCGCCCAGGCGCTCGTACAGCGTCGTCTCGGTCATGACCGAGCGTAGGCAAACCCCCGAAAAAAGCGTATCTATCGGCGCCAGTAGCTGGACGAACGTCCGGATCGGCGACTCCAATCGAAAGATACGGCACCGACTCTCGCTCAGGCGTCGGAGACGCGAACGGTTGCGCTGGCGACCTGGCTCTCGGCGTAGCCGTAGCGGACGGCCTTCGCGCGCAACGTCAGTTCGTCACCGCTCTCCAGCCTGATCGGCCCGGCGTAGATCTGCCAGTAGGTGTCGTCCGTGCCGGTCTCACTGTCCGCCGGGGCGGTCGCGTACGCGATCGACGCCCCCTGCATCGGGCAGTACAGCGAGACGGTCATTGGCCCCTCGAAAGCGCCGCAGTCGGTCGTCTCGGTCCCGCGGTTTCCGGGCGCGTTCGGGACGAACTGCGGCGGGGCGGTCGTCGGTTGTTCCCCGTCAGGATACACCCGGTCGCGCATCTCCAGTTCGCTCTCGGCGGCTCGCTCGCGGTCGCCGGTCCGCGCGCGCCAGTCGTCCAGGGCGCCGCGAAGTCGGTCGAGCACCTCGGCGTACCGGGGATCGTCGGCCAGGTTCTCGGTCTCGTGGGGATCGGCGCGCAGGTCGTACAGTTCCTCCGCGGGACGACTCGAGGCGAGCCAGCGCGACTGGACGGGATCCAGCGCTTCCTCGGCGTCGAGACGGAGCAGTTCGCGCATCGCTGGGTGACGATTTCGGTAGGGGACGTGCTGGACGTACGGTCGCTCGGGGTAGTAGTGGCGGAGGTAGCGAAAACGGTCGTCGCGCACCGACCGCACCATGTCGTAGCTCTCGTCGTAGCGGTCCCGGGTGGCGAAGACGTACTCGCGGGTCGTCGCATCGGGACCGAAAAAGGGCGACCCCTCCAGATAGCGCGGCGGATCCACGCCGGCCAGCGAGAGCATCGTCGGCGCGAGGTCGACGTGGCTGACCAGGTCGTGACTGACCTCGCCGCCGGTCCGACCGGGCCAGCGGACCACGAGCGGCACTCGGGTGCCCGAGTCGTACGGCCAGCGCTTGCATCTGGGAAGCCCCTCGCCGTGGTCGCTGGTGAGGACGACCACCGTCTCGTCGGCGTGGCCGTCGTTCGCGAGGCGGTTGAGCACCTCCCCGACCCACCTGTCACTGTGAGCGAGGTTGTCGTAGTGGCGGGCGAGAGCGAGGCGGGTCGGTTCGGTGTCGGGGAGATACGGCGGCACGTCCACGGCATCGGGGTCGGTCTCCGGGTCGGGGACCGCGCGGCCGTGGGGGTCGAACTCGTCGGGGTCCCACATCCCGCTCTCGTGGGTGGCGCCGTTCGTGAGCATCGCGAAGAAGGGCTGGTCGGGGTCGCGGCGGTCGTCGCGCCAGTCGGCGCCGTCGGCGTGGCGGTCCCACATCGTGAACGGTTCGCCGAACTGGTAGTCGGTCTTCGAATCGAGCGTGCAGTAGTAGCCCGCCTGGCGCAGGCGCTCGGTGAATGCGGTCACGTAGTGGGGCGGGACGGCGTCGTAGGAGTCGGGCAGGCCGGCTACGTCGTGGGTGTCGGTGCGCATGTGCTGGGCGCCCAGCGACGGCGGGTGGAGGCCGGTCATCATCGAGGCGCGACTGGGCGCACAGACCGGCGCCGGACAGAAGGCGTTCTCGTAGCGCCGCGCCTCGCTCGCGAAGGCGTCGATATTCGGTGTCCGTGCCACGCTGTCCCCGTAACAGCCGTAGCGCGGGCTCACGTCCTCCTGGACCAGCAAGAGGACGTTGGGTCGGTCGTCGGCATCGGCGGCGTCGGCGGCGGTCATGGCTCCCGCCTCGCCGGCCAGCGGGATAACTCTCGGGTCATCGGCGAGTCTCCCTGACTCGCGAACTGGGAACCCCACGACGCCAACCGACAAGTCGCCGCCACCGACAAGCCACCCTGGCCGACAGCCACCGCCACCGCCGCTATCCAAAACCACTTGCTCGGCGCGACCCAACACTCGACTGTCATGGTCGCACTCGATTCGAAGGAGGACGCGCTCGAACGCGGCGAGGTCGCACCGGGCTTCGAACTCCCGGGAACGGACGGCGAGAGCCACAGGCTGGCCGACTACGCTGACCACGAGGCCGTCCTGCTCGTGTTCACCTGTAACCACTGTCCCTACGCGAAAGCGAAGTTCGACGAGCTGAACGCGCTCGCCGCGGAGTACGACGAGGTAGCCGTCGTCGGTATCAATCCCAACGACGCCGAGGAGTACCCCGACGACTCCTTCGAGACGATGGTCGAGTACGTCGAGGACGGCCGGGTCGCCTACGACGCCTATCTCCGCGACGAGAGCCAGGAGGTCGCGACGGCCTACGGCGCGGCCTGTACCCCGGATCCGTTCCTCCTCGAAAACGCCGACGGCGCGGGCGAGTTCCGCCTGGCCTACCACGGCCGTCTCGACGACGCGACCAACCCCGACGACGAACCGACAGAGCGCGAGATGAAAGGGATCATCGACCGCCTGCTCGCCGGCGAGGAGATCGACGACGAGTTCAAACCCTCGCGGGGCTGCTCGATCAAGTGGAAAGACGACTGAGCACCCTGAAACGGACTGTCGACCGAGCGGTTGCTATTCGACGTACCCGGGGACTGCGGCCCTACCGCAGTCCGTCGTCGAGCACGTCCAGCACGGCCGACCACGAGTCGGCGTCGGCGTCGGCGTAGCCGTCGGGCGTGCCGCCCAGCGCGAGGTCCGACCCGAACACGAACTCGCTCGTCTCGCGGCCGACGACCGGCCGATACGGCGCCGAGATGGCGTGGCCCGCGTCCGGGTAGCGGCAGTGTTCGAGGCGGTGGTCGTACCCCCGTTCGTCGAGTCGCTGGCCGATGTTCTCGGCCATCCACGTCGAGGGCCAGAGTCGGTCGTCCTCGCCCGAGACGAGCAGGACGGGCCCGTCCGTCTCCTCGACCGGGAGCGTCGCGGCCGCCAGTCGGTCGTCGGCGACGCTCTCGCGGCCGTCCTCGTAGGTGTGTGAGATGTCGACGGTTTTCCCGCGGAGACCCCGCCACACCCAGCGGAGCGTGTCGGTCAGCCCCGTCTCGACCGGGACGTGCGGGAGCGGGTCCCCGTCCCGCGTCCACGCAGCCCCGGGCGGCGCCCACTCGTCGGGTTTGCCGGTCCAGATCCCGCCGTACAGGACGTCACTCGGTGCGCGGGCGACGACCGTCCGCACTTCCGGGCGCTTGGCGCCGAGCCACAGCGCCATCTCGCTCCCTCGCGAGACGCTCATCACCCCCAGCGGCTCCGACCGGACGCCTTCGCGGTCACCGAACCACTCGACGGCCCGCTCGAAGTACTCGACGGGGACGTCGACGAGGTCCCCGACCATGCTCCGGAGATCGCCGACGCCGACCGAGCCGTCGAGGACGAGCGCCGAGTCGTCGCCGACGAAGAGGTAGTCGTTGAAGATGGTCGCCTCGGCGATACGCCAGGTGTCCGCGTGGAGTTGCTCGACCTCGAACCAGTCGTCGGTGTCGTTCATGCTCCGCCCTCCGGGGGCGGCCCGGATAGGCGTTTCCCGCGCTCGTGGGCGCCGAAGCCACGCCGCTTAAGCGCGCGGCGGGGTTCGCCTCCAGCATGCAGGCCGTCGTCCCCGCCGCTGGCCAGGGCACGCGCATGCGCCCGCTGACCGAGACCCTCCCAAAGGGACTCGTCGACGTCGACGGCCGGCCGCTGCTGCTGCACGCGCTGGACGCCGCCGCGGGCTCGCAGGCCCAGCCGACGGTGGTCGTCACCGGGCATCAGCGGGAGCAGGTGGAGGCGCTGCTGGCCGGCCGCACGGTGCAGACGGTGCACAACCCGGACTACGGCGCCGGCCTCTCGACCTCGCTGAAGGCCGGTCTGTCGGCGCTGCCGGACGACGTCGACGGCGTGGTGGTGCTGCTGGGCGACATGCCGCGCGTCGGCCCGCAGGTGGTCGACCGGCTGATCGCGGCGTTCGACCCGACCGGGGGCGCGGCGATCTGCGTGCCGAGCTGGCGCGGCAAGCGCGGCAACCCGGTGCTCCTGGCGCGGCGCTTCTTCCCGGAGATCAAGGAGATCGCCGGCGACATCGGGGCCAAGCCGATCCTGGCCGAGTACCCCGAGCAGATCCGCACCGTCGAGATCGCGGACGACGGCGTGCTGACCGATCTGGACACGCCGGACGCGCTGGCCGCCTACCGCGAGCGCGGCTGAGCCGGCCAGGCTCGCCGCGCGGTCCGGGAAGCCCCTTCACCCCGAGCGCGTCGAACGGCGGCCCGGCCCACCGGGACCACGGCACGGGCCCGCTAATCCGCCAACTCCTGCAGGAACGTCCGGATCGCCCGGTCGCCGCCGCGTTCCCACAGGTCCAGGTGATCGGCGTCCTCGTGGAACCACAGCCGCTTCGGCTCGGGCGCGGCCGCGTACAGCCGGCGGCCGAAACGCGGCGGGATCGTGCGGTCCC
>ENA-ORDC01002537-ORDC01002537.1-marine-metagenome-genome-assembly--contig:-NODE-2537-length-10807-cov-3.217148_pt1 | contig 10807 bp, 13 predicted proteins | sample MGYA00237783_ERZ508515 | MGnify/ENA primary metagenome ERZ508515 (study PRJEB26186, sample SAMN06268792) | marine metagenome | isolation source: Eden Landing Ponds, San Francisco, CA, USA | place...
CGGAACGACCGAGGTTCGAATCCCGCCGATCCGATTTTGACCGAGTGTCTCCGACGCAGAGCGGCACGCGAACAACTCGGGAGCCCCCTTCCATCCTACCAAAGGCCGCCGAGCCAAACGCCGATCCCGACACCGAGAAGCGCCGCCGCCAGCGTCCCGAGGGCGTCGGCGACGGCGAGTCGGAACTGGCCCGCGTCGGCCGCCCGGACGACGTTGACGGCGAACGACGAGAAGGTCGTGAACGCCCCGCAGAACCCGGTTCCGAGGAGCGCGAGCGTCCCGTCCGTGGGCGAGGCCGCGACGAGCGCACCGAGGGCGAGGCTGCCGACGGCGTTGACGGCGAAGGTGCTCCGTCGGCCCCCGTCGAGCGCGGCGTCGACGGCGTATCGAGCGAGCGCGCCGAGTGCGCCGCCGAGGCCGACGAGCAGGGCCGTCGGGAGCGTACCGAGAAGGTCCGCGACACCGCCCATCACGACCACCGCCTCCCCACGAGCAGTCCCAAGAGCGCGGCGGCGAACCCGAGCGCGTAGTTGGCGGCGACGTTCGCGGCGCCGAGCGTCGGTCCGAGCGTGGCCGTCTCGACAGCGAAGGTGCTGTAGGTCGTAAAGGAGGAGAGGAGGCCGGTCGCGAGGAAGAACCGGAGTCGGGTGGATCGGACGAGACCGACCGCGAGCGCCAGCGCGAGGCTCCCGAGGACGTTGGCGAGGAGCGTTCCCCCCGCCCCGGCGACGACCGTTCCGAGGAGATACCGCGACGTCGCGCCCAGGAATCCGCCGAGCGCGACGAGCACCGGAACGAGACGGTCTGCCATCGAAGACACTCCCGCGAGCGTTCACTCATCAGTTTCGATGGCGCGCGCCGCGGCCGAGGCCCGGGGACTCGATCCGCCGTGGGGCGTGTCCCGCCTGCGAACGGCCACTGTCCGGGTCGCCTCCGCAGTGTCGTCGACGACGAGCGCCTCCCCCGGGGCGGTCGGCATCGAGTCGACGAGGTCGGCGTCGACGTACGACGGGTCGGCAGCCGCGAGCGCGCGGACGTCGGAGCCGGCGGTGAGTCGGTGGACGATCCGGAGGTCCGACTGGGAGACGGCGACCTCGGGGAGCGCGCTCGGGCGCTGCGTCGCGGCGACGAGCGAGACGCCGGGCGAGCGCCCCCGCGTGAGAATGGTGCGGAGCGGCGCGCTCGCGACGCCCTCGAAGAAGACGTGCGCCTCGTCGACGAAGAGCCAGGGAAGTCTGTCGATTACCGGCACCGATTCGTCTCCGCCGGACGCCGATCGACCGACGCGGCCGTCGTACATCGCGGCCGCGACGCCCGCAGCGACGGCGTTCGATGACGCGTCGTCGAGGCGGGAGCAGTCGAGGACGGTCGCCGCGCCGTCGGCGAGCGCCCGGGCGTCGAGCCCGGCTGGGTCGAAGATCCCCCAGGAAGCGGCGCGTCGAAGGCGGTTGGCCGCCGCGCGACGGACGTCGTCGCCTGCGTCGGAGTCGGCGACGATCTCGCGCATCCCGTCGAGCGTCACCGCCGCGCCCGCCGCGTGCCAGACGAGCGCCCCGACGGGACGATCCGGATCGGTCCCGACCAGTTCGGGCCACCGCGCCGGGGGGACGGCGTCGGCGCGGATCGTCGGATCGTCGATCACCCGTGCCGGAACCGGATCCCCCGTGGCGTCCGCCGTGAGTCCGCGGAAGACGCCCATCGGATCGATCGCGACGGGCGCGACGCCGGGCGTCCGCGCGGCCTCCTCGATCAGGACTCCCAGCGTGTAGGACTTTCCGTAGCCGCGTTTGCCGACCACGAGCCCGGAGTGCGGGCGATCGAAATCGAGTGCCACGGGTGTCCCGCGGCTGCCGTCCCGTGCCCGATGGTGGCCGAGGGTTCCGACGAACGCCGCTCCGGCATCGCCGGTCGCGTGGGGTATAGTATCCGTAGTCGCGTCGTCGTCGGGCCGGCCCAGGATTTCGGTGTGCATCGGAGAGAGTGGTTCCGTCCCCCGCCTTCAACGCTCGGACGAGCGTTTATATGCGGAGACGGGACCACGGTCGGTATGTTCGACGAACTCCGACGGTTCGCCGGCGACGACCGCGCGATCGAAGGACTGCCGATCAGACTCGTGATCGCCCTCGTGGTGGGAGTCGCCACGATGAGCGTGATGCTGAATATGCTTTCAGGAGTGCAGGGCCTCGCCGTGTCCGAACTCGACGTCCGCCCGACGCCGGACGTCGTCGAACCGGGCGAGCAGGAACTCGAACTCGTCGTGGTCGACGACGACGGCGACGGCGTCGAGGGCGCGACGGTGATCGTCACGGACGGCAGCGCCGAGATGGAGGGAGTGGTGACCGCGAAATCGGACGCGAACGGGGTCGCGAGCGTCACCGTCGATCCCGACACGCGGGCGAACCAGGAGACCGGAACGCTCGTCGTCGACGTGAAGCCGCCTTCGGGAAGCCGGTACGTCGACCGCCGGGGCAACACGGAGATTCTGGTGGTCGAGGAGTGATAAGGACTGGCGCAGTCTCTGACCGCCGATCGTGCCACCCGGTGTGTGATCGGATGAGCAATCGGTTGCAACCGCTACTATAGTTCCAACAGTCCTTGTGAAACGCCGACCGACCGCGACGGAACCGAGATCAGACGAACGCCGAGAGCACGCCCTGCCCGTCGAGGCTCCGGCCGAGGTCGGGCAGCGTCGCGCGTTCGGGGTGCGGCATCATCACCGCGACGGTCTCCCGGTCGCCGAGGATCCCGGCGACGTTGCCGCGGGAGCCGTTCGGGTTCGCCCTGTCCGTTACGTTTCCGTCGGCGTCGCAGTAGCGGAACAGGATCCGGTCCTCGGCGACGAGGGCGTCGTACCGCTCCTCCCCGATCTCGAAGCGGCCCTCGCCGTGGGCGATCGGAATCTCTATCACGTCGCCGACGTCGTAGGCGGCGGTCCACGGCGTGTCGGCGTTCTCGACGCGCAGGTGGACCGACTCGCACTGAAAGCGCGCGCTGGCGTTCGTGGTGAACGCGCCCGGAGTCAGCGTCGACTCGCAACCGATCTGTGCGCCGTTGCAGACGCCCAGCACCGGGACGCCGTCGTCCGCTGCGTCGCGGACGTCGTTCATAATCGGCGAGTGGGCGGCCATCGCGCCCGCGCGGAGGTAGTCGCCGTACGAGAAGCCGCCCGGGAGGACGACCCCGTCGGCGTCCGACGGCAGGCCGTCCTCGTGCCAGACGCGCTCGGCGTCGACGCCGACGTGCCCGAGCGCGCGAACGGCGTCGCGATCGCAGTTCGACCCGCCGAAGGTAATGACAGCGACCGTCACAGCGACCGCCCTCCGTGTCGTGCGACGACGGTCGCTGTCAGTGAAGCGACGCTCATCAGGCTTCGGCCACCTCGACGTCGTAGTCGTGGATGGTCGGGTTCGCGAGCAGTCGCTCGGCCATCTCGTCGGCCCTGTCGGCCGCGGCCTCGGCCGACTCGGCGTCGAGGTCGACCTCGAACTGGTCCGCCGAGCGGAGCGCGTCCAACTCGAAGCCGAGGCGTTCGAGCGCGCGCTTGGTCGTCTCGGCTTCGGGGTCCAACACGCCCCGCTTGAGGCGGACCGTCACCGTCGCGGTGTACGTCGTCATCGAATCGTAGTGCGCGGTCGTGAGTAAAAGTCGTTTTGGACTGGTTCGGTTATACACGAACGTGGTTCCTCTCCCGCACCCGTGGGTCCCTACCTGTAGGGTCCGCCTGTGTGACTCGTTTCTCGCCCTGTAGCGCCTGGCCGGGGGACCCATTTCGCACGGCGGCGGGTCGGCCGGAGCAAAAAGATACTTTTCGCTCGGCGACGAGGTCGAAGGCGAGTCTCACGCTCAAATGATACGTTCTCCGCTTCGAGCCAAACAGATCGAACATCTCCTCTACGTGCTTCTCGTCTTCGCCGGGGGCGCGCTGCTCCTGTGGTTCGTCCTCGACTACTTCGCGCTGATCGAGGCGGTCACGGAGCACGCGCCGTGGTGAGCGTGGTTCCGGAGAGACGGGGTTTCCGACGGAGCTCGTAAGCCGTTGTAGTCTCGTACCGGTGATCACCGGTCCGGTTTCGCGATCACCGGCAAACAGTTACCACCGTCCGTATCAGAGGTCCCGAACGGCGTCGACCGCGTCCTCGACGTCCGGCGCGTCGAACCACTCGGTCCCCGTGTAGGCGTTCGTCCCCGCGGCGTAGAGGTCTGAGACGGCGTCGAGGACGTCCGCCGGCAGCGACTCCGGCGATCGCTCACAGAGCGTCCGCCAGTCGGCGACGCCCTCCTCGCGGGAGCGTTCCTTCGCCGCCGAGACGGCCTCGACCCACTCGGGGTCCGTCCGCTTGTAGTACTGTCTGACGACCTCCTTGGAGATCTCCTGGCCCCGATAGGAGAATCGGTTCTCGTCGAACGTGCCGACGACGTCGGCGACTCTGATCTCGCCGTCGTGGTACAGGCACTCGATCTTGCCGTCCTCGTGGACGAACCCGCGCTCTTCGGCGCGGCGGTTGAGCACGTCGTTCACCGCGAGCGCGAGGTCCTCCAGGTCTTCTAGGTCGGCGGCGCCGGCGATCCGGTCGGCCTCCGGTCGGGCGAGGTAGCGGTCCTGCTCCTCGTACTTCGTCGAGAACTCGACGACCGGTTCGGGGAGGTCGACGACCTCGTCGGGCCACGCTTCCATATCGAGGCCGTACTCCGCGGGCGACCCCCGCGACCGGAGGCTGGACCCCTCCGGGACCGTGTTGCGGAAGACGATCTCCAGGGGGATGAGGTAGTTCTCGCCCGCGGCGTCGTGGTAGGCGTCGTAGTCGTACGCGCCGTCGCCGAGGTACGGGAGATCGGGCACCTGCGTGAGTTCGATGGCCATCTCCGTCGGCGGCGACCCGCACTCGCCGAGTTCCTTGACCTCGCCGTCTTCGACCACGCCGAGGTAGTGGGTCGGGACGTGGTTCACGTCGAGCAGTTCGAAGTTGTACGCGCCCATGAGACAGAGGCTCGCGCCCTTGTTCGGGACGTGGTCGGGCATCTCGCCCCAGTCGAACACCGAGTAGCGGTCCGAGAAGACGAAGCGGCCCCGCCCGAGGTCGGTCGCCGTCGGCTCCTCCTCGACGCGGAAGTCCTTCACGCTGGTCATGGTCGTTCTCTGGGCTCATCCCACTAAGAAGCTTCCACTTCCGTGCGTATCTCGACCAGTGACGAGGCGAATCTATGCACGAACGCGCTCACCGAGCGAATCGTGTCGCTTTTTCGCGGCTGTCCCGTCCGTTGGGCTATGGACGCTGCCCTCGAATCAGACGCCGCGTGGGTCGCCCGGCGACTCCGCGAGGCCGACACCGCCGTCGCCTTCACCGGCGCGGGGATGAGCACCGCCTCGGGCATCCCCGATTTCCGCGGCGACGACGGCATCTGGGAGACCGAGTTCGACCCGGCGTCGTTCCACCGCGACCGCTTCGTCAACGACCCCGCCGGCTTCTGGCGCGACCGCGTCCGCCTCCAAGCGCGCATGTTCCCCGACGGCGTCGAACCAAACCCCTGTCACGAGGCGCTTTCGGGCCTCGAATCGCGAGGTGTCCTCGACGCGGTCGTGACGCAGAACACCGACGGCCTCCACCGCGAGGCAGGCTCTGACCGCGTCGTCGAACTCCACGGGAACGCCGCGGAGGTCGTCTGCGAGGACTGTGACGCTCGAACCGACGCCGAACCCGCGCTCGAGACGGTCCGCGCCGGCGACGCGCCGCCTCGGTGCGAGGACTGCGGCGGCCTGCTCAAGCCCGGCGTCGTCCTGTTCGGCGAGCGCCTCCCGCGAGTCGCCTACAGCGAGGCGAACCGCCTCGCCGGCGACGCCGACGTGTTCCTGTCGCTCGGGTCGTCGCTGACGGTCCATCCCGCGGCGGGCCTCGCCGGCCGGGCCGCCGAGGGCGACTCGCTCGTCGTCGTCAACTTCGACGCGACGCAGTACGACGACCGCGCCGACCGCGTCGTCCGCGGCGACCTCGCGGCGTTCCTCCCCGAAGTGGCAAAACGAGTCTGAGCGCGGTCGCGAGCCCGCGCGACCGCACGCCAGCGAGACCGCGAGACCGCCGTGTCAGGCGTCGAACAGCTCGGCTCGCGGTCGTCAGGTCCGCCTCGGTGTCCTCGGCCATCGGGCCCCTCGCCCACCTCGCTCGCTGGGGATAGCTGATGGTAGAATGTCACGAACTGCCGTCGCACTCACCAATCAATTGATACTGGTTCCCAGTCATATCGATGCATGACTCGGTCACCCTCGCCGGGTGCGCCGGCGGGGACGGCACCGTCCGTTCTCTTCGTCGCTCCCGACCGCACCCGGGCGGACGCCGTCGCGGCCGCGCTCGACCGCCACGACGTGTCTGTCACCGTCGAATTCGACCTCGGGACGGCCCTCGGGCACGTCACCGACCGGACGGTCGACTGCCTCTTGATTCCCGGTCAGTTCGGCCAACACACCGCCGCCGACGTGGTCGCAGTGGTCCGCGGCCGTCACCCGGAGGTCCCGGTCGTCCTCCTCGGCCCCGGTCGGCCGGACGCCGACGGCGACGGCGACGGCGACGCGGTCGCGGACGACCCCGCGGTATACCGCTTTTCGGACGACGTCGACTCCATCTCCTACGACCGACTCGCCGACCGCGTCCGGGCGGCGGTCGCCCGCTACCGTAGCTCGCAGGCCCAGCGCACCGAACGCGACATCGTCTCCCGACTCGAACGCCGGATTCAGCGCACCGAGCGCAAGATAACGTCGCTCCACGGCGTCGCCATGCGGCTCGCGTCGGCCTCAGACGCAGACGACATCTACGCGGAGACCGTCGAGGCCGCAGAGCGCATCCTGGACCTCGATATCTGTTTCGCCTTCGAGGCCGAGGCGGACCGCTTCGTCCCGCGGGCGCAGTCGTCGACGCCGACCGACCGCGACCTCCGACCGGTCCCGAAAGACGCGGGCGCGATGGGCGAGACGTTCCGCACCGGCGAGTCCCACCGCGCGGTCGACATGGAACTCCACGCGTTCGGCCGCCCGGAGTTCGGCGACTACCGCTCCGGCCTCAGCGTCGCCATCGGTTCGTTCGGCGTGTTTCAGGCGGTCTCCGAACAGACCGGCGCGTTCGACGAAATCGACCTCGAACTCGCGGAACTCCTCGTCGCCCACACGAACGCGGCGCTCCAGCGGCTCAGCTTCGAGCGCCGGCTTCGGGTCGAACGCGACCAGTACGCCGCCCTGTTCGAGAACAGCGCCGACTGCATCATCGACTCGGAGTTCGTCGACGGCGAGTCCGTCATCCGCGCGGTGAACCCGGCGTTCGAGGCGACGTTCGGCTATGACGAAGCGGCGGTCGTCGGCCGCGCCATCGACGACGTGGTCGCGCCGGACGACCGTCTCGACGAGGCCGCGAAGCTCACCGAGATGGTCCGTGCCGGCGATTTCGTCCAGACGGAGGTGCGCAGACAGACCGCCAACGGCGAGCGGGACTTCCTCCTCCGGTCGGTCCCGGTCGGCGAGGACACGATATACGCGGTGTACACGGACATCACCGCGCGACGGGACGCCGAGCGCGAGATGAAGGCCCAGAACCGCCGGCTCGACGAGTTCACGAGCGTCGTCTCTCACGACCTCCGCAACCCGCTTGCGGTCGCCACGGGCCATCTCGACCTCGCCCGCGAGAACGTCGACAACGACCACCTTGCGGCGGTGGCGCGGGCGCACGACCGGATGAACGCGCTGACGGAGGAACTGCTCGTTATCGCGCGGCAGGGCACCGACGCGTTCGCCACGACGACCGTGTCCCTCGCGGAGACCGCAGAGCGGTGCTGGGAGCACGTCGAGACCGGAGACGCGACGCTCGTCGTGGCGTCCGACCGGACCGTCGTCGCCGACGCGGGCCGGCTCCACCAACTGTTCGAGAACCTGATTCGGAACGCTGTCGAGCACGGCTCGACAGGCAGTCGGATTTCATCCGACGACGCCGTGGAACACGGCTCGCCGGAGCAAGCCGGCTCTACCGACGGCGGCGACGACGCCGACACCGTCGACGCCGACGACCGTCTCACCGTCACCGTCGGCGCGCTCGACGACGGTTTCTACGTCGAAGACGACGGCGCGGGCGTCCCGCCCGAACTCCGCTCGCGCATCTTCGACACCGGCTTTTCGACCGGCACCGCCGGCATCGGCTTCGGGCTGACAATCGTCTCGAACGTCGCCGACGCCCACGGCTGGACGGTCTCGGTAGTGGAAAGCGCCGCGGGCGGCGCTCGCTTCGAGTTCACCGGCGTCGAGTCCGAGCCCGAGTCTGAGTCCGAGTCCTGAGTCCCGGGGCGGACCGAACCGGACTCAGGCGAACTCCTCGTGGAGGTACGCGCCGAGGTAGCCGCCGAGCGCGCCGAGGCCGACGGTGTAGAGGAGGAGCGCGCCGAGGCCGAACAGCGCGACGACGGCGATGCCGAGGATGCCGAGGCCGAACCCGCGCGGGCCGACGCCGATGGCGAAGACGCTGAAGAAACCGAGAACGACGACGCCGAGAACGACGCCGATGAGGCTCACGAACAGCCCCGAGACCGCGCCGGACTTCACGCCGAGTTCGCGGTCGCTCCCGGTCAGGTAGCCGGCGACCGCCCCGCCGAGGACGGTCGACCCCGGAAGCGGCGAGAGGACGACGCTGGCGACCGCGCCGACGAGCGCCGAAAACAGCAGGCTCTCGCGGTCGTCGCCGAGAGCGGACTCGGTTTCCGAAGACGGGGTGTGTTCCATGCCCGACATAACACGGTCGGAGGGCCTAACGCTTTCTCCGCCGCGGCGACCCGCGGTCGGAGTTCCGGTACCGCCCCGCTTTTACGACCGTGGCGCGTTGCCAACGAGCATGACCGGTGCCGCCCACGACTTCGGGTTCGACCACGTCCCGGAGACAGACCAGTCGTTCGAGAACGCCTTGGCGAAGGCGCGAGCGGGCGAGCGCCTCACGGTCGCCGACGGCGTCGAACTCATCACGACGGGGACCGACCGCGACGGAATCGACGCCGAACGCAAGGAGCTCGTGCTCGAAGCCGCCGACCGGCGGCGCGCCGAGATGGTCGGCGACGACGTGACGTTCGTCGCCAATCTCAACAACAACGTGACGACGGCCTGCAACACCGGCTGTCTGTTCTGTAACTTCAAGAACACCGCCCACCTGTTCGAGTCCGACTCCGACGCCGACCACGGCGGCTTCACGAAGACGCCCGCCGAGTCCCGCGATATCGTCGCGGACGCGGTCGAGATGGGCGTCTACGAGGTCACGTCCGTCTCCGGCCTCCACCCCGCGCTCGTGCTCGACGAGGAACACCGCGAGATTCTCGAAGCCTACGACAACCCCGCCGCCGAGGTGAACTACAAGCCGCCCGAGGCGTACGACACCGACCCCGCGAGCTACGCCGAACAGCTCTCGGCGATGTCGGTTGACGGCGCGCACGTCCACTCGATGACGCCCGAGGAGGCCCACCACGCCAAGCGCGGCACCGACTGGAGCTACGAGGCGATCTACCGCCGCCTCGCCGACGCCGGCCTCGCCAGCGCCCCCGGCACCGCCGCGGAGATTCTCGTCCCCGAGGTGCGCGAGGTCATCTGCCCCGGGAAAATCGGGACTGACGAGTGGGTCGCCGGGATGGAGGGCGCGATGGAAGCCGGCCTCGACGTCACGGCGACCATCATGTACGGCCACGTCGAGACCGAGAAACACCGCGTGCTCCACCTCGACGTGATTCGCGACCTGCAGGACCGCTACGGCGGCATCACCGAGTTCGTCCCGCTGTCGTTCATCCACCAGAACACGCCGCTGTACGACCGCGGCCTCGTGACCGGCGGCGCGTCCGACGACGAGGACGAACTGATGGTCGCCGTCGCGCGGCTCTACCTCGACAACGTCGACCACATCCAGTCGTCGTGGGTGAAGTTCGGGAACGCGAAGGCGCTGAAGCTCCTCAACTGCGGCGCGGACGACCTGATGGGGACGATTCTCTCCGAGGAGATAACGAAGCGCGCCGGCGGCGGCTTCGGCGAGTTCCGCTCGTTCGACGACTACGTCGACATGATAACCGCCATCGGCCGCCGCCCGGTCGAGCGCTCGACCGACTACCGGACCCGCCGCCCAATCGATATTGACGACGGCCCGCACGGCCCGATGCTCGGCCCGCGCGCCGACGGGACGCCGCTCCTCGACGGCCGCCGCGACCCGGCGACCGCCGACGACTGAGATGATGGCGACCACCCACGCGGTCGCGGGGCTGACCCTCGCCGTGCCGCTGGTCTGGGTCGCGCCCGAACTCGCCACCGCCGCGGCCGTCGGCGCGCTCGCCGGCGGCGTCTTCCCCGACCTCGACATGGTCGTCGGCGTCCACCGCAAGACACTGCACTTCCCCGTCTACTACAGCGGCGCGGCCGCGGTGGTCGGAGCCGTCGCCGCCGTCTCGCTCTCGACGCTCACCGTCGCGACTGCCTTCTTCTTCATCTCGGCGGGGCTCCACTCCGCGTCCGACTGGCTCGGCGCGGGCGGCGAACTCCGGCCGTGGGACCGGACCTCCGACCGCGCGGTGTACGTCCATCCCGCGAAGCGCTGGCTCCGGCCCCGCTATCTCGTCCGCTACGACGGCGCGCCCGAAGACCTCGCGCTGACGCTCCTGTTTTCGGTCCCCGGCTTCCTCGCCTTCTCCGGGGGCGTCCGCGTCGCCGTCGCGGTCGGCGTCGCCGTCGCGCTGTTCTACGCGGGGTTCAGAAAGCGGATGCCCGAGTGGTTCGGCATCTGAGGCGCGGCGTCCGCGAGGACGACCGCGCCCG
>ENA-ORDC01002538-ORDC01002538.1-marine-metagenome-genome-assembly--contig:-NODE-2538-length-10806-cov-4.682729_pt1 | contig 10806 bp, 8 predicted proteins | sample MGYA00237783_ERZ508515 | MGnify/ENA primary metagenome ERZ508515 (study PRJEB26186, sample SAMN06268792) | marine metagenome | isolation source: Eden Landing Ponds, San Francisco, CA, USA | place...
GCAGGCGACCGCCCACAGCAGGTCGGTCGCGAACGTCTCCCACGTCGCGGTCGCCACCGCCACGTGCGTTCCCTTGAGTATCGGGAGCCGCTCGTCGATCGGCAGGTCGCCGAGGAACTCGACCCGGTCGGCGATCCGGAGGTCGCGGGCGGTCGCCTCGATCCGGCCGCGCTCCGGACCGTCGCCGATCACCGCCGCGGTCCAGTCGCGGCCGCGAAGCTCGGCGAGCCCGAGCAGGAACGTCTCGACGTTGGCGTGGCGGTCGAGTCGCCGGGCGTACACCGCGTCGAAGCGGTCGTCGACGCCCGCGGACTCGACGGCGTCGAAGTCGATGCTCTCGGGGAGCACCCGGACGTCCTCGCCGTCCGCGCCGTGCTCGCGGACGCGGGTCTTCGTGGTCCGCGAGGGGGTCGCCACCGCGTCCGCGCGCCGGGCGAGCGGCCGGTACCACCGGCGGGCGTCGGCGGGGTGGTCGCGCCACCAGTCGACGACAACCGGGACCCGCGAGAGCGACCCGGCGACCGTCGCGGCGAGCCCGGGCGTCGGCGGGCTGTTGACCGCGTGGACGACGTCGGCGCCCGCGCGCCGGACCGCGACCGGGAGGCGCGCGGCGAACGCGGCTGGCGCGGGCTCGGCCGTGACCGCCCGATACTCGATCCCGTCCTCCTCGAAGGCGTCGTGGTCGCCGCCCCACCACCGGGCGCAGAGCCAGATCACGTCGTGCCCGCGGTCGGCGAGGCCGCGGGCGGTCCGGAGCGTTCGCGTTCGCGCCGGGGTCTCCCCGTGTCCGGGGGCGAAGAGCGAGGCGAACGCGACGCGCATACGCCGACCGCACGGGTGGCGCTGATAAAAAGACACGGCATCTCGTCGGAGGGGCGTGCCGCCGTGCGGGTTCCGTCACCCGAAACGGTTTCACCGCAGGCGTGGAACCGAGTGGCATGCGACAGTACGACATCGAGCGCTACCTCAACGTGCGGAACGCCGGCGGCGCCGACCTCGGCCCCGACGGCCGGCTCTCCTTCCTGCTCGACACGACGGGCACGGGGCAGGTGTGGTCGGTCCGCGAGCCCGAGTCGTGGCCCGAACAGCACACGTTCTTCGAGGAGTCCGTCTCCTTCGTCGACTCCTCGCCGGAGCGGTCCGAGGCCGTCTTCGGGATGGACGAGGGCGGCAACGAGCGCGCGCAGCTGTACCGGCTCGACTACGAGTCGGGCGCGATCACCGACCTGACGGCCATGCCGGAGGCGAAGCACCGGTGGGGCGGCTGGGACTCGGCCGGCGACCGGTTCGCGTTCGCGTCGAACCGCCGCGACGCGGCCGTCTTCGACGTGTACGTCCAGGGCCGCGACGAGACAGGCGCCGACGCGGAGCTGGTCCACGAGGGCGACGGCTGGCTCTCCGTCGCCGGCTGGTCGCCGAGCGACGACCGGCTGATCGTCCACGAGGCGCACTCCTCGTTCGATCACGACGTGTACACCCTCGACCTCGCGACCGGCGACCTGACCCACCACACCCCGCACGAGGGCGACGTGCGGTACGCCGGCCCGGAGTGGGGGCCGGACGGCGAGGGGGTCTACCTCGTCACCGACCGCGACACCGACACGCTCCGCTTGGAGCGGCTCGACTTGGAGACCGGCGAGTTCGCCGTGGTCGCCGACGGCGGCGAGTGGAACGTCGACGGCGTGGCGATAGACGAGGACACCCGCCGGGTCGTCTACTCCCGGAACGTCGACGGCTACACCGAGCTCACGGCCGGCGAGCTGGTCGCGCCGGACCGCGTCGACGAGTTCCCGGAGCCGGACCTCCCCCGCGGCGTCGCCGGCGGCGTGAGCTTCGGCCCCGACGGCGACCGGTTCGCGGTGACGACGACGGGCAGCACCCACAACGCGGACGTCTACGTCGTCGACGCGACCACCGGCGAGGCGGAGCGGTGGACGCGCGCCTCGACCGCGGGGATCCCCGCGGACACGTTCGTCGAGCGCGAGCTGGTCCACTACCCGACGTTCGACGGGCGCGAGATCCCCGCCTTCTTCTCCGTGCCCGAGACGGAGCCGCCGGAGTCGGGCTACCCGGTCGTCGTCGACATCCACGGCGGGCCGGAGTCGCAGCGGCGCCCCTCCTTCGCCTCCGTCACCCAGTACTTGCTGAACAACGGATACGCGGTGTTCGAACCGAACGTCCGCGGCTCCTCTGGGTACGGGAAGGCCTACTCCGGGCTCGACGACGTGGAGAACCGGATGGACTCGGTGAAGGACGTTCGAGAGGGCGTCGGCTGGCTCCACGACCACCCCGAGGTCGACCCGGAGCGCGTCGTCGCGATGGGCGGGTCCTACGGCGGCTTCATGGTGTTGGCGTCGGTGACGGAGTACCCGGAGCTGTGGGCCGCCGGCGTCGACGTCGTCGGCATCGCGAACTTCGTCACGTTCTTAGAGAACACCGGCGACTGGCGGCGGTCGCTCCGCGAGGCCGAGTACGGCTCGCTCGAAGACGACCGCGAGTTCCTTGAGTCCGTCTCGCCGATCAACAACATCGAGCGGATCGAGGCGCCGCTGTTCGTCCTCCACGGCGAGAACGACCCGCGGGTGCCCGTCGGCGAGGCCGAGCAGATCGTCGAGGAGGCCCGCGAGCAGGGCGTCCCCGTCCGGAAGCTGATCTTCGACGACGAGGGGCACGGCTTCGCGAAGCTCGACAACCGGATCGAGGCGTACCGCGAGATCGTCGACTTCCTCGCCGAGCACGTCTGAGACGGTCCGAAGCGGCCGGTCCCGTGCGTGGTGGCTCCGCCACGACGGTCCGGCGGTGAAGGCCGTCCTTTCGGTCGTCCGGCACGGGCTAATCCGGCCGTGACGGTTATGAGACGCGCGTGAGAAGGGGGCGTCCATGAGCCGGTCCGATCCGCACGGGGTGCTGCTCGACCAGGCCCAGGACAAGGTCGCCCTGCTGGACGAGACTGGAACGTACACGTACGTCAACGCGACCGCGGAGCGGATCCTCGGATTCGATCGGGACGAACTGATCGGGACGAACGCCTTCGAGTACGTCCACCCGGACGAGCGGGAGGCCGTGCGACGCACCTTCGAGGGCGCCATCCGGACCGCGGGGTTCACCGAGGTGACGGCGGATTACCGGCACCGGACGCGCGACGGCTCGTGGGTGTGGTTGGAGAGCCGCATGTCGAACCTCACCGACGGGGACCTCGACGGGTACGTGATCAGTTCCCGGGACGTGACCGACCGCGTCCGCGCGGAGCAGCAGCGCGCGGAGGCCGCCTCGCACCTCCAAGAGATCGCGGCGGTCTCCAGCGACGTCCTCTGGATGTTCGACGCCGACTGGTCGGAGCTCCTCTTCGTGAACCCCGCCTACGAGGAGATATACGGCGCGTCGACCGACGGACTCCGTGGCGACCCGAAGAAGTTCCTCGAGGCGACCCACCCCGACGACCGACCCGCGGTCGAGGAGGCGATGGAGCTGCTCGCCGCAGGCTCGTCGGTGGACATCGAGTACCGGGTGAACGCCGACGAGGACTACGGCCGGTGGGTCTGGGTTCAAGGAGAGCCGATAACGGAGGACGGCGAGGTGGTCCGGATCACGGGGTTCACGAAGGACATCACGGACCGGCGACGGCGCGAGCGGCAGCTGGTGGTGATGGACAACCTCCTGCGACACAACCTCCGGAACGACCTCAACGTCGTCTTCGGCGAGCTGGAGCAGCTCGACGACGACGTGCCGGAGGCGGCGGAACACACCGCGGTGATCCGACGGATGGGCGAGGGCCTCCTCGAGACCGCCCAGAAGGAACGCGAGGTCATCAAACTCATCACCGACCAGCGGGAGACCGATCGGATCGACCTCCGGAGCGTGGTCGAGGAGTGCGTCGGGACCGTCAGGGACCGATACCCCGAGGGGTCGATCGCGGTGGACGCCCTCGATCCGGTCACCGTCGACGGGCGCTGCGAGCTCCGGTCGGCGGTGATCGAGCTCTTAGAGAACCCGTTCCAGCACAGCGAGGACCGAGCGCCGACGGTGACGGTGCGTCTCAGTCGAACCGAGGACGGCGCGGATCTCGTGATCGAAGACGACCTCGCGGCGATACCGGCCGTCGAGGCCGACGTGCTCACCGGCGACCACGACATGACGAACGTCTACCACAGCAGCGGTCTCGGCTTCTGGCTCATCTACTGGAGCGTGGAGCTGTCGAACGGGAGCATCGCGGTCGACGCCGACCCGACGGGTCGCGAGCGCGGTAACCGGATCACGGTGTCGCTCCCCCGGGCGACGGAGTGAGGGGGGCGCTCTCGCCGCCTACCAGTCCGGCCCGAAGTCGGGGTTGAGCTGGCGGTCGGTCCGGCCGAGCGAGTCGATGCGCTCGACGTCCTCGTCGTCGAGCGTCAGGTCGACGCTCGCGAGGTTGTCGCGGATGTGGTCGATCCCGGTCGCCTTCGGGATGGCGGTCACGCCCTTCTCGCGGAGCCACGCGAGGCTCACCTGTGCGGCGCTGACACCGTGTTTCTCCGCGATGTCGACGATCGCCGGGTCGTCGAGGATCTCCCCGCGGGCGAGCGGCGAATAGGCGACGAGCTCGACGTCGTTCGCGTCGGCGTACTCGCGGAGCTCCTCCTGGCGGAGCAGCGGGTGCATCTCGACCTGGTTCGCGAACGGCGCCTCGCCGAGCGCGTCCGTCGCGGCGTCGAGGTGGTGCGGCTCGAAGTTCGAGACGCCGATCCGGTCGACGAGCCCGTCGTCGCGGAGCTCGGCGAACGCCGGCAGCGTCTCCTCGGGCTCGTACTCCCCGGCCGGCCAGTGGACGTACATGAGGTCGACCGCGTCGACGCCGAGCTTGTCGAGGCTCTCGCGGGTCGACGCGGCCACGTCGGCGGGCGACAGCTGGTCGATCCACACCTTCGACGCGAGGAAGATGTCCTCGCGGTCGACGTCGCTCTCCGCGATCCCCTCGCCGACGGCCGCCTCGTTGCCGTAGATCTGGGCGGTGTCGACGTGGCGGTAGCCGGCGTCGAGCGCGTTCGCAACCGACTCGGTACACTGGGCGGGGTCGTCGTTCTCCCACGTGCCGAGCCCGAGGACGGGCATTCCGTTCCGGGTCGGTACCGCGGGCTGCTGCTGTTGATCGGTCATCGCTCCCGACTACTCGCGTGAGCCGAAAGTCGCTTGCGGTAGGGGCGGGCGCGGCCGCGTCGCGGGCGGGCGGCGCTCAGTCGTCCGACAGCAGCGCCCGCGAGGAGTTCGTCACCACGAGCAGGCTCGACGCCCCCATCGCGACGGCGGCGAAGAGGGGGTTGAGGAGGCCGGTGGCCGCGAGCGGGATGGCGACCGCGTTGTAGCAGAACGCCCAGCCGATGTTCCCCTTCACGCGCCGGCCCGCGGCCCGCGAGAGCTCGAAGACGGTCGCCACGGAGCCGAGGTCGTCGTCGACGATGGCCACGTCGGCCGCGTCGGCCGCCATCGCCGTCCCGCCGCCGAGCGCGACGCCGAGGTCCGACGCGGCGAGCGCTGGCGCGTCGTTGGTGCCGTCGCCGACCATCACCGTCCGCCCGCGCGCCTTCAGCCGCTCGACGGTCTCGGCTTTGCCCTCGGGGGGGACGCCCGCAAACACCGACGAGACCGCGTCGTGCTCGCTGAAGACGGTCGCCGCGCGCTCGTCGTCCCCCGTCAGCACGACCACCTCGACGCCCGAGTCGGCGAGTTCGGTCACTGTCTCCTCCCACCCCTCGCGCAGCTCGTCTCCGACCACGACGACTCCCTCCGCGGCGCCGTCGCGCCCGACCGCGACCGGGACGCGGCCCACGTCGCGCGCCGCCGCGACCGCCTCGCGGATCTCGCCGGGAACGGTCCACCCGCGCTCGTCGAACAGGTCCGGGTGCCCCACGATGACCTCGATCCCGCCGACGAGGCCGGAGACGCCGCGGGCGTGGCTCTCGAAGTCGGTGACTGAGAGGGTATCCCCGTCGTCGGCTTCTGCCGACTTCACTTCCCCGCCGTCGGCGACCGCCGGCGACCCCGTGTCGGAGCCCGACGCCGTACCGGCGTCGCCGAGGACGCCGGCTCCCGAGCGCGCCGCGGCGATCGCCCGTCCGACCGGGTGCGACGAGCGCTCCTCGACGGCGGCGGCGAGCCGGAGCAGGTCGTCGTCGAGGTCGGAAGAGACCACCCGCATCTCGCCGGTGGTGAGCGTCCCCGTCTTGTCGAAGACGACGGTGTCGGCGCCGCGGAGGCGCTCGAAGACGGTGTCGTCGAATATCACGATGGAGCGTTCGAGCGCGTCGCGGATCCCGGCGGCGACCGCGAGCGGGGTCGCGAGCCCGAGCGCGCACGGACACGACACGATGAGCACCGTGAGCCCCACGAGCATCGCCTCCGTCACCCCGTTGCCGAGCGCGAGGTTCGCGGCGGCGGCGAGGAGCGCGACGGCGAGCACGACCGGAACGAATATCGTCGCCAGCCGGTCGGCAAGCTTCTGGACGCCGTGGTTCCCGCTCTGGAGGTCCCAGACGAGTTCGGCGACGCGGTCGAGGCTGGAGGTCGCGTCCGGGCCGACCTCGACCGTCAGCGAGCCGTCCGCGACCACGGAGCCGCCGACCACGGCGTCGCCGGCGGTCTTCCGGACCGGCATCGACTCGCCCGTGACGACGGACTCGTCGACGGCGGCGTCGCCCGCGATCGCCTCGCCGTCGACCGGGACCCGCTCGCCGGCGCGCACGAGCAAGCGGTCGCCGGGCGCGAGGTCGTCGATGGCGACCTCCTCGGTCGCGCCCCCCTCGCCGGTACCCTCACCGCCGTCAGCGATCCGCCGGGCGCTGTCGACCTGCACCGCGGTGAGATCGGAGAGGAGTTCGGTCGCCCGCTTTTTGATCGAGTCCTCGTAGTGGTTGCCGACGGTGACGATCACGATGATCGCGACGGTCACGTCGTAGTAGACCGAGGGCGATTCGACGAATATCACGGCGAGCGTGCTGTAGACGTACGCGCTCACGGCGGCGATCGCGACGAGTAAGTCCATGTTCGGCGACCGCGTCTTCGCGCTGACGTACGCCCCCCTGAGGATCGGCTTCCCGGTGACGAGCAGGACCACCGTCGTCAACACGGCGATCACGATGAAGAAGTACGTCCCCGACGTCGACGACATCGCCTGGTCGAGGTACTCCAAGGTGCGCTCGTTGTAGAACGGGAACGCGAAGTACGTCGGGTAGATGATGACGACGTACTGGAGCATCACCGCCATCCCGACGAGCACGCCGGCCGCGAGCCGCGCCGTCGCCATGTTGTCCGCCTGTCGGCGCGAGAAGGCGTCGTCGCGGTCGTACGCGCTGTAGCCGAGCCCGCTCACCGCCTCCGAGAGGTCGTCTGCGGAGACGGCGTCGGGGTCGTGATCGATCCGGACCGTGTCCGTGACGTAGCTCGCGCTGGCGGCGCTGACGCCCTCGGTGTCCGTGGCGACCGTCTCGATGAACGCCTCGCAGGTGGCGCAGTGCATGCCGTCGACTTCGAGGAACGTCGCCTCGTGGTCGGCGGGGATTTCGGGGTCGGCGTCGGTTTCGTCGGCGGCGGCGCCAGCGCCGGTCTCGCCCGCGTTCCCCCGCCGCCGCTCGCGCACCGCGTCGGCGTCGACGTCGGCGTCGCCGAGGGCCGCGTACACGTCTCGACAGCCGGCACAACAGAAGCGGTTCCCGTCGTCGTCGGTGACGTCGACGCCGTCGGTCGGGAGGTCACAGAGGGTACAGCCGTCGGCGTCGTCCTCGTTCCGGGGACTCGCACTCACGTCACATCCCTCCGTGGCCGCCAGCGCCGGCGACATCGAGCGGGTTCCAGAACGGCAGGCTCGGGTGGGGGATGTGGACGCCGACCGCCATCAGCCCGTGTGCGAACAGCACGTAGCCGAGGGCGACGAACGCGAGCCCGAGCAGCCGGTGGACCCGCCTGCGGTGGACCGCGTCGATGCTCTCGATCAGCGTGCCGTAGAGGAACACCGCGGGCATCGTCCCCACGCCGAGCGCGGCGAGCGCGACCGCGCCGCTCGTCGCCGACCCGCTCGCGAACGCGTAGAGGTACGCCGGGTAGAGGATCGGGCAGGGTAACAGTCCGTGGACCGCGCCGAGCGCGACGATCCCCGGGCCGTTCGCGAGCCGGTCGACGTACCCCGTGAGCCAGCCGGTGACGCGTTCGAGCCCGGGGAGGTGGACCCCGCCGGTCGCGCCGCCGAGGAGGTAGCGGACGCCGACGACGATGACGGCCGCGCCGACGAGGAGGCCGACCCCGCCGCGGACGGTCTCGGCGGCGCCGGTGAGGGTCGCGGTGGTGACGAACACCGCGCCGCCGAGCGCGCCGAGAAGGGTCCCGATCGTCGCGTAGCTCGCCGCGCGCCCGAGGTTGAACAGCGCGTGCTGGCGGACCTCGTAGGTGGTGAGGTGCCCCTCGCGGCCGGTCGCCGCGCCCGCGGCGCTCGCGGTCCCCGACCCGCCGCCGTCGGTCCGCCCGGCGTCCGGGTCCATCCGGCTCGCGTACACCGTGACGAGCGGCCCGCACATCCCGATACAGTGGGCGCCACCGAGCAGCCCGATCGCGACGAACAGCAGGACGTCGGTCCCGAGGAGCAGCGAGAGGTCCACGCGTCAGTCACCCCCCGTTCGGCGGGCGGGCGGGAACCGGTTTCGGCGGGCGTCGCACGGGGACACGGCTCACTCCTCGACGACGACGGTTCCGTACATGCCGCCCTCGCGGTGCGGGATACAGACGTACTCGTGGGCACCGGGAACCGTGAAGGTGTGTTCGAATCGGTCGCCGTTCTCCAGGATGCCGCCGAAGTCGGACTGCCACGCCGCCTCGGCGGTCTCGTAGTCGTCGAAGCCGCCGGAGGCGAAGAACTCCGCGCCCTCCGGGATCCCGCCCGCCGTCGCGGTGACGGTGTGGGACCGCGCGCTCGTGTTCTCCCAGACCACGGTGTCGCCGACAGCGACCGTGATCTCCCGGGGCTGGTAGGCGGAGGCGAGCATCCCGACGTCGAAGTCGGGCTCGCCGCCGACGCCCGCGCAGCCGGCGAGCGCGGCCGCGGTCGCGGCGCTCCCGGCGGCGCCGGCCCGTCGAAGGAACCGTCTCCGGTACATACCCGTCCTCGGGGCCAGAGCGGTTTCAATACCGCGGTCGCCCCCGGCGCCTGAGAACGGATTACCCGCCGACGAGGTCCTCGAAGACGCGGCGCTGCGCGGCCGCGAGGTGTTCCGAGAAGGTGGCGCGGGCGATGCCGATGGCGTCGGCGACCTCCGTCGCGCTCGCCCCGCGGGGGTGTTCGAAGTAGCCGAGCCGCTGGGCGGTCCGGACGACCTCGCGCTGGCGCTCGGTGAGCCGCCCGCGGTCGACGACGACCGGGTCGGACCGGGTGTCGGCGCCGCCGGAACTCGTGAGCCGTTCGAGCCGGACCGAGCCCCCGGTCGCCTCCAGCGCGTCGATCACGTCGCCGAGTTCCCGGATCGCCACGTGTCGCTTTGCCACCTCGTCGGGCGTGACTCCGCTGTCCGGATCGATGTCGAGTTGCTCTCGGATCTGGTCGTACTCCTCGCGTTCGAAAACGTGGATCAGTCTGACCGTCGCGTTCGCCGGTCCCGCAATATCGATCGCTGTCTCCGTGACTTCCTCCAGACGGTTTTGGTCGCCCGTTCCGACCGCAACTACTACCGTGTCGATGGGCATACGCCCCGTACTGTCCGACGATATTTAAATTGACGTAGTACTTTACTCGGATGAGAGTAGTCACTTGTGACGAATCGATTCGGCGCGACCGGGTCGGTTCCGGAGGGAACGAGCGGTCGGTCAGAAGTCGTCGGGAGAATGCCGGTCGGACGGAGATCACACAGAAAAGTCGGCGGCGCGAGCGCTCGCGGGCGGCGCTACACCGCGTCGGTGCCGGAGTTGCCGGTGCGGATCTGCCGCGCCGACTCGACCGGCAGGACGAACACCTTTCCGTCGCCCTTCTCGCCCGTCTGCGCCGCGTCGGCGATGGCGTCGACGACGTCCTCGGCGGGGATGTCGGCGACGACGCACTCGATTTTGACCTTCTGGTGGAGGTCGACCGTGTACTCCTCGCCGCGCCACTGGCCCTTCTTCGCCGGTTGAGAGCCGCGCCCGGAGACGTTCGTCACCGTCAGCGACGGCGCCCCCGCCTCCGCGAGCCCCTGTTTGACGTCCGAGAGCTTGTCGGGGCGGACGTACGCCACCACCATCTTGATCTCTGCGTCGGTGCTTCCCGTCGATTCGTCGTCGGTCGGTTGCGTGTCGCTCATAGGTCAGTCTCGGTTTCGTCGTCGGAAACGGTTTCGGCGCTGGTCGACCCCGAACGCGCGCGGACCGTTCCGCCGTCGGGGCGGATCGTCCCGCCGTCGACGCGGGCCCCGGACTCGTCGGGACGGCCGAACTCGGGGTAGGTGTCGACGCCGTGCTCCGAGGAGTCGAGCCCCTCGAGTTCGTGGTCGTGCGAGACGCGTGCCTGCCCCGCGGCGCGGAACGCGCCGAAGACCAGCGCGGTCGCCGCGAACGTCCACACCGCGATGACGACGACGCCGACGACCTGCGGGATCGCCAGCGAGAGGAACGACGCGTTGCCGTTCCAGAACGCCGTCGCCGCGAAGGGGTACGCGAGCGCCCCGAGGACGCCGGCGGAGCCGTGAACCGGGAAGACCGCACAGACGTCGTCGATCTTGAGGCGCTTCTCGACGAACTCGAAGACGATCGGCAGCTGCGCCCCGGCCAGCAGGCCGATGGCGATCGCGCCGGGCCAGACGATGACGTCGGTGACGGAGG
>ENA-ORDC01002539-ORDC01002539.1-marine-metagenome-genome-assembly--contig:-NODE-2539-length-10801-cov-3.222398_pt1 | contig 10801 bp, 12 predicted proteins | sample MGYA00237783_ERZ508515 | MGnify/ENA primary metagenome ERZ508515 (study PRJEB26186, sample SAMN06268792) | marine metagenome | isolation source: Eden Landing Ponds, San Francisco, CA, USA | place...
GAGTTTCCATCGCCGGAACGGATTGGTTCGGTTGCCTCACCACATAATGCGGCCCACTGTTTGACGACGTCGTCCCCTGGAAACGGAGACCCGGACACAAATCCAACAGACTCGTTTTCAAACAGATTTGAACTCAGTACCTTTGCGTAATTTCGAGCGAAGTACCCCTCTAGGTCAGTTTCTCCCTCGTCGTCGTCCATCACACACTGGTCCAGCCACGGTTCTGAAGCATAGCTCTCGAGTGCTCTCTTCCTAGAGATGATCGGAAAACGCTGGTCCTCCAAAGATCGAACCGTAAACATTCGCTGCCTATCTCTGGAGGATGTTCTCCCCGATGAATAGTGATTCATCCCCTCAGTCAGCTGTACGATGTCGAACCCCAGCCCTTGGTCGAGGTACCGATCAAGTTCTTCGCGCTCGATTACTCGTGAGAGGGTGAGATCACACCCAAGAACCACTTCCCAGAGTCGCTGGACGGGAAGTGCGTCAAGCGCAATAACTTGATCTGCGTGACTTAGATCGGGTGGGGTAAGAACGAGCATTTCCCCAGAGTCGCGGTCCCTGACGCAGCGCACGTTAGGATCTACATCACAATCTTCCCAGATATCCGGATCGTGAGCCAATTCGATACCAGGCCCGACTTTTTCCATTATCAAGAGAGCACAGGTTAGTAGCGCGGCGAATTGATGAGAATCATTGTACGGGTGGGGTGTAATTTCGACCTGCTCTGTTGACGTGCTCTTTGTCGCGCCATTCTGCTTGAACCACTCAATAGTCGTTTTCCAAGAGTCACCCTTCTCAACTCGTGCCTCGATGAGATCCGTGAGATCGGATAGTGGGATGTCGTCAACAGCTTCAAGAAAGGCTCCAATAATGTTATGTGGGATATTCCGCCTTTCTCCCGACTTCGTTCTCTGTGGAAATCGAGTCAGGAAGGGATCGATGTTGAACTCGTCGAACACCACGGTTCGCCCCTGTAGATACCGGGGGACGTGTGCGTGCTGATGATTTCCAATGAGTAGATCGATCTCTTCAGCATTCTCTTTAATCCTGTCTCGTTTTTTGAGATACGGACAGGTGGACCTCGGACTTTGACACGGTGTATTGACCGTGGTCCATGGCTTGTAATGAATTTCTTCTCCGCTGAGGCCCTTCTGATAGAGCTTTTGTGCCTTCTCTGCTTCTCCATCATTCTCGTCAGCAAATGTAGGGCAGTCTCGGTACGGACTAGGAATCACCATCGCCTCGATCCCACCGACTTTCTCTGCTTCTTCGATCGCCTGCGCATAGAGATCGCGGCGAGCGGTTAGGTACAGTATCTTCTGTTCGTCCTGTGCGGCGAGCCGGACTGAATTGTATGTTTTCCCACTCGCTGGTGGTGCTTCAACCAGTACAGAGCTCTCTCGATTACATGCGTCGACAATAGCCTCTGTAGTACTGCTTCGAACAGCGTCCTGCATATCTCGGCCTACATCGTCTGCCACCGAGAATGGGGTATAATTGCTTGGTTAGTGATATCAGACGAGATAATGTAGTTGTGTGTACCTACCGACTCTCGTTTTCCCACGTTGCCACGGTTACAAAACATGAACTCGGAGACAAGCTGAATATTACCACATTCGCAATGTGAGAGAGTAAATAATACTTCTTCTCAATGACATAGATTTTAGTAACAAGAGAAAGTCTTGCCAATAGAATGGTCACCGTCACTGAATTTGCTGAATATAATTGCCTTACCGGTTCAGACGACCAATCCGTTGAAGAAATTGTACATCTTGATGAGTCACGATTAGAAGGAATTGATGTCTCTGACAGTGAGAACGATCTGGCTCAAAGCGAAATCCTGTCACGGCTAACTGGGACTCTGTCAAGACTGAAAACCAAGGAGTTTCATACAGCAGAGAACTCACGAGCTCGGATTCACACGATTGAACCAGCTGCTGTGGATGAGGATGAATCTGATGACGACGCGGAACAAAGCAGTGTACACCCACTGAAACAGGTGTATGATAGTGACTCCTTTGATGATGCTGCCGAGACACTGGCAACACAATATTCTGAAACCGGCTTCGCGCTGGATGCAGTGCTGTTCTTTTTTCGTTTCGACTCGCAGAGCGTTGATTCAGATCGAATCGCTGTTATTCAGGAGATTCATCTCTCAGACGCATATCGACCGAGCGTAAATGAAATCCTTGATCCAGCGGAGCAAGTAGTCCGGCAGCGCATGGAGAAAGGGCTGGTATATCCAGCACGCGCGCTCCGAGAATCAGAAGACGAAGACACAGGAAAAGAAGTCTATCTGAACGAGGACCGTGCAGCTGTCTATCAACGGAGTCACGCGAATTATTGGAGTTCGTTCGCCCAACTAGAGTCGGAATTGAAAGCGAATGAAATCCTCTGGAAAGGCGATAGTGACGATGAAGAGGCGGACGACGCAGGAAGGCTAGATGAGGTGGAACAAGCCCGAGACGATGTATCCGAACTTCAGCCTGTAGATGAACTCCCTGAGGTCTACACTGACCTGTCCGATCTTGAAGTCACGGTCACCCCGGATGGTGAGCGATCTGTTCTCGGATTCACACTTGAAGAACTCGCCGAAAGAGACGGAATCAACATAGTCTGTGACAGTGGCGGCCGCCATCATATCATCATCACCAAAGGCCGTCCTGAAATCCGTCACGTGAATGAAACCGACTCACCCGAAGAGGATGATGAATATACCGAATTGCTTGAACTTGATGAGTACGACTCACCAGATGACGTTCCAGGACTCGCAGACGAAACCAGCTAATAATGGATCCTATTGCGATTAGATTTCTTGAAGAAATCCCCTCATATCTCGACACAGAAACGGACGCGATCATACGAATCGAGACTGAATCGGAGTTGACTTCCAGAGTAACAGACTTTCTTAGAGACTTAGCTGAAACCTGTGCCGTATACCCAACTTGGTTCGATCCTGGCGGAACTATTGAAGCGACTCAATCCAGCATTGAACTTGAGCTTAGCACTAACGGCATTAGCATCGGTTCGTCAGAAGGGTTGCCTGGCGATTCGGTACAATATGAGGACTTTTCAGACGGTTCTGAAGATCGGGAACGCGTTTCATCGCTCCTTGACGATTTCACCAATGAAATAGACAGCGATGAATCTATCAGAATCAACTGCCAACTGAGAAAGCGGAACCTCTCTCAGTTGATTGCGAACACTCACGGTATCGCTGCTACGGTCCACGTTTGGAGTGACAGAGAAGTCCTATCTGATTGGTTGAAAAATACAAGCCCGGATGATGTCGAAGACAAGTACGTTGACCCACAACAACCGCTCTTGCTGTTTATTGGGAATGAAGATATTGAGCTCAACTCCGAGCCCTCTTGGATTGCCCTCGCATCCCTATCAGCGGTAGACGAAGTTTGTAGTGAGTACACCCAGCCAACAAACCCGATCGTTGAAACAGTAAATTACGCCGACCAGCAGACAGATGAGCGCTTTGAGCAGTCCCAATATCCACTATTGTGGCTTTGTTGAAATCCTATTCTTCAGACATTTTCTCGCCTGAAACAGACGATCGATGAGACCTACATATTGACCACCGAAGAGTCAATCAATTCAATAGGAGTTCCGGAAGCCGTGCGAGATACAACGTGTAACGATTTAAACCGCCTAATTCTTATAAGGATAGAAATTCGAAATTGATGGAATGAATCGCCGTCAGTTGTTCTTATCTACGACAGCCGTACTTACAGTTGGGATTTCAGGATGTCTGACTGATGCAGATACTCCTCAGGAGCCCCATTGCAATGGAACTGCCCCTCCTACCATCTTTAACGAAGACAATCAGCGGTATGATATTGATGTTCTTATTGAAAAAGCCGGAGAAACTGTGTTGTCTGAAGAATACAGCGTAGATCAATCTAACGGTGACAATGATCAAATACAAATTGATGTAGAGTTAGAAGCTGAAACCACATATTCTGTGACAATCAGCTTGTCTGGTACTGAGTATGAGCCTCAACAAATCGAGGTCCCAAACGGTGGTGGATTGGCGATCACCATAGAAGATCGAGAGCCTACTGTAGACACTTATGCTGCATGTGACTAACTACACAATCAAAGACCGACCAGTTCACCGTCTGTATAGACCGCTCAGAGTGACCGGTCGAGATTATGAACGAGACAGGCGATGGTGAGTTCACGGAACTGTTTCCACCAGCGTCGTGATCGGACGAACGCACCGTACTTCCGCTTGAGCGTTGAGTTGACAGTCTCTGATTGACTCCGCTGGCCGTAGAGATCAGTGTCCAAGCGCGCGTTCCATGCCTTGTGGAGTGGCGTGAACTCACGGTGCTTAATCAGTGGCCGAACCTCGTGTTGCCGGGCAAGCCGCCTGATTTTCTGGTCGTCGTAGCCCTTGTCACCGAGCAGAATGTCAATACTCTCGGGATTGCGCTTGATCAACGACGGGGCAATCTGGCTATCGTGTTTCCGCGTCGTCGTCACGTGTAAATCGAGAATCGTATTTACCTTCGCATCGACTAGCAACGTCACCTTGAGCTGCTGAATCGTGAGTTCGGCGCGTTTCGTGTAGTGTTTCGAAGCGTGACTACGGTCGAACCCCGACGCATCAACACCAACCACTCCGCTCGTCGGAAGTAGCGTCGCTGAGAGGGTCAATATAACACGCCATACAGCCATATCAAGCCGGTTGAACGCCTTACAGAGTGTTGATGGCGTAGGAAGTTCGGCTAGCCCGAGAACACGACGGATACGTGGCATCTCGATCAGTTCGTCAAGCAGACCACGATAGGTCGTGTTCTTCCGAACTTTGAGACAGAGCAGAACAACGTGCTGCGGAAGTGTATAGCGGTGTTTAGAGAATTTCGAGGAATACCGAGAGACCGCCCGGCGTGCCAGATGGATCGCCTTCTCAGTAAACCGGAGAATCTGCGACTTCGGGAGGGACTTCATCTCGTCGAATTACACGGCGAACATGTAACTCTCTGAGGATTTCAACAGAGCCAAATATTCCAAAAATGACTGAAACACCGGCTCTGTTGAAACACTATTTTTCAGATATATCATCGTCAGAAACAGCTGGTCGCTGAAGGCTGCGTATCTAACGACCCAAAAATATGTCACGACGTACCAACAGGAGAGTGAGCACGATCAGCGGAAGTGATAGGTAGATAACCAAGATCATTAATGGAATATCTATCCTCACAGCCTGAATCGCACCAACCACCGCCGCTACGAGTGTTCCATACCAGCCGATGGGCCTTCCTTGATATACAAAGACCGCCAGTACACCAAGTACAATTCCTATCGCACTCCACCGGAGAGCAGCGAGCGTTTGAGGACTGATCCCAGTTTCAACAACTGGCCCCGATAACTGAGATAGTGCCGCAAACAGGAACGAAAGGGCTGAAAACACCGCTAATACGGCTACAAGACCGAGAACATCTACTGGTGGGTGTCCCTCACCTTTCTTTTCAAAAAGTATAGAAGGACTTGTGTTTGGCATAATTCACAATTTTGATCGAGGCACTTAATCAATCACCTAGTTATACAGACCGCAACCAGACCAAAAGCTATCAGCTGGTGATTTCGCTCAGGGATAGATAGCTAACTCGAATTCGTACCAACTCCCGTCGTAGACCGCGTACATATTCGGAAACGTCGTATATTCTGTATACTCGCTGTGTTCTTGGACGTGGTCTGCGGCGTTGAGCTGCGTGAGGACTGTGTCGAGTCCGTCCGACATTGGTGGCGACTCTTCATAGAACCCCGAGACTGGTCGTCCGTCCGTTGCCGTGTCGAGTACGTCCGTCACCTCGCTTGAGAGCGAGACTGTGGAAAAGTCGACTTCGAGAACGGTGTCGCGGACGTGTTGCTCGTATTCAGATCGTGATCTCCCGATCTGCTCGGCCGTGAACGTCCGTTCGGTCACGGGGATGGCATTCTGCTCGGCTCGTGCCTGGAATAGATGGTCGTTGTGTTGTAGATACTCGAACGGCGGCGACGGGACGAGATCGCTTGCTTCGGTATCGAGGTGGTGGTGATACGTGACGCCGCGTGAACCAGGCTTCTGATCACCGACATCGATCGCCGGATCTCGATCCGCCGCTGCGGCTTCCATCGCCTGCTGGAGTATCTGCTGGTCACGATCGGACAGTGACGTGACCGGTACTGTTTCCGGATCAGTACTGTCGGGCTGTTCCGCATCCTGTAAGTCGAGGTAGAACTCCCACCAGTCTCGTTCGACAGTACGAACCGTCTCGACATGGATCTGGTAGTACCGATCGCCGTCCGTAGCGAACTGAGGACGTTCCCGTTGCTCGGAGCCGAACTCGTACTCGTAGGCCAACTGGTAGTTCAGGACAGTAACCGAACCACTCGCAAGCAGTTCGTCGTAGACGGTACGCTTGTACTCGTCAGGGTAATCGATAGCGAACTGGGCTCGGTGTCCCGCTGGATCTGTCAGTAGGAACGCCTCGTACGGATCCTCTGTCGGATATGCACTCAATCGAAAGCGACTATCACCTGACGAGAGACAGCCAGCAACACTCGTGACTCCCGCTGCCCCGAGTGTCGTCAACAATGTCCGTCGAGTATAGTGATCACTCATGTGCCACGTCTACTGATCATCGATGGGGTTCGAAACGGTTCTCTCTCACAGAACTGGTCGAACAATAGACGATACTGACGTAGTATCACGAGTAGCCAGTTATCGCTGGGCGGGATGCTTCAAGACCCCGATAACTCAAATCGAAACTGTGCTTTGCGTCGTGTCCGCGAAACAGGCGGTAGAAGGACTCAAATAATTAAATCTGGTTTTGATACTCCGTTCGACCTAATATATGACAGGGGTAACCCGTAGATACGATGGTCATCGTCTCCGCATTCAAAGATGGATTCACCGCCCTCCGCGCGAATCCGATCCTGTTCGTCGCCGGCCTTCTTGTCGGGGCCGGCAGCCAGCTGCAATACGTCGATCACCTCATCGAGTCGCCATATCTCTCGGCAGGCGTGTCGCTCGCCTGGCTGATCGTCTTTCCGTTCGTTATCGGCGGGTTCATCGGAACTGCCCGAGCTGCGATCGACGGCACAGACGCATCTCTCACTCACTTTTTCACTGTAGCCCGGACTCATTACCTTCGGCTTCTCCTTGCAACTGTGGTGTTCGTGCTACTCGTGTTTGGAACCGCGGTCGGATTTGGGCTCATCGGGTTCATCTTCGGTATCGGAACGATGGCGCTCGCCGCGATTCACGAGATGGCTGCGTTCGCAGCAGGCGTCATCTCTCTGCTTGTTTGGCTGGTGTCGATCCTCGTTGTTATCATGTTCGTACAGTTTTACGACACCGCGATCGTCATCGAAAACGCGAGTGTCACTGATGCGTTCCGGAGAAGTGTTGGGCTCGTTCGCTCGAACCTGAAAAGCGTCGCTGGATTCTCCGTGGCGTGGCTCGTCCTGCTGAACGTCTTCTTCATTCCCGAATACTTGGTCCAGTTAACGATGACAGATGCTGGCCCAGCTGACGTATTACCGATTGAGCTCGAGATTCCGATCGCTGTCCTGCTCCCCATCGGGATCGCTCTTTCCGCGGTCGGCTTCGCGTACTTCTACACGGTGTACACGGCCTACTATATGCGATTAATCGCTGCCTCAACTGATACTCAGGACTCAGTATGACCATCCACCAACAATTACGTACGATAGTTTCGAACAGCCACCGAACAGATCCCCGCGATCGCCACCCACAGAAACTAGCCAAACCCTATGTCACGGATCCTCCCGACACAAACTGACGCAACCGTCGAACGAAGCGATACTCCGGCCGTCCTGAGTCTCGACGACGACGGGACGCGAGACGTGATCGAAGCATTGTCTTCCGAGACCGCCTACGAGATCTTTCGACTGCTCAACGAGACGCCGGCGACGCCGTCACGGATCGCTGATCAGCTCAATCAGAGCGTGCAGAACGTCCATTACCACTTGGAGAATCTCGAATCGGCTGGCGTGATCGAAGTTACGGACACCTGCTATTCGGAGAAAGGTCGGGAGATGAGCGTCTACGTCGTTTCTGAAGACCCGACACTGCTCTTTCTCGGCACCGAGGACGATCGGCCGAGTCTCAAACGCGCGTTCAAATCCTTCGCCTCACTGCTTGGTCCACCGTCGATCCTGCTTGCCGCCGGTGAATCTATCTCTCAGTTCGTTACTGCAGAATGACCGAACATACCGACACACCGGTCCAAAGAACTTCGACTGCCAGCGACACAACTACGGATGACGTGGTACCCACGATCAAGGCCCGAGACGATGTCGATGGCTGTGGCTGTCTTGATTGCCGCAATATCGAGAGACCCGCAACTCGTCGAAGCGTTCTCGATGCGTTAGTCTGGTCCGTTCGCCTGTTTCGATCCTATCCGTCAATTGTCGTTTTCTCGGGTGTGATCATCTTGGCCAGACGGCTTCTCGAAACGGACAGTATCAACGTGCTTCCGATGCCTGTAATCGGCGTGGTTGAGGTCCTGACGGCGTTTGCGTTCATCATCTTGATCCGTGCCTACGTGGGAACGATCGTCGCCGGCGAACTGACCGGCGAGCCCGTCACGAGACGTGAGGGATTACATCGAAGCCTCGCTCGGACGCCATCACTAGTCGGCGTCGTCATTCTCACCGTGGTTTTGGTGATGACAATTCCGTTCTTCGTGGCACTACCACTCTTTCTTATTGTCGGTGTGCTCCCCGCCACGCCGGTAGATATGATCAGTTTCCCCGTCGCTGCAGCGATCGGTGGAATCACCTTTGCCGTGCCGTTTCTGTTTCTCCTGTACAAGGTCTGGTTCGCACTTGAAGCGTGTGTCATCGGCCAGTACGGGCCGGTCAAATCATTCCGCGTGAGTTGGCGCATCACGACGAACTACCGAGGAAAATTCGTGCTTATCGGGGTGATCGCTATTGGAAGTGCAGCTAGTCTCTTTCTCCCAACATATCTCCCCGAGATGGGGATGAGTCTGGCCTCGTTGAACCCCGTTTTGAGCCTCATCTCATCGAGTGTCAGTGAACTACTCTCAATCGTGTGGGCAAGCGCCTACGCGCACATCTACGTCCAAGGTGTCGTATCGTGAGCCGAGGCTTATTCCAGAGATTCAATCCCCTTGAATCGCATCGATGACGATCGCCGCGATCACGACTGACTCCGTCGGTATCGAACTCGTATCGGTAAGACTAATCTCATACTGATCAAAGTCAAACAGGGCGAATGCGCCTTCAATTGAGCCGACTGAGTTGCCTTCTGAATCGGTTATCTCATACTGGTGAGCGATCCCTTGACCGGCTGGCAGGAGTTTCCGTGCGAGGGCAAAAAGTGCGCCACGTGACCTTATCTCAGCAAGCAGCGATTCATCGTCGACATCGCGGAGTCGCCACGTGTCTTGTAACAACGACAGGTCATTGTCGAGGATAACGAGTTCCTCGTCGGTACGGCTGTCCGTGAGGAGATACTCGCCAGCGATGTCCCACGTATCGATCGCTTTCACGCGACAGATCTCGGTGTCGTCGGCATCGACGAATGGGAATTCATCTTTTCCCTCGTACATCTGGTACGTGGTTCGAAAAAGCGTGTCACCCGTAACGTCCCTCGCTTCATACTCGGGACGAAAGTTCTTATCGCGTCCAGTCTGCTCGACAGTATACTGGCTTCCAGCGAGATCGATCGCGGAGGGTCCATACTGTTGTGAAGGTGTCATAATCTGATGTGTAGAACCCTCGCAAAAGTAACTACCGCCTGTAGTAGTACACTGTTGTGATTCCATCACTTTCTAACCAAAATCGAGTTTTAACCCTTAGCCATTTTTTCTTATCACCAAATGATAGGTCTGGTATGCCCGCCCACCAAAGAATTGTCCAATGGCTATTGGACGAAGAGATCTCGGTTGCAACAGTTCTTGGTTTCCTATCTATTCCCTTTACAGTAGTCGTCTCCCTGAGTACAGAGCCATCTCATTATAGTGCTGGCCCAGTAGTTCTCGCTGGGTTCCTTGCAGGTCTGTACTACAGCAACCGATCAACCGCTGCTATGCGCGCTGGCCTACGAACTGGCATCATCGGAAGCCTTCCCAGCGTCTGGGCCTCTGCCAGTTTCATTACATCTGGGTGGGCAATATCGTTCGGCTACGCCGTCCTCGCAGTTGCGTTTGCGTTGCTCTGGCACCTTTTCGCCATCGTGGCTTGGAGTTTCTTTAGTGTCCTCGGTGCGCTGGTCGGCAACCTCTTCGGCCATATCCCCCCGTTTCGTCGCATCACATCAATGACTGTCTCAAGATCCCGCAAATCTGGCGAGTAGGCAGGAGTCGTTCAGATACCGTTGGCACGCCGGTCGAATACATCAAGGAGCGTTTCAGTGTCGTGTACGTGTGGAATTCGATGTTCTCGGTCAGAACACTCAATGACGATCGTTGATGTGTTGAGCATTTGTGGAGTCGATTTCGTTCTACAGATAAACTAGGTGAGTGTCTCGGGGCTTGATCCCGAGCCGGTTCACAAGTCCCGACGACAGTACCGACCCACCGCCAGCATGAGGAGCGTGGTGGGCCACGCGAACAGCGCGCAGAGCGAAACTCCGTCGGAGAGAACGAGCCCACTGATTGGAGCCTGCGGGCCGGCACTTGCCATCACTCGCGGAATAGCGACGAGCTGTTCGTGGGTGCCCGCGACCAGGAGTTGGTAGGGTTGGACGAGTAATCCCGTTCGGAGCACCGACGGGAGACCCGGGTCGACTCCGAGGAACGCGAAG
>ENA-ORDC01002541-ORDC01002541.1-marine-metagenome-genome-assembly--contig:-NODE-2541-length-10797-cov-3.083489_pt1 | contig 10797 bp, 9 predicted proteins | sample MGYA00237783_ERZ508515 | MGnify/ENA primary metagenome ERZ508515 (study PRJEB26186, sample SAMN06268792) | marine metagenome | isolation source: Eden Landing Ponds, San Francisco, CA, USA | place...
GGGGGATCGGCGCTCGGGATCAGCTGGCTCGTCACCTACGGCCTGACGAGCGGCTCGGTCGTCGCGGCGCTCGCTGTGTCGTTGCTCTCCTCGGGCATCGTCTCTCCGTCGGGCGCGTTCATGATGATCGTCGGGTCTCGCATCGGTGCTGGCGCGATCGTCGTCCTCATCGGCGGACTCGACTACGCGCAGGATGGACAGGTCCGGTCGATGCGCGAGAGCATGAGCCTGGGACTGCTCACGTTCCTGATCGCGTTGACCGTCTACGTCCCGACGGCGATCGTCGGAATCGGCGTCCTGTCGACGTTCCGGTCGGAGCTGTTCGCGGCGACGCGGGGACTCGACCTACCACTCGGCGCGCTGGCGTTCTTCGGCCCTGCCGTCGACGCCATGACGCGAGCGATCGGCCCCCGGAGTGCGCTGGTCGTCGCGATCGCCTCGCTGTTCGCGGGGCTCTGGCTGTTCGACACCGTGCTGGAGCGGGTGGACGTCGAGACCGTTCGACGGCACGTGTTCCGTCACTTCGGTCACGTCTGGACTGCCTTCGTCGTCGGGCTGGTGATCACGGCGGTCACCACGAGCGTCGCCTTCTCGCTCGGGGTCGTCGTCCCGCTGTACAACCGCGAGTTCGTCAAACGTGAGGAGATCACGCCCTACGTGCTCGGAGCGAACGTCGGCACGCTGCTCGACACGCTCGCCGTCGCCTTCGTCCTCGAGACGCCTGCCGGCGTCGCGGTCGTCCTGCTAGTCATGGGTATCGCCACCGCGCTCACTGCCCTGCTCCTCGTCGCCTACGATCCCTACGTGTCCGCCATCCACGCCGTCCAGAACAGGCTCCTCACTGATCGTCGGTTCTTCGCCGGCTTCCTGCTCGTGCTCGTCGTCGTCCCCGTCACGCTGGTGGTGCTCCCGCATCTCTGATCAGGTACGACGCGTCCGTCCCCTCCCATGCCCGTACACCTCCTCGTCCCGATGGCCGGTTCGCCCCTGTCGAAGCGAGCGCTCGAACACGCCTGCTCGATGCACCCCGGTGCGCGAATCACGGTCCTCTACGTCGCCGAAGACGTCGAGGAGAGCTACGCCGCCCGGGCACTGGTCGGTGCAGAGGAACTGGAAGAGCGCGGGAGAGAGCGAGCGGAGGCCGTGTTCGGGGACGCGCGAGCGATCGCCGAGGACCACCACGTGACGATCGACACCGAGTTCGTCGTCGGCAAGCCGGCTCGCGAGATCGTCGCGTTCGCCGCGGACCACGACGTCGACCAGATCGTCGTCGGCAGTCACGGCCGATCGCCGATGTCCCGGGTCCTGCTCGGGAGCGTCGCTCAGTCCGTCGTTCGACGCGCGCCGGTTCCGGTGACCGTCGTTCGGTAGCGGCACGCTCAGAAACTGGAACGGTACGCCGCTGCTCGTCGTCGATCGAACTACCAGCGGCTTTCGATCGCTGGCTAGGACTTCGAGACGGACTGGCCGCTCGACTGTGCCTCTGCCTCCTCGTCGACGACGTAGTGCGTCCCGACGGACTCCTCGCGCTCGGTCGCGGCCCGGGAGATCAACAGCGCGGTTACGCTCGCGTTCCGCAGTTCGTAGAGATCCCGGCTGGTCCGGGTTCGCACGTAGGCGTCGACCTCGCCCTTGAGCCGCCGAAGGACGGCAGCGGCGCGGCTGAGACCCTCCGGATCCCGGCGCAGGCCGACGTGCTCGTCCATCACACGGCGCAGGCGGACGAACTTCTCGGCGGCGAAACGCTCGGGAAGGTCGGGATCCCGATTCAGGAGTTCGGGCGCCTCGACGACCTCGGGATCGCCGGCTTCGCCAGCGTCCTCGACGGTCGTGACGGCGTCCTCGCCGGCGCGGAGTCCCCAGACGAGCCCTTCGAGCAGGCTCGTGGATGCGAGGCGATTCGCGCCGTGGACGCCGGTGCGGGAGCACTCGCCGACGGCGTACAGCCGATCGAGCGATGTCTGGCCCCGGTCGTCGACGGCGACACCGCCACAGAGGAAGTGCTCGCAGGGCGCGACCGGGATGCCCTCGGTCCAGTCGACGCCGTTGTCCTCACAGAGTTCGACGAGGTCGGGGAACTCGTCCTCGAAGTCGACGGGAGAGACGTCCAGTCGGACCTCGCCGGTGGCGTCCCGCTCGCGTGCCACGGCCCGGGCGACGACGTCTCGCGGCGCGAGTTCGGCGTCGTCGTGGTAGTCCGGCATGAAGCGCTCTCCGTCGCCGTTCAGGAGCAGGGCGCCTTCTCCGCGCAGCGCTTCGCTGAGGAGGAAGATGTCCGAGCCCCGCTCGTCCTCCCCCGACGCACCGTCGTCGTCCCCGGCATCCGGATCGTACGCCGTCGGATGGAACTGCACGAACTCCATGTCCTCGACGTCGGCACCCGCCAGCGCCGCCATCGCGATCCCGTCGCCGGTTGCGTCCGGCGGATTCGTCGAGCGCGGGTAGCACGCGCCGATGCCGCCGGTCGCGAGCACGGTCGTGCCGGCGTAGACCGGCTCGCCCTCCGGTGCCGTATCGAGGAGCGCGCCGTGGACCCGGCCCTCGTGGGTGATCAGTTCCAGCGCGGCGGTGTCCTCGCGGATCCGCACGTCGTCGCGGGAATCGAGGTGGTTGAGGAACGGCCGGAGGATGTGGGTCCCGGTGGAGGCGTCGACGTGGAGGATCCGCCGGTCGGAGTGGGCGGCCTCGCGGGTGTAGTCGAAGTCGGCGTCGCTGGCGTCCTCCTCGTCCGTATCTCCGTCCTCCAGGTGGTCCTCCGCGGTATCGAAGGGGACCTCCAGCGTGTCGAGCAGCACGTCCTCGACGGCCTCGTTGGCGTCCTCGACGAGCACGTCGACTGCCTCGGGATCGGCGGTGCCGTCGCTCGCTGCGATGACGTCCTCCTTGAGCGCGGCGGGGTCGTCCCGGCTCGTCGCGATGCCGCCCTGTGCCCAGTCCGTCGAGGCGTCCTCGGGGCGCTCCGCTTTCGTGACGAGGAGTACGTCCGCGCCGTCGCGGGCGGCCGCGAGCGCTGCTGCACAGCCGGCGATGCCGGAGCCGACGACGAGTACGTCTGCCGTTTCCGGATCGTCGGGTTCCTGCTCGTCGCGCTCGTCCGCGGTATGTGACTCGACCATCGTTACTCGGCGAGGTCGAGCATTCGCTGGACGGAGAGCTCGGCCAGTTCGGCTTCGCGCTCCGGCACTTCGATCACGTTGCGCTCGCGTCCCTCGACCAGCTCCTCGAGCACCCACGCGAGGTAGTTCGGGTCGATCTGGCGCATCGCGTTGCAGTCCATGCAGGCGTCACCGCACAGCGGGAGCACCTCGACCTCGGGGTGCCAGCGGTCGAGGTGGTTCGCGAGGTGGATCTCCGTGCCGATGGCCCACTTGTCGCCGGGATCGGCGTTGGCGACCGTTTCGGTGATCGTACTCGTCGAGCCCACCACGTCGGCGGCCTCGACGACCTCGCGGCGGCACTCGGGGTGGACGACGACGTTGACGTCGTCGTGTTCCTCACGGATCTCCTCGATGTGGGAGGCGCGGAAGCGCTCGTGTACCTGGCAGTAGCCCTCCCAGAGGATGATCTCCGCGTCGGCAGCCTCGCTGGCGTCGGTGCCCTCGGGATCCCACGGGTCCCACGCCACGGCGGAGTCCTCGAGGCCGAGGTCGTAGGCGGTGTTGATGCCGAGGTACTTGTCGGGCATGAACAGGACGGCGTCGCCCTTGTCCAGCGCCCACTCGAAGACGTCGGAGGCGTTCGAGGAGGTACAGATCGCCCCGCCGTGCTCGGCGGTGAACGCCTTCAGATCCGCATAGGAGTTCATGTAGGTGACCGGCACGATGTCCTTCTCGGGCGCGGCGGCCGTGATCTCCGCCCACGCGGCGTCGACCTGGAGCGCCTCGGCCATGCCCGCCATCGGGCAGGAGGCCTCCATGCTCGGGAGGATCACCGTCTGGTCGTCGTCGGTGATGACGTCCGCGGTCTCGGCCATGAACGTCACGCCGCCGAAGATGACGTACTCGGCGTCGGAGTTGGCCGCCTCCTTCGAGAGCTGGTAGGAGTCGCCGATGAAGTCGGCGTGCTCGACGATCTCCTTGCGCTGGTAGTTGTGACCGAGTACGACGACCTCGTCGCCGAGGGTCTCGAGCGTCGACTCGATGCGAGCCGTCCGCTCCTCGGCCTCGAGCTCCCGGTACGCGGCGGGGAGCTGCTCGAGGTTGTCGTACTTGAACAGGCTCAGGTCCGTCTCGATGTCGGCTGTTTCCATCCGTGGCACTGCAGGGTCACCTGGGTAGGTCTACTTCGGAAACCGCTATTGAAAAGATTTTGCTTTCAAAGAGTGCCTTCGGTGGAGATTCTGCCTCTTTGGCGGCAAGACTGGCCGGAGTTCCGGCGGATCCGATCCGGGGATCGCCACTACCCGGTGTCGACGACGAATTCGCTGGCGCTGCCGAACGGGACGCTCGTGCCCGCGGTGATCTCGTCGCAGTTGTCCTCGGCGTAGGTCAACTCCGTGGCGCTGGGCCGGATCCGGACGACGGCGTTCCGTGATCCGCCCCCGGGGGTCGGACAGGGAGCCGGTGCCCACGTCTTCGTCATCGAGACACCGTTGGCGACGGTCACCGCCACCTCGTACTCCACCGATTCTTTGGCAACCCTCGCGAACTCGGCGCCACGCTCGTCGGGAACGTCGTACGTCCCGTCGATCACGTACCGCTCGGCGTCGGTGTCGGAGACGCTGAGTTCGACGCGCCGGCGTTCGGCGTCCAGATTCGCGAGGTAGAACCGGTGGGTCCCGCCGTCGATTCCGTCCGGTGGCACGTCCTGGGACTCCTCGTTCTCTTCCGCGCTCCCGAGGCAGCCGGCGATCCCGCCGATCGCGGCCGTCGCGCCCGCCAAGACGGTTCTGCGGTGCATCAGCGCTCGCGCCATACGCGTCTGCAGGTCGGGAGTGGGTAACAGGATTCGCATGGGACAAAATCTCACTTCACCAACGGACCGTCACAGATCGTGCGCCCCCTGCAGGCCCCCGTTCGATGGGCGCGTCGGCGGGGTGGCTCACCGCCGAGGATCAGTCGTCCTCGGCCGTCGTTGGATCCGCAGCCGCGTCAACAGGTGCGTTCGTCGCATCGCGCTCCGGGTCCCCGAGCAGCTCCTCGCGGTGCTCGTCGAGCAACGGGGCCCGCCCGCCCGGTTCGGGCATCGCCGCGGAGAGCTTGATGGGCGAACCGGCGATCGTCACGTCGCGATCCGCACCGGGCTGTTCGACCTCCTGGAGCATCTCACGGGCGTGGACGTGCTCGTCGGCGAAGATGTCCGCGGTGTCCTGGACCGGCGCGGCGGGCACGTCGCCCTCGAGCGCGTCGACGATATCCGCCGTCGCCTGCCCGACGGTCCACTCGGCGATCGTCCCTCGCAGCTCCTCGCGATTGTCCATCCGGGCCGCACCGCTGTCGTACTCCGCGGCGAGATCGGGCCGGTCCATCGCCCGACACAGTGCGGTCCAGTGGCCGTCGCCGAACGCCGCGATGACGACGTGCCCGTCGGCGGTCTCGAAGGCGTCGTAGGGGAACAGCGTCGGGTGGCTGTTGCCGCGGCGGCCCGGAACCTCGCCGGTGTAGGAGTGCTGGTAGATCGCTCGTTCGCACATCGAGATCATCGCGTCGTACATCCCCGTGTCGACGTGCTGGCCCTCGCCGGTGCGCTCGCGATGGTGGACGGCGGCGAGGATGCCGGTGCAGTTCAGCACCGCCGTGAAGAGGTCGCCGATGCCGGGCCCAACCTTCGTCGGCGGGCCGTCGGGCTGGCCGGTGATGGACATGACGCCACCCAGCGCCTGTGCGATGAGGTCGAAGGAGGGCTGGCCCTGTCTGGGACTCTCGCCGGTGCGCGGATCGCCGAACCCGCGGATCGAGCTGTAGATCAGCTGCGGGTTGTGCTCGCGGAGCGTCTCGTAGCCCAGATCGAATTGCTCCATCGTGCCCGCACGGTAGTTCTCGACGACGACGTCGGCGGTCTCGACGAGCCGGAGGAAGTCCTCGCGGTCGTCCTCGTCGCCGAGGTCGAGTTCGAGCGACCGCTTGCCGCGGTTGACGCTCTGGAAGTAGCCGCCGTATGCTTCTTCCTCGGGGTCCTCCGCGAACGGTGGATTCCGCCGGATCAGATCACCACCCGGCCGCTCGACCTTGACTACGTCCGCGCCCATGTCCGCGAGCAACATCGTGCAGTACGGGCCGGCGAGCACCTGGGTGAGGTCGAGGACCCGGAGGTCCGACAGCGCGCTCATGGACAATCGCACCGTCGCTCCGGGCAAGTAACTTGCCTAAAAGATCATTATAGATGCGGCGCTGACGGCGTGGTATGCAACCACACTAAATCACCTTAAGGAATATTATCATTATCGTTCGTTACATTTATTGTGCACTCTCCTGTGAATCCGGTTACCGCATGACGACGACAGTCATCCTCGGCGTGATCGGGTCCGACGCGCACGCCGTCGGCATCACGATCCTCGAACAGGCGCTGGACGCGGCGGGCTTCGACGTTCGGAACCTGGGCGTACAGACCGGCCAGGACGAGTTCGTCGAGGCCGCAGCGGCGTCCGACGCCGAAGCCGTGCTGGTGTCGTCGCTGTACGGTCACGCCGAGCGTGACTGTGACGGACTCCACGAGGCGCTCGCCGAGCGCGGGCTCGACCCCGAGACGTACGTCGGGGGCAACCTCGCGGTCGGCCAGGCCGACCACGAGGCGATCAGCGAGCGCTTCGAGCGGATGGGGTTCGATCGGGTCTTCGACGCCGAGACCGATCCCGAGGACGCGATCGTCGCGCTCCGACGGGACCTCGGCATCGCGGAGACCGACACGGAACGCAGCCGGGTGTCCTCGTAGATGGTCACCGACGAACGGCTCGCCGACGCCGAGCTTCGGCGCATCGACGAGCAGGTCCGCAACGGCTGGTCCACGGGCGCGGACGTCGACTTCGAGGAGGCGATTCGCTTCCACGAGTCGCTGCCCGACTCCAAGCGATTCGCGGAGGTCCTCGAGTCGGCCGAGACGCCCCTCCTCCAGCCCCGCGCTGGCGTTCCGCGACTCGACGATCAGATCGAGCTGCTTCGCCACCTGCAAAACGAGGGCGGTGCCGACCTCCTCCCGACGACGATCGACTCCTACACGCGCGACAACGAGTACGGGAAGGCCCAGGAGGGCCTCGAGGACGCCCGCGAGTCCGGCGAGGACACGCTCAACGGCTTCCCAGCAGTCAATCACGGCATCCAGGGCTGCCGGGACCTAATCCAGGCGCTCGACGCGCCGATCGAGGTCCGCCACGGTACGCCCGACGCCCGCTTGCTCGCCGCGATCACCTACGCCGGCGGGTTCCAGAGCTTCGAGGGTGGGCCAATCTCCTACAACATCCCCTACACCAAGAAGCGGGACCTCGCGACGACGATCGAGCAGTGGCAGTACGTCGATCGGCTCGCCGGCGCCTACACCGAGCGCGGCGTCCGGATCAACCGCGAGCCCTTCGGCCCGCTGACGGGCACGCTCGTTCCGCCCTGCATCGCCATCGCGGTGATGGTCATCGAGGGGATGCTCGCCGCGACCCAGGGCGTTCGCTCGATCACGCTGGGCTACGGCCAGGTCGGGAACTTCGTCCAGGACGTCGCCGCGCTCCACGCGCTGCGCTCCCTCGGCGAGGAGTTCTTGCCGGACCCCGTCCGGGTCACGATCGTCTTCCACGAGTGGATGGGCGGGTTCCCGCCGGACGAGGCCCGCGCGAACGCGGTCATCAGCCTCGGCGCGGCCACCGCCGCGATCGCGGAGCCGGACAAGGTCATCACCAAGTCGCCCCAGGAGTTCGCTGGCGTTCCGACGATGGAGGCCAACGCTGCGGGGCTGCGCACGACGCGCCAGCTGATCGACATGCTGCTCGAGCAGAACGTCCAGCTCGAGGGCGTCGATCGCGAACTGAACCTGATCCAGAAGTCCTCCCGGGAACTCATCGAGGCCGCGATCACCGCAGGCGACGGTGACGTCGCGCAGGGCACGATCCAGGCCTTCGAGACCGGCGCGCTCGACGTGCCGTTCGCGCCGTCGGAGAGCGCCCAGGGCGCGGTGCTCCCCGCTCGCGACGACGACGGCCGGGTCCGGATCCTCGAGTTCGGCGACCTCGCGCTCTCCGCGGACGTCCAGGAGATCCACGAGAACCGTCTGGAAGCCAGGGCCAGCACCGAGGGCCGAGATCGCTCCTTCAAGATGGTCGCCGACGACGTCGACGCGATCAGCGACGGCCGCCTCATCGGGCGGCCCACGGAGGGCGACTAATGCCGGGGAATCCCATTTCCGCCATCCGCGCGATCCCGACCGTCTCCGGCTTCTACGCCGACGACCAGCGCGCGATCAAGCAGGGGGCGACCCAGGACGGGTTCGCATACGACGGCGAACCCGTGACCGACGGGTTCGAGCGGATCCGCGAGGCCGGCGAGGCGCTGACCGTGGAACTCGAACTCGCCGACGGCACGATCGCCACAGGCGACTGCGCCGCGGTGCAGTACTCCGGTGCGGGCGGCAGGGATCCGCTCTTTCGCGCCGAGGAATACCGGCCGGTCGTCGAGGGACCGGTCGCAAACGAACTCCGCGGACGCGATTCCGCCGCGTTCGCGACGAACGCCGACGAGGTCGAATCTCTCCCCGCAGAGCGCTCTGGCGGCGACCGACTCCACACCGCCGTCCGCTACGGCGTCTCCCAGGCACTCCTCGACGCGGCGGCGAAGACCCGCGGCGTAACGAAGACCGACGTGATCGCCGACGCCATCGGCACGGAGCCGGCGACTGAACCGATCCCCGTCTTCGGCCAGTCCGGCGACGACCGCCGGACGAACGCGGAGAAGATGCTGCTCAAGCGCGTCGGCGTCCTGCCCCACGGGCTGTTCAACAGCGTCGAGAAGGTCGGCGCCGAGGGCGAGCGGTTGATCGAGTATCTGGCGTGGCTCGCCGAGCGGACCGACGAACTCGGAAGCGGCGCGAGCGGCGAATCCGGCGCTCCGGACTACCGCCCGCGCTTCCACGTCGACGTCTACGGCATCCTCGGCGAGGTGTTCGGTCCGCCGTACGACCGCTCGGAGCTCGTGGAGTACTTCGAGCGCCTCGCGGAGGCCGCCGCGCCGTACCCGCTGCAGGTCGAGGGGCCGATGGACGCCGGGAGTCGGTCGGGTCAGATCGAGCGGATGGCGACGCTCCGGGACGCGCTCGCCGACGGCGACGTCCCGGTCGACCTCGTCGCCGACGAGTGGTGCAACACGCTCGAGGACGTCCGGGCGTTCGTCGACGCCGGCGCCGCCGACGTCGTGCAGGTCAAGACGCCCGACCTCGGCGGCATCCAGCGCTCGGCGGCGGCGGTGAAATACTGCGAGGGAACCGACGTCCGGGCGTACCTCGGCGGCACCTGCAACGAGACCGCCATGTCGGCGCGGGCCTGCGCCCACGTCGCGCTGGCGACCGACGCGGCCCAGGTCCTCGCAAAGCCCGGCATGGGGTTCGACGAGGGCTACATGCTCGTGACCAACGAGATGCGCCGCGCGATCGACCGGCGCGAGCGCTCGGGAACGGCCGCGAAGCCGACGCCCGAGACTGCGGCTCCCACGGGTGATTCCGATGACTGACTGGACCGACCCCGACACGTTCGTGACCGCGCTCGACCGGGCCGAGACTCGCGAGAAGGGGAACTGCTTCGAGGACTTCCAGGAGGGAGAGACCATCGAGCACGACCCCGGCCTCCGACTCACCCGCGCCGGCGCCGAGCAGTGGACGAGCCAGACGCTGAACCACGATCCGGCGTTCTGGCGATCGGACGCGGCGGAGGCACGGGGCTTCGACGAGCCGCCTATCCATCCCGATTACCTGCTCGCGGCGACGATGGGTCCCAGCGTCGAGGACCTCTCCGAGAAGGGCGGCTACTTTCTCGGGCGCGATGACGTGGCGTTTCCCCGAGACGCGGTCTATCCCGGCACCGAGCTCCGCGTCGAGTCGACCGTGCTCGCGACCCGCAGTTCCAGTTCGCGACCGAACTACGGCATCGTGACCTGGGAGACGCGCGGGTTCGACGCCGAGTCCGGTGAGACGCTCTGCTCCTACGAGCGGACGAACATGATTCCGCGTCGGGAGCCGATGGAGACGGACGGCGGGGCGGTGGAGGACGCTGATTCGGACGAGGAACCGGACCGCGACACCCCCGACCTTCCCGAGGATCTGATCGCCCCCGAGGGCGAGCACTTCGAGGATTTCGCGGACGCGCTCGATGCCGCCGCGGATCACCCGGATGCGGCGGTCGCCTATCGCCACGAACGCGGCCGAACGATGGACGCCGTCACGGTCGCCGAACTGCCGCTCGCGACGCTCAACACCGCTCGGCAACATCACAACGAAGCCGCGATGGCCGACTCGCCGTCCGGCGAGATCGTCGCGTACGGCGACGTCACCCGATCGACTGCGCTGGGCCACGCCAGATCCGACGAGGCCACCTGGCGCGAGGTCGGGGCGAGCGAGGAGCGCTTCCACGACTTCGTCACCGTCGGCGACACGATCTACGGCTTTACGCGGGTGCTCGACGCCGACGGCGATCCGGGGCCGAGCCACGTCGGCGAGGTGACCTTCGAGCACGTCGCCTTCGACCAGGACGAGCGGCCGGTGTACTCCGGCACGCGGACCGCGCTGATCGAGCGGAGGACCGGGCGATGAACAGCGATACCACTTCCACGAATTCGATGACACAGCGACTCTGCCGAACGTTCCAGACAGCACCGGTCGCGGTGGCGGGGG
>ENA-ORDC01002545-ORDC01002545.1-marine-metagenome-genome-assembly--contig:-NODE-2545-length-10780-cov-7.860506_pt1 | contig 10780 bp, 13 predicted proteins | sample MGYA00237783_ERZ508515 | MGnify/ENA primary metagenome ERZ508515 (study PRJEB26186, sample SAMN06268792) | marine metagenome | isolation source: Eden Landing Ponds, San Francisco, CA, USA | place...
AAGACGACGAAGACCCGCGCGGAACAGCAGGAGTACGTCGTCTCCTCCATCGCCGACATCGGGCCGGTCACCGCGCGCACCCTCCTCGAACACTTCGGGACCGTCGAGGCCGTGATGACCGCGCCCGAGGACGACCTACTGGAGGTCGACGGCGTCGGGCCGGTGACCGCGGAGCGCATCCGCGAAGTCGTCGGGAGCGAGTACGAGTAGGGTCCAGTCGGCGAAACGATATTGTATACAGGGCAGTATACGAAAACACATGAGCAAGAGTATCCGCGTCGACGAGGATACGCACGCCGCGCTCGCGTCGCTGAAGAGCGACGACGAGACCTTCGACGACCTGCTAACGCGGTTACTTCGCGAACGCCGCGAAGATATCCGATCCGGGGCCGGCCTGTGGGCGGGAAGCGACGCACCCGAGCACGCCCGAGAAAAACGTCGAGAAATGAAACGCGGGGTCGACTCGCGGTGACGGTGTACGACAGCAGCGTTCTCATCGATTATCTCGCCGGACGAGACGTCGCCGTCGAGTACGTACACGAACACGCCGACGAGCCAGCGAACGCACCGCCGCTCGTGCTGTTCGAGGTGTACCAAGGCGAGGTGTTCCGATCGGGATCAACGGACCTCGACGCGGTCGACGACGCTCTCGGCTGGATACAGGTCGTCGACACGTCGGCAACGGTCGCCCGCGAGGTGGCGGTACTTCAGGATGCGCTCCGCGACCGGGGTGACCCGCTTGCGGCCCGTGACGCATTCATCGCGGGGACCGCTGTCGCCCTAGACGAGCGACTCGCCGTGTCCGATGCCGATTTCGACGTCGACGGGCTGCGTGACGTTCTCGACCTCGACCTCGTCTGAGCGACGTACCTACAGCTCGTACGTTTCGCCGTCCACCGCGAGCGGCTCCTCGAACGCCTCGTCGGGCGGGTAGAAGTGAGCGAGGTGGACGAGCCGCGTCCGGTCGGGGTTCAGCTCGTCGGCGAGCGCGAGCGCGCCCTCCCGAGTCATGTGCTTCGTGCCGAACGTGCGCGGGACGCCGTCAGGCCCCTCGTGACGCCCGCCGATCGGGTGGTGCTCGCAGAGCGAGGCGGGGACGATGGCGTCGGCCAGCAGGAGGTCGGCGTCGGACAGCGCCTCGCGGGACCGTTCCGGGACGTCGTAGCTCGTGTCGCCCGTCAAGGAGAGCTTCGCCCCCGTCTCGGGATCTTCGATCACGACGCCGTAACACAGAAGCGGCGGGTGATCGACGGGGACGAACCGAACCTGGAACCCGCACGTCTCGAACGGCTCGAACGGCTCGCGAGCGTGGACGCCGATCCGGTCTTCGAGGTAGTCGTACTTCGCGCGGATCGTCTCCGCGACGCTCTCGTCGGTGGCGGGGTCGGTTTCGTTCGGCGCGTGGACCGGCAGTCCGTCGACCAGCCGGTAGACGTTGCCGAGCCCGTCGAGGTGGTCGAAGTGGATGTGCGTCACGATGCCGGCGTCGGGCAGCGAGACGTCGTTGTCGAGGAACTGGCTCCGGAAGTCGGGGCTGAAGTCGACGAGCAGCGACTCGCCGGTGTGCTCGTTGGCGACGTGGACCGAGAACCGCGAGCGCGACGCCCCGCGTTCGCGCGCCGCGGCGCAGGTGTCGCAGTCGCAGCCGACCGTCGGCGTCCCGGTCGTGTCACCGGTGCCGAGGAGGGTGACCCGCATCTCGGATCGGGGTCGACGCCCCACCGACTTAGCGTCCGCGGTCGGTCTGTCAGATCGCGGTAGCGGGCCGGGCGTCGGGGTTCCCCTCCCCAGTTTGCTCCGAGCTAGGGCTGCCGCACTCGGATCGTCCCCGTGGCGTCGACCGTGACGAACAGCCGGTCGCGCACCTCGCGTCCGTGGACCGCGTCGCCCGCGCCCTCGCTGATCGTCTTCATCAGGTCGGGCGCGGTCTGATTCACCTTCACGCCGGCCTCGTCGCAGGCGTCGTACACGCGCTTCGGCGCGTCGTAGAGGTCGGTTCCCACCTCGATCTCGACGCGGACCGGCGCCGCGAGCGCCTCCGCGAACGCGACCGTCTCGCGGGCGTTCGCCACGTTGTCGCGGGCGCTGGCCTCGACGCTGGAGACGTTCGCGCGCGACGTACCCAGCCGGTCCGCGATGTCGGACTGGCGGAGCCCCCGCTCGCGGAGGGCCAGCACCTCGGCCTGTCGGCGCGTGAGGACGCTCTCGTCCGCGTCGAATCCCGCGCGCTCCAGCAGCGACGCGGCGTCGACATCGTCGAGATTCGGCTCGGAACCGGCATCGGAGGCCCCGTCGTCTGCGACCATACGCGTTACCAGGGGCTGGGCGCTCAAAAAGCGGCGGTTTCGGTGAGTGTGGGAAGCGGAGTCGAAGTCGGTGTCGGAGTCGGAGTGGGAGTCGAAGTCAGAGTCAGCGACCGATCGGCGGCGTCCGGACTGTCCGTGGGGGTGGGGCCGTCCCGGGACGCGCCTACTTGCCCCAGAAGTTCTCGCGGCTGCCGAGCCGTTCGCGGTCCGGGCGGTCGCGGCGTCGGTCGCCCGCCTCGTCTTCGTCGTCCTCGTCGCCTTCGTCGCCTTCGTCGTCGCCGGCGAAGTCGTCGGTGTCGCCGCCCTCGTCGGCGTCGCCGTCGCCCCCCTCCGGATCCTCGGGGAGACGCTCGACGACGTCCTGTGCGGTCGCGTGGCTCGATTTTACCCGGTGGATCCGGACCTCGGCGCGCGCCGGGGGGAGCAGGCCGTCGACGAGGACGATGAATCCGTCGTCGGTGCGCCCCACGCCGGCGCCGCTCTCGTGGATGTCGTCGACCTCGACGACGACCTCCTCGCCGGGCTGGACCGGCTGCTGTTTCAGCTCGTAGATGGGCATGTCGTAGTGGTTACACCACTCCGCGCCGCCCTTGTTGCCGTAGTGTTGACCCCCCATCCCCTCGATTCGTTCGTCGAAACTGGGGCAGTCGTCGGCGAGTGGACAGTCCGCCATACCGTAGGGGAGACCGGCCGCCGTTGTAAACGTTTTCGACTGACGGGGGGAAAATCCGACGTATCGGCGTTTCATCCGGGTGAGCGGCGGCTGTCCAGGCTGTCCGATTCAGCTCAGCGCCGGCTCACAGGAACTCTCGGACCTCCGAGTACCACATGTCGTGGTGATCGACCGCGTCGACCGCGTCCGCCACGTCGACCGCGATCGCGTGCCAGCACCGCTCGGAGGGGTCGTCGGCGTCGAGGTTGTACGTCGCGTCGGCGCAGTTGCACTCGCCGTCCTCGACCACGTACTCGTCGTCGTGGCCGACGACGACGGTGAAGTCGCGGTAGCGTTTCACCCGTCCCTCTCCGACCGCCTCGATCGCGCGTTTCCCGCGGTCGCCGTGCTCGTCGACGACGGCCGCGGCGATCGGGCCGGTCAGTTCCCCGGCCTCCGCGATCGCCGCCTGCCAGTCGTCGACCGACTCCATGTCGCCCCCTTTTCGGGCGTTCGGTTAAACACCGTCGGTCAGGACGGTCCCTCTGCCCCGACGCGTGGTTTCAAGCCGCTCGCCCGCCTTCGTCCGATATGGTTGAAGCGTGTCCACACTTGACGTATCGCGAGGCGGGTGACGGGGCCACCTTCGACGGGGCCGACTTCGGCGAGCCCCGAGCGTTCTGTACCGTGACGGAGTCGTTCGTCCAACCCATGCGCGCCGACATCTGCAACGCCCGATACGGCCTCGACCCGGAGACGGACTGCGAGTTCTACGTCGAGCCGGAGTCCTCGTCTGACGAAACCGAGCGCCCCGACGCCGATCGATGACCTACGACGACTGTCTCGGCGGAAAGCCGGTCGTCGTCACCGCGGCGCTGACGGGCGGCGTCCACGGCAAGGAGGCTCATCCCGACCTCCCCGAGACCCCCGAGGAGATCGCGGCGGCCGCGGCGGCCTGCGAGGACGCGGGCGCGAGCGTGCTTCACCTCCACGCGCGCCGCGACAACGGCGAGCGCGCCTTCTCGACCGAGCGCTTTCAGGAGGTCGCCGACGCGGTCCGCGACGCCACCGACGACGCGGTCCTCCAGCACTCCACCGGCGGGACCGGCGCGCCCGACGCCCTCCGACACGAGCCGCTGCGGACCGATCCCGCGCCGGAGATGGCGTCGCTCGACATGGGACCGCTCAACCGCTACGATCGGCTCACCTCGGAGAACACCCGGGAACTGGTGGCGTCGCTGCATTCGGAGATGCGCGAGCGCGACATCAAACCCGAACTGGAGGTGTTCAACGACGGCCACCTCAACGAGTCGCTGGCGATCCTGGACGACCTCGATGAGCCGCCGTATCTCAACTTCCTGTTCGGCGGTGGGACCACGTCGCCGCCGCACCCGCGGAACCTGATGAACCGGGTCGAGGCGCTCCCCGAGGGCGTCGAGTTCAACGTGATCGGGTTCGGCCCCCACCAGCTCCCGCTGACGACGCAATCGATCCTCCTCGGGGGGCACGTCCGGGTCGGACTGGAGGACAACCGGTACTACGAGGAGGGCGGACTGGCGAGCAACGAGCAGTTAGTGGCGCGAGCGGCGCGGATCGCAGAAGAGCTGGGCCGGCCGGTGGCGACGCCCGCGGAGACGCGGGAGATGCTGGGGTTACGGGGACGGTAGCCCTCCCTATTCCAGCACGATCAGCACGTCGCCCATGTCGACGCTGTCGCCCTCGCCGACGTGGACGCTCGCGACGGTGCCGCCGCGTTCGGCGACCACGTCGTTCTCCATCTTCATCGCTTCCAGCACGCAGACCACGTCGCCGGCGGCGACCTCGTCGCCCTCGCCGACGTCGACCGAGAGGATCGTCCCCTGCATCTCCGCCTCGATCGCCTCGCCGCCCTCGGCCACGTCGACGCCGCCGTCGTCGCCGCCGTCGTCGGACTTCGCCTGCGGGGGGCGCTGTTGGCCCCCGGCACCGGCGCCGCCCGCCCCGCCCTCCGGCACCGCGATCGCGGGCGCGCCGCGCTCCTCCAGTTCGACCTCGAAGCGCTTGCCGTTCACCTCGACGGTGAACTCGCGTTCGGACACCTCCTCGTCGTCGTCGCTCGCCGACGCCGACTCAGTGCCCCACTTCTCCTGTGCGTCGGCGACGAGGTCGGCGTCTAACTCCTCGTCGAGGTACTTCGTCGTGTGCGTGCCGTCGACGAACCGCTGGTCGTCGAGCATGAGCCGGTGGAACGGGACGATGGTGACGACGCCGTCGAGCTCGTACTCCGCGAGCGCGCGCTTCGACCGGGCGAGACACTCCTCGCGGTCCGGGGCCCACACGATCAGCTTCGCGATCATCGAGTCGTAGTCGGTGACGAGCTCGTCGCCCTGCCGGAGCGCGTCGTCGACGCGGACGCCGATCCCGCCCGGCGGGTCGTACGTGTCGAGCCGCCCCTCGTTGGCCGGCTGGAACTCCTTCGCGGCGTTCTCGGCGTTGATCCGGAACTCGATCGCGTGGCCCCCTAACTCGACGTCGTCCTGCGAGACCGAGAGGCCCTCCCCGGCGGCGACCCGGAGCTGCTCTTTCACGATGTCGATCCCGGTGAGCTCCTCGGTGACGGTGTGTTCGACCTGGATCCGCGTGTTGACTTCGAGGAAGTAGAACGGCGTGTCAGGCCCGAGCGGCTCCGACGGGTCGCGGTCCACGTCCTCCTCGACGAGGAACTCGACGGTGCCGGCGTTGGTGTAGTCGGCGGCGGCGACGCCGCGGCGGGCGGCCTCGCCGATCCGCTCACGCAGTTCGTCGGAGAGCGCGGGGGAGGGACCCTCCTCGATCACCTTCTGGTGGCGGCGCTGGAGCGAGCAGTCGCGCTCGCCGAGGTGGACCACGTCGGACTCGTCGAGGGACCGGTCGGCGTCGTCGCCCGCGTCCCCGTCGGGGTCGTCCGCGACGATCTGCACCTCGATGTGGCGGGGGTTCTGGAGGTAGCGTTCGAGGTAGACGGAGTCGTTCGAGAAGTAGGCCTCGCCCTCGCGCTTGGCGGATTCGAGCGCCTCCTCGGCCTCTCCGGCGCTTTCGACGACCTTCATCCCGCGGCCGCCGCCGCCTCCCTCGGCCTTGATCGCGACGGGATAGCCGTGTTCGTCGCCGAACTCGGTCACCGCGTCGACGTCGGTGACGGGCTCCGTCGTCCCGGGGACGATGGGCACGTCGGCGTCGTCCATCACGCGGCGCGCGTGGGTCTTCTCCCCGAGCCGCTCCATCGCGTCGCTGGAGGGGCCGACCCAGGTGATCCCGGCGGCGGCCTCGACGCGGGCCGCGAAGTCGGCGTTCTCGGCGAGGAATCCGTAGCCGGGGTGAATCGCGTCGGCTCCGGCCGCTCGCGCGGCGTCGACGACCGCCTCGCCGTCGAGGTACGAGTCGGCGGCGCGGGCGGGCCCCACGTTGTACGCCTCGTCGGCGTACCGGACGTGCCCCGCGTGTTTATCCGCGTCGCTGTAGACGGCGACGGTGTCGACACCCAACTCCGCACACGCGCGCATCACCCGAACCGCGATCTCCCCGCGATTCGCGACCAGAACCTTGTCGAACATTCCTGCACGTTGTTTCCACCATAGCCCACCTCATTCTATCGGTCCGTGACGACGATCGGTGACGACGATCGTCGTAACGTGTCGACGGTCGTCTCCCCGAGACGGTTAAGAGCCTGCCGCCCGCCATATCCGGACATGCTCTCGGCCGGAAATCCCTACGTGTTGCCGTCGGTGCTGGTCGCGGCGGGCGCGTACCTCGCCGCGACGCTTTTGACCGACGCATCGCTGCTCGTTCGGATAGGTATCCTCGCGCTCCTCGCGGGCGTCGTGCCGATCGTCCTCAACCGACTCCTCGATGGCGGCTCGGCGGAGGAGTGGCGCCCCGAGTCGATCGAGGACGCGGGGGACGGCGACGCCGACGAGTCGCGCGAGGTGTGAGCGCTCCGGCTCAGAACCGATCGGCGCGGCCGGCCGCGGTCCACGGGTCCGTCGGCGCGTCGACGGGAACGCGGACCGACCGGTTCTGCAGGCGGTCGACTCGACCCGCGAACGACCAGCGCTCGCCCTCCCAGTCCGGCTCGTCGTCCGCGGCGGCCGCAGCCGCCGCACGCTCGCCGTCCCGGAGGTGAGCCGCGACGGCGACGGCGATGGCGGCGGCCTCGGCGTCGTCGGCGTCGTCCGGGATCGACAGGCCGTCGAGGGCGACGCCGTCGTCACCGGACGGTGCGGCGTCGCCCGACCCGGATGCGGTCTCGTCCGACCCGGATGCGGTCTCGTCCGATTCGGATGCGTCGGCCGCCATCAGATCGGGATGTTGCCGTGTTTCTTCTCGGGCGCCTCCGAGCGCTTCCCCTTCAGCATCTGGAGGTCGTCGATCAGCCGTGCGCGGGTCTCTGCGGGCTCGATCACGTCGTCGACGAAGCCCCGGTCGGCGGCGCTGTACGGGTTCGCGAACTCCTCGCGGTACTCGTCGATGAGCTCCTGCCGACGCGCGTCCGGGTCGTCGGCCTCGGCCAGCTCCTCGCGGTAGAGGACGTTGACAGCGCCCTTCGGCCCCATCACCGCGATCTCGGCGGTGGGCCACGCGTAGTTCACGTCGCCGCCGATGTGTTTCGACGACATCACGCAGTAGGCCCCGCCGTACGCCTTCCGGGTGATGACCGTGAGAAGCGGCACCGTCGCCTCCGAGAAGGCGTACAGCAGCTTCGCGCCGTGACGGATGATCCCGTTGTGCTCCTGGTCGGTGCCGGGCATGAAGCCGGGCACGTCCTCGAACGTGACGATGGGGATGTTGAAGGCGTCGCAGAAGCGGACGAACCGCGCGCCCTTCTGGCTCGACTCGATGTCGAGGGTGCCGGCGTTCACGCGGGGGTTGTTCGCGACGACGCCGACGGAGTGGCCGTCGAGCCGGGCGAAGCCGACCACGATGTTCTTCGCGAAGTTCTCCTGAACCTCGAAGAAGGAGCCCTCGTCGGTGACGCTGCCGATCACGTCTTTCATGTCGTACGGCTTCCGGGGGGCGTCGGGGACGATCTCGGCGAGCTCGTCGTCCGCGCGCTCGGGGTCGTCCCACGGCTCGACGCGCGGCGGGTCCTCCACGTTGTTCGCGGGGAGATACGACAGCAGTCGCGCGATGTGGTCCAACGCCTCCTCCTCGCTCTCCTCGGCGAAGTGCGCCACGCCCGAGGTCGACGAGTGGGTGACCGCGCCGCCCAGCTCCTCGAAGCTCACCTCCTCGCCGGTGACCGTCTCGATGACGTCCGGCCCGGTGATGAACATGTGCGAGGTGTCCTGCACCATGAACGTGAAATCGGTGAGGGCGGGCGAGTACGTCGCGCCGCCCGCGCAGGGGCCCATGATAGCGGAGATCTGCGGGATGAGTCCTGACGCTTCCGTATTACGGCGGAATATCTTGGCGAAGCCGACGAGCGAGTCGACGCCCTCCTGGATGCGCGCGCCGCCGGAGTCGTTGAGGCCGACGACGGGGACGCCGCTGTCGATGGCCCGGTCCATCACCTTGCAGATCTTCTCGGCGACGACTTCCCCCACGGAGCCGCCGAGAACGGTGAAGTCGTGGGCGAAGACGAATATCTTCCGGCCGTCCACGTCGCCGTAGCCGGTGACGACGGCGTCGCCGGGGAACTCCTTCTCGTCCATCCCGAACGATGTCGCTCGGTGCTCGACGAAGGGGTCGATCTCTGTGAACGTGCCGTCGTCGAGGAGGTACTTGACGCGCTCGTGGGCGGTCATCTTCCCCTTCTCGTGCTGGCGCTCGATGCGGGCCTCGCCGCCGCCCTTGCGCGAATTCTCGCGGCGCCGGCGGAGTTCCTCGACGGGCGACTCCGCTGTGTCTTCCTCGTCCGTCTCCGTTTCGTCGGCCGCCTCACTGTCGGCGGCGTCGCTCTCTTCCTGGCTCATGTCACCACTCCATGCCGCCGTTGACGCCGATGACCTGGCCGGTCATGTAACTCGACGCCTGGCTCGCGACGAAGGTGACGATCGAGGCGATGTCGTCGACCGTCGCGAAGCGGTTCAGCGGGATGTCCCGGAGGATCTTCTCCTGGACGCGCTCGGGCACCTCCTCGAGCATGTCCGTCTTGACGAACCCGGGCGCGACGCAGTTGGCGGTCGAACCGGTCGAGGCGAGTTCGAGCGCGATCGTCCTGGTGAACCCGAACATCCCCGATTTCGTGGTGGCGTAGTTGGCCTGGCCGTAGTTGCCCTGCTGGCCGACGACCGAGGAGATGTTGATCAGGCGGCCGTGCTCGGCCTCGCGGACGTCGTCGTAGAAGACCTTCGTGCAGTTGTAGACGCCGCCGAGGTTCACGTCGATCACGGTGTCCCAGTCCTCCCGGGTCATGTTCTCGAACTTCTTGTCGACGGTGATCCCGGCGTTGTTGACGAGGACGTCGATCGGACCGACGGCGTCGTGGATCTCCGCGCGCACAGCTTCGACGTCGTCGAACTTCGAGACGTCGGCCTGCGCGGCGACCGCCCGGCCACCGTCCTCTTCGATGGACTCGACGACCGCCTCGGCCTCCGCGGCCGACGAGCGGTAGTTCACCACGACCGTCGCACCGTGGGCGGCCAGATCCTCGGCGATGCCGCGGCCGATGCCCCGTGAACTCCCCGTGACCAGACAGGTCTGCCCGTCCAGGTTCATGATCCGGGCGAGCGCCTCCGTTCGGATCCGTTCGTCATCGTACTCTAAGGTGGCCCGTGGAAAGAGGTTAATAGTTCTCCTTCCTCGACTTACATAATCTTCCAGTGGTGTCGCGTCCGATACTCGTCCGGATCGGCCGTCCGGGGGCTCGAACCCCGCCTCGGCTCCGGATCCGACACTCCCGTGTCACCGATCTCGACCGTTTTCGTTCCTACGTAGGCATCTGGGCTGTTCCGGCGTCGGTTGGTTCGACTGCTGGCGACCTGTAGCGGGCAGGTGCCGGCCCGAGGGCCCGCACGCGGCGTCCGGACCGACAACGACAGTTATTTTAGGGCGACCTAAAGAGTGGGGAGTACGACGGACATGACACGGGACATCTGCGTGGTCGTGCCGACCATCCGCGAGTACGAGTGCGTCCGCGCCTACGCCGAGAACGCGCGCGAACACGGGTTCGACACCGACAAACTGCACGTCGTCCTCGTCACCGAGGACTTCTGTGACACCGAGGCGATGGCCGCGATGCTTGACGAGGAAGGGCTGTCGGGTGAAGTGTTCGACGGCGCCACACGTGAAGAGTGGTACAGCCGCCACGGGGTTGAGGAGTACGGCCACCTCGTTCCGGCCGCGAGCCACGCTCAGACCAGTTTCGGCCTGCTGTACATGTGGGCCGGTGACTACGAGTACGGCTTCTTCATCGACGACGACACGCTTCCGGAACCAGAGTACGACTTCTTCGGGCGCCACATGGAGAACCTCGCGTTCGAGGGGGAGATCATCGGCGTCGCCTCCGACGAGCACTGGGTGAACGTCCTCTACCAGAACGTCGACGACCACGAACTGTACCCGCGGGGCTACCCCTATTCGGCGATGGACGAGACGGTCGACACCCGACAGGTGAACGTCGACGACGTGGTCGCCTCGCAGGGACTGTGGACGAACGTGCCCGACCTCGACGCCGTCCGCATCCTCATGGACGGCGACCTGCAGGGCCAGGCCCAGACACGGCTCGATGCGGACGACTTCGGCGAGGACTTCGTCGCCCGCGAGGGCCACTACCTCACCGTCTGCTCGATGACCCTCGCCTTCCGCCGCGAGGTGATCCCCGCCTTTTACCAGTTGCCGATGGACGACAACCCCTGGGACGTGG
>ENA-ORDC01002547-ORDC01002547.1-marine-metagenome-genome-assembly--contig:-NODE-2547-length-10762-cov-3.177913_pt1 | contig 10762 bp, 8 predicted proteins | sample MGYA00237783_ERZ508515 | MGnify/ENA primary metagenome ERZ508515 (study PRJEB26186, sample SAMN06268792) | marine metagenome | isolation source: Eden Landing Ponds, San Francisco, CA, USA | place...
CCGCAGCGCCGCCAGCATGGTCGCGCCGACCGCACCGACCGAGGCGGCCTCGGTCGGCGCCGCCACCCCGCCCAGGATCGAGCCCAGCACCGCGACGATCAGGATCACTGGCGGCACCAGCGCGCGCAGCAGCCGCTTACGCCGCTCGGGATCGCGCGTGTCGTCCTTGGCGCCCCGCACCGGCGGCGCCTTCTCCGGGCGGAACCGCGCGACCGCGGCGATGTAGAGCATGTACAGACCCACCAGCATCAGCCCCGGCAGCATCGCGGCGGCAAACACCTGGCCGACCGACAGCGTCTCGATGGAGAACTTGCCCTGGGCGTACTGCGCCTGCTGGTAGGCGCTCGACATCGCCTCGCCCAGGATCACCAGCATGGTCGACGGCGGGATGATTTGACCCAGCGTCCCGGCAGTACAGACGGTGCCCGCCGCCAGCCGCTTGTCGTAGCCGTTCTGCAGCATCGTCGGCAGCGCGATCAGGCCCATCGTCACCACCGTGGCGCCGACGATGCCGGTGGACGCGGCCAGCAGCGCGCCCACCACCATGACCGAGATCGCCAGGCCGCCGCGGGCGCTGCGGAACAACCGGCCCATCTCCTCCAGCAGTTCCTCGGCGATCTTCGAGCGCTCCAGCATCACGCCCATGAAGACGAACAGCGGGATCGCCAGCAGCACGTTGTTGGTCATGATGCCGAAGACGCGCGTGGCCAGTGCCGACAGCAGCGTCATCTGGAACGTGCCGCTGGCCCAGCCGATCAGCGCGAAGATCACGCCCAGCCCGGTCAGCGTGAACACCACCGGGTAGCCCAGCAGGATGCCGCCGATCATGGAGGCGAACATCAGCAGGTCGAGGCCGGTCGGCTCCATCGCGTTGGCCTACGCGCCTGCTCGGCCGCGCACGGCCTCGGCCAGCGACCGGATCGCCAGCGACACGCCCTGCAGCAGCAGCAGGCCGGCGAACAGCGGGATCAATGTCTTCAGCAGGTACACCGCCGGGATGCCGCCGATCGACATCGGCCCCTCGAGGATCGCCCAGGACTTAGCGACGAAGTCCCAGGTGTAGAGGAGCAGCACGACGCAGCTCGGGATCAGCAGCAGCGGCGTTCCGGCGAAGTCGACCCAGGCCTTCGCCGTCGCCCGCATCTCGGAATAGAACACGTCGACCCGCACGTGGCCGTCGCGCAGCAGCGTGTAGCCGGCGCCCAGCATGAACACGGCAGCGTGCACGTAGATCACCAGTTCCTGCACCCAGATGTAGCTGGTGCCGTAGACGTAGCGCAGCACCACGACGGCGAACTGCACCACCACCATGCCCACGGTCAGCCAGCGCGCGCTGCGGCCGACCGCGTCGTTCAGGCCGTCGCACAGCCGCGCCACGGCCAGCAGGGCGTCGAGGGGACGCATCGGAAGAACGGGTCCTCGGATGGATGTGGGGCGTCGTGCCGAGAGGCGTCCTTCGAGACGGGCGGCTGCGCCGCCCGCCTCAGGATGAGCTGAATGATGACAAGATCACAAACCGCTCATCCTGAGCCGGCCCGACAGGGCCGAGTCGAAGGACGCCCCCCTGCGACACGGAGTCTGGGACGCGGACTAGACCGTCGGCCAGTCGTAGTCCAGGGCGCGGGCGTTCATCACGCCGCCGTCGGCGTGCACCATGTAGGCGGAGATCGCGTTGCGGTACTGCAGGAACGACTGGGTGATCCGCCGGACCAGCTCGTCCTCGTGGTCCAGCAGATCGCGCATCACCTCGCCGGCGGCGTCGCCCATCGCGGTCAGCACTTCGTCCGGCACCCGCTTCACCTGGGTGCCGTGCTCCTGCTCCAGCTTGATCAGGGCCTGCGCGTGCTTGGTGTTGTACTCGGTCACCACCTGGTCGTAGAGCGACTGGCAGGCGACCGCGACGGCCTCCTTCAGGTCGTCCGGCAGGTTCTCGTAGACCTCCAGATTGACGCCGCACTCCTCGGCCGACGACGGCTCGCCGATGCCGGGCCAGTAGTACAGGTCGGTCAGCTGGTGGAAGCCGATGGCGCTGTCGGTCCAGGGGCCGATGAACTCGGCGGCATCGATGGCACCGGACTGCATCGCCTGGAACGCCTCGCTGCCGCCCATCGCCTGCACCGACACGCCGAGCTTGCTCATCACCTTGGAGTTCAGGCCGGTGGTGCGATAGCGCAGGCCGCGCAGGTCGTCGACCGTGTTGATCTCCTTACGGAACCAGCCGAACCACTGCGGGCCGGAGTTGCCGCACAGGAACGGCTTGATGTGGAAGCGGCCGTACATCTCGTCGTACAGCGCCTGGCCGCCGCCGTGGTTCATCCAGCCGCTCTGCTCCGGCGCGGTGTGGCCGAACGGCTGCGAGCCGAACAGCTCGATGCCGACCGACTTGGAGCCCCAGTAGGCCGGCACCGAGTGGTACAGCTCGGCGGTGCCGCCGCCGACCGCGTCGAACACGCCCTTGCCGGGCACGATCTCGCCGGCGCCGTAGACCTCGACCTCGAGGCGCCCGCCCGACAGGGCGGTGATCCGCCGCGCCAGTTCGTTGGCCGCGGTGCCCGGGCCCGGCAGGTTCTTCGGCCAGGAGGTCACCATCTTCCAGCGCTGCCGGTCCTGGGCGATCGCCGGGGCGGCCACGGCGGAACTGGCGGCGACGCCCGCGGCGGCGCCGGATCTCAGAAAATCGCGTCGTTTCATCGTCGTGCACCCTGTCTGTGTTTGTGATCGTTGGATTGTTGTGGTTCGACGCCCTCCGGGCGCGATGGTGCACGATTTCGCATCCGCCTGCCTACAGCGGCGTGACGGTCGGAGCCGTGTTCGACCTCACTCAGTCCGCGTCGCGGGCGCAGCGCAGGCCGATGTGGCGGTGGCCGTCCATCGGCGCCCGCGAGAAGCCGTCGCGGAAGTAGGCGGTCAGCTGGTCGGGCGCACTGTCGAATACGTAGTCGCCGCCGCGGGTGACGCGCTCGCCCGCCGCGGTCGGCGACTCGCGTCCGTCGCCGGCGTCGTAGGGATAGGGCCGGACCAGCGACGCGGTCCATTCCGCCAGGCTGCCCGCCATGTCCTGGATCCCGGACGGCGTGGCGCCGGCTGGATGCGACCCCACCGGCGCGGTGTTGCCGGAGCGGTGGCCGGCGTAGACCCGCGCGTCGCTCGGCGGCGCGTCGCCCCAGGGATAGGGCCGGCCCGCGCGGCCGCGGGCGGCGGCCTCCCACTCGACCTCGCTGGGCAGCCGGGCGCCGCGCCAGCGGCAGAAGTCGCGGGCGCCCTTCCAGGTGGTCTCCGCCACCGGATGGTCGGCGTACCCCTCGGCGGCGACGAAGCGGCCGTCGCGGAAGGCAATGCGCACCTCCGGATCGTCCAGCCCGATGATCGGGTAGAGCTGCCCGGCCCGCCCCTGCTCCAGCAGCCGCGGCCAGGTCTCGGGCCCGAAGTTCGCGCGGGTCGCCTGTGTCGCCTCGAACGGCGCCGTGACCTCCAGGTCGAGCGCGTTCAGGTACTCCGCGAAGGCGGCGTTCGTGACCTCGGTGCGATCGATGGCGAAGGCGCCCAGCGTCACCTCGTGCGCCGGCCGGGCGGAGGCGCGCGCGTCCGGGTGGCCGATCGGATAGGTGCCGGCGGGCACCGCGATCATGTCCTGGTTCGCGGCCCGGCTTACCGGCGCGTCGGCCGGGTCCATGCGCAGCTCGGTGGGCGGCCCGGGCTCCATCGGCTGCGCGCAGGCGGGCGCGGCGGCGAGCAGCAGGGCTGCGGCGGCGAGCGGTGTGCGGATGGGCATTGGCGGCAGCGTCCTTTTCGGTGGGCTCACCAGGAATCTGGGACTCGCAGCCGCCGCGGCGACCCGGGCCCACGTCGGGTGGAGTCGCCGCGAACGCGGCACTCCACCAATGCCCCGGAAGGCCACGCCTTGGTGGATTGCTTCGCGACTCCACCCTACCCGCGCAGCTTCGCGGCGTTCTCCTGGAACAACACCCGGCGCTCGGCCTCGCTGGGGCCCTCGCTGCGCCGGTGCTCCTTGCCCAGGTCGACGCCGCGCTGCACCGCGGGGCGGTCCTTCACCGCCTGGCGCCAGCGGGCGACGTTGGGGAAATCGTCGAGCGGCCGGCCCAGCGGCTTGGCGATCAGCACCCAGGGCCAGCAGCAGATGTCGACGATCGAGTAGGCGCCGACCAGGTAGTCGCGCGCCTGCAGCCGCCGCTCCAGCACCGCCAGGCAGCGCTCGTAGGCGCCGGCGTAGCGCTCCAGCGCGTAGGCGTCGATGTGCGGGGCGTAGTTGCGGAAATGGCTGAGCTGGCCGGCCATCGGCCCCAGGTTGCCGACCTGCCAGAACAGCCACTCCTCGGTTTCCTTCTGCGCCAGCGCGCCCTCGGGCAGCAACCGGCCGGTCTTGCGCGCCAGGTAGAGCAAGATCGCGCCGGACTCGAACACCGGCACCGGGTCGCCGCCGTCCTCGGGCGCATGGTCGACGATCGCCGGCATCCGGTTGTTCGGGCTGATCGCCAGGAAGTTCGGGTCGAACTGGTCGCCGCGGGTGATGTCGACCGGCACCATGCGGTACTCGAGGCCGCACTCCTCCAGCATGATCGAGATCTTCCAGCCGTTCGGCGTCGGCCAGTAATACAGGTCGATCATCCCGCCGCCCCCGCCGCGTCGGCGAGGCCGATCGCGCCGTCGCCGGCCAGCCGGTCGATCTCGGCGTCGGCATAGCCGGCGGCCTGCAGCGCCGCGCGGGTGTGCTCGCCCAGCCGCGGGCCGCCGGCGCGGACCTCCGCCGGGGTGCGCGAGAAGGCGGCCGCCGGTGCGGCCTGGCGCAGCGTGCCGGCGTGTTCGTGCTCGGTCTGCAGCACGATCCGGTTGGCCTCGACCTGCGGATGGCGGATCATCTCGTTGCGGGTCAGCACCGGCGCGCAGGGCACGCCGTGCGCCTCCAGCAGCTCGAGCAGGTCCTGCTGGCCGTAGCCGCGCACGGCCTCCTGCGTCATCTCGAGGCGGGCGTCGATGTTCTCGTGCCGCTGCGCCGGGGTCTGGAAGCGCGGGTCCTCCAGCCATTCCGGCTTGTCCAGAGCCTTCGCCAGGGCCGACCACTCCTTGTCGCTCTGCACCGCGATCGACACGCAGCCATCGGCGACCTCGTAGATCAGGTCGATGAAACTGGCCGCCTTCTGCTGCGGCAGCTCGTCGCCGACGAAGGTCTGGCTGCCCATGTCGGAGCCCCAGAGGAAGGCCACCACGCTGCCCAGCATCGACAGCCGAATGTGCTGCCCCTCGCCAGTCTTGAGCTTGTGGAACAGCGCCGCGGTGATCGCCTGCGCCGCCGTCATTCCGGTCAGCTTGTCGGGCAGGATGGTGCGCACCAGCCGCGGCCGTGCGTCGTCGGAGCCCGCCTGCACCGTGGTCAGGCCGGACAGCGACTGCACCAGCGGATCGTACACCGGCTTCTGCGCGTACGGCCCGGCCTCGCCGAAGCCGCTGATCGACACGTAGATCACGTCCGGCCGCAGCTCGCGCACCGCGTCCTCGCCGAGGCCGATGCGCTCGGCCACGCCGGGGCGGAAGTTCTGCACGAACACGTCGCAGTCGGCGGCCAGCCGCTTGCAGGCCGCAAGCCCGTCCGGGTGCTTCAGGTTGAGCGCCACCGAGCGCTTGTTGCGGTTGTTGTTCAGGAAGCTGGCGGACAGCCCGGCGCGCCGGTTGGCGATCGCCCGCGTGTGATCGCCCTGGCTCGGGTTCTCGACCTTGATCACGTCGGCGCCCTGGTCCGCCAGCACCATGGTGCCCAGCGGTCCGGAGATCATCGAGGTGGTGTCTAGCACCCGCACGCCGTCCAGCGGCCCTGCCATCGTCGCACTCCTGCTCGGTTGGGTGGCGCGAGCATAGCGGCGGCGCGGGACGAGATCGAGACGGAGGTGGTCCCGCTGGCTGCGGCGGCTCGGCGGTCGGGCGGCGTGCACGTGGTTCGAGACGCCGCCCTTCGCCGGGCTCAGGACGGCTCCTCACCATGACACTCAGGCAGTGAATTGCCCCCAGTGTCATCCTGAGGAGGGCCGCAGGCCCGTCTCGAAGGGCCTTCGCGCCGACGCTGGCCATACCACAGCGTCTGGATCACCCCCCAAACGCAGAAAGCCCCGCCTCGACGGACGAGGCGGGGCCCAACGGTCACGCTTGCGCGCGGCGATCAGCTCTCGCTGGCGGTCTGCAGCAGGTCGCCGACCTCGAGCAGGATCAGCTCGTTGTGGTCCTGCTGGCCGAGCTCGCGGCCCATCGAGACGCCGTAGTTGTTGTCGTTGCCGACGATGATGTGGTTCTCGTCGACCGCGTGCACGTCCTCGATGGTGACCAGCGGGAAGGTGAACTTGTCGCCCTCGCCGCCGAGCACCGCCTTGTCGTTCGGGTCGGCGATGTTCATCAGGTCGATGTAGCCGGTCTTCTTGACGAACTCGCCGTCGCCGACGCCGGCGAAGGAGATCGTGTAGACCCGCTTGAACTGCGCCGGGGTGTTGAAACAGTTGGCCGTGGCCTCGCCCTCGCAGGCCTGCGCCGGGCGGCCCTCGCCCCAGTCGCGCTCGATCACCAGCGCGCTCTCGCCGTCGATCATGTTGAAGTCGCCGATCGACAGGCCGTTCTCGGCCAGCTGGTACTTGTAGTCGCGGCCGGTGAACTCGCCGTTGGAGACGTCGAACTCGACGATCCGCAGGTACTGGCCGCCCTCTCCGCTCTCGTAGCCGCCGTCGCGGTACAGCGGGCCCTCGAACAGCGGGTACAGGTACTCGCCGTCCGGGCTGGCGGCCATTCCCTCGAGGCCGCGGCTGCGGCGCACCGAGAAATCGAGCTCGCCGGACGGGTCGTTCGGCAGCTTGAGCGCGAAGTGGTCCGGCGAGCGCACGATCTCGCCGTTGACCTCGACCTGGTGGAAGTCGGTGACGACACCGTCCTTGTCGGTCGCGAACAGGTACGGGCCGAACTCATCGCCGAACCAGAACTTGCCGTCGACGATCTGGAAGCTCTCCGGATCGAAGTCGCTGCCCGTCAGGTAGCGCTCCTGCGTGTTCTCGTTGGTCAGCTGGAACGGCAGGACCTTGTTCGGGTCCTTCAGGTAGACCGTCTCCTCCAGCTCAATCTCGCCGCGCTCCCAGTCCGGGGCGACGCGGTGCACCATCAGCATCGAGTCCGGCGAGTTCGCCTTGTTGCCGAAGCCGTTGTCGGCCATCACCCAGTACTGGCCGTCGCCCGCCGGCTTGATGCCGGAGAAGCCCTGCACCGGCTGGCCCGCGTGCGGGCGGTCGGCGCCGGTGATGCGCGGCGCACCGTCGGCGGACATGAAGGAGCTGGGCTCGATGCTCTCGAGCTGCTCGGTGCGCAGGCCGTCCGGCCCGGTGAACTTGGCGGACACGGCCAACGCGGCCGGCGCGTCGTCCGGGATCGGCACGAAGGTGTCGGCCTGCAGGTAAGCGTGCTCGGCGAGCGTGGCCTGGTGCTCCTGCTGCGCCGCGGCCGGCACGGCGACCAGCGCGGTGCCCATGGCGAGCGCGGCCAAGCGCGCGAAACGGGAGTCGAACATTCGGGTGTCCCCCTGTCTGATTGTCGCAGGTCCTCGGACACGCCGCGGCCCGGGACTCCGGGGCGGCGTCGGACTGGCGCGTATGCCAAGGTGGGGTGAAACGATCGTGTCCGATCGATTAAAGTTTGAAGGCGCTCTGTGGACAAAAGCCAAGAGGTCGCCTCAACAGTCCAGAATTTTCGACCGATACCAAAATAATTGTCATGTATTTCTTTACGAAATATTCGACAGGGGGACCCGCCGTCTCGCCGGCACAGCCCCAGAACGTCCTCGACCGGTCGTCGTCGACCGGCCGCGCGACAAGGTGGCCGGCGTGTCTGCCGTCATCGGAGCGGCGGGTGTAGGGCTGCGGTCAGCCCGCGCGCGACCGAAGAGGTCGCCGCTACCCCGCCCGGGCGGATTGCTGGTCGGGATGCATCCGCACGAAGTGGGCCAGCACCGCGCGCAGCTTCACCACCTTGGCCATGTCGCCGTGGCGCTTCGCCGTCTCGATGTCGTCGAGGATGAAACGGCGGATCTTCGGCACGCCGTCCGCGGTATGGCACAGGTAGTAGCCGTATTCGGCGGCACAGATCTCTGGGATGCCCTCGTGCTCGGAGATCGCCGCGATCTCGTCCTCGTTCAACTCGCACAGCTCCAGCACGTCGTCGTAGCTCAGCATCGCAATCCTCCCCAAACACCTCGGTCGGCGCGGGCTCGATCACCCGACGTCCGCCGATTTCATCAAACTTAGCCGTGTCGTCGCCGCTGCACTTTGCGCTGCATCAAAGCTGCCGCGCACCGATGGCCCTAGCGTGCTCACGAAACATTCCCGGGAAAGGATGCGAGCGATGGCACGGCGGTCCGAAAACACACCGTCGACGGGGCAGAGCGACACGTCCGACGGCACCGAGCGACAGCGCGGGACGGCCCCGGCCGACGAGGGCCGCGGCGCGCTGACACACTCGGCCCGACGCGGCCGCACACCGGCCGCTACTAGGCGTCGGCGCGAACCGGCCGACGCGCATGCCGTGCACGAACCTGCACGGTACCGTCAGCCGCAGCTGACCGCCCGCGAGGACAGCCCGTTCGCGCGCTCGCTGGTGCCGATGCCGCCGGGCGTCGAGGTGCTGGACAGCATCCTGCGGGCCAATTTCGCCCAGTTCACCGCCAACCTGTCGCCCGCGTCGATCGCCTTGGCCTACGCCGACTGGGCGACGCACCTGCTGACGGCGCCCGGCAAGCAATTGGAACTCGGCGTGAAGGCCCTGCGCAAGGCGGTGCGGCTGGGCAGCTACGCGATCCAGACCGCAGCGCAGCCGGAGTGCGAGCCCTGCATCGACCCGCTACCGCACGACCATCGCTTCGACGGTGCGGAATGGCGGCGCTTCCCGCACAACCTGATCTACCAGAGCTTCCTGCTGGCCCAGCAGTGGTGGTGGAACGCGACGACGGGGGTCCACGGGGTCGCGCCGGCGCACGAGAAGCGCATGCAGTTCATGACTCGGCAACTGCTGGACACCGTGGCGCCGTCGAACTTCCCCTGGAGCAACCCGCGGGTGATCGACGCCACCGCCCGGAGCCTGGGCACGAACTTCCTGCGCGGTGCCGAGAACATGATGGAAGACCAGCGCCGGCAGATGTCCGGACTGCCGCCAGTGGGCGCGGAAGCCTTCCGGCCCGGCCAGGAGGTCGCCGCCACGCCGGGCAAGGTGGTTTACCGCAACCGCCTGATCGAGCTGATCCAGTACGCGCCGACCAGCAAGACGGTCTACCCCGAGCCGATCCTGATCGTGCCGGCCTGGATCATGAAATACTACGTGCTCGACCTGTCGCAGCACAATTCGTTGATCCGCTATCTGGTCGACCAGGGCCACACCGTCTTCTGCATCTCCTGGCACAACCCGACACCCGAGGACCGCGAACTGTCGCTGGAGGACTACCGCCGCCTGGGCCCGGTGGCGGCGCGCCGGGCGATCGAGGCGATCATGCCGAACCGCCAGATCCATGCGATGGGCTACTGCATCGGCGGCACCCTGCTGACGATCGAGGCGGCGCGGATGGCCCGTGACGGCGAGGACGAGTTCGCCTCGATCACCCTGCTCGCCGCACAGGTCGACTTTACCGAGCCCGGCGAGCTCGAGCTGTTCATCGACGAGAGCGAGATCAGCTATCTGGAAGACGTGATGTGGTCCAAGGGGTACCTGGACACCCGGGAAATGGCCGGGGCGTTCCAGTTGCTGCGCTCCTCCGACCTGATCTGGTCGCGCATGATCCAGGAGTATCTGCTGGGCGAGCGCCAGCCGATGATCGACCTGATGGCCTGGAACGCCGACGCCACGCGGATGCCCTACCGCATGCACACGCAGTACCTGCGCCGCCTGTTCCTGGCCAACGAGCTGGCGCACGGCCGCTACGAGATCGAGCAGCGGCCGGTCGCCCTGCCCGACATCGGCGCACCGATCTTCGCGGTGGCCACCGAGACCGACCACGTCGCGCCCTGGCGCTCGGTCTACAAGATCCACCTGCTGACCGATACCGAGGTCAGCTTCGTGCTGACCAGCGGCGGCCACAATGCCGGCATCGTCAGCGAGCCCGGCCACCCGCGCCGGTACTTCCGCATCCACCGCACCGCCTACAACGCGCCGTATCGCGATCCGGACGTCTGGACCGCCCAGGCGGAGTTGCGGGAAGGCAGTTGGTGGCCGGCCTGGCACGCCTGGCTGGCGGAGCGCTCGGGGTCGCGCCGCAGCCCGCCGAGGTTGGGCGACGCCGATGCCGGCTACCCGCCGCTCGCCGACGCGCCGGGAAGCTACGTGCACGAGCGATGAGGGCTGTTCCCGGGTGTTGCGGCGTTGCAACGAGGCCGCGGGCGACCTCCTCACCCCAACCCTCTCCGCCCACGTGGAGGAGAGGGGGCTGGGCATTCGGCTGGGTCCCCTCTCCGCCACGCGGGCGGAGAGGGACAGGGTGAGGTGGTTGCCGCGACCTCACCGGGGACCGTGTCGCGGACATGAACGGAAGGTCGCAACCTTCTGATACAGCTTGACTTCAGCCTGAGCAGGCTTGCGCCAGCCGGCCGTGTCGAAGGACGCACTGTCTTGGGCCTCGACGCAATCTGCGGGGCAGGCTCGGCCGAAAGGGCCCTTCGACAGGCTCAGGATGATGGGATGGACCTTCCCGTTCTCCGAGACGCGGCCTCACACTGGGCCAGACCTGTTGTGTGGTTGC
>ENA-ORDC01002548-ORDC01002548.1-marine-metagenome-genome-assembly--contig:-NODE-2548-length-10762-cov-3.063453_pt1 | contig 10762 bp, 8 predicted proteins | sample MGYA00237783_ERZ508515 | MGnify/ENA primary metagenome ERZ508515 (study PRJEB26186, sample SAMN06268792) | marine metagenome | isolation source: Eden Landing Ponds, San Francisco, CA, USA | place...
CTGTTCTACGGGCGGTCGGCGCTGCCGGCGGCCCCGCCGCCCGTCGACCGCTGGCGAGCAGTCTCGGCGACGACCGACGACCTCGCCCCCGTCGTCGAGGGAGAGAGGGGGCTGCCGGCGCTCTCCCGCGAGTGCGCGGGCGGGCAGGAGGTCGTCGTCGAGGGGACTATCGCCGGCGACACGACCACGGCCGTCCTCGGTGAGTACGACCCGCCCGCGGTCCGTCTTGCGGACCTGAACGCCGACCGGGTCGAGCTGGCGGTCCGTGATCCGGCGGCTGACGGCGCCGAAAACGACAACACCACCGCCACGGACCGAGCCACGACGCGACGAATCGGCGTCGACGCCGGCGACCGCACCACAGTCTCGCTGCCGGCTCGCGAAGTCGTCCACCGCGACCGTGACGAGCGGGTGGCCGTCGCGCCGCGACTCCGCGTCCGGTACCCCGGCGAGCGCCTCGTCGTCCATCCCGCACCGAACGACGACTACACGCTCTTTCCGTCGTTCGGCTTGGACCTCGACGACGTACCGAACCCCCTGCCCGTCGCGGCCGACGGCGCGACCATCGACGAGGAGGCGGTCGCCGAGGCCGCCGACGCGTCCCTGGCGGAGCGCCCCTACGCCGAGCGCGTCCTCTGGCAGGCGTTCTGTTACACCGCGTTCGACCCGGTCGACGAGGCCCGGCCGACGCTGGCGCAGTTCGACTCCGGGCGGACCGCGGTCGTCGAGTGAGCGGTCGCGCCGCCGGCTGACCGCCCTCGCGGGCGTTATTTCCCCATACCGAACCGACGGTGACGGAGCTCGGGCGTGACCTGGATGCGGTCTATCTCCTGGCCGGTGCGGTACCAGACGAACGCCGCGCGGGTGAACAGCTCGCGACACTCGATGCGGACCTCCCGCGGGACGCCCTCGCTGCGCTCGTGGATGTCCCGGATGGCCGCCTCCGTGAACAGCGTCTGACCCTGCCCCTCGTAGGGTTCGTCGCAGAAGTACGCCAGCGAGCGGGCGACGTACTCGGCGACATCCTCGGGACCGAACGGCTCGATCCCCTCGTAGTAGCGCAGCCGCGAGTCAAGCGTCCCGCGCAGGTCGGCGACCCGCTCTTTGCCCTCCGGCGTGCCCATCAGGAACAGGCGCACGCCCATGTCGCCGGCGACCTGCAGCGTCGAGAGGATCTCTCCCGGCAGCACCTCGATCTCGTCGACGACCAGCAGCAGCGTCTTGCCGTCGGCCCGGAGGTCCTCGACGACCTCGCGGGCGGCGGCCTTGGCGTCGTCGGTCGCCCAGGGGACGCCGTCGCGGGTCTGCCAGTAGTCCCGTTGCTCGAACTCGTAGCCAGCCGCCTCGGCGCGATTGAGAACGGTCGCGTACACCTTTCGCGGCGTCGTCTCGCGTGGGTTGTCGAGGATGGCGACGACGAAGTCGTCGTGTTCGCCCAGGTCGCGGCGGACGATCTCCCGGAAGGCGGTCTTACCGGTGCCGTAGGGGCTGACCAGGCCGATATGCTGTTCCTGCAGCAGCCAGCCGGTGACCTGGTTGAGCATCTCCGCGTCGTGGCGAACGTACAGCGGCTCCGGCATCTGGTCGGTGTTCGCCTCCTCGGTGAACGGCAGGTCCGCCACCGTATCGGGGTCGCCGCCGAGCGCGCGTCCGAACGACAGCAGCCGGGTCTCGACCTCCGAGAGCTGGTCGAGCAGGACGCCCTCGCTGCGCTGGCCGTCGGTCCCGACCGACTGGATGCGCTCGACGAGGTCGCCGACGGTGTCGGCCTCGCCCGCCCGCCCGTCGGCCGTCGGCCGCTCGGTGTCGTCTGTCATCCGATCGCTCCGAGGTTGGCCGCCCAGCCGGATAGCTCTTCGGCCCGGCTATCAGTCGCGATGACGGCTCGAAAAGACACTCGACGTTTGCGGTCGACACGCGGTGGCGGTTCGACGCGGCGGTCGGCGCTGTTACCCGGGGAACTTGTGGTAGTCCATCCCCTTGTGTTTCATCTCGTCGCGCTTGTCCTCGAGGAAGGAGTAGACCGTGCCGTGGGGGGCGCCGTCGATGATCATCTCGGCGGCCTCGCGGACGGCCTCGACCTGCTCGGGGTCGCCGATGATCCCGAGCGTCGAGCCGTAGATGACGACGGAAGCGCCGGTGAGCTCCTCCATGAGCTCGCGGGTGCGGCCGCCCTCGCCGATGAGCCGGCCCTTGTGGCGTTCGAGGTCGTTCTGGTTGCGCGCGGCGGCGCCGACGTCGACGATGTCGAACAGCATCATCTCGTCGTCGAGCAGTCGCATGGCCTCGTCGGGTGCGAACCCGCGGCCGATCGCCTTGACGATGTCCGGCCCTTTCAGCGCCGTGACCGGGTCGCCCGTCTGCTCGACGGCGACCTGACCCGTCTCGCTGTCGACGTCCAGCCGGACTTCCGCGCCGTCCTCGATCGCCCGCAGCGTCTCACCCCCTTCGCCGATCAGAACACCGATTCGGTCCTGCGGAATCTTCACGTGTTGCATACCCTGACTTGGTGACTCGGCGGTTTTAAGCCTTTGTTGCCGCGACGGCGCGTCACGCCGCCACAGCAGCCGCCCGACGGTCAGAGGTGGGCGCAGTCGTCGCGGGCCCGGACCCGGGTCCGGTCGCCGTCCGGTTCCAGGACGGTCACGCCGCAGTTGCTCGGCGAGCACTCCCGCGCCACGTCGGCCAGCTCGCGGTCGTTCACCGCCGCCAGCACCGCCCGGATCGGGCCGCCGTGGGTGACGACCAGCGCCGTCTCGTCGACCGCCAACCGTCCGCGGAGCCGCTCCCACCCCTCTCGGACGCGCTCGTCGAAGGCCGCCAGCGACTCGCCGCGGGGGACCGACCGCACGGCCAGCAGCGACTCCTCGACGTGGTAGGCCCGGTGGCGCGCGGCGATGGCTGTCCGCGTCAGGCCCTGATACTCGCCGAAGTCCCGTTCGCGCCACGCTCGCGAGAACGACGGGTCGCACTCGACGCCTGCATCTCGGAGCGTCTCGACGGTTTCGCGGGTCCGCACGAGGTCGGAGGCGACGACCTGGTCGAGGTCGCGCGCTCCCAGGCGGTCGGCGAGCGCGCGGGTCTGCTCGCGGCCGCGGTCGGTCAGCGTCGCGTCGGCCCACCCCTGGATCCGCCCCTCGCGGTTCCAGGTGGTCTCGCCGTGGCGCGCGAGCAGGACCGTTCCCATCGTCGAAGGGTCGTCACGGTCCCGTATGAAAGTTCTCGGTCGTGCCACCGTTCCGGCTCTGTCGAAGTCCTCAGAGACTCACGTGTCAGTCTCGTCATTCCACGAGATGAAGCTCATCGCGAAGTCGGAAGGCCTCCGGCTTGCCGAAAGGCGCGATGTGAGACGCGCCTGCTCCCGACAGCAGCCGCAGCAGCCAGTTACCGCCGGTCACAGGCTGTCGGTTACCATTATCGACCACGAAAGTTCGCCGCCGCCAGATACGCTCCCAATTAGTATCCGACCAGGAGATTCTGAATTTGGCCTCACGGGCTTGAAAACGGTTCTCCCGAGGTCCTCCCCTGGGTACTCGCCGTCCAGTGTGAAGCGGATGTCGTACCAGACCTGCGACTCGAACACGGACTCGTAGGTCTGCGTTTGCCCGGGTTCAAGCACCGCAGTCGCGGTCAGATCGCGCTGGGCGACGACAGTGTCAGGGGTTCCTGTCACCGTATCGTGTCCGTCTACTCGCTCACCTATCGCGGTCCCTACGTCGAGAACTTCGACAGCGACCTCGTGTGGGACGGAATCGCCGTTGTGAAACCTCAGGCTCCCTGCCGGTGGGCCTTCTGAGAGACCTGTCGAATCCATCTCGGAACAGCCTGCTACCGATAGACCTGTCCCCAGTACTCCCACTGCTCTCAGAAACGACCGCCGATGACGGGAGGGCACACGGCACTGTTTGAAGCTATCTCTAATAATTTCTGTCTCTAAATTCCACATTTAAATGTAGCTCGGGCTTACTATTCGGCACCTACTCTGTGTTCGGCAGCTGACGCTGCATCCCTACGACGAGGCGTCACTCAGCGGCCGCCTCGTCGCCGCCCTCGCGCCAGCGCAGCGCGATGACGGCCAGCTCGAAGGCGACGACGATCCCGAGCGCGGCCGCGGCGGCCTCGACGGTCGCGAGGTCGACGGCGTCGACCCGCTGGAGCAGGACGGGGTCGGGACTGCCGAAGTAGCCCACCAGTAGCGCGGCGGGCCAGACGAGCAGCCGGTAGCGAGCGGCCGCTCGCGCGGCGCCGGGCGTCTCGGGGATCTGCCGGGCGAAGTACAGCGCGCCCTCGTAGAGGGCTATCAGGGCGCCGCCGACCAGCAGCGGCGTCGAGGCAGCGAGTTCGAACTGGACGAGCAGCGCCGTGATGCTGTCGGGGATGGCGCCGTAGTAGCTCCCGGGCAGCGGCGCGGCGCTGAGGAGGTAGCCGACGAGTCCGGCGCCGACCCAGGCGAACGGCCGGCGTACGGCGAGGGCGTCGGCGGTCGGCAGCGTCGTCGCCTCGCCGGTCCAGTACAGCAACAGCAGGGTGCCCTCGAACAGGAGGATCATCGTCGCGGCGACGAGGATGGGCGCCATCCCGGTCGGGTCCGGCGAGAACAGGAACGCGACGGTGGCGAACCCGCCCCAGAAGTAGATACGGCGGTCGGCCAGCCACCGCCGCGAGGTAACGCCCATCATGATCGCGAGCATGATGAGCAGCGGGATCTGGAAGACTAACGCGAAGAAACCCATCATCATCACGATGAGATTGAACGTCTCGCTGAGGCCGAAGGCGACCTCCGCGGCCTGGGAGGTGTAGCCGGTGAAGTAGACGAACAGCGCCGGCAGCACGAGCAGGTACGCGAAGAAGATGCCGACCCCGGCGAGGATCAGGCTCGTCGGGACGGAGGCGAGGTAGTAGCGTCGTTCGCGCGGGTAGAGGCCGGGGCGCATGAACAGGTACGACTGGTAGACGGTGACGGGCAGGGCGGCGACGAACCCGACCAGCGAGGCGACCTTCAGCCGGGCGAACATCAGCGCGAGGGGGTGATAGAGGCGCGGACAGGCGGCCTCGGGGTTGCCGGTGGTCGGGCAGACGGCGGGCGAACCCGGCAGGTACGAGTACCACAGGAAGTTGATCAGCCGGTCGGCGAAGGGGAAGACCAGGCCGCTGACGACGGCCATCACGACGACCACGACGCCCAGCCGCCGGACCATCTCCTCGACGTGCTCGGTCAGCGGCATCTCCTGGTCGTCGGGCGCGCCCATCTCGCCGGCGGGCGTGCCGCCCGAGTCGTAGTGGTCGAGGTTGTCGGGGTCCAGCGCCTCGCCGCCGTCGGCGCGAGCGTCGTCGGGCGCCGACCCGTCGCCGGAGGCTCCAGCCCGAGCCGTCGACTCGTCGCCGGGTGCCGACCCGGAAGACCCGTCCGATACCATTCGTCGCCCGATTTGCGCTCCCCTGTTGTAAGCCTTCTTCTCGGCGCCGTCCAGCGGCGGGCGCAAGCGCCGAGCGGGCGCCTGGCGGCCGGGGGTAGCTCTGTCGATGAATAGATTGATAACAGGCACTCGGCTACCATTCCCCGAGATGGCGACGGCTATCGACGACGACACGAAGCGGACGGTCGCGGAGGGTCGTGCGACCATCGGGTCGCTCGTCAGGAGCGCCCGCGACGACCTCCGGAAGGCGTTCCTCGTGTTCGTCGCCGGCTTCCTCGGGACGTTCTACGCGCTGCGGATATTCGTCTGGGACCAGCTGAAGGCCGACCTGAACGCCAACCCGGACATCGAGATCGTCGCCGTCACCCCCTTCGACGTCATCCTCCTGCAGGCGAAGATCGGCATGGCCGTCGGGATACTGATGGCGCTGCCGGTCGTCGTCTACTACGGCCGCGACGCCCTGCGAGCGCGGGGCTACTGGCCCGCCGAGGACGTCGCCCGCTGGAAGCTGGTCTTCCCCGCGGTGCTGTCGGTCGTGCTGTTCACGGTCGGCATCGCCTACGCCTACTACGTCTTCTTCCCGATCATGCTGGGTTTCCTGGCGGGCAACGCCGTCAACGCCGGCTTCCAGCCCTCGTGGTCTATCGTCAAGTGGACGCAGTTCATCGCCTTCCTCGGGATGTCCTTTGGCCTGGCGGCCCAGTTGCCGCTGGCGATGAGTTCGATGTCGTACCTGCGGATCGTCAGCTACGAGGCGTTTCGCGACCGCTGGCGGTACGCGGTGCTTGCGATCTTCGCCTTCGGCGCCGTCTTCTCGCCGCCGGACCCGATCACCCAGATCATGTGGGCGATCCCGCTGATCGCGCTGTACGGGTTCAGTCTGGCGCTGGCACGGACCGCCCAACTGCTGCGGCGCTCGACCGACGAGGTCGCGGTGGGCGGGGTCGTTCGCGCCCACTGGAACACGCTGGCCGGCGTCGCCGTCGTCACCTTCGCCGCCGGCTACCTCTACGTCGTCCGCGACGGGATCGCGCTCATCAACGCCGCGCTGGGCGCGCTCCCGGAGAACTACCGCCCGGAACCGCTGCCGGGCATCGTCGAGACGACCGGCCTCGACCCGACCGTCGCCGGCGCCTTGCTGGGCGGCGGGCTCGCGGCCGTCGCGCTGGTCGCCGTCCTCTTCGTCTACGCGGTCGAGGCGCTCGACGCCGCCCGCGACCCGACCGAACCGACCGGTTCGCCCGCCGACATCGACCTGCTCGAACTCGACGCCGCGGCGATCCCGGTGGCCCCGCCCGAGCGCTTCGAAGAGATGGACGAGGCCGAGGCGAGCGAACTCGCCGGGGAGGCGCTCCACGACCAGGAGGACCCCGACAAGGCCCAGGCCATCCTCGACCGCTACGACGACGTTCAGGAACGGCTCGAAGCGCAGGAGGAGGCCGAGGACGGCGACGCCGGCGACGAAGCGACCGGCGACGGGGCCGACGAGGAGGAGACGGGCGCGTTCACCTCGACGACGACCGGCGTCGTCGACGCCTTCACCGAAGAGGAGACGACCGAGGACGACATCGGCGGCTACTACTACGACATCGCGTTCATCCTGGAGAGTCTCACCTCGCGAGCGTTCCGCATCGTCGGCCTGTTCGGCGTCGTGATGGCGGCGACGTTCGTCTACCTCTACCGCGGCGGCATCGACGACATCCGGCGGGCCTTCTTCGGGCGGATGCCCGAGGGCCAGATCGCAAACGCCGACATCGTGACGCTACACCCCGCGGAGGCGCTGGTCTTCGAGATCAAGTTCGCGACGCTGTTGGGACTGGTCGCGACGCTGCCGCTGATGCTGTACTACGCCTGGCCGCGGCTCAAAGAGCGGGGCCTGGTCGGCGGCGACCGCGGCGTGTTGGCGGTCTGGGCCGGGACGCTGCTGGTCGGCATCGTCGGCGGCAGCCTCGCCGGCTTCCTCTACGTCGCGCCCGCTATCATCTCGTATCTCGCCAACGACGCCATCCAGTCGAGCATGGTCATCTTCTACCGCATCAACAACTTCGGCTGGCTGGTCGTGTTCACCACCGTCGGCATCGGCCTGCTCGCGGAGGTGCCCGTCACGATGCTGCTGTTCCACGAAGGCGGGCTGGTCACCTTCCAGACGATGTTCGACCGCTGGCGGTCGGTCGTCATGGGGATCGTCGTCGCCGCGGCGATACTCACCCCCTCCAGCCTGCTGACGATGCTGTTGTTCGCGCTGCCGGTCGCAGCGGCCTACCTGTTCGGACTGGCCGTCCTCTGGGTGTACACCCTCGGCGGCCGCCGGACGCCCCGCCGCGAGCGCGAGGCGGCCGACTGAACGGTCGCCGGGTCGGGCCCCGTCGCTCGCTACGCCGCTTGTTCCGTCGTGTCGTTCTATGCCGCTTGTTCCGTCGGGTCGCCCCGGGGGACGCCGGTGACTTCTAGTCGGAAGCCGCCAGCGTCGCTTTCGGTGACCGTGGCGTCCCAGCCGTGGGCCTCGGCGATCTCCCGGACGATGGCGAGGCCGAAGCCCGTGCCGTCGGGGTCGGAACTCACGCCGCGTTCGAGCGCCGACTCGCGTTCGTCGGTCGGGATACCGGGCCCGTCGTCCTCGACGTAGAACCCCGGCGGATCGTCGAGCGTGCCGACACGGACCGTGACGTCCTCGCCGGCGTGTTCGACCGCGTTGCGAAAGCAGTTCTCGAACAGCCGTCCCAGGCGGTCGGGGTCGCCCTCGATCGCGTACGCCCACTTCTGGTCGAGGGTCGCGTCGGCAGTGTCGACGCCCGCCCAGGCGTCGGCGGCGACCCGGTGGCCGTCGAACCACTCGGTTTCCTCGACGTGGCTGCCCTCCCGGGCGTAGGTGAGCACGTCGTCGACGATCGCGGCCATGCGGTCGTGCATCTCGGCGACAGCGTCGAGATTCGACTCGTCGCCGGTCGTCCAGTACAGTTCGAGTCGACCGCTGGCGACGTTCAGCGGGTTGCGCAGGTCGTGGCTGACGATGCCGGCGAACTCCTCGAGCCGCTGGTTCTGTCGATCGAGCTCCTGCGCTCGGCGTTTCTGCTCGGTGATGTCGACGGTGACGCCGACGATCCCCCGGATAGCGCCCGCTTCGTCGTACCACGGCGCCTTGGTGGTCTGGAACCACAGGTCCGCGCCGTGGGGCGGCTGGACGTGTTCCTCGCGGTGTATCGGGCGGCCCGTCGCCATGACCTCCTCGTTGTCGGCGGTCGCCTCCTCGGCGACGTCGACCGGATAGAGGTCGAAGTACGTCTTCCCGTGGACGTCCGCTGGCGTGTGTAGGATCTTCCCCTCGGGCGACTCGATGAACGGCTCGACCAAGTCCTCGCTGACCCGGACGTGCCGACCCTGCTGGTCCTCGAAGTAGACGGACATCGGGACGTGTTCGAGCACCGACCGGAGCATCGCCGACTCGTCGTGGTCGGTGCCCGATTCGTGCGACTCCTCTGGCACCGTCGCCACGAGATAGCCGACACCGGTCGCCCGGTCGACGACGACCCGCACCTCGCTTTTGAATCCGGCGCCGTCGGCGTCGCGACAGTGCCACTCCCGGACCTCGAAGTCGCCGGTGCGGGCGCTCTCGACGAACGTCTCGACCGGGTCGCCCTCCCGGATCCACTCCAGTTCCTCCTCGCCGTCGGCGCCGCGACCGCGTCCCCTGAACTCGTGGGTGATGTCGGTGACCCGCAGATCCGACAGCGTCACGCCGTCCAGGTCGTCGGGTTCGAACGCCCAGTGGTCGAAGAAGACGTCGTTGCCCTCGCGGACGGCGAAGCTGTCGAGGTCGAACGCCACGACCGCCTCGTCGGCCAGGTCGGCCAGCTGCCAGCCCGCCCCGTCGCGGTCGCGCTCGACCAGCGAGCGCACCCGCGAGGGTAACACCATCCCTGCCCGCTCGTCGTCGGCGACGTAGGCGGCGTCCGGGTCCGCCAGCACCGACTCCAGCAGGGATTCCTCGACCGGGCCGAACGCGACGACCGGTGCCTGTCGGTCGGCCGCACGGACCGCCTCGTAGACGGCCGCCGTCGCACAGACGACGCAGTCGACCGCCGAGTCCGTCACCGCCCCGGCCGCGCGCTCCCCGTCCGCGACCGACCGCACCTCGATGGCCGGCTGCGTCCGCTCCGTCGTGGCCCCTCGGTCCTCGTCGAGCGCCCGCCGGACCGCTTCCCGGCGGTCGCCCGCGACGACACCCACCCGGACCGAACTGTCGCCGGGCTGATGCATGGCCCGAACTATGGTACTATCCCGCATAAACGCTCCGTTCCGCGCGACCCTCATCGACGACGCGAGCGAGCCTCCCGTACCCGCTGGCGGCTCGCCGTCGCTCACTCGCGGTTTCGGCTCCGACCGGCAGGATTATATTATCGAGGGAGCACCGGAAGAATATCACGATGCCGAAAATAAGTGTCGAAGTACCCGACGAACTGCTGACGGATCTAGACGAGCACGTCGGCGACGACGGGAAGTTCGTCAACCGCAGCGAGGCGGTCCGGGCGTCGATCCGCAAGACGCTGGATCTCCTGGACGACATCGACTCGCGCCAGGGGAGGTTAGAGGATGAGTGAGCGCGCGACGCCCTCGGTCGCGCAGGTCGGACTGATCGGGCTGTTCGTGACGGCGCTGGTCACCGCGCAGGTGACCGCCTCGAAGCTGCTCGGGTTCGAACTACCGTTTGCGCTGCCGCTGGCCGGCGAGATGCTGGTGTTGCCGGGCGCGGCGCTGGCGTACGCGCTCACGTTCTTCGCGTCGGACTGTTACTCGGAGCTGTACGGTCGGACGGCCGCGACGGTCGTCGTCAACGTCGGCTTCGTCATGAACTTCGTGTTGCTGGTACTGGTCTGGAGCACCATCGCCGCCCCGCCCGCGCCCCCGCAGGCCCAGTCGGTCGACCTGGCGGCCACTCTCCAGAGCGCGATACACCGCCCACGACGAATCCTTTCCGCCGGAGAACAATCCGATCCAGGCCCCGCTCATACAATCGGTCTCTCCGCGGCGAATAAATCTCTGTCCGTCGCGGTCTGGCTACTCGATGAGTTCCTCGGTCGGACTCGTGCCGGTGAAATACGCCGCCAGCCGGACGCCGATGATACTGACGACGAGCGAGGCGGCGATGTAAATCGCAAGTCGTGTGCCGGGTTCCAGCGCGAAGGGATCGATCGTCAGCGGCCCGAGGTCGATCTGGCCGACGTTGAACGGCTCGTACAGTTGTGCGCGTTCGAGGAAGTAGCCAGAGAACCCGCGGATGACGAGTCCGACCGCCACGGCGCCGAAGGGGAGGTTGACGTACGCGGACCGCACCCCTGATTCGCCGA
>ENA-ORDC01002551-ORDC01002551.1-marine-metagenome-genome-assembly--contig:-NODE-2551-length-10740-cov-3.137297_pt1 | contig 10740 bp, 8 predicted proteins | sample MGYA00237783_ERZ508515 | MGnify/ENA primary metagenome ERZ508515 (study PRJEB26186, sample SAMN06268792) | marine metagenome | isolation source: Eden Landing Ponds, San Francisco, CA, USA | place...
GGCGAACTCATCGACGCGTACGGCGACACCCGTATCGAACTGCAGGACGGGAGCGAGACGATCGGCGCGGTACTCGGCCGCTTGGGCTCGGAGACGTTCCACTCCGCCGACGACGTGTGGACGACCCTCCGCGGCGGCGTCGGGCACGAGGCCGTCGGTCGGCGCTTCTACAGCGACCGCAACACGCCGGCGGTCGGCGAGGACGGACCGGACCAGGTCTCCTTCTGACCGACTCCCCGCGGCGGCCCGCCACCGCCGCGGCACTGACCGCTGCCTCCGGCTCCGGACCGGCTCAGTCATTCGCAGTCCGGGGCCACTCCGTTCGTGAGAAGTCGCGTCAGACCCACTCCAGCGCCGCGTCCAGTTCCAACGGAACGCTCCCCTTGCGGTACGCCTCCGTCGATCCGTCGGGCCGCGAGCGGAACACGACCGCGGGTCGGTGCCCCACCTCGGGCCGTTCCCCGCGCACGGCGAACCAGTCGTCGTCGGGGAACGACGAACAGTCGACGAACAGCGTGACGCCGCCGCCGTGCGCCTCCAGCTGCCCGCTCGTCTTCGTCTGAACGGTGTCGCGAACGGCTGCGGAGGGCGTCCCCGCGGCACGCTTGTTCGGCGCGACCGGCCGGGTCACCTCCACGAGCGTCGAGCGACCGTCCCCGCGGGTCGCGCGGAAGTCGATAACGTGGTCGGTCGACACTTCGATCTCCGGCTCGATGTCGTATCCGGCGTTCACCAGCAGGCGCGCCACGTCGAACTCGCCCATCGTCGCGGTCATCCGGGTGAGGTCCATGTACTCGCTGGTGCCGAGCTTGCTCGCCATCTCCTCGCGGTCGTCGTCGAGCACGCCCGTCGCGAGGAACTGCTCGTGACCGTCGTTGACGAGCGGCCGGTGCTGCGGTGGGGCGCTGCCCTCCTCGGGACCGCCGGTGCAGCGGGACTGGTCGCTCTGGGTGCGTGGAGCGCACTGGGGCTCACGGCGGCGGTCGCGGCCGGGGCCTGGATCGCGTGGAGCGGCCGGAACCGGCATCGCGAACTCGTACACAGCGGGGACGCCGTTCGTCGCGAACGCTCCGTCGCCCTCCAGTTGCTCGACGGTCGGACCGTCCGGTTCCGGATCGACGCCGACGCGTCCATCGATCGAGAGCTGCGCCGGCTCACTGCGCGCGCAGACGGCGCTTCGCTCCCGAGGAGCGGCAACATCGCTGCCGAGGAACGTCGTACCGAGCGGAGCGCGTCGACGGGGACCTGAGCCGCGTTCGGATGGAGTCGGCTGCGATCGGCTTACGGCGCGAACGATCGGAACGCAACCGGGACGCGATATTGTACCCCCAATACCGACGATTTCTGGCAGTAGAGAGCCGTTTGGACGAGTTTGTCACAAACGCTTTTTCAATGGTGTGCCACGCCTCCGAGTGCGATGTTCGCGCACAAGATCGTACCGGCTGTGTTCGCAGTACTGCTCGTCACGGCGCTGGCCGTACCCGCCGCGGCGGCGGGTGGCGCTCAGCAGGCCGACGAAACGGTGACGGTGACAGTCGAGGGGACCGAGAACGCCACGGTGGTGACCGTCGAGCAATCGGGCTCGGCGGCCGCCGGGGCGACGGTGACGGTCACCGCCAGCGGCCCCGGTGCTGACGCCGAGGGCGCGGCCGCCGTCGAGGGGACCTACCAGGCCGACGCGAACGGGCAGGTGCGCCTGCCCGCGCCGGAGGCCGACGCGACGGTTCGCCTCGACGTCGAGACCGCCAGCACGCAGGCGAGCGGGACCGTGGTGCTCCAGGCCGACAGCCCGGAGTACCGCGCGACGGTCGAGCTGACCACGACCGCGACGACGGCGGGGTCGGCGACGACCGGTGACGCGAGCGCGAGCGCCGGAACCGATGGCGCGGCGAGCGCCGACGCCGGCGGTGCGGCAGAGGTCGAGAGCGTCGCCGAGGCCACTGGGCTCGTCGACCTGACGACCTCGCTCTCGTCCGGATTCGAGGCGGTCCTGTCGTTCGGTGGCCTCTTCGGTGAGGCCGCGGCGACAGCGGACGGTGACGGGTCGGCCGACGCCGAAAGCGACGCGAACGCCGACGTGACCGCCGACGCGACGGTCGGTGCAAACGCGAGCATCGACGGCGACGTCGAGACGACCGCGACCGGCGACGCGACCACGTCAGGTGACGCGAGCACGTCCGGTGACGCGTCGGTCGAGGGCGACGCCAGTCGCTCCGGCGACGCCGATAGCGACGCGGACGGGAGTGGCGGTGCGGACGGGTCGGCGAGCGGCGAGGGGAGCATCAGCGTCAGCCTCTAAAGCGCCGATCGCCGACGAGACGGTTGCTACTGCCGTTTTTTCCCGAGCGAGTCCGACGATTCCGTTCAGAAAGTATATGCCGGATCGCCGTTTCGTCCCGTGGCAAGTGCGGGTGACACCAGCATGTCCGTTAGCGGTCCACGCACGCCCGTCGTCGCGGGTCTCCTCCTCGCGGTAGCGATCGCGCTGGCGATCGGGCCCGCTGGCGCTGCGGGTGCTGGAACCGTCGACGGCGGCGGGGCGGCGTACCACGATCTCGCCGGCGATTCGACGTTCGAGGGAGTCCTCTCGGGGACGAACGACAGCGACGACAGCCTGCTCGACGGTTCGAACACCACCGGGACCACGAACGACACGATTCTGGAGAACGGGAGCACCAACGAGTCGCTCATCGACGATGGGTCCACCAACGACTCGCTGCTGGAGGACGGGAGCGGTGACGGCAACGAGACCGACGGCGGCGACGGGTCCGGCAGCGACACGAACGACTCGTCGGACGGCTCTACCGGAACCGGTGATGCCACTGACGGCGAAACCGGTGATACCACGGACGGCGAAACCGACGACGTCGACTCGGGTGCGACCCTCGGCGGCGACCTCACCCTCCAGTCCGGCAACGACACGCTGTTGAACGCGAGCCTGGAGGCGACCGCTACCGAAGACGGCGTGTCGCTGTCCGTCGACGCGAGCTCTGCCGCCGGCGTCGCTGTGTCGGCCAACGGGACGCTCGCGAACAGTGGAGACGACGGCCGGAGTGGCGATGGAGATGGGAACGAGAGCGATCGCGACGCGCCGACGGCCGACGGCGGCGAGGCGGCCGGGAGCAACGGCGGCAGTGACGGGGGCGACGGTGGCAGCGGACTCCCCGACGCCGACGACGCGGGCGCTGGACTCGCGATCGGATCGCTGCTGGTCGGCGGTGGACTGCTCGCCAGGCGGGCCGTCGATACGGCGTTGGTGACCGGCGGTGGCGGCGGTGCCGGTGGTGCGGGTGGGAGCGCCCTCTCGATGGCGATCGCGTGGCTGCGGACCTGGGGCTGGCGGTTCCTCGCACTCTTCGGCTACCACCGCCTCGACGGCTCCGATCCGCTGGAGCACGAGACCCGCGGGAGCATCTTCGAGGCGATCGACGCCGATCCCGGCGTGTTCCTCAGCGAGCTCGCCGAGGAGACGGACGTGCCGATGTCGACGCTGCGCTACCACCTCCGCGTGCTCGAGTACGAAGAGCTGATCCGCTCGGAGAAGGTCCGGGGGAAGCGCCGGTACCTCCCGGCCAACGCGGAGGTCGATCGGTTGGCGCCGGCGATGGAGGACCAGGCGACGGCGGCGGTGCTCGAGGCCGTCGCCAGGGAGCCCGACTCCGTCTCGGGGCTCGCCGACCGGCTCGATCGCGACCCCAGCACGGTCACCCACCACCTCCAGCGCCTCGACGACGAGGGGATCGTCGAGCGCGAGCGCGAGGGGCGAAGCGTCGTCACCCGGCTCGCCGACGAGATCGACCGCACCGACGTCGTCGCGGCCACCGCCGGCACCGCCGACTGACGTCGAGACCGCCGCGATCGCCCCGAATCACAATCGTTTTTCGCTACGATCGGATCCCTGAGAGTCCGAACGATGCCCGACGACCCCTTCACCGGCACTGCAGCCCACTACGCCCGGTCCCGGCCGGGGTACGGCGACGCGGCGCTCGAGCACGTCCTCGATCGATTCGACCTCGACGAGGAGAGCCGCGTCCTCGACCTCGGCTGTGGCGCCGGGCAACTCGCCGTGCCGATCGCCCGCCACGCTGGCTCGGTCGTCGCGATGGACCCAAACGAGGCGATGTGCGCGGCGACGGAGCAGCGAGCCGCAGCGGCCGCGGCACGGGTCGAGGACGCCGGGGAGCGGGTGGAAGCACACGTCGAGACCGTGGTCGGCTCGGACGCAGACCTCCGGGCGGAGCACATCGAGGCCGTCGCACCGCTCGATCTGACCACGATGGGCCGATCGTTTCACTGGATGGAGCAGCGAGCGACGCTCGAGTGCCTCCGGGAGCACACGGTCCCCGGTGGCGGCGTCGCGATCGTCGACGACGAGGAATGGCTCACGGCGGGCAACGAGCCCTGGATGGCGGCAGTCCACGAGGTCGCGGATCGCTACCTGGCGGACCTCCCCGAGCGCTCCGATCCGGCGACGGTCGAGTACGACGATCCCTGGGACGAGCTCCTGGTCGAGCAGGGGTTCGCGGACGTCGAGACCGCCACGTTCGCGGTCGAGCGACCGTGGACCGTCGACGAAATCGTCGACTACGTGTTCTCGCTGTCGTTCGCGTCGCCGAACCGGTTCGGAGCGACACTTGACGCGTTCGAGCGGGACTGTCGCGAGCGCCTGGCGGCCCTCGGCGAAGCCCCATTCGAGCAGACTGCGGCCGTGAGCGTGCTGAGCGGCCGGGTCTGAGTGGGATGCCGGCGCGACCCACCAGGAGGGGCGGCCGAGCCGCCCGCCGGGCAGAGGGTACGCCGGTCCTACGTCGGATGTGGGTAGTACGCCGATCGTACGACGCGCTACGATCGAGTTTCCAGCTCCGGCAGCGAGATTACCGGGCAACTCCGAACCGCCTAACAATGCCGGCCTGTGGCCAACGTGGGGTATGGCACACGAATTCCACTGTGAGCAGGCCGGCTTCGACTGTGACTTCCAGATCGCCGACGAGAACGAGGACGAGCTCGTGGATTTCGTCCAGATCCACGGCCGGAGCGCCCACGACACGACGGTCGAGGAGAGCGACATCCGCGAGATGCTCAACACCTGAGGCGAGCAGCGGCCTATTCTTCGGGCGGCGGTAACACCACCAGCGGCACCGGCGAGTCCGTCAGGAGGTTGAGCGCGGTATCGCCGGTGAGGAGCCGGGAGAGGCGACCCGCCTCGCGTGGGGAGATCGCGATCAGGTCGGCGCCCATCTCGCTCGTCTTCGCGGCGATCGTGTCCGCGATGTCGGTGCCATAAGCGATCTCGGTCTCGATAGTCCGGTCGAGCGATGCAAGGTGCTCACGGGCGACCTCGAAGATCGCCTCGGCGCGCTCCTCGCGCTGGGCGACGCTGGCCTTGTCCGGCGCGCCGCCGGCCTTCTCGACGACGTGCAGGAGGACGATGCGCCCGCCCGGTTCGAGCTGTCCGAGCAGCTCGTCACTGGTCGTCGCGGCGTCGTCCTCGCTGGCGAGTGGCACGACGACGGTGTCGGCGGCGATCGAGAGCATGGTCGTCGATTGGGAGGGCGGGGAGTAAGGCGTTCGGGTCGGCGGGGTTTCAACTGCGGCGAGTGGCAGTGCGGACGCTCCCCGAGTATGGGGAGCAGGAGTACGCTTGGCGCCCAGTGACGGCGCCGTCGACGCCCTCCGAAAGTATCGGACGCCCTCGGACAGCCTCAGTCGTTGCCGAAGAGCCGCTCCCACAGCGAGCGCGAGCGGGCCCGTTCTGCGAGCAGGACCGAACACTCCACGGAGTCGACGACGTCGAGGTGGAGCGAGTCCGAGACCAGTCGCGAGAGTAATCCGCGCTCGGTCGCGCCCATGAGCAGGAGCGTGTTGTCGTCCGCCGCGTCGATGATGGCGGTTTCTGGATCGTCGGCGGAGACGATCGTTCGAGCGTCGGCGAGGTCCTGCTCCGCGGCCCAGTCCTCCAGGAAGGCCTCGGCCGTCGCCTCGGTCTCGTCGTCCCCGATGGCGTGGAGCAGCGTGACCTCGCTGTCGTACTCGGCCTGGAGCACGCGAGCGACGTCGGCGCTGAGGTCGGAGTCCGGCCCACCGGCGGTCGGCAGGAGCACCTTCGAGGGGTCCCAGCCCCGATCCCTGAGGATCAGGAAGTCACACGGGAGATCCTGGGTCAGTTCGTCGATGGCGGACTCAGCGCGGGCGGGGTGATCCGGGCTCCAGCCCATCACGACCAGGTCGGCCTCGTGCCGACGGGCGGCGTCGAAGACCTCCTCGAACGCGCGGTGAGAGAGGATGGTGTGCGTCTCGAGATCGACGTCGAACGTCTCGGCGTCCTCACGAGCGCGCTCGAGGAGTCGCTCGGACTCCGCGGAGAGGTTCTCGACGTGGTCGGCACCGGCCTGCAGCGTCGTCTGGTCGGGCACCTGCACGACGTGGGCGGCGTCGACCGTGCCGCCGCGGGAGCGCGCCATCGCGCTCGCGATCGAGATGAGGTCCGTCTCCGTTCGAGGGTTCGAGAGTGGGACGAACACCCGGAACTCGTCGTCGCCCTCGGGCTCGACGGAGCTGGCGGCGTCGACGGCCGCGTCGGGGAACGCGTCGGAGCGCTCCTGGACGTACTGGCCGAGCACGCCCTGTTTCGTGGCGTGGCTGCGGGCGTAGACGAGGTACCAGACGGCGGCGAAGAGGACGAAGCCGACGCTCAGCGCGATGATCACTGGCGCCATGAAGCCGATGAGGCTGATTGCAGTGATCGCGCCCATTATCGGTACGATCGGGTACAGCGGCACCTGAAAGGAGGGGTTGTACTCGGGCGGATCCGCAGTTCGCATCACGATCACCGCGACGTTGATCAGCGCGAAGATGATCAGGTGGAGGACGCTCCCCGCGGTCGCGAGCGGCTCCACGTCGCCGACGGCGATGAAGACGAGGATCAGGCCGCCGGTCAGCGCAATCGAGCGGTAGGGCGTGGCGAAGCGATCGTGGATCTCGTTCAGTTCGGTCGTGACGATCCGATCCCGGCCCATCGCGAAGTTGATCCTGGAGGAGGCGAGGATCGACGCGTTTGCGGAGGAGGCGGTCGCGAGCAGGGCGCCGAAGAGGACGACCCCGGCGCCGAGTGCCGCGAGGCCGAACGGCTCCATCATGACCTCTGCGGCGTCGACTGCGGCGGTCTCGTTGCCCGCGACGAGGTCCACGGGGACCGCCGCGAGCATCACGACCATCAGCAGGGCGTACATGATCGTCACGACCAGGACGCTGCCGACGATCGCCAGCGGAAGATTTCGCCCGGGGTTCTTGATCTCCTCGCCGACGGAGGCGATCTGGCCGAAGCCGAGGTAGGAGACGAAGACGATCGCGGTGACCGGCAGGAGTTCGCCGACCCACGCGTCCTCGATCGGCGTCAGCGTCGACGGCTCCGCGTTGACGATCCCGACCGCGGTGAACCCGGTGAGGATCGCCAGCAGGATGATGACGATGATGTTCTGGAGGCGACCGGTCTCCTTCGCGCCGACGTAGTTCACGCCGACGAAGAAGCTCCCGCCGACCAGGCCCCAGAGCTGCGCCGAGCTGAAGGAGATGACGCCCAGGTCGAGCGCCGGCAGGGCGAGGAATGCGCTGACGTACGCGCCGAAGCCGATCATGTAGAACGCGGAGGCGAAGGCCAGGCCGAGCCAGTTGCCCCAGCCCGCGATCGAACCGAACAGCGGCCCGAGCGCGTGGTTGACGTAGTAGTACATCCCGCCGGATTTCGGCATCGCCGTGCCGAGTTCGGCGACGGAAAACGCGGTGAGGAGGGCGACCGCGCCGCCGATGACGAACGCCGCGCCCACGAGGGAGCCAGCGTCCGCGACGGCGGGGCCCGGGAGGACGAAGATCCCGGCACCGATCATCGTCCCGATCCCGATGGTGAGGGCCGCGAGCGGCCCCAGGTCCTTGGCCAGTTCCTCGTCACTCATCCGGGATCACCATGTAGACGCGTCGGCGGTTCGGGAGCGAGGCTCGTCGGGGCGGTGCTCGGTGAGACGATCGCAGTCGAGTCCCGGGCCAGTGGCCCGACTCGCTGCCGCGCCGCACGGCTCGGGGCTCGGTCGTGCACATGCGGACTCCGTCGCGCATCCCACATAGACCTTCGGAGTCCGGCAGTTGCGTCGTGGGGGTGGCAGAGGTGGGGTGCAGTGCGCCGATGTGAGCGCTTCAGCAACCGCCTACGGAAGCCCCCTCCCGCTCGACGCAGCTACCTCGCTGCGCTCCTCGGCTCGCTACGCTCGCCTGCGGTGCTTGCGTCGTTACCTGCGACGACCGGTCGGCCCCTTCCGGAGTCCCACCCGGCTACTAAGTATACTGAGCGAGACCCCTGCGGAGGTGCGGTGGCGCGCGTTTCGCGGCTGTGAGCCGAGCGAAGCGAGGCGAACCTCGTCGGAGCTTGCTCCGACGGTGGCGTCAGCAGCCGCGTAGCGTGCGAGGGACGACCGAGCGGAGCGAGGGAGGAGGTTGGGGAGGATTGAGGATGCGGTCGGGTGGGACTACGAAAGGGGCCGGGCTCTCGGCTGTCCCCGGGCGACGTTAGCACCGGAGCGAGGGAGCGAAGCGACTGAGCGAGGAGCGCAACGAGCCCTGGGATATCGAGCGCTCGGGGGCTTTCGGAGGTCACAGTAGCTAGAAAAGCGATTCCCCAGACTACCCGAACCGCTCCAAACGCACGCTCATTCGAATTCGAACGCGACGAAAAGGCTTTCCCCGGGTGGCTGCCTACCCGAGCACAACAATGGTACTCGACGATCTGGGGAGTTCCCTGCGGTCTACCCTCGACAATCTCCGGGGGAAGGGCCGGATCTCCGAGGAGGACGTCGACGAGGTCGTCCGGGAGATCCAGCGCTCGCTGCTCCAGGGCGACGTCGACGTCGCGCTCGTCCAGGAGCTCTCCGACTCGATCAAGGAGCGCTCGCTGGAGGAAGAGCCGCCCGCGGGCACCTCCGCCCGCGAGCACGTGCTGCGCATCGTCTACGAGGAGCTGGTCGGGCTCGTCGGCGAGTCCACCGACCTCCCGCTGGAGGATCAGACGATCCTGCTGGCTGGCCTGCAGGGGTCGGGGAAGACCACGTCATCCGCGAAGATGGCGTGGTGGTTCCAGACGAAGGGGCTCCAGCCCGCGGTGATTCAGACCGACACCTTCCGGCCCGGCGCCTACGACCAGGGGAAGGAGATGGCCGAGCGCGCGGAGGTCGACTTCTACGGCGACCCGGATGGCGACGATCCCGTCCAGATCGCGAAGGACGGGCTCGGGGCGACGGCGGACGCGGACGTCCACATCGTCGACACCGCGGGTCGGCACGCGCTGGAGGACGACCTGATCGCCGAGATCGAGGAGATCGAGGCGGCGGTCGATCCAGACCGCTCCCTGCTCGTGCTCGACGCGGCGATCGGGCAGGGCGCGAAGGATCAGGCGGCGCAGTTCGACGAGTCGATCGGCATCGACGGCGTCGTGATCACGAAGCTCGACGGGACCGCGAAAGGTGGCGGTGCCCTCGCGGCCGTCGATCAGACCGACTCCTCGATCGCGTTCCTCGGGACCGGCGAGGGCGTGAAGGACGTCGAGCGCTTCGAGCCCGACGGCTTCATCTCCCGGCTGCTCGGGATGGGCGATCTCAAGCAGCTCGCCGAGCGCGTCGAGCGCGCGATGGAGGAGACCGGGCTCGAGGAGGACGACGACTGGGACCCCGAGGACATGCTCGAGGGGCAGTTCACCTTGCGGGATATGCAAAAGCAGATGGAGGCGATGAACAAGATGGGGCCCCTCGATCAGGTGATGGACATGATCCCCGGGATGGGCGGCGGAATGATGGACCAGCTGCCCGACGACGCGATGGGCGTCACCGAGGAGCGCATGCGGGAGTTCGAAGTCATCATGGACTCGATGACCGACGGCGAGCTCGAGAACCCCCGGAGCGTCGGCCAGAGCCGCACCGAGCGCATCGCTCGCGGTTCCGGAACCTCGGAAGAACGCGTCCGGGAACTCCTCCAGCAACACAAGATGATGGAGCAGACGATCAAGCAGTTCCAGGGCATGGGCGACGCCGACATGCAGCGGATGATGAAGCAGATGGAGGGCGGCGGTGGGCCCGGCGGCGGGATGGGCGGCATGGGCGGTGGCGGCGGTCCCGGCGGCAACCCCTTCGGGGACTGAATTACGGTTGCGACGGCACTGGCCAGCGATCCGCCCGGCGTTCGGCACTCGCTGGCACTCACGACCCCCACGAGCGGCCGCGCTCGGGAGCGAAGCGACGTCGCGACGCCCGGAACGGTGAAGGGCCCTCACCCCACATTGGAGGCATATGCGGCGTCGAGACCTCCTCGTCGGCACGGGCGGGCTCGCCCTGTCGACGCTCGCGGGCTGTCTGGGGAACGAACAGGTCGCCCTCGGCGAGCGGCCGCCGGAGAACGCCGTCGTCGACGGCATCCGGACCGCCATCGGCGAGGCAAACACGATCGCTCTGCAGCTCGCGACCGCACGGGAGAACGCGGCCACGCCCGCAGACGTCAGCTTCGATCGGGCGGCGCTCGAATCGAGCCTCGCGACGAGCCGGCAGTCCCTCGACGACGCGGCCCAGCGCGAGGCCGCCGACGACTACGAGGCCGAGCTCGCTGCCGCCCGGAGCTACGTCGACGTCGTCGCCGGGCTGCTCACCGGCTCCGCGTCGTTGGTCGAGGCCGCCGGCCAGTTGCAGTCCGTCGAGACGAACATCGCCC
>ENA-ORDC01002552-ORDC01002552.1-marine-metagenome-genome-assembly--contig:-NODE-2552-length-10730-cov-3.305923_pt1 | contig 10730 bp, 8 predicted proteins | sample MGYA00237783_ERZ508515 | MGnify/ENA primary metagenome ERZ508515 (study PRJEB26186, sample SAMN06268792) | marine metagenome | isolation source: Eden Landing Ponds, San Francisco, CA, USA | place...
GAACTCCTGACGCTCGATATACCGTTTGAGGTACTCGACGCACACCTTGTGCTGGACCTTCTCGTGGGGATCGCCGGTGTTGCGCCCGCGGTACAGCGTCCGGTCGACCACCGTTTGTCCCTCGGGAGTGACGTAGTAGTACTTGCGACCACGGATACGCTGGGTCTCTAGATATCCGCAGTCCTCAAGTTTCGAGGTGTCGATGTCACTGCCGGCTGTATTCCTGATAGTAGTCATCGACCCCGGGAACTCGTAGCCATCGAGTTCGCCGTTGAGCGCTTCGATCACGCGCCGGAGGAAACGGCGCTCATCGTCGGTCAACGCCTCATCTCGCGCCGCGTCGCTGGCGTCCCGTTCTGAGGTACCCCTGTCCGACGTTTGGAACCCGGCATCTTCATCGGATCGGTAGCCGGGATCGTCCGAGTCAGGTATTCCGTCGGCTGGGCCATCCCAGGTCCGTGCGGAGGTGTCCGCCGAGGGTGTCGTGCCGGTTCCCATGGTCGTTCCGTACTCGTTTGATCCCCCACCTGACCGAGAGCGTTCGTCTGCATTCTCGTTCGGGGGCTGTTTGTCGTTCTGTTCCGACGATTGCTCGCTCGACGTGTCTGTACTCCTGCCCTCGCTGTGGCGCTTAACGGAGTCGTCGCCGGCGCTCTTCTCGCCGTGTCCAGTCGGCTCTACCGGCCTGTCGGCTTCGCCGGAATTCGTGACGCCTGCTCCCCACCGCGCAACACGCTGGGCAGCATCGGGCGGGCAGTTCACTCCTGGCAGTAGGCAGTAGGTGAATCGCGTGCGCGACCACTGGAGGTGATCCGCTTCCTGGTAGGTTTGCCCGGATTCTCCCACGTCTCCAGAATCCGGGCGATACGTCCCGGCGTCGACGGGGTCGTCGCTGTCGCTGTGACCTGGCGGAATCGGGAGCGGTTTGAGCGTCACCAGCTCAGGAGTGTCGGTCATGAATCCCGTGTCGGGGAGCTGACCCAGCCACTCGCCGCGGGGGAGCGAGGCGATCCGGGTGGTCAGCCCTTCGACGTCCAGATCCTCGTGGAACAGTGTCGTCGCGAGCTCGTCGTCGATGGCGAGCTTTCCGATCAGCTTGGTGTTGATGTTCCGGAGGATCTCCTTGTAGGCCCGCGTGTCCAGCGCGTCGCGTTTGACCTGCTCGGGGAAGTGGACGATCACCTCGAAGGCAAGGGCGAACTCCCGGGCATCGGGAACCATCTCGTTGCGGACCAGACTGGCTTTCAGCACCGGCGCCGCCTCGTCGATGATCAGGTTCACGCAGTAGCCGTCTGCCGGCCCGGGGAGGTTTCGATCCCAGCGCTTGCGTAGCCGGACCCACGACCAGAGGTAATCGAGCACCAAGACCGTGAATAGGTTGCTGGAGGCCGGTCGGAGATCGCCCGTGTCGATGAGGACGACCTTCCTTGAGTCGAGCAACGCGTCCAAGTCGAACAGCATCTGATCGTCAGCGTAGGAGCCAGCAACGTCGTCCCACTCGGGAACGAAGTTGAGCATCCGCCAGATGAAATCCCGTTCACGGAGCTTGGTGATCCGGTTCAGCACTGCGTCGATGGAGGTTGCAAATCGGCGTGGATCACCGTTGAAGTGGCGTCTGAGCGTTCGGTCAAGGTCACTATCCGTCACCTCCGGGAGATACTGGTCGCCCTGTATCTCGGCGCCCGTCCGCCCCATCTCGATGACTGCCTTCTGCATCTCGGTGGCCGCGGTAAGCAGATCGCTGATCGCGTAGGCATCCTCGCCGTGGATAGGGTCGAATAGCGCGACGATCAAATTCGAGAGGATCTCCTGAGCGACGAACGCTTGGTTGTGCTGTTCCTCGCCAAGGACGTACGTGAGCAACTCGTTGTACCGATCGACCTTCTCCTGGACGGCGGCCTCCCGCGAGACCCCTGCAGCGAGTTGCGGCCGGATATCGAAGAACGGGAACGCCGGCAGCTCGCCGTTCGGGCCCGGAACTGGCAGGTGGACGATATCGTCGAGGTCGCCGAACCGGTGGAAGTGCGCCCGCTTGTACTCGCTGGCCATGCTGCCGCCCTTCTTATCGAAAATAAAGATCGGCCCGTCGAGTGCCTCGTAGGCGGTTAGCGCGTCGTTGATCATCGCGGTGGTCTTGCCACTGCCCGTCGTCGACGCCCGGAGGACGTGGTGGGTGAGCTGTTCGGCGGTGAGGTGAACCGGGATATTCGGGCGTGAGAGCGCAGCCGTCTCGGCCTCGCCGATACACATCCCGGTGTCGAACGTCCGGAGCAGTTCCTCGTTAGTCGCGGTCAGCGGCGACCGCACGTCTGGCGTGCCGCCGGAGGCTCCCCGACTCGGCTTCGGAAGTGCTCCCGTGCTGGGAACCGTAACGAAGTTCGCGAGCTCGTCCGGACTGGCGACGATCACCGGTGCGGCGTCACTGAACCGATCGCGGAATCCCACCCGTCCGAGTTCGGCCTCGGTGAGTCGTCGGTACTCACGGTCGTCCTCGCCCAGTGCGCTCCCCTCGACACCGTAGTAGGGGCCACTGAGCGCAGTGAACGCTCCCGCAATGGCGCTAATGACGGCCGTGTCGCCGGCGCCCCGGATGGAGACATCGAACGTCACAGCGGGCTGTTTGAGGTCGACCTGCCCCATCCGGCTGTGCTGGGTGGACTGCCCACTGGCATCCGGCCCGCTGATGGTCCCACCGATCTGCTCGGGTGTATCCGGGCGGTGGCGCTGGCGTCGCTCTTCCTCGGAGGTCCCGAGCAAGGTCGCCGCGGCCTCCTGCTTGAATGCGCTCCACATGCTCGTCGTTCCCATCTTGAGGTTTCGCTTGTGGCGTTCGGCCTCTTTCGTCCAGTCGCGCTTCGGGGTGAACACCACCTGGTAGACGAACGGCTCGTCGGTCGCGAGCGCCTGCTCGAGGAGGACGCTCAGTGGCGAGCGGTACCCATCGTCGGCGTCCAAGGCCAGTTCGCTAAATCGCGACAGCAAGGTCATCCAGTCGTTATTTTTCGTCTCGACGCCGTGCCACCGGACGAGTTCGGGCGGCTCGTGGTCGTCGTCGCCCACGCCCTCACTCGCAAGTGGATGAGCCGCCTCGATATCGACCGGCTCGAAGCCCTCCAGCTGGCCGAGTTCGTCGATGCCCTCGAACGCGTCGAGCTGTGCCTGCTCTCCCGAATCGGATGGCTCGAATACCTCTGCGACCGAAAAGGGGACCACCTCGAAGGTGAACGACTCGGGGTACATCGCTCGGACGTTCGCCGCAAGCGTCTCGAAGGCCCCCCGACCGTAGGGGCGGACGCCGAGGTAGAAGTCGAATCGCTGCGTGGCCCGTGGCTTGTGGATCAGGAACTCGAAGGTGAGGTGGGTGCTGACGAACGAGAGACGTTGTTCGAACTCGAAGGGCAGCTGCCGGCCGCTCCCGGTTCGGTAGAGCCCGTATAGCGCCTTGACGACGTGACCCGGCGTGACCTGCTCGCGGGCGGGCGTGAGCTTGATGAATGGTCGTGTGGTGTCGTTCGACTCCGCCCCACTCCGAGAATCACCCGATCCTCCGCCATCGGAGTCGTCGCCGTCCGCACCCGCCTCTGTCGAGGTGTTCGGTACGTCAGCGGTCTCCGGGCCGCCATTGGTTGTGTTCCCTGAAGTGTGCGAACCTTCTGGGCCCCCAGCGTCGCGGTCGACCGAGTCAGACCCCTGCAGCCGGGCCGCAATAGCCGTGCGGAGTTCGTCATCACTGACGTCCGGTATTCGACCGCGACGCTTCGACCGATCTGGCTCACGCATGGGCTGTCCTCCGACACCGTTCACTGGGTGCGGGCGTATCGTCCGCCCGGTAGCCGGTGTGTGAGACGTAACGCTGGTGATGATGTGTACTCATGGAAGGGAGACTGATGAGGTCGCGAGGTGGTTCTGAGTCGAGAACGGGTGGCTCACCCGGCGATGAACTCGAGGAGGGAGACGAGTGCCCCCAGCCCGAAGTACGCCACGACCATCGCAGCACCACCCATCGTGAGTTTCATGCCGGTTTCGGAGCGCTGTGAGTTGTTCCGGGCGCTAAGCCAGACGATGAACCCCAACACCAGTATAGTCAGTCCAGCGTACTGGAGCGTGATGTAGAGGACGTTGTACAGATTATCGAGAATCGTCTCCCAGCCCGACGTGTTTCCGCCACCCCCGCCGACCGGCGCCTGTGCCGCGGCACCGCCGGTGAAGAACACGAGGGTGAGGAAGACAGCGATGAAGACGATTTCGAAGCTCAGGGTGGCTTTCAGACGAGCGAGGCGGTTCGACAGTCGGTCGACAGCGTGCTTGGGAATCATTGCACGGCCGCCGTTTGCGCCCAAGTGTGATTGTAGTATCAGGTGTTCGCACTGCGTACCCGTGCGCGATGCGCACTCGTACGCGTTGCGTACATCGCTGGGCTCCCCCCGGAATATGCGTCTTTTGTGGGATGTAGAGTAACAGTTAAGATTGGTAACTACTCACATAGAGATGAACTCGTAGTCGCAGTTCCCGACTGGTAGCATACAGGCAGTGACCACCATGGAAGTCAGAACTCCATCAGACGGCCCCGTCCCCACGAGGAGGTCGGCCCAGCCATGAGCAGGAAGTCGATCCCCGTCAGCGAACGAACGCGCGACCGCCTGCTCGCGTACAGCAATCGAAACCTACTGCAGGATCAGTCCTACGACGAGGCAGTGAACGAACTGCTTGACTGGCTCGAATTTCCCACGACCGACGAAATCTACCAGAACTACAGCGTCATCTGGGACGTTGTTCCGCGGATGTGCGATGAGACAGCTGAGCAAGAGGATTTTGAACCGCTGGTTCGGACAGAGTCGGTCATTATGCGCGAGGATTAGCGCGTCGCAGTCGAATTTATAATATCTTTTTCGGAAACACCTTTGGCTGAGCGGTCGCCGCGCCACGCTCGAACGAGTTCAGCCATCCCATCGTCGCCGGTGTCCCAGACTCACGAACAGGCATCGGCGACGATGCTGACGGCCTGCCGGTCGAGCGGGACGTGGACGGTAGGCTAAAGCTGCGTTCGAACTACCCGGTGTCGGGCCCCCGAAGTCAGTTAGTACGCTATGCCACCGACCCTCTGAGGCTTTGCCTTATTCAAGACTCGACAGAAATAGATAGTTGACGCTCGCGAAGAACGAATCTCCAAGGCGTAAACTCGGCAGGATCCTCGGGAGACGTTCGTCCGTGCGTTGACGACCGACGCCCGCCGGAACCCACCCCAAGGAGCAGAAATGGTTTCCGTAGCCAGAGGCATAACCATCGCCAGAGCGAAGGAGAGAGAAGTGACTCAATGAAATATCCTTTTCCGCTCCAGAGAACGTCTCCCAGAAGGACGAGATTAGTAAATCAAACGGAGTATTCAGGATTGCGGCAGAAATCTCCACTAATACGTGTCAAATAACATCTCAACTTGATGTTCTGAGCGACCGTAATCGTGAGTTACCTCAATTGTAGCAGTTCCAGCTCGCCGCTCCTCAGTCTCCACAGGTGATTTAAACTCGAGGTCAATGGGTTCCTGACGTTCAGAACCGATCTCGTACGACTCCTGAAAGTCAGATGTGTGCGTTTCGGCTTCCCCGGGTTGTCTCCATTCGACATCTCTTGGGAAGTGGATCTCGACGTCGACCGAAATGTTCTGAGACCAGTTGTTCACTAACGTAATGTTTAGCGGCGAAGAATCGCGAAAGGTAGATCGGATTCGAAGTTGATCCGGGACGACATGGATGTCGATATTTCTGGAGGCAGTGATTTTTCCCCACACTTCCTTCCAGAGCACGCCAGCCATCACTAGGGATAGAACACCCGGAAGAATTAAGCCAGCGATTGCAGGTGGAGAAACAGTAACTCCAAAGACAGCCATTTGAAACTTTGCTCGAACCGCCTCAGGTAGCAGATTTAATCCAGTAGCAAAAAGGGTACTCAACAAAAACATGAATACGACAAACGTAGACAATAACAACGTCCCCTTACTTAATGTTTCAATATATGACACTTGTCGGATTTCAGTGTGAGTACCTCTACGGAAAGAATATACGAGAGTTAGAAGGATAACATGTATAGTAATGATTGAAATCAGAAGATAAGAGAGGTCGTTCCGTACATACTGTTTTAGCGGCTCTAAATTGGCCGCGCCAAGAAGCGTAGCTATGAGCCCTATTAAGTATTCCATCTCGAACTCATAACTGCGTTCCATAATAATCAGATATCCACGAAGAATTCTTCGTAGATTTCACGGAGAAAATCAAATGCCTCCTCTCTGAGTTCAAGATCGCCAGTGGCTTTTCCCTTCTTTTTGACAGTAACTCGCCCCATTTCAACAGAGGCTTCAGTAGCGTAGCTAATCTGGAAATCAAAGCCTACGTTTTTATATTCAAATTCTCCCTCAATTGCAGAGATTTTCCCATTGAGTTCGTCCGTATACCGCTTTACCTCTGGGTGGTTGAAAATATCTGTCCTCCCACCAAGTCGAACCCGATCTACGTCGCCGGTTCGGAGATGAACCTTGACGGAATCTATAGTTAGTAGAGATCGAGGCATCTTATTCCTCCAGTTCCTCCGCAACGGCAGCCAGTTGATCTTCAAGTTCGGTAACGAAGTTCTGAGTCAAGCCCCGGGCACGTTCCGAAGTGACTCTTTGATGTCCAATTTCACCAAATTCAAATCCATGAGACTGTAGCAACTTTCGAATCGACTTTGCCTTCTGATAATTCCGTGTTTGGATATACAATCGATCATCAGCTAGAGATATGATGAAATTAAGCGAACTCACTGAAGAATACTCTCTCACAGATCCAGTCGCGCGTTGGAATTCACGTTCTTCAGTTAGCTTCCACTTTGTTATTTCGAGTCGATTATCGGATCGCTCAGAAAGTTCATAGCCGCTTTCGACAGGATTACCGTCTTCGTCAAATTGAGCAGGATTCGCTTCAACAAGATCCTCGACAACCGTGTCTAAATCGGGAACAGACATGAGCGTACACATGTAAAATCCAAGAGGATCTTGTTCTTTTTTTACAGACTGTAGTCTGGAGACAATATCCGAGACTTCCTGCTGAGACCAGTCGTACTCCATCAGCCGGTCCACCAGTTCGCTAGTTTTGTTACTCTTAAACGAGATCTCCTTTTCCTGCAATATACGACGGAGTTCATACCTCGGAAATTCCTCCAGAATAACCCGCAGATTTTGGTTGTCCACCGACATAATCCGAGAGTCACATCAAAAACATATAGACTTTATTACTGACGTTTTCTCAGAGAGCTGCTTCTTTTGAGTGAAGCCAGTCAGTTGTCTAATATCTCGTGCTCGTTGTTCCCAAGCACGTGGGCGAAATCGCCCGTGATCAAAGTATCACACTACTCGCAATTCGTCAGTGGCATCAGTTGTTCTGCGAAATCCAGTTATCCTCCAGAAGGCACTATATTGGGGTGAATACACTCGCGAAGACTGTGAAGAGAGTCCCACCCATCGAGACGCCGATCATCACTAGACCGTATATGACGCCGTGGTAGCCACGAGTTCGTGTCTGCCCGTACGGACTCCCGGCGGCCCACAGCGCTGCCCCGAGCGAGAAGCAGGCCAGCCCCAGAAACGAGAGCATCCCAGAGGCAACCTGTGCAATCGGGAGTAGTTCGCTGGCGGCTACGGCCCCATAGGGCCAGCCCGGGGGGAGGAATCCTGAACCACCCATGACGTACGCGACGAGATCGTAGAACGCGCTCAGCCCGAAAATCGCCACGAGTGCTGCACACGCTCCGAGGATCATCCCTTGGAAGCGAAGCGACCGGCGAACGTTTGACCCAGAGACCCAGTAGCCCATCACCCCGACGACGAGCGTACAGAGTGCGATATACTTCGCCGTCAGTTCGGCCACGACGAACAATCTGAACGCTGTATCGACGATGACGGCGACGGAGGGCATACTGGCAGTTCTCATCTGAAGCCCTGCGCCTCTGGATAAAAATACTCAGAACGTACGCAATACGCACTTCGGATCAAGCACTCGATGACCACTGATTGTGGGCTAAACGTGGGGGATTGCCGCTCTCGCAACGATACAGCCAAGCTATCTCCCCTCGAAGTTGGCCTGCTCGACCGTCGACACCGGCGGGAGTGAGGTAAGGTTCGTCAGTATGTACAAAAACGGACATCGTGGCGTCGCCCTCGTACTAATGGCACCTCTAACAGCTGTCTTCGGTGTGCTCGGTATTGGAATGAGTATGGTGGCGGTTGCCGTCTGCCGACTCCCCGATATCGATCACGATTATGCGTGGCTGGCACACCGTGGGCCGACCCACACGATCTGGTTCGCGACCGGGGTCGCCGCGCTGGTCGTCGCAGGCGGGTACACGGGGCTATCGGTGCTACCGATTGATCTGCCTGTCCTCCCGCTCGTACTTCTCCTTGGAACGACCGTCTTTCTCGGCCTCCTCTCACACCTTTTCGCTGATGCGCTGACTGTCGGACGAGGTACTCATGCGGTCAGGCCGTTCTACCCGCTGTCTCCCCATCCGTTTCGACTCGGATTGGTTCGAGCGGACTCCCGACTCGCTAACGCGCTCCTGCTCGCTGGCGGGATGCTCTTCCAAGGGCTGGCGTTCGTTGTCTCCGTCAGCGGGGGAACTGGCGTGGTGGCCTGAGAAGGATTTCCACGAAAGGCTATAGATTCGGTTCAATTCTTATCTGGTCGCTGGTAGAACGGTGCTGCTGAATACAGGGCGCAAATCGGTCACTCAACAGTCGTCATCTGACGGGGGAATGGAGTGATAGAGCCTCTGAATCGGTCACGTCGATACTGTCAGCACTCGAGAGATTGGGTCGATCGAGGGACCATTGGAACCAACGGAGACAGAAATTGCGCAGTCGTGTTGGGTAATCGACGAACGCCCAGCAACCGATGCACGGCTTATTTGAGCGGCCCATCAGGAGGTAAGCCAATGGCTGACGCGTTCGCAGACAGGACCCTCCCTGAGCACCGGCGTATTTTCGAGAAGATATGGTGGCAAAACCCAGAGCGACAGAATGGGACGTCCTCGTCCTGGTGGTTCTTTCTCCTGTTCCCGGAGGGCGAGGAGGGCTACGGTCCGAAACAGCTCATGTTCTCGATAGCTGCCTGTGTGGGTGAGCAGTGCCGTGTGAACGACCTCCCGCCCCAGGGAATGGACGCTGACCGCCCCGTCGTCGACGGTGTGGACAGGTTCAACGCGACGACGGTTGGCTGGACCGGCGACGACGACGTGGTCCACGACCACGTCGTCAGGCAATCAGCCGAAGCGGTGCTCTCTCGCGAGGACCAGCGTCTCGAAGCCTGGGCAGACCGCGAGGACGGCACCAGACGCGGAAGCGAAATGGCAGCGCTCTCGGACCGCTCCCTCGGTCTGAGAGCCCACGTCATCGGTGACGACGCTGAGGCGGAGTTCGAGGCGTGGGGCGACCTCAACTCGAAGATGACCTCACCACAGCACTCACTGGATATCGACACACCGCTGGGTGGCGCCGAGGTCGTGGCGTGGCGCCGGATGGAGTTCGAAGGGAAGTTCGACCTGCCCGACGGCCCCGAGACGCTGTCCGGCTCATGTTACTTCCAGCGCGTGTGTTTCGACATGCCGCTGTTCCCCTGGAAGTGGGTATGGGCGATCTTCCCGGACGGGACCTCGTTCTCAGTGTTGATTCCGTTTATCGGGCCACAACTGTTCCGACGGGGCTACAAATTCTTCTCCTCGGACAGACTCGAACGCCTGACGATACCCCTTCGACAATCCGGGTTCTGGAACTGGGGCTCAAACGATGGGCACGTCGAGTTCGATACGATTTCTGTCGAGCCACTACTGGGCACTGGCGAGCACCCTGACTTCGACGTTCGCGTCGAGAACGAGGAGGGTGATTACGTGCGGTTCGTTGCCCGGACCTATGGCCACGCGCGAAACTGGCTCGACCGTCCGAGACTCGGTGGTCAGCTTGCGTCTCACTGGAGTTACAACGAGTTCATGTTCCGGATGACCGGACTCGCCGGACACGTCGGCGGCACATCGATCGACGACGAGTCGATGGGTACCGGATTCGGAACGTTGGAATATAGTACCGGGCTGGGTCTGTGAGCCACCGATCGTTCCACCAGTTCGACAAGAGGTTTTGATATCCGTGCAAGATACGGCCTCTGTATCGGTCACACCGATTTCGACACATCTAGAACCTGTCACTCGGGAAGGATGAAAGTCGCGTGAATCTGTATGAATCACACCGGGTCGCGTCGCCTATATCGCATCCAGAACACTGCGAAGATCCCAAGCACTAGCCACTCGACGAAGAGCATCACGTTCGATACCGCGTCGTTCAGGTAGCCAACCACTTCGATTGCGTCGACGACAATCGAGGCGCTCGAGATATCCACCGCCTGCGTCTGCAGGTAGTACGTCGAGTGCGAGTCCCACCAATCGTCGCCGGTGAACCGCGCCTGGACGATCGGGCTGTTGGTGTCGACCGTCGCGGCGCCACTTACGTTCGTGACCACCGCCGGGACCGTTGCCCCGTCGACGTAGACCTCCCGCCCGCTAATCGGTGTGCCGTCCGTCTCACGGAGGGTTATTTCAGCGGTTCCCGTTCCATCATCGATCGTCACGTTCAGCACCGACTCCTCGTAGCGCGTAACCTGCTGGTCTGTCGTCACCGGAAACCCCCAGATATCGACGGCACTGACGGAAATCGGCTC
>ENA-ORDC01002553-ORDC01002553.1-marine-metagenome-genome-assembly--contig:-NODE-2553-length-10730-cov-2.925749_pt1 | contig 10730 bp, 8 predicted proteins | sample MGYA00237783_ERZ508515 | MGnify/ENA primary metagenome ERZ508515 (study PRJEB26186, sample SAMN06268792) | marine metagenome | isolation source: Eden Landing Ponds, San Francisco, CA, USA | place...
GTAGACCCCGTCGACGAACTCGTGGAAGGCCCGGCCCGCGACGTCGACGCTGTCCCAGATCCACCGCTCCATGCGAGCGAAGTTCTCCACGAAGTCGTCGTCCTCGAAGTTCTCGTAGAGCCGAACGTACTTCGTGACGAACTGGTCGACCGGGTCCATCATGGCGAATTCCATGGCGAGGAGTTCACCGGGAACGTTTCCCAGGACGTCGGCGGCCTGGACGGGGTCGAAGTGCTCGGCCCAGCGCTCCAGGATGCCGCCGGTACCGTCGAGGGACACAGGCGTGGCCATACACGAGAGGGTGCGGATCGGCTCCTGATTCCGGGTGGCGTACATGAGCGACATCGTCCCGCCCATGCAGTACCCGAGGAGGTGCAGGTCCTCGGCGCCGGCGTCGGCCAGCGTCGCGTCGACGCAGTTGTCCAGGTACCGGCAGACGTAGTCCGCGAGGCCGAGGGTGGCGTCGAGTCGCGAGGGCTCGCCCCAGTCGACCAGGTAGACGGCAAAGCCGGCCTCGAGGAGGCGGCGGATCACGCTCCGGTCGGGCTGGAGGTCGAGGATGTAGGGGCGGTTCACGAGGGCGTAGACGAGCAGGATGGGCGTCTCGTGGCGACGCTCGGCGGGGTCGTACCGGTGGAGTTCGAGGCCGTGCTCCTCGTAGACGACCGTGCTTTCCGTGTGGCCAACCTCGACGGTGAGCATGCGACAGAACTGTTCGGCGGCGAGGTCGCCCTGCTTGACCGCCTCGCTCGCGAGGCGCAGGAGGTGCGTGTGGCCGTCGATTGGGGCGGTAGCGGCGTCAGGGTTCACGAAGCAACCCCCCGTAGCGGCCGCTGGCGACACGGCTGCCAGACTCCCGGGCCGGCGGCCGACGCGCTCCGGGCCGTTGCATCGTGCAGTCATTTCCCGAGCGGACCCATAGAAGTATGTGGTCGGTATCGGGACCGCTCCGACTGGGCGTGCGGGGCCAGCCGACTACCGCCCCTCGGCACAGAGGTCCACGAAGTTTCGCAAAATCTGCAGGCCCGTCTCGCCGGACTTCTCGGGGTGGAACTGGGTACCGAAGACGGTCCCGGCCTCGTTCGCGACGATGCTGGGGAAGTCGAGCCCGTAGTCCGTCGTCGCGACCACGGCCGCTTCGGCGTCGGGGTCCGCGTAGTAGGAGTGGACGAAGTAGGCGTACTCGCCGTCGATTCCCGCGACGAGGGGGTGCTCGCGCCGGACGGTCAGCTCGTTCCAGCCCATGTGTGGGACCTTCTGGTCGCCGTCGAACCGGAGGTTCGTCCCGGGAATCAGGTCGAGGCCCTCGACGTCGCCCTGGCCGGCGTGGTCGGCCTCCTCGCTCGTGGTCAGGAGCATCTGCATGCCGAGACAGATGCCGAACAGCGGCGTGTCCGACGCGGCGACCGAAAGCAGCGTCTCGCGGAACGGCGCGGCGTTCTCCATGCCCTCGCTGAAGGCACCGACACCGGGGAGGACGACGCCGTCGGCCGCGGCGATGGCGTCCGGATCGTCGGTAATCTCGACGCCGGCGTCGGCTCGCTCCAGGCCGCGCGTGACGCTACGGAGGTTCCCCAGGCCGTAGTCGACCACGACCACGTCGGCGACCGTCTGGCGCGTGGCGCTCATCAGGTTGACCTACCCGGGGCTGGAATAAGTCGTTTCGCCTTCCCGCAGGGTCCGTCCGTGTCGCGGGGCCCAAGAGTGGCGACCAGGCGCGGGGTCAGGGACGGGACCGGTGAAAGGTTCGACGGTCCGCCCAGATCTCGCTACCTGAGAGCGCCAGCCGGGGAGTCACCGGCCCGTTCCCCGGGACGCTATCCGGTCAGTCCCTGGACGGTCGCCGAGAGGGACTCGACGACGCTCCCCTCCGAGAACGCCACCGTGACGGTCCCGTCCGTCTCGGTCGCCGTGGTCTGGATCTCGAGGGATTCGGTCTCGAACTCGTCGGCCGTCACGACCTCGGGGGCCGACACGGCCGTGACCGTCCCCGCATCGAGGTCGACGTCGGCGACGACGGTGTCCTCGGGGGACCCGTCGACGGGCGAGACCCAGACGGAGGCGTCGACTGCGCCGTCCCCGTCCTCAGCCCAGACTTCGAACGACGGCGTGGCGTCGTCGGAAAGTGCAGCCCGGACGTCCTCGTTGGCCCAGGCCGTTTCGATCGCGCGGTCGATGGCCGCGTCCGAGAGGGCGCCGTCGGGGTCCACGACGTCTCGTTCGTAGTCGGCTGGCAGTGCGTCGTCGGTGCTCGCGTCCGCCGCCACGGCGCCGGATGCCGCGCGCACGTCGGCGATCGCCGCCTTGGCCGGCTTCAGCAGGCTGTAGTCCAGCTTCGGCGTCAGGATCAGGAACCGGCGCGTCGCCGGCGCGCCGTCGGGCCGCAGCGGCAGCAGCGCCTGCCAGGACAGGTTGCGCGGCTGGCCGTCCGCCAGGGCCTCGGCCGACGCCGCCATCTCCGCCAGCAGCGGCGCCAGGCCTTCGGCCGGCACGTCGGCGCCCGCGTCCGCCGCCAGCGCCAGCACCTCCGACAGCCCGCGCAGGTCGGGCCGCTCGGCCAAGGTGGCGAGCAGCGGCTGCGCCGCCGCCAGCCGGTCCAACAGCGCCGCCAGCCGGTCCGGCGACAGGTAGTACAGTGCATGCCGACGGACGAAGGCGCCGTCCGGCCGATACACGCCGGCCAGGGTGTCGACCGCCGCGAGCCGGCGCTCAAGCGCGTCGGCCAGGGCGTCCGCGCGTTCCGGCGTCGGCGCGTCGACCACGGCGACGATCGTGTCGTCGAGCTGCGGGAAGGCGCGGTTCAGCTCCTTGGCGTGCTGCCGAAACGGCAGGTCGGGCGACAGCATGTCGACGGTGTTGGTGGACACGCCGAGCCGGGTGGCGATCGCCAAGCCGGCGAGCACGGTGAGCAGTGCCGCCAGCAGCAGCACGGTCCAGCGCCGGCGGGCGCAACCGCCGGTCCAGGCGGCCAGCGCCCGCGGGCAGCGACCGGACGGCAGATCGTCGGCTGGGACGTCGGTGGATCGGCTCATCGGGCGGCGGGGGTCACGCGGTCGTGGACGGCGGCGGCACGGATGCTAGGGCAGGAGCGGCGACAGGAACGATGAAACCTTCGTCGATCTTGCCCTATGCCGTTTTGCCGCTGCACCCAGTATGCTGACCCGATCGGGGCGCGACGAGGGGAAGGACGTGTCATGCGCGGGATTTTTGCTGCGGTTGCGCTGTTCGGGCTGATGCTGGCGCTGCCCGCCCGGGCCGACCTGCCGGCGGCGGCCCGCCAGCCGGTCGAGACTCTGAGCCAGACCCTGCTGGAGACGATGCGCGCGGCCGACACGCTCGGCTTCGAGGGCCGGCGCGACAAGCTGGCGCCGGTGCTGCGGCGGACGTTCGACTTCCCCTTCATGGCCAGGGTGGCCGCCGGCCGGCACTGGTCCCGCCTGAGCCCGGCGCAGCGGGACCGCCTGGCCGAGCAGTTCGCCGCCATGAGCATCGCCACCTACGCCGCCCGTTTCGACGGCTACTCGGGCCAGAGCTTCGACGTGCAGGAGCCGCAGCGCGGCCCGCAGAACGCGGTGATCGTGCCCAGCCGCCTGGTCAAGCCGGACGGCACGGCGGTCGCGCTCGACTACCGGATGCGGCAGGACGAGAGCGGCGCCTGGCGCATCGTCGACGTCTACCTGAAGGGCCGCTTCTCCGAGCTGGCCAGCAAGCGCTCCGAGTACACCAGCGTGCTGGCCAACCACGGCTTCGCCGATCTGATCGCGCGGCTGGAGCAGCGCATCGCCGAGCTGGAAGCCGGCGGGGATGGGTAGGCGCACCACCGGCGAAACGTGCGTCCTTCGACTCAGCCGGCTTATGCCGGCTGGCTCAGGATAAGGGATATCGGAGAGGTGCTCGGATCAACTTCATCCTGAGCCGCCGCGCAGGGGCGGATGCGAGACGCGCGTCCTTCGACTCGATCCTTCGGATCGGCTCAGGATGAAGGTTGGGGGAGGCTCCGGCCTCAGGTTGAAAGCGGCCACGGGCGCTGCCTTCAGGCCCGCGCCTTGCCGCCGGCCGCGGCGGCGTCGTAGCCCAGGGCTTGCAGGGCTTCGGCGGTGATGTGGCGGGCGGTGAGGCCGGCCTGTTCGGCCTGCTCGGCCGGCTTGCCGTGGTCGATGAAGTGGTCCGGCAGCGTCATCGGCCGCACCTTGCAGCCGCTCTCCAGCAGCCCGGCCCGGGCCAGGTGGGTCAGCACCTGCGCCGAGAAGCCGCCGATCGCGCCCTCCTCCACCGTCACCAGCACCGCGTGCTCGCGCGCCAGCCGCTCGATCAACTCGCTGTCCAGCGGCTTGGCGAAGCGCGCGTCCGCCACCGTCGTCGACAGCCCGCGCGCCGCCAGCTCGTCCGCCGCCTGCAACGCCTCCGCCAGCCGCGGGCCGTAGGACAGGATCGCCACCGTGCCGCCCTCGCGCAGCACCCGGCCGCGGCCGATCTCCAGCGGCGTGCCGCGCGCCGGCAGCTCCACCCCGGTGCCCTCGCCGCGCGGGTAGCGCAGCGCGATCGGACCATCGTCGTGCGCCGCCGCGGTCGCCACCATGTGCATCAGCTCCGCCTCGTCCGCCGCCGCCATCAAGGTGAACCCCGGCAGCGTCGCCAGATAGGCGATGTCGTAGCTGCCCTGGTGGGTCACCCCGTCGGCCCCCACCAGCCCGGCGCGGTCGATCGCGAAGCGCACCGGCAGCCCCTGGATCGCCACGTCGTGCACCACCTGGTCGTAGGCGCGCTGCAGAAACGTCGAGTAGATCGTCGCGAACGGCCGGTAGCCCTCGCACGCCAGCCCGGCGCAGAAGGTCACCGCGTGCTGCTCGGCGATGCCCACGTCGAAGGTGCGCGCGGGAAACCGCTCGCCGAACTTGTCCAGCCCGGTGCCCCCCGGCATCGCCGCCGTCACCGCGACGATCCGGTCGTCCGCCTCCGCCTCGGCGATCAGGCCCTTGGCGAACACCGACGTGTAGCTCGGCGCCGCCGGCGTCGGCTTGGCCTGCTGGCCGGTCACCACGTCGAACTTGGCCACCCCGTGGTACTTGTCCGCCGCGCCCTCCGCGGGCGCGTAGCCCTTGCCCTTCTGGGTCACGCAGTGCACCAGGATCGGCCCGCCGCCTTCCGCGTCGCGCACGTTGCGCAGCACCGGCAGCAGGTGCTCCAGGTTGTGCCCGTCGATCGGCCCCACGTAGTAGAACCCCAGCTCCTCGAACAGCGTGCCGCCGGTCAAAAGACCCCGCGCGTACTCCTCCGCACGGCGGGCGGCGCGCTCGAACGCCCCGGGGAACTTCGCCGCCAGCTCGCGCGCCAGATGGCGCATCGAGCGGTAGGGCTTGGAGGAGATCGTGCGCGACAGGTAGCCGCTCATCGCGCCCACGGCCGGGGCGATCGACATGTCGTTGTCGTTCAGGATCACCACCAGCCGGGAGCCCAGCGCGCCGGCGTTGTTCAGCCCCTCGTAGGCCATGCCGGCGGACATCGCGCCGTCGCCGATCACGGAAATCACCTGGTTGTCGCGCCGCCCCAGGTCGCGCGCCACGGCGAAGCCGAGGCCGGCGGAGATCGAGGTCGAGGAGTGCGCCGCGCCGAACGGGTCGTAGGCGCTCTCCTTGCGGCTGGTGAAACCGGACAGCCCGCCGCCCTGGCGCAGCGTGGGCATCAGCGCGCGCCGGCCGGTCAGGATCTTGTGCGGGTAGCACTGGTGCGACACGTCCCAGATCAGCTTGTCGTCCGGCGTGTCGAACACGTAATGCAGCGCCGTCGTCAGCTCGACCACGCCCAGACCCGCGCCCAGGTGACCGCCGGTGACCGACACCGCGTCGATCATCGCCGCGCGCAGCTCGTCCGCCACCTGCGGCAGCTGCTCGGACTCCAGCCGGCGCAGGTCGGCCGGCGAGTCGATGGTGTCGAGCAGCGGCGTCGCCGATTTCTGTTCGCTCAAAACGTCTCCTCCCGCAGTGGGTCCGTCAGCTCGCCCGGCGGACCTGCGCGTTGTCGTTCTCGGAGTCGCGGTTCAGCTCCTGCGACACCAGCTCGTCGAAATGGTTCTCCGCCCGCCGGGCGTTCTCCAGCGGGATCTCCGGCGCCATCGGCCCCTCGGTGCGCACGCCGCGCAGCGACACCCAAAGCGCCTTCAGCGGATTGCGCACGGCGTCCTCGACGGCGGTACCCTCGTAGCCGCAATGGACCATGCAATCGGCGCACTTGTCGTAGTTGCCGGTGCCGTAGCTCTCCCACTCGGTCTCGTCCATCAGTTCCTTGAACGAGCGGGCGTAGCCCTCGTTCAACAGGTAGCACGGACGCTGCCAGCCGAACACGTTGCGCGTCGGATTGCTCCAGGGCGTGCAGCGGTAGTCCTGGTTGCCGGCCAGGAAGTCCAGGAACAGGCTGGACTGCGAGAACTGCCAGTTCCGGCCCTTGCCGCGGCGGAACACGTCGCGGAACAGGGTCTTGGTCTGCGAGCGGTTCAGGAAGTGCTCCTGGTCGGGCGCGCGCTCGTAGGCGTAGCCGGGCGAAATCGTCACACCCTCGATGCCGAGCTGGTTGACGTAGTCCAGGAACTCGCCGACCCGGTCGGCCTGGTGGCCGTCGAACAGGGTGGCGTTGACGGTGATGCGGTGGCCGGCAGCGCGCGCCTCGCGGATCGCCGCCACGGCGGCGTCGAACACGCCGTCCTGGTCGACGGCCGCGTCGTGGTCCTCGCGCAGGCCGTCCAGGTGGATCGAGAAGCACAGGTACGGGCTGGGCTGGAACAGGTGCAGCTTCTTGCGCAGCAGCAGCGCGTTGGTGCAGAGGTGCACGAAGAACTTCCGCCGCACCAGCTCCTCGACGATGCTGCCGATCTCCTTGTGAATCAGCGGCTCGCCGCCGGGGATCGAGACCACCGGGGCGCCGCACTCCTCGGCCGCGTCGATGCAGTCCTGCACCGACAGGCGCCGCTTCAGGATCGAGTCCGGATAGTCGATCTTGCCGCAACCGGGACAGGCCAGGTTGCACTGGAACAGCGGCTCCAGCATCAGTACCAGCGGATAGCGCTTCCGGCCCTTGAGCTTCTGCTTGACGACGTAGCTGCCGACACGGATTTGCTGGCGCAGGGGTACCGACACGGATCCTCCTCGGCGAAGCGCGAACGCAGTCTGGGGTGTTGCGAGGCGGTCGGTCTAGGCGTCGACCAACTCCTCGGGAAGACGGAACTGCACGGTTTCCTCGGCGCCCGGCAGCAACTCTACCGTGACCGGCCGCCTCGCCGATATAGCCTCGATCAACTCCCGAACCAACTGTTCGGGCGCGGAGGCGCCGGCAGTGATGCCGACGCTGTCCACGCCGTCCAGCCAATCCGGGTCCAGCGCGCCGGCGTCGGGCACCAGGTAGGCCGGGCGCGGATGCGCCGCGGCGATCTCGCGCAGCCGGTTCGAGTTCGAGCTGTTGGGCGCGCCCACCACCAGGACGAGGTCGCAGGCGGCCGCCAGGGCGCGCACCGCGGTCTGCCGGTTCTGCGTGGCGTAGCAGATATCGCGCGTGTCCGGACCCTGGATCTCGGGGAACCGCGCGGTCAGGGCGGCGATGATGCCGCGGGTGTCGTCGACCGACAGGGTGGTCTGGGTGACGTAGGCGATCCGGCTTGGATCGCGCGGCGCCAGCTCGGCCACCTCGGCGACCGAGCCGACCACCTGCACGCGGCCGTCGATCTGCCCCAGCGTGCCCTCGACCTCGGGATGGCCGCGGTGGCCGATCAGCACCACGTCGCGGTCCTGCCCGGCGTAGCCGCGGCCCTGCTTGTGCACCTTGGCGACCAGCGGACAGGTGGCGTCGATCACCTTCAGGCCGCCGTCGGCCGCCGCCGCCTCGACGCGGCGGGCCACGCCGTGAGCGCTGAAGATGGTGACGGCGCCCTGCGGGATCTCGTCGACCTCCTCGACGAAGATCGCGCCCTTGGCTTCCAGCTCCTCGACGACACGACGGTTGTGCACAATCTCGTGGCGCACGTACACCGGCGCCCCGTAGACCCTGAGCGCGCGCTCGACGATCTCAATCGCGCGCTCGACGCCGGCACAGAAGCCGCGCGGCGTCGCCAGCTTGACCTTGAGCGGCGGCTGGGTCGCAGACGGCTGGGCGGCAGCGGCTCCACCCGGCATGGCAACCTCCTGGACCGTGACGGCCGGAATGCTAGCGCGGCGCGAGACCACCTTACCAATAACCAGTCTATGACACATCCTCGTGCCGCCCGCGTCGGCGGCGCCGCGGACTCCGCCGCGGCGGGCGCGGCGAAGCGCGGCCGGACCTTTGGCGTGACTTCCGCTCGATCCTGTCGGGCGGCGGGCACGAGCCGCGACGCATGACACCCGTCTCGATCTTGCCCTAGCGTCGCGTCATGACCCGGCCGATCCATCCCCTGACCGGCGCCGACCTCGGCACGCTGCTGCGGCTGCTGCGGCAAAACGGCCTGCCGGCGCGGCGCCACGCGCCGGCGCTGGGGCTGGCGGCGCTGTCGGCCGCCGGACGCGCGCCGCTGTCGGGGCTGGAGGCGGGCCTGTCGGCGCTGCGCCGGCGGCGCACGGACGATCCGGCCCCCGTGTTCATCGTGGGGCACTGGCGCAGCGGCACCACGCACCTGTTCAACCTGCTGAGCGCCGGCGCGCCGGTCGGCTACGCCACCCCGATCTCGGTCGGCCTGCCATGGGACGTCCTGCTCCTGGGCCGGGCGCTGCGGCCGCTGCTGGAACGCGCCATCCCGCAGCAGCGCGGCATCGACGCGATGGCGGTGACCCCGGACTCGCCGCAGGAGGACGAGCTGGCGCTGGCCAGCATGACGGCGCCGTCCTACTTCCACGGCGTCTACTTTCCGCGGCGCTTCGCCCGACACATGGCCGCCGGGCTGTTCTTCGACGGCTGCAGCGCAGCCGACCGGCGGCGCTGGCAGCGCGCGCTACGCCGCTTCACCGAGAAGACCGCCGCGACCGGCCCCGGCCCGGTGCTGATCAAGAACCCGGCGCACACATCGAGGATCGACGCGATCCGCGAGGTCTGGCCCGACGCGCGGTTCGTGCACGTCGTCCGCGACCCGCACGCGGTGCTGCAGTCGACCCGGCGCATGTTCGCCGACCTGCTGGACATGCTGGCGCTGCAGCCGCACGGCCCGGCCGAGGTCGAGCGCACGATCCTGGAAACCTACCCGCGAATGCTGGACAAGCTGACGGCCGACAGCGCCGCGCTGCCGCCGCAGCGCTTCGCCGAGGTGCGCTTCGAGGACCTGGAGCGCGACCCGCTGGCCGAGGTGTGGCGGCTGGCGGCGCAGCTCGGCCTGGGCGCGCCGGACACGGTAGCGGCCGGGGCCGAACGCCACCTCGCCACCGTGGCCGGCTACCGCAAGCGGACCCGGGAGGTGCCGCCCGAGGTCGCGGAGACGGTGGCGGCGCACTGGGGCGCGCAGCTCGACCGTTGGGGCTACCCGCGTCGCAACGGCGCGGCCGCGGCGCCATGAGCGGGCTCGACCTGGTCACCGGCGGGCACGGCTTCATCGGCGCGCACCTGGTGGCGCTGCTGACCGCGCGCGGCCGGCGGGTGCGCGTGCTCGACACCCGGGAGGCGGCCGCGCCGGACGGCGTCGAGACGATCGTCGGCTCGGTGACCGATCCGGACACGGCCGCGCGGGCGGTGGACGGCGCCGAACGGGTGTTCCACCTGGCCGCGATTCCGGAGCTGTGGGCGCGCGACCGCGGCGTGTTCGACCGGGTGAACCGGGCCGGGACGCAGACGATGCTGGCGGCGGCGCGCGCCGGCAGCGTCGGCTGCTTCGTCTACGCCGCCTCCGAGGTGGTGCTGGTGGCGCGCCGGATCGCCGACCTGCCGGCCCGGCTGGACGAGACGGTCGAGCTGCCGCCCGAGGCGCTGTGCGGCGCCTACGCCCGCAGCAAGCGCGCCGGCGAGCTGGCGGCCCTGGCGGCGGCGGACGCCGATTTCCGGGTCTGCTCGGCGATCCCGACGGTGCCGCTGGGCCCCGGCGACTGCTCGCGCACACCGCCGACGCGGATGCTGGAGGACCTGCTCGCCGGCCGCATGCCGGCTTATCCCAACGTCACCTTCGACGCGGTGGACGTGCGCGACGCCGCGCTCGGCCTGCTGCTGACGGCCGAGCACGGGCGCAGCGGCGCGCGCTACCTGCTGTCCGGCCACAGCGTGGCGATGGGCGAGCTGCTGGCGCAGATCGCCGCGGCCGCCGGCGTCATAGCGCCGCGCCTCGCCCTGCCCGGCTGGCTGGCCCAGGCGATCGGCACGCTCGACACCGGCCTCGCCGCCCTGACCGGCCATACCCCGCGCGCCCCGCGCGACGGCACCGCCATCGCCCGGCGCATGCGCCCCTGCAGCAACGCGAAGGCGCGGCAGGAGTTGGCCTTCGACCCGCGGCCGCTGGGAGAGACGGTGCGGGACGCGGTAGCGTGGCTGCGGCGGTAGGGCTGCGGCCCGTTCGAACGGTAAATGGCGGCGACGGAAATTAGCCGGACAACAGCCGTGATGAGTGCGCGTGAGGTCGGCGGGAGGCGACCCAAAGCGGACACACGCGGGTTGATGGCAGCATCTATAATGCTACCCCAGATGCACTGAATGTATTGCGTCAGCACGTTTGGGAGTAGTGGCTTATGGCGTTCGCTCCGGCGCCCCAACATGTTGCGATCCACGACTGCGGCGTGTTACCGAGAACATACCGT
>ENA-ORDC01002555-ORDC01002555.1-marine-metagenome-genome-assembly--contig:-NODE-2555-length-10727-cov-3.458779_pt1 | contig 10727 bp, 10 predicted proteins | sample MGYA00237783_ERZ508515 | MGnify/ENA primary metagenome ERZ508515 (study PRJEB26186, sample SAMN06268792) | marine metagenome | isolation source: Eden Landing Ponds, San Francisco, CA, USA | place...
CGATATGCTCGCACTCTCCCAGCGGGTCGGAGAGCGCAACGTCGCCGCCGTCGAGGAGACTCTCGACGGCCTGGACGTGCCGGTTGCCGCCAGCGAGGTCGGCGGCGAGCGCGGCCGCTCGCTGGTGTTCGACACGGAAGGTGACCTCCTGGTGCGGACCGCCGGCGGCGACACGCGACGCGCCTGAGGAGCGCACCGCCGCTCGTGACGCGCGTCGCGCGCCCGAGAATCACATCTGATATCGACGGGCCAACATACAAATGCGCTCCCGGCGATTTTCGACGTACGATGGTCGCGTTGGGTGGCGCCGCTCTCGGTCCTACCATCTGGCTGCTGGTCGGCATGCTCGGGATGGGCATCGCCGACTGGCTGCCCGGCAGCGACGACGGCGACGACGAGAGTGACACGTCCGCGGAGGGCGGGGACGCGCTGTTCGACGAGAGTGCCGACGACGACCTCGGTGACTTCGGCGACATGGACGACCTCGACGGGATGGACGACATGGAGGACGCTGGCGACGACGCCGGCGACATCGCCCCGCGGGTCGACGAACTGGAGAACGAGGTGGCCGAGATATCCTCGACGGTGAGCACGGTCCGCTCGGAGAACGAGGCGATGAGCGAGACCGTCGAGGAGGTCGAGGAGAACGTCCGGAAACTGCTCGAAATCTACGAGATGGTGACCAAGGGCGTCAACCCCTTCGTCGACGACGCGGCGCCGGCGGCCGGCGGCATGGACGCCGGCGGCGACGGGTTCGCGCTCTTCGACGACGAGGACGACGAACCCGAGGACCTAGACGAGGAGGTCGTCGACGCGGACCCGGACAGCTTCTTCGACGAGGACTTCGACGACTTCGACCGCGCGATTTCCACGGCCGGGTCGGACTACGGCGTCCCGTTCGAGCAACTGTTCGAGGACGCCGACTGGGAGTTCGGCGCGGTCGACCCCGACGTGTTCGGCCCCGCGCAGGTCACGGTCGACGTGGTCGACGGGCCGACGTACACCCTCGGCGAGACCGACGAGGACGTGCTCGCCGACTCGTTCGGACTGTGAGGCGCAAGCCGGTCCCGCCCGCGCCGGACTCCCTCGACCGACTGTGGGACGCCCACCGCGCCGTGCCCCTGATTCCGGGGTCGGAAGACGACTGTTGCGGACGCGTCGCCGAGCGACTCGACGTGACGCCCGACGAGGGCCGCGACTGGCTCGTGTTCTGCCAGTCGCTCGGGCTCGCCCGCGGGGTGAGTCGCGGCTTCGAGCGCGTCCGCGACCACCCCGACGCCGACGACCTGCGAATCGCCTTCGAGGGGAACGTCTTCGGCGCGCGCGAGGCGCTCGACGCCCTCGGCGACGAGCCGACGTCTGCGGACGCGGTGTTCGAGGCGTTCGAGCCGACCGTGCCGAACTGGGAGCGCCACCGCGACCCCGATGGGTGGGAGTCGCGCTGGCGCGACAGAGTCGCGCGGCTCCTCGACTGGGCGGTGCTGTTTGACGCGGCGGAAAAACGGACGGACGGCTACGTCGCGGTCGCGGTCGAAGACGCGGCCTGACCGTCGGCGGGACGAACCTGAGTCGCCGCCCGTGCTATTCTAGTCGACCTTCGTCACGGTGCCGACGCCCTTGGACCGCCCCTCGCGGAAGACGAATCGCTGGCCCTCCTCGACGAAGTACGAGCGGAATTTGAACTCCACGCGGGTCGTGCCGGTGTCGCCCGGGAGGAGTCGCCCGCCCTCTGGGTGGAAGACGGCCGCCTCGGAGACGGTTTCGAGGTGGACGACCGGCTCGTAGCCCTCCTGAATCCGCGTCGGGTGGTTGAGCACCATCACGTCGGCTTCGAACTCGCGGACGGGGGTCGGCTCCGCGTCGGCCGGGAGGAGCACCATCCCGCGCTCGATTTCGGACTCGCGGACGCCCTTGAGCGCGATGCCGACGATGCGGCCGGCGTTGGCCCGGTCGACCCGGTGATAGTGCATCTCGATGGAGCGGGCCTCGACCTCGCGGAACTCGCCGTCGGACATCGGCCCCAAGAGCAGTTTGTCGCCGGCCTCGACCGCCCCGGAGTTGACCGTGCCGGAGGCGACCGCGCCGACGCCCGTGACCGAGTAGGTCCGGTCGATGTACATCTTGAACTCGCCCTCGGCGGCGCTTCGCTTCGGGAGCGACTCGAACAGCCGGTCGAGGTCGTCGAGACCGTCCATCGTGACTGCGCTCGTCGGGAACAGCGGGACGACCGACTCGCTTATCTCTTCGACCGCGGCCTCGACGCCGTGACGCTCGACGCTCAGGGGCGTCCGGCCCACGTCGCGGAGGAGCCGCTCGACCTCGCGTTCGACCTCGGCGGCGCGCTCGTCGGAGACGGCGTCGACCTTCGTGATGGCGACGACCGTCGGAAGCTCCATAGCGAGCAGGATGCCGAGGTGTTCGCGGGTCGTTCTCGTCGGGCCGTCGTCGGCGGCGACGACGAGCAGACCGTAGTCGAGGCGCTGACCGACGAGGCCGCGAATCGTCGTCCGAAGCCACGGCTCGTGGCCGACGGTGTCGACGAACGAGACGAGCCGGTCGGCCTCTTGGACGACCTGCGCCCGGTCGGACTTCCGGTGGGGGTTACGCATGTGGACCGGACCGTCGTCGGCAAAGCCGTAGACGGCGTACGAGAGGTCCGCAGACAGGCCGCGTTCGACCTCGTGGGGTTGCACGTCGAGGAACGACCGCGTGCCGCCGTTGCCGTTGTCGGCCTGCCCGGTCACGAGCGAGCCGACGAGCGTCGATTTGCCGTGGTCGACGTGGCCCGCGGTGCCGACGACGATGTGGTCGTCGTCGACGTCGAGCATCGTGCCCTCGCGGATTGTCGCGACGCCGACGAGGCCGCGTTCGGCCGAATCGCCGACGCCCCACGTCTCCACGTCTTCGATGTGCGCCCCGGCCTCCTCGGCCAGAAGCGACAGCACGTCCATGGTCTCGGAGAAGTCGTCCGGCGGGATACCGGCGATGCCGCCGTCGTCGGTGACGCCGACCACGTAGGTCGCCACGCCGTCGCCGGAGAGCACTCGGTGTCTGAGTTGAGCCGCGAGCGACTCCATCCGGCCGTCGGACAGGTGAACGGCGCGGGTGAGGCGTTCTTTGAACTCGACGCTTCCGCCTTCTTCCTCACCGCGCTCGAGGGCCTCATCCAAGAGAGCCCGATCCGCGCTCATAGACTCGGGTAGGAAACCGACGGTGAAAACGCTTTCCGCGGTAGCAATTGCCATGAGACTGTACCACAATCGAGACGGAAGCGACGCGGACGCGCCCGACGAGACGCGTGTCGGTCAGATGCGAACGAAACCGAGACGTGCTCAGTCGCTCAGTCGTTCGTAGGCCCGGTTGACGCGCTTGAACGCCTCCTCGTCGCCGGTCTTCGAGTCCGGGTGGGTCTCTTTGACCCGCTCGCGGTAGGCCGCTTTCACGTCGTCCTCAGAGGCGTCGGCGTCGAGGTCGAGCGTGTCGAGGGCTTGCTGTCGGCTCATACCGCGTCGCGGCGGGCGGACGCTCGCCTCGTCGCCGCGGGTTCGCTGTCGCCGGCGGCGTTCGCCGTCGAACCCGCCGTCTGGACCGAACCGCCCGGCGCGCGGTCCCTCTTGTGGGTCGCCGCGGGGGCCAGCGCCGAACCCGCCGGTGGCCTGTCGGTCGCTCTGCCGTCGCTCCGACCGGAAGCCGAACCCGCCGCGCCCGGCGTCGGCACGGACGCGCGTCCGGCGGAACCGCTCTTTGAGGCGGCCGCTGACGTGGGCGTACATGAAGTACGTCGTCGCGCCGAAGGGGAGGGCGACGAACAGCAACAGGAGCTGTCGGTAGGCGAACGCCAACACGACGAGGAGCATGGTGATGCCCGCGAACACCGCCGCGAGCCCCATGACGAGTCGGTCTCGGTCCACGGGCGCAGTTAGGGTCGCACGGTGGTAAACGTCTCGCCGGGCCGCGACCGCCGGACGGGGCGGCCGGGAAAATCGACTGCTGGCGTCGCCTCAGCGGTACTGGTTCAGCCGCTTTTTGAGGCGCTTTGCGGCCTGTCCGGCGGCCTTATCGAAGTCCTCGCCGTCGTCCTCGCCGGCGAAGATAATGCCGCGCGAGGAGTTCACGAGGCCGACGCCGTCCGCGAGGCCGAACTCGACCGCGGCCTCGGCGTCGCCGCCCTGTGCTCCCACGCCGGGGACGAGAAACGGCAGGTCGGGCACCTGCTCGCGGAGGTGCTCCAGTTCCTCGGGACCGGTCGCGCCGACGACGAGGCCGACGTTCCCGTGTTCGTTCCAGAGGTCGCAGAGCGCCGCGACGCGCTCGTAGAGGGGTTCGCCCGAGTCGAGTTCGAGCGACTGGAGGTCTGAGCCGCCGGGGTTCGAGGTGCGGCAGAGGACGAACACGCCCTTGTCCGCCCGCGCGAGGAACGGCTGGATGGAGTCGCGGCCCATGTAGGGGTTGACCGTGATGGCGTCGGCGTCGTCGAGCAGGTCGGCGTACTTGCGGGTCGTGTTGCCGATGTCGGCGCGCTTGGCGTCCAGCAGGACCGGCACGCCCTTGCCGTGGGCGTAGGCGATGGTCTCGCGCAGGGCGCGCCAGCCGTCCTCGTCCTCGTAGAACGCCGCGTTCGGCTTGTACGCCGCGGCGTGCTCGTGAGTCGCGTCGATGATGCGGCGGTTGAACGCCCAGCGCGGGAGGTCCTTGTCGAGGAGGTGGTCGGGGATGCGGTCGATGTCGGCGTCGAGGCCGACCGAGACGACGCTGTCTGTCGCCTCGATGCGGTCGCGGAGGTCGTCGAAAAAGCCCATTGCCCGCGAGTGCGACGACCGAAAGTAAGGGGTTTTCCCTTCGCTCCGGTCGGAATCACCACTCACCCGGTCCGGAACGAGAAGTCGGAACTCGGCGCGCTGTGGGTGAGCCACCCCATCGAGACCACGTCGACGCCGGTGTCGGCGTAGGCGGGGAGCGTCTCGGGCGTGATGCCGCCGCTGGCCTCCGAGAGCACGCCGTCGGGGAGCCGGGTGACGCCCTCGCGGACCGCCTCGGGCGGGAGGTTGTCGAACAGGACGATGTCGGCTCCGGCGGCCGCGGCGCGCTCGCCCATCTCGGGCGTCTCGACTTCGACCTCGAGCTTCGTCGCGAACGACTTGCGCTCGGCGAAGCGGCGGACCGCCTCCTCCAAGCCGAGTTCGGCGATGTGGTTGTCCTTGACCATCACCATCCCCGAGAGCGTGAGACGATGGGTGTCGCCGCCGCCGGCGACGACGGCGCGTTTTTCGACGCCGCGGAGGCCGGGGGTAGTCTTGCGGGTCGCGGCGACCCGAACCGAGTCCGACACTTCGCGGGCGGCGTCGACCGCCTCGCGGGTCGTGGTCGCGACGCCGGAAGCGTGGCCGACGACGTTGGCGGCGACGCGCTCGCCCCGCAGGACGTTCCGGGCGTCGCCGTCGACCCGCAGGACTTCGTCGCCCGGTTCGACCGCGTCGCCGACTTCGACGGCGTTCTCGGCCGCGACGCCGAGAGAGTCGAAGACGGCGACGGCGGCGTCGAGACCGGCGGCGACCGCCGGCTCTGTGGCCACGAGTCGCCCGGTGGTGTCGCCGGGCACGTCGTTCGTCACGTCGCGGTGGCCGACGTCCTCGGCCAACCAGCGCTCGACCGTCTCAGTCGTCAGCACTCGGGGTCACCCCCTGTTCGGCGTCGTCGCTTCCCTCGCCTCCCTCGCCTCCCTCACGTCCGTCCGGGTCGACGAGCGAGTGACAACCGGCCGAGGGCGCGTCGGCGGCCGCGCGAGCGACGAGGAGCGACGAGACGCAGGCGTTCCGGAGTTCGTAGACGGGCCGCGAGACGCGGGTGCGGGCGTAGGCGTCGACCTCGCCTTTCAGGCGGCGAAGCCGCGCCCGCGCGGTGTCGAGGCCGTCGGGCGTGCGCTCGATGCCCACGAACTCGTCCATCGTCCGCCCGAGGCGGTCGAACTTCGTGTCGGCGAAGGCGTCGGGGAGCGCCGGGTCGGAGTCGCGGGGCGGCGCGTACTCGACGGTCTCGGCCTCGCCGCGGCCGCGGTCGGCCGCGGTCCCGCCGGCGCGGACGCCCCAGACGAGCCCTTCGAGCAGGCTGGTCGAGGCGAGCCGGTTCGCGCCGTGGACGCCGGTGCGGGCGCACTCGCCGGCGGCGAACAGGCGGGACAGCGAGGTCCTGCCGCGGTCGTCGACGGCGACGCCGCCGCAGAGGAAGTGCTCGGCCGGCGCGACCGGAACGCCGTCGGTCGGGTCGACGCCCCGGTCCGCGCACTTCTCGGCGAGCCCGGGGAACTCGCCGGCGAAGTCGAGCGGGCTCACGTCCAGCCGCACCTCGCCGGTGGCCCGGCGCTCGGCGGCGACCGCCCGCGAGACCACGTCGCGGGGGGCCAGCTCGGCGTCCTCGTGGTAGCCGGGCATGAACCGCTCGCCGTCGCCGTTCCGCAGGACCGCGCCCTCGCCCCGGACCGCCTCGCTGACGAGGAAGCCGTCCCCGTCGGCGTCGGCCGCGTACGCCGTCGGGTGGTACTGGACGTACTCCATGTCCGTCACGTCCGCTCCGGCGAGCGCGGCCATCGCGATCCCGTCGCCGGTGGACCCCGCGGGGTTCGTCGAGCGCGGGAACAGGTCGCCGATCCCGCCGGTCGCCAGCACCGTCGCGCCGGCGTAGACGGGCTCGCGCTCGCCCCCGGACTCGACCACGGCACCGTGGATCCGCCCCTCGTGGCGGATCAGTTCCAAGGCGGCGGCGTCGGTCCGGATCTCCACGCCGTCCCGGTCGTCGAGGTGGTTCAGGAAGGGGACGTGGACGTGCTTGCCCGTCGCCGCGCCCACGTGGAGGATCCGGTCCTCGCTGTGCGCGGCCTCGCGGCCGAAGTCGAAGCCGCCGCCGCCGGTCAGGCTCGATCCGGTCGCTCCGGCCGCTGCCGGCGTTCCGTCCGGGCCGTCGCTCGGGTCCGCGTCGCCGTCGAACGACACGTCCAGCGTGTCGACGAGCACGTCGGACACCGCCTCGTTCGCGTTCTCGACGAGCGTCTCGACGGCGTCGAGGTCGGCCGTGCCGTCGGAGGCCGCGACGATGTCCCGCCGAAACTGCGCCGGGTCGTCGCGGGCGACGGCGATCCCGCCCTGCGCCCACCACGACGACGCCCCCTCCGGGCGGGTCGACTTCGTGGCGACGAGGACGTCCCGGCCCTCGCGGACCGCGGCGAGCGCGGCGGCCAGCCCGCCGATTCCGGCCCCGACGACGAGCACGTCGGTGGTCTCGTGTCCCGCCATCGTCAGATCTCCAGCATCCGGTCGAGCGCGACCCGCGCGAGCTCCTTCTCCTCGGGCGCGACCTCGACGACGTTAGGCTCGCGGCCCGCGACCAGCTCCTCGAGGACCCACGTCAGGTAGTTGGGGTCGATCTGGCGCATCGCGTTACAGTCCATACAGGCGTCGCCGCAGAGCGGGACGACGTTCACCTCGGGGTGCCACCGCTGGAGGTGCTGCGCGAGGTGGATCTCCGTCCCGATCGCCCACGTGTCGCCGGGGTCGGCGTTCGCGACCGTCTCGCAGATCGTCGCCGTCGACCCGACCACGTCGGCCGCCTCGACGACCTCGCGGCGGCACTCTGGGTGGACGACGACGCTGACGTCGTCGTGCTCGTCGCGGACCTGCTCGACGTGCGAGGCCCGGAAGCGCTCGTGAACCTGACAGTAGCCGTCCCACAGGATCACGTCGCTCTCGACGACCTCGCCCGCGTCCGCCGACGCGGCGTCCCACGGGTCCCACTCGGCGACCTCGCCTTCCAGTCCCAGCCGGTGGGCGGTGTTTTCCCCGAGGTGTTTGTCGGGGAGGAACAGCACCTTGTCGCCCTCGTCGAGGGCGTACTCGAACGCGTCGTGGGCGTTCGAGGACGTGCAGACGAGCCCGCCCTGCTCCGCGCAGAACGCCTTGAGGTCGGCGTAGCTGTTCATGTACGTCACCGGCACGATGTCGGCGTCCGTCGCCGCGGTGAGCTCCGCCCACGCCGCGTCGACTTGGAGCGCTTCGGCCATCCCGGCCATCGGGCAGGACGCCTCCATGCTGGGGAGGATGACGCGCTGGTCGGGGTCCGTGATGATGTCCGCGGACTCGGCCATGAACGTCACGCCCCCGAAGATCACGTACTCCGCGTCGGCGTTCGCGGCCTCCTTGCTCAGCTGGTAGGAGTCGCCGACGAAGTCCGCGTGCTCGACGATCTCCCGCCGCTGGTAGTTGTGGCCCAAGATCACCACGTCGTCACCGAGCGTCTCCAAGGCCGCCTCGATGCGCTCCGTTCGCTCGTCCTCTTCGAGCGTTCGGTATTCTGGCGGAAGCTGTTCGAGATCGTCGTATTTGAACAGACTGAGATCGGTATCGAACTCAGCGGTTTCCATTGCTGGCATAGTCGGATACCTTCGTACTCTAATCTGTACGACTGCGTGTTGAAAAGATTTTGTCTTCAACAAGCGCTCGTGATTGAGTGAATTGTCTTACAGACGCGTATCGAATCGCCTGTACCGCCGCTCGTCGCCGCATTCGCGCCGGGCAGAGGGTCCTTCTCGGTATCGCGGCCCCGTCGTCTCGAAACTGGAAGCGGGGACGTCGCGACCGCGCGTCGCGGTCGAGTTCCCCGCGGACCGCCGGTCGCCGGTCCCGGCGCTCGGGGCCGCGAGCGGCACGATTATGCCGTGCCACTCCGTACCAACGTACGACATGTCACAGCAAGGCGTTCAAGAGGAGCTGTACGTCGACCAGTACACGCTCGGCCTCGTCGGGCCCGACCAGGAGTGGGCGGGCACGGTCGCCGACGGCGGGACGGTACAGACGTACACGCCGCCGGGCTGTTGGGGGCCGATGGTGACGCCGTCGTTCCGCGGGGGCCACGAGGTGACGCGACCGATCCGCGTCGAGGGTGCCGAGGTCGGCGACGCCGTCGCGATCCACATCCGCGACGTGGAGGTGACGAGCATGGCGACCAGCACGGGGTCGATGGCGGAGCGCGACGAGGCGTTCGGCGACGACCCGTTCGTCGACCACCGCTGTCCCGAGTGCGGCGCGACGTGGCCGGACTCCGTCGTCGAGGGCACCGGCGAGGACGCGATCCGCTGCGCCGAGTGCGGGGCCAACGCCTCCTCGTTCGGCTTCGAGTACGGCTACACCGTCGCGTTCGACCACGAGAACGCGGTCGGGATCACCCTCGATAAGGACGGCGCCCACGAGCTCGCGACCGACGCCGAGCGCGTGATGGACATCCCCGAGAACGCCCGGCAACACCCGATCCTGCTGTACGAGCCGGACGAGATGCCCGGCACGCTCGGTCGCCTGCGGCCGTTCATCGGGAACATCGGGACGACGCCGCCGGTCACGATGCCCGACTCGCACAACGCCGGCGACTTCGGGCAGAACCTCATCGGCGCCGACCACGACTACGGCGTCGAGACCGAGGCCGACCTCGACCTGCGCACCGACGGCCACATGGACGTCCCCGAGGTCCGGGCGGGCGCGACGCTGATCTGCCCGGTCGTCGTCGACGGCGGCGGGATCTACGTCGGCGACCTCCACGCGAACCAGGGCGACGGCGAGCTCTCCTTGCACACCACTGACGTGAGCGGGACGGTCACGATGGACGTCGAGGTGATCGACGACGTCGACCTCGACGGGCCCGTCCTCCTCCCGAACGCGGAGGACCTCCCGTTCATCAGCGCGCCGTACAGCGAGGAGGAGGCCGCGGCGGGCGAGGCGCTTGGTGCGGAACACGGCGTCGACGTCGACACCGACGCCGCCCCGATCCAGGTGATCGGCTCCGGCGCGACCGTCAACGACGCCACGCAGAACGCCTTCGACCGCGCCGGGACGCTCCTCGACATGAGCGAGGGCGAGGTCCGCGCCCGGTGTACGTTCACCGGCGGGGTCCAGATCGGCCGGCTCCCGGGCGTCGTCCAGCTCGACATGCTCGTGCCGGCGGACGTGCTGGCGGACTCCGGCCTCGACGACGTGACGCGCGAACAGTACGACCTGTAGTTGGACGGCGGCCGTTGGCGTTCACCCACCTCGCATCGCCGGAAAGAGTTCGACCGCCGCGCCGGACGGGACCCGCTGGTCATGGGTCGCGTTGTCCCCGTCGACCATCACCCGCACACTCGGTCGGAGTTCGCCGTCCGCATCGACTAACTGTGACTCCGCACGCGGATACGCGTCGACGAAGGCCGTAATCACGGCTCCGACGGTGTCGCCATCGACCGTAATCTCGACTGTTTTCGCTCCTGTCGCCGCCCGGAGCGGCCCGTATACGGTCACGTCCACACTGCACAGTCAGGTCCCAGACCGCAAAAAGATACGTCTCCCGCTTGATGTCGCTGCTGAATGTGAACGGATTCGCCGCCAACACAGTCCGACCAGATCGGATACTCCGTCCCAGTTTGTGCGAATGCTATCGCGATTCGAACTGGAACGGAACGTAGAGTCGCCAGCGGCTATGACAGATGGCAAACAGACAAAAGAGGTTTATAAGCACAGTTGAAACCGAACAACTGCTACGATGCCCTCCAAGCAAGCCGTCAGTAGCCTCGGGAGTCTGCTCGCCGTACTCGGACTCGCCGGGGTCGCAACAGCACAGCCTACAGCCCCGGGTGGGAGTGCGGGCCCGGCCCTCAACGTTGTCCTCCGTTTCGGTGTCGGGTTTGTTATTCTCGCAGTTCTGGGTGCCGCAGC
>ENA-ORDC01002556-ORDC01002556.1-marine-metagenome-genome-assembly--contig:-NODE-2556-length-10725-cov-6.554282_pt1 | contig 10725 bp, 11 predicted proteins | sample MGYA00237783_ERZ508515 | MGnify/ENA primary metagenome ERZ508515 (study PRJEB26186, sample SAMN06268792) | marine metagenome | isolation source: Eden Landing Ponds, San Francisco, CA, USA | place...
GCCTCCCTGCTCTGTAACGAGAAGAAGACCCAGCGCGAGGTCGCCGACGTCGCCCAGGTCACCGAGGTCACCATCCGCAACCGGTACCAGGAACAGATCGAGGCGATGGGCATCCACAGCTAGGCCCCCATGGGGCGGATCCTCCGCATCCCTCGAATCCGACCGTTAAAGACGGTTCGGCGCGCTACCGCAGACCGATGATCGACCTTCCCTGGGGTCGAGGCGGGGACGAGTCGGAGCCCACCGCAGACGCGGAGTCGAACCATCCCGACGCGGTCGTCGTCTGCGCGTGGCAGGACGGCACGCTAGTGGTCTACGGGGACCGGGTCGTCATCGAGCGCGTCTCGCGCTCGTCGTTCGACGACAAGACGATCCCCGTCGACGAGATCACGGGCGTCGACTACGACGAGGGCATCACGATCGGCTACCTGCAGGTCGAGCAGGCCGGCGTCCCGGTCGACACCGGGGGGCTGCTCAGCGATCCGGTAAACGAGAACACGCTCCACTTCGGGCGGGGGGCGCGCGAGGAGGCGAGAGCTGCGAGGGACGCGATCCTGGAGCGGGCGCGCGGCTGACGGCGGCGAGCGCCCCGATCGACGGCGGCGAGCGCCCCGATCGACGGCGGCGAGCGCTCCCGACCCGACAACCCTTATGGCCGGAGCGACCCTACGTTCGGCCGGATGCGCCTCGACGAGTACGTCGACATCGAACGCAACGAGCGCGCGGAGCGGCGGCGACTCGCCGAGGAGAAGTCGTACGGCATCCTCGACCACCTGGAGACGTTTCAGGATCGCTTCGAGGAGGTCGTCCAGGGCGACTCGATCTACGGCGGCGTCTCCCCCTCCATTTTCGTCGGGCGCTCGAACTACCCGCGGGTGTCGACCGGCATCCTCTCGCCGGTCGGCGTCGACGACGCCGACGAGGCGGCGACCTACGAGACCTCGGCGGGGTGGTACGACGAGGGGATCTCGATCGCCGACGTGTTCCGGCGACGCACGTCGCTTCTGAACACGAACAAGTCGGCGACCGCCGACGTCCACGACGCCTGGGACGGCTTCGTCGGCACCCAGCGCGAGGTGGCCATCGCCGACCGCCCGGTCACCGTCGAGGTCGGCCTCGACGAGTCACCGGACCTGGACTTCGACGTGAGCGGGGGCGACGTCGGCACCCCCGTCGGGCCGCGGGCCCGCGCCGAGTCCGCGAAACTGGCGGAGAACCCGCACGTCCCCCGGCAGGTGAAAAAGACCCTGGAGGACGACGACTGGAACGCCCAGGGGGCCATGACGTACCTCTACCGCCGCGGGTTCGACGTCTACGACGTCAACACGATCCTCTCGGCGGGCGCGCTCGGGCGGGCCGACCAGCGCAAACTCGTCCCGACGCGGTGGTCGATCACCGCCGTCGACGACACCGTGAGCAAGTTCCTCCGGGGGACGATCCGCGACGAGCAAAGCGTCGACGAGATCGAGGTGTACCGCAACGAGTTCATGGGCAACGCCTACTGGATCCTGCTGGCCCCCGGGACGTGGGAGTTCGAACTCGTCGAGATGAAGGCGCCGGGGTCGGTGTGGAACCCCGACCTCGAGGAGGGGGTGTCCCTGTCGAGCGCCCGTGAGGGGTACGAGGGCCGCACGGGGTACGTCGAGGAGACCGCCGGCGCCTACTACGCCTCGCGGCTCGGGGTGCTGGAGCACCTCTCGGAGCGGGGCCGGCAGGCGAAGGTGCTCGTCCTCCGGCACGTCTCCGACGAGTACTGGGGCCCCACGGGGGTCTGGCAGGTCCGCGAGGGGGTGCGCCACGCCTTCGAGGACGAGGGCGCGCGCGCCGAGACGTTCGCGGGCGCCGTCCGCGACGTCGTGGAGTACCTCCCGGTGTCGCTCGCGGATCTCCGCCGCAAGTCGACGATGGTCGCGGGGCTGCAGACGAGCCTCGCGGACTTCGCCGACACCTCCTCGGACTGACGGGCCCGCGACGCGCCCTGCGCGCCGACTGCTCGGCGCGCCAAGTCAGAGCGGCACCGGCACCCACGACAGCCACTCCATCGTCCGCTCCGGCGAGACGAGGGGGTCGTGCAGCACCAGCCAGTCGAGCAGGGTGAGCCCGAGGCCGTGGGCGACGATCGAGGGCAGGATAGAGGTAGATCGGTAGTCGACGGCGCCGAACAGCACGTCCGTCGGCCCGGAGAGGACGAGTTCGATGGGGGGTTTGCCGACGTGGGTCAGCGCGTAGACGACCGGCGAGATGAACACGCTCTTGAAGCCGATCTCGCGGACGCCGACGCAGAGCAGTCCCCGGTAGTACGTCTCGGCGGCGATCACCACCAGTAGCTGCTGGATCGCGTGTGGGAGGAACGAACCGAGCGCAGTGGAGGTCCGCCACATCGGGTAGTACCCCCGGATCGTGGGGAGGGTCGAGCCGACCAGGTAGAAGGGGAGGACGAACAGCGCGAGCAGGAGCGTGTTGCGGAGCGCCCGCCGATCGACGCGCCAGCCGAGGTCGCGGCCGTGGACGAGCGCGAGGGCGGCCGGGAGCAGGAGGAAGATGACCACGTCGCGGACGGTCCGGGCGGTCAGATCCGACCCGGGGACGGTCCAGACGTAGTACAGCACGGTCGGGAGCGCGCCGACGAGCACCGACCGCTGGACCCAGGAGAGCGACGCCAGCCAGTCGAGCGCCCGGTCTCTGACTCGTCGGTCCCGGAACTCCCGGTCGCGGCGCACCCTACTCCTCGGCGGCGGGGATCGGCCCGGTGCCGACGGCACCCTCGACCGCCTCGACGAAGGTCTGGCGCGTGTCGAAGTACGTCACGTCGACCTCGTCGAGCACCGACGCGAGGTCGCGCGGCCCCGACGGCGTCCGGACGACGGCGTCGCCCTCCTTCTCGCGGATCCGACTGGCCTCCTGGGGCCAGGTCAGCCGGGAGACGACGCGCGCGAGGGGGGCGCCCTCGACCGGGGTTCCCTCGCCGAGTTCGACCGCCGGTTCCGATTCGGTCTCGTCCTCGTCCTCGTCAGCCATACCCGGGAAATCGCCGCCGCCGGCCATAATCCCTTCGACACGTCCGCTGGGGCGCCGTCGGGGCCCGCGATCGCCGTTCCGGCGCCGCCCGCCGTTGGCAACGTCCCCCTCTCGCCGCTCGACGCGCCGCCTTGCCTCTCGCCGCTCGACGCGCCGCCTTGCTCTCGGCACCCGACGCGTCGCCCCCGCTCCGCCGTCGTGCGTCCGTCTGACGTAGCGTTTTGTGGATGGCCCGTGTAGCCGCGTGCATGACCAGTCTCTCGGAGGTGTACTACGGGGGGGAACAACGGCCGGACCTCCGACGGCTGTACCTGGGGGTGGGGCTGTTCCTCGCGGGCGTGTTGCTCTGCGTGGGCGGCATCGTCGCGGCCGCGAGCGACCTGCTGCTCGGGGCGCTGACGATCGGCCAGGCCCGCGAACTCGGCGGCGTCCTGGGCGGCGTCGGCGTCCCCGCGGTGATGCTCGGCGTCATCACCGTCCTGCCGTCGAACCGCCGGACGCGGATCGCCGCGGTCGTCGGCGCCGCCGCCTCGCTCGTCGGCGTCGGCCTGTTCGTCGCCGCCTACCCCTGCCAGTGGGTCGGCGCGACCTGCGGGGCGGGGCTCCCCGACCGCACGCTGTCGACCGTCGCCGTCTACTTCGCCGGGACGGTGACGACGTTCTGGTGCCTGTTCGTCGGCGTCGCCACGTTCAAGACCCGGAACGACCCCGGCGGCACCGCCCGCCTCGACGTCACCCGACAGGGCGAGACGAAGGTCGTCGAGATCGAGCGCGGCGGCGGTCTCGGCGGCGTCGGCCTGTTCGGCACGACCCCCGACGGCGAGGTGGAGACCCAGACCAACCGGGACGATGGGTCGACCGCCCCGGGCAGCGGATCGTTCACCCGGAGCGGCGGCTCGACCGCCCCGAGCGCGTCGGCGGCGCCGAGCGGGTCGCCGGCCAGCGACGGCGGCGCGACGACCGCGGAGATCCGGTCGCCGCTCGACGACCCCGCCGACTCTGACGCGGAGGTCATGCGCGACGAGGCCCCCGACGTCGCCGATCGCTACTGCGGCAACTGCGCCCACTTCGAGTACGTCCGCACCGCGAAGGGCATCCAGCCCTACTGTGGCGTCAGCGAGGAGCTGATGGACGACATGACCGCCTGCGACGAGTGGTCGTCGCGGGGCCGCTGACCGCTCTCACTCCCGCTTCTCGCCGCGAATCCGCGCGAGCCGCGCGGCCACGTCGTCCCAGTGGCTCCCGCGCCAGAACAGCTGTCCGCAGTCCCGACAGCGCCACACGGGCCCGGCGTCGGGGGCGTAGTCGGGGCGCGGTTCGTCGTCGTCGACGCGGGCGAGCGCGCCGTTACACCGACCGCAGCGGGCGGGGCTGTCGGGCAGCGAGAGCGCGAACCCGGCGGCGTCGAGTTCCCGGAGCTGGTCGCGCACGTCGCGCTCGGCGAGCAGGAGCCCGTCGTCGGCCCGGGCGGCGAGCGATCGGTCGCGGGTGAGGAGCGTCCGACCCTCCTCGCAGGCGAGGGCGAGAAGCCGGTCGTCGGCCTCGATCCCCCGGTCCCCCGCGTAGACCGCGTCGTAGCCGCACATCCGGAGATAGCGGGCGAGGCGCCCGAGCATCACGTCGAGCAGGAGCCGGTCGGGCGGGGCGCGGTCGGGAGCGGCGGACGGGTCGTCGGTGCGGTCGCCGGCCATCGAGTCAGTGGAGGAACGACTCGAAGGCCTCGACGTCGCGCGTGTTGACCACGTCCCCGGCCTCGGCCCAGCCCCGACGGGCGGTGTGGACGCCGTAGCGCACGAAGCCCAGTTCGGCGGGACGGTGGCCGTCGGTGTCGACGGCGACGGAGGCGCCGGCCTCGATGGCGATCCTGACCCCCTCGCCCGGCAGGTCCAGCCGGTGCGGGTTCGCGTTCACCTCCAGGGCGACGTCGTTCGCCGCGGCCGCCTCCGCGACGCGTTCGAGGTCGAGATCCAGCCCCGCCCGTCTGTTGAGCAGGCGGCCGTGGGGGTGGCCGAGGACGTCGACGGCGGGGTGCTCGACCGCCCGGATCAGGCGCTCCGTGGCCGTTTCTCGATCCTGGTCGAGCGCGCTGTGGGGCGAGGCGATCACCACGTCGAGGTCAGCCAGGACGTCGTCCGGCGTCGACAGCTCGCCCGCCGCGTCGACGTTGGCCTCGACGCCGTGGTACACCGGAATCGGCGCCTCGGCGGCCACCTCGCGAACGGCGTCGGCCTGCTCGCGGAGTTCGTCGGGGTCGAGGCCGACGCCCCCGACCATCCCCGGGCCGGTCGCGTGGTCGGTGACGCAGTGGTAGTCGTACCCCCGCTCGGCGGCGGCGGTCACCATCTCCTCGATGGTCGCGTCGCCGTCGGACCACTCGGTGTGGGTGTGCAGGTCGCCGCGGACGTCCTGGACCGTGAGGAGGTCGGGGAGGTCGCCCGCCGCGGCGGCCTCGATCTCCCCGGTGTCCTCGCGTAACTCCGACGGGATCACGGGGAGGTCGAGCGCGCCGTACATCTCGGCCTCGGTGCGGCCGCCGAGCCGGACGCCGACCCGCTGGCCGGCGTCGGGGTCCTCGACCTCGCTCACGTCGAAGACGCCGTACTCGTTCATCTTCAGCCCGCGGTCGATGGCGCGGTTGCGCACGGCCAGGTTGTGGTCCTTGCTTCCCGTGAAGTACTGGAGCGCCGCGCCGAACTCCTCGGGGTCGACCACCCGGAGGTCGACTCTCACCCCCTGGATGCGGACGCTCGCCTTGCTCGGGCCGGCCTCGATGACGTCGCCGACGCGCTCCCAGTCGGTCAGGGCGTCGACGACCGCCTCCGACGCCGTGCTCGCCGCGAGCACGTCCACGTCGCCGATGGTGTCGCGCCAGCGCCGGATCGACCCCGCGACCTCGCAACGCTCGACGGCGTCGGCGCCGTCGAGGCGGGCCAGCACCTCGTCGGCGAGGGGGCGGGCCTCCCCGAGCAGCTGTCGCTCGCGCGTCTGTCGCGCGAAGGGGATGTTCTCCAGGATGTTCGACTCGGTCTTCGCGCCGAAGCCCGACACCTCCCGGATCTCGCCCGCCTCCGCGGCGCGTTCGAGGTCGTCGAGGTCGGTCACGCCGAGGGCCTCGTACAGCGTCCCGACCGTCTTCGGACCGACGCCCTCGACGGCCGTCAGCGCCGCCATGTCGACGGGGAGTTCCTCGCGGAGTTCTTCGAGTTCCTCGATCTCGCCCGTCTCGAGGTACTCGACGATCTTCTCGCCGATGGCCTCGCCCACGCCGTCGATCTCGGTCAGGGCGTCCGGATCGGCCGCGACCTCCTCGATCGGTCGCGGGTGCTCGCGGACGCTCTCGGCGGCCCGGCGGTAGGCCCGCGGCTTGTACTCGACGTCCTTTGCGTCGAGCAGGTCGGCGAACTCCTCGAGCAGGCCGGCGATCTCGGCGTTTCGACTCATGTCGGCTCCCGTCTGTCTGCTGTCGTCATGTTCGGTGTCCTCGCGGCGTTCGTCACCGCATCCGCGACTGGCGGTTGCTCGACTCGTCGTGCCCGAGCGCCTGGCGCAGGAAGCGCACCCAGCGCTTCTGGTCGGCGGCCTCCTGGGCCGCCGCCTCTCCCTCCAGGTCGGCGGGGCGGAGCTGTTCCAGGGCGTTGAGCGCGCGGTCGATGCCGACGATGCTCTCGGCCAATCGCTCGCCCTCCTCGTAGCTCACCTCGCCGTCCTCGATCCGCTGGAGGCGCTGGAGGCGCTCGCGCCGGAGGTTCTTCTTCGCGCGGTCGACCCGCTCGCGCTCGCCCTCCGGGATGGTGTCCCGGCGCTTGATCTCGAAGACGAACTCCCGGAGGTTCACCGCCTCCCCCTGCACGTCGATGGTCTCGGGGATGTCGGCGCCCACCGTCGCCCCCTCGCGGTTGACCCGCTCCAGCAGGCGCTTTCGCTCGTACTCTCTCACACGTCGTGATAGCGGCGGCGGCGACTTTGCTCCTTCGCCCCGACCTTTTTCCTCGTCGGGTGCCGCCGAAGGCGGCACCGCTCTCCACGGGCGACCCGTGAGTCGCCCGTGGGGACGCGAGACGGCATCGCCGTCTCACCCTCCTCGAAAAAGCTCGACCAAAAAATCCCGCTCGCTCCCTTCGGTCGCTCGCGGTGACTAGTGCTTGACCGCATTGTTTCAACACCGCGACGTCGGGAACATCCGAGAAGCAGGTCTGCGAATGGAGCACCGACTATGATTGGTTGATCCCCCCCTGTACCGCTTCGCTCGATGGAAACTGGTCATAACATGCGAGGAGCAATCGGACGTTAACCGGCTTCTCCGGCTCGATCTGGACGTATACGACGTCACCGGTGTACTGGGTAGAGCATTCCAGCGTGTGCTGGCCGGTTGCCTTCAAGCCGTCACCGAACGATGCTGTCACGTCGAGCGGTGTATCATCCGGCATCCTACCAAGTGCAATCTTCGTCTCTACGGTCGCCCATCCGTCCGGCTCAGCGGCAGGAACTTCTAAATACTGTTGCACTATCTTCGAGCCGTCCTTTTCGACGAGAACATGGCCCTCACGACGTGAATCTGTATAATTGTTGACCGCGACCAGAAGAGACTGCTGTGGGTCCGAGAGCGCCGAACACCCGGCAAGGGCGGTGATTCCGCCTGTGCTCGCAAGGAGGAACTGCCGACGGGTGGGGGACATACAACTGCTTTCTGGTCATGCCTGTATATTCTTTCCCCAGACTGTGAACGAAGTAATGAAGGGTGAAAGATACATGCTCTGTATCTAGCACCAGCATCCGCGCGAGCGTAGCGAGCGCGATTCACCGGCGGCGAGCGGCCGAAGGCCGCGAGTCGCCGGAACTTTTTGGTCGAGCTTTTTCGAGGAGTGGTTCGCGCTTCGCGCGAACCCGACGAAGAAAAAGGTCGGTTCTAGTCCCCGGCCGCGAACTTCGTCAGGTCGACGTCGACGTCGACCTTGCCCGCCAGGTCCGCCGGCGACTCGTAGGGCCGGTTGACGATCACGTCGCCGGCGCGGCGCTTGCCGAGCCCGGGGATGGCGGTGAGTTCGCCCATCGACGCCGCGTTGAAATCGAGCGGGTAGGGCACGCCCGTCACCGAGCGGTAGCCGTGGCCGACGATCGCCACGTCGAGCACCTCGCCCAGCGGCCGCTCGCCCGGGAGCGCGACGAGCAGGGGATAGGTGCCGAGCTGGCGCCCGAACGTCTTGCCGTCCTGGTGGTACTCCAGGTGGACGTCCGGGAGGACCGTCCCCGTCGGGGCCAACCGTTTCAGCATCGGGTTGTCGATCTCCTCGCGGATCTCTCGCTTGTACGCCTTGAACTGCTTCTTGTGGTCGCGGGCGATCTGCGCGCCGGTGTCGGACATGTCGGTCCCGGCGAAGGCCATCACCTGCCGGATGTTCACCCGGCGGACCATGTACCCCTCGTCGTACACCCGCTGGAGGAACCGGCGGTTGTGCTCGAAGGTCTCCTCGCGCTCGCCCTTCAGGCCGTGGACGAGGTTGATCCCCGGCAGGAGTTTGGGGAGGTGCCGTCCGGCGTCGCTCCCCCAGGAGGGGCCGGTGCGTCGAGCGCCCGCGCGGTCGTCGGTCCCGTCGACAGGGTCGTCCGGGCGCCAGCCGCCCTCCTCGTTGACGATCCGGACGGCCTCGAAGCACTCCTCGGCGGAGACGTTGAGGTTGTTCTCCTCCTGGACCACGGGGTCCGCGGATTCGAGGCCGAAGGCGGCGGTGTCGCCGGGCGTGTTGTGCTCGGCGATCACCCGGATGCCCTCGCGGGCGAGATCGGGCCACTCCACCACCGTGATCGGGTTCATGTTGTCGAGGTGGAGCGTGCCGAGGTCGGGGACGGCCTCGCGAATCCCCGAGTAGAGCCGCCGGAGCGCGTCGGGGTTGGGCTTCTCGCCGTCGCCGCCGAACGCGAGGATGTCGGCCTGCCGGCCCAGGCGGAAGTGCCGGACGCCCGCGGCGGCCAGGCGCTCGACCTCCCGGACGACCGACTCGGGGGTCCGGAACGCCGGGTCGCCGTACAGCGGTTCGGTGCAAAAGGAACACCGGTAGGGACAGCCCCGGGAAGTCTCCAGTTCGGCGATGAGATAGTCGGGGTGGTTGGGGTGCTGTTCGACGACGAACGCCCCCTTCGCGGCCCAGCGGTCCAGTTCCTCGTTGTCGCGCATGCGGTCGCCGAACCCCTCCAGGCCGCTCTCGACCAGGTCGTGGGCCGCCGCCTCGACGTCGCCCTTGGCGACGAAGTCGTAGTCGAGGTCCTTGCGCTCGGTCTCGGTGGCGCCCTCGTTCTGCTCGCCGACGCCGAAGCGGACGGGCCCGCCCATGAGGCTCGTCCCGTCGGCGGTCCAGGCGAGTTCGCGCACCTCGTCGGGTTCGGCGGGCGTCCCCCCGACGTACTTGCCGGGGACGGTCATCCCGCCGACGTAGACGAGCAGGTCCGCCTCCTCGACGTCGCGGTAGCGGTGGCGGTCCTCCCGGAGCCCGTCGATGGTGTGGTAGGTGATGGCCTCGGGGGCCACGCCGGCGTCGACGAGCGCCCCCGCGGTGTAGCGCGGGTACGTCGATACGTAGGGCGGCACCCCGAAGTGGGCCGGCTCGTCGACGTAACCGTCCACGAGCGTGACCGAGAGGGCCGCCGGGTCCATGGACGTGACGAGTAGGTGGACGCGGTTAACGGTAGTGGCTCGGTAGTGGCTCGGCGCCGCCGGAAGGCCAATGTTGAAACGGCCCGCGTGCGTATTCACTCCCATGCCCCCCACCCTCGAGGTCGAGTGCACGGACCCGGACTGCTTCCTCGACATGTTCGAGAACCACTACACTTACGACGTCCCCGAGTCCCACGGCGTCGACGACCTCGCCTGTCCAGTCTGCGGTGGCTCGGAGTGTCTGGAGGAGATCCAGCTGTGAGCCGGGTGGCCGAGGTCTGCCGGTCGGTGGCGGGGGACGCCGTCAAGCGCGTGGGCCGGGTCGCCGGCCGCATCCAGGAGGCCGGTCTCGTGCCGGCCGACGTCCTTGAGGCCGAGGACGCCTACCTGGTCGTCTTCGACGCGCCCGGCGCGGCCGCCAGTGACGTGCAGGTCCGCTACCGCCGTGGAGCCGTCGAGGTCCGCATCGACCGCTTCCGGGAGCACCACCAGGACTTCGAGATGCGCTTCCCGGGCCGCGGCATGTCGCTCGACGGCCGGGCCAGACTCCCCGGTGACGCCCTCGTTGACGCCGACGCGGCGTCGGCGACGCTCCGGGACAACGGTACCCTCGAAGTCCACGTACCAAAGCGAGCGGACGCCGCGGGCGAGCGCGTCGTCGTGGAGGACGCCGACGCGCCGGACGCGGCCGAGTCGTAACTACCGTCCGCGGGAGCCGTCGGCGTCGAGGACGCGGTCGACCGGACCCGGGGGCTGCCAGTTCGTCGTCATCGCGAGGAGCTGGGCGAGTATCTGCGCCGTCGCCCCCCACACCGTGTAGCCGTTCACGTGGAAGTAGTGGACGCGGACCTCGCCGTACTCCGGGTGCTCCCGTGTCTCGTGCTCGTAGTTCCCCGGGTCCACCAGCGCGGCGACCGGCAGGACGGCGATCTCGGCCACTTCGCGCTCGTCCGGCTCGTAGTCCCGGTCAGGCGCGCGGGAGACGAACGGGGTGACCGCGTACCGGGTCACCGTCTCGAGGACGTCCAGCCGGCCGACGAGGGCGACCTCGTCGGGCC
>ENA-ORDC01002560-ORDC01002560.1-marine-metagenome-genome-assembly--contig:-NODE-2560-length-10710-cov-2.860717_pt1 | contig 10710 bp, 8 predicted proteins | sample MGYA00237783_ERZ508515 | MGnify/ENA primary metagenome ERZ508515 (study PRJEB26186, sample SAMN06268792) | marine metagenome | isolation source: Eden Landing Ponds, San Francisco, CA, USA | place...
AGTCGATACAGGCCCTGGCCAGCGGAGTCTCGACCGAGACGACCCTCTCCGTGCCGACCGAGGCTGGCGACAAGGGGGACTACACGGCGACCGTCCAGAGTGAGGACGACCAGGACTCGACGCCGGTCACCGTCTACGGCCAGCCACAGTTCGACGTCGCCGTCGAGAACGTCACGACGCCGGCCGCGGGCGACCCGCTCGCGGTGACCGTCAACGTCACGAACAACGGCGAGGGGCCCGACACCCAGACCCTCAACGTGTCTGCCCCAGACCTCGGGTTCAACAACACGACGGTCTCCCTCTCCATCAACGAGAGCACGACCGAGACACTCTCGCTGCCGACCACCGAGGAGGACGTCGGGAACCACACGGTCAATGTCACGACAGCAGACGACAACGTGACCGTCAACGCGACCGTCATCCAGCCGCCATTCTTCGAGGTGCAGATAGTCGATGCGCCGCCGGTCGCCGAGGGCAAACTGTTCAACGTGACGATAAACGTTACCAACACCGGCGACGTCGGGGGGACGCGCACGGTCGACCTCGAGTTCGCCGAACTGGGGAACGACTCCCAGGAGTTCACCCTCGAGGTGGGCGAGAGCCAGACGGCGACCCTCTCTGCGGAGACCGAAATTGGCGACAACGGGACCCACGGGCTCGGCCTCTTCGTCCGTGGCGACCTCCGGGCGGCCGAACAGATTACGATACTCCAGCGGGCCATCTTCGAGGTGACGGCGCTGGACGTGCCGGACGTCCAGGGTGGAGACCCGATTGTGGCGACCATCGGGCTCAAAAACGTCGGGGAGGCCACCGCGACCAAGGCGGTCGACCTCGCCGTGGATTCGCTCGGGAGTAATTCGACGACTGCCACACTCGCCGAGAACGAGACCGTGCAGGTGAACCTCTCCGTCCCGACGGCGGCGGGTGACGCTGGCACCTACAACGTCACGGCCTCGACCGAGGACGACGAGATGAGTGGCGAGGTCACGGTGCTGACACCGGCCTTCTTCGACGTGACGGTGCAGGAGGCGACCGCGGGCGTCGCGGGAACCCCGATTTCGGTGACCGTCCAGGTAGAGAACACGGGCGAGACGAACGACAGCCAGCAGGTCGGCGTCGAGACGGCCCTCGGGACGAACGAGACCAGCGTCACACTCGAACCGGGCAACGCGACGAACCGCACACTCACCATCCCGACGGGCGCGGGCGACGCAGGGACCTACGACGTGAACGTCTCGAGTGCGGACGACACCGACAACGCGAGCGTGACCGTCCTCCAGCAGGCCACCTTCGAGGTCGAGATACTCGACACGAACGAACCAGTTGCCGGCGAGGAGGCCACCGTCACAGCCCAGATAACGAACGTGGGCGACGTCGAGGGGACCCAGTCCATCGCCTTCGACCTCGGTGGCCTGGCCAGCGAGACGCGAAACGTCACCCTCGGGCCCTCGAACTCGACCAGCGAGACGTTCACGGTCCAGACGGCCGCGGGCGAGGCCGGGACGTACACGGCGACTGTCGCCAGCGACGACGACCAGGACCAGACGAACGTGACCGTCCTCGCGCCGGCCTTCTTCGACGTGACCGTCCAGACGGCGACCGCGGGAGTCGAGGGGAGCCCCATTTCGGTGACGGTCGGGGTCGAGAACACGGGCGACGTCAACGACAGCCAGCAGGTCAGCATCGAGACCGACCTCGGGTCGAACGAGACGACCGTCGCCCTCGACGCCGGGGCGTCGACAACCCGGACGCTCACCCTCCAGACGGCAACGGGCGACGCCGGGACCTACGAGGTGAACGCCTCGAGCGAGGACGACAGCGACAACGCGACCGTGACCGTCGCCCAGCGGGCAACGTTCACCGTCGAGATAACCGACGCCGTGGACCCGGTCGTGGGCGACCCGGTGAACCTCACGGCAAACGTCACGAACGTCGGCGATGTCGAGGGCACCCAGTCCGTCGAGTTCGACATCGACGGCCTGGCGAGCGAGACGCGGAACGTGACCCTCGGGCCCGGGAACTCGACCAGCGAGACCGTCTCGGTCCAGACGGTCGCGGGCGACGTCGGCACGTACACGGCCACCGTGTCCACCGCCGACGACCAGGACCAGACGAACGTCACCGTGTTCGAACCGGCGGCCTTCGACGTGACCATCGAGTCGGCGACCACGCCGGTCCAGGGCACGCCACTCGCCGTCACGGTGGCGGTCAACAACACCGGCGGGGTCACCGAGACCCAGGCCGTCGAACTGAGCGTCGGGTCCCTCGGGGCCAACGCCACGAACGTGACGCTCGCGGCCGGGACGAACACCACCGAGACGCTGTCCGTTCCCACCGGGCCGGGCGATTACGGCGACTTCACGGCGTCGGTGACCGTCGACGGGTCGCCGGCCGCCGACCAGACCGTCGAGGTCAAACTGCCGCCCCTGGCCGGCACCAGTTCACCGCAGGACCTCGACGACGACGGCCTCTACGAGGATATCCGGGGCGATGGGTCGGTCGGCGTCTTCGACGTCCAGACGCTGTTCGTCAACATGGGCGGTGTCGCAGCGGCGAACGCTGGCGCGTACAACTTCCAGGGCAGCAACGCGAATCAGGTGACCGTCTTCGACGTCCAGACGCTCTTTGGGATGACCTGACGGTCCGACCACGGTCGCCGTTTCACCCGCCGAGAGCGGGACCGACAGCGTTGTGAGGGGGGCCGGCCATTCCTTCTCCAATGGGCGAGTTCGCCGCCAGTGCAGGCATCGGGACGCTTCCGACGCCGGTCGACTTTCTCCCCACCCTGGGCGACGCACTCGGCGTCCCCGACCTCCACGTCAAACGCGACGACAGGGCCGGTGAGCACTACGGTGGCAACAAGATACGCAAACTCGATTACCTGCTCGGCGAGGCGCTACTCGAGGGTTGTACCTCGGTTGTCACCAGTGGTGGTATCGGCAGCAATCACGTGCTGGCGACGGCCACCTACGCCCGCGACCTCGGTCTCGAACCCCGTGCGGTCCAGTTTCCACAGGCCGTCACCGACCACGTGGTCCAGAACCTCCGCGCACTCGCGGGCCTGGACCCGACGCTACGACTCATCTCCAGCGAGATGCTCCTCCCTGCCGCGCTGGTCCGCGAGCGTCTGGCGGCCCGCCTGGACGGCGACCGGTACTACATCCCCACCGGCGGCTCCTCCCCCGTTGGGACGCTCGGCTACGTCGAGGCGGGCCGCGAACTCGCCGGGCAGATAGCCCAGGGAGACCTCCCAGAACCCGATGTGGTGGTCGTTCCCGCCAGCAGCGGTGGCACACTCGCCGGCCTCCGCGTGGGGCTGGACCTGGCGGACGTTTCTGTCCGTCTCGTGGGCGTCCGGGTCGTGCCCTGGTTCGTCACCAACCGGTGGACCGTCGCCCGGCTCGCAAATCAGACGGCCGCGTTACTGGACGCCTCGCCTGGGCCGTACAGCCGTGCGGACATCGACCTGCGTGGTGGCTACCTGGGCGAGGGTTACGCCGAACCCACTGCTGCGGGCGAGCGGGTGACGGACCTGGCCGCCGATGCTGGCCTCGTCCTCGACCCGACCTACACCGCCAAGACCGTCGCCGCCATCGCCGGCGAGTTCGACGACGAGACGGTGCTGTACTGGCACACGCTGAGCGACAGCCGGCCGCCCCAGCTGTCGGTCGAGGCGGCCGTCGAGCGACTGCCCGCGGGCTACACTCGATTCCTGGCCTGAGTGTCGTCTTCGATGAGTTCCACTCCGTTTCTGGGTCGACTGTCTCTCGCTGCCGGCGGGTTCGGAGCCCTTCTCCAGCGACAGATCCGTATTCACCCCGTCGGCAATCGGGTCCCTCGCAGATGGCCGGGGGGATGGACCCGGAGCAAGACTGCAGACCAGTCCTGGCCGCGTCAGGTGTCCCGGACGGAACCAAATCTTTATTGTTAATGCTACATAATTTCTAAATGGAATATGAAAACGAATTCAGGAGCGGCGACCGATACCAGCGTGCACAGACGGACCGTCCTCGTGGCTGGTGCCACGGGACTCACGGCTGGCCTCGCCGGCTGTCTCGGCGGTGGCGGTGACGACGACGACGGCAATGGCAACGGGAACGGAAACGGCGACGGTATCGAAATCAGCCCGGACGAGACCGTCGAACTGGACGGCTTCGCGTCTGGCTGGGAAGCAACCGCCCCATCATCCATCGAGGGGGAGACGAATCCCACGCTCGTCCTCGAGGAGGGCGAGACGTACACCTTCGAGTGGGTGAACGCCGATGGTGCCACTCACAATCTGGAGATTCGCAACGACGGTGGCGACGTGGTGAACGACCTCGCGACCGACGACATCGGGACCGAGGGCGAGGGCGACGACCTCGAGTTCGAGGCGAGCACGGAGATGACGACCTATATCTGTCAGTTCCATCCCACCACCCAGGTGGGCGACCTCGTCGTCGAGTGAACGCTCGCGGGCGCCGACCGAGGTCGCCGTCCCGTCCTCGACACCCGCTATCAGTCACTCTCGGTTGCCTCTCTATCGGTTTCGACGCGAAATGCAATTCGATGGGAGTTTCGAGGTCTAACGCGTGGATTCCCAGAGTGCGGGACGTATCGAAGCTTTAAATCAATCGGAGTGGCAAGGCTACGCTGACGTAACAACCATGACTGATTTCGACCCAGACCGACGGACGTTCGTGGCAGCGAGTGGCGCAGCACTGACAATTGGCCTCGCCGGCTGTCTCGGCGGTGGCGGTGACGACAACGGAAACGGCAACGGAAACGGGAACGGCAACGGCGACGGCATCGAGATTTCCCCCGGCACGACCATCAAACTCGACGGCCTCACCCCCGGCTGGGAGGGCCTCGCACCCTCGTCCATCGAGGGCGAGACCAACCCGACGCTCATCCTGCAGGAGGGCGAAACCTATACGATGGAGTGGGTCAACGGTGACGGCGCAACCCACGACCTCGAAATTCAGGACGCCGATGGCGGTGTCGTCAACGACCTCACGACCGAGGACATCGGCACGGAGGGCGAGGGCGACGACCTCGAGTTCGAGGCGAGTACGGAGATGGCGACCTACATCTGCACCTTCCACCCGACCACCATGGTTGGCGACCTCGTCGTCGAGTAATCGAATCGAGGCCGACCATGCGCTCACCCGAGGTATCACCCGAGAACCGTAGCACGCGTCTGTTCTTTTACTGCCATTGCCCGGGAGGCCAGCCGCCGCTGGGTGGACCCGACCGATTCGGGCGGCCCCGCCACGGCGCGGCGACTGTCGGGTTGAGGTCGATAGGTTCTTGCGGCCGGTGTGCAAGGGTCAAGACGTTACATGGCCAGCGGGCATCACAGCAACCGACCCGAAACGGCCGAGACACCGGCCGGGAGGCGGTTACAGTGCAATCGGAGGATGTACGTGAATGAGTACTGAGGACACAACAGAGTCGACAGACGAGCCAGCACACCCCTACGAGACGGAGGATTCGTTCCATCCCATGGGCGAGGAGTGGGAGGGCCGGATGCGCGAGGAACTCGAGGAGACCGACTTCGACGCGGACCTCGGGATGCAGATGGCCCGGGACGCCCAGCGCCTCGTTGCGGGTGAAATAACCGAAGCAGAGTTCTACGACGAGTATCACGACGACGTCGAGGAAGAGTTCGAGACCGACGCTCGCCCCGTCTTCGACGACATCGAGGACGCCGAGTTCGAGGACGTCGACGACGGTTCGATGCTGAAGAACCTCGCCGATATCGACCTCGAGGGCGACGACGCCTCGCGCCGCGACGTCATGAAGAAGATGGGCGCGGGCGCGGCCTTTCTCGGCTATGGCGCCTACGCCACCGTCAACCAGGGCGGCGAGGACGTCCCACAGGACATCAGCGGGATTCGGCCCGCCGGCCCAGAGGAGCGCGAGCACCGCTGGGGAATGGTCATCGACCTCGAGCGGTGTGACGGCTGTCTCGCCTGCGTGACCGGCTGTGTCGACGAGAACGGCACCTCGACGGGGGCGAACTGGATGTACGTCTTCACCTACGACAACGAGGCGACCGAGCAGGAGAACTTCCTGGTGCGACCCTGCCAGCACTGCTCGAACGCGCCCTGTGCGAAGGTCTGTCCGGTTCGTGCACGCCACGCGCGCGCCGAGGACGGCATCGTCCTGACCGATTACGAGACCTGTATCGGCTGCCGATACTGCCAGGTCGCCTGTCCCTACGGCGTCAACTACTTCCAGTGGGGCGAACCGGACGTCCCGATGGATGAACTGACCCACCTGGACAAAACGCCCGAGGAGGTCCGCGCCCTCGACGAGGAAGAGCGCAACCGCCAGCTGACCGAGGCCAACGACCACGTCTACGACGACCGGGGCAAGTGGGTCGACAGCCGCCCGCCCCAGGGTGTCATGGGCAAGTGCACCTTCTGCCCGACCCGACAGGACGGCCACTCCGGGGAGGAGAAGTTCGCGACGACGGCCTGCATGGACGCATGCGACGAATCGGGCATGAGCGCCATTCACTTCGGCGACATGGACGACCCCGAGAGCCGTCCGAATCAGTACCTCCGCCGGCGCTCGGAAAACGCAAACGAGAAGGAGAACATCAAATTCGACGCCGACCTCGACTTCGCAGTCAACGCCGAGGAGCCAATCGACGTCGACGACGGCCACTACCCGCTCGCGTTCGTCGAGCGTCGCGCGGGAACCGACCCCTGGCTGGCAATCGACTCCGGGAGCGCCGTCGTCTCCTCGGACCAGTCCTTCGACCCCAGCGAGAACTTCGAGGAGAGTCGCATCGACGACATCGGCGGCATCCCGTCCGAGGAGACGGATGTCCTCTACACCGACGAGGAGACGGATATCGACCTGCGAATCGTCTACGACGACGACGAGTTCGAGAGCGAAGCCGAGAGCGAGGACTTCAACGTTGCACTTCGTCTCGTCGGGGCAGGGGCGGACGACGACATTGCCGATCGCGATGTGACGCTGGACGTCGAAGACAATCTCGTCGACGACCAACTCGTCGCGGAGACGACGCTGACCGTCGACGGGTCGACTATCACGCGCCCCGACGACATCTACGTCCTCTACCTCCTCGTCGAGGAGACCGTCGAGGGCGAGACGGCCAGGCGCGTGGCCGACACGCGCCGGGTCTACCTCTCCGGCGACCGACCGGCCGTCGATACGCCCGACCTGCCCTATTCGGACAGTTCACTCACTGGTGCGCTCGATTCGGTCCCGCCGGTCCTGTTCACGGGCGACGAACAGACTGTCGCGGCGACCATCCAGTATCCCGAGTTCGAGCAGACCCACGAGACACGACTCGTCCTGCTCGAGGACGGCAGCGAGGACGTCGTCGCGGCCCAGGAGTACACCTTCGACGAACAGGACACCACCAACACGCCGTGGGGCGGCAAGCAGTCCTCGTTCAAGCTGCTGGAAAACCTCGGCACCGAGCCCAACATCACCTATCTGGGCAACGAACCCGCGCCCGACGACGAACAGCGGGAGGGGCCCGTCGCCTACGGGCAACTCGACAGCGAAAAGTGGGACGAGTGGATGAACATCATCGACGAGCGCAAGGAACACCTCGACTACGGGGCCGCAGCTAACGGCCGCAACAGGGAGGGGGCAGACTGATGAGTTCGAAAGAAGCCTCTCCGGAGGACATCGTCCGCCCGATGCAGTCCACCTCGCGGTGGTACTACGCCGTCTTCGCGGCGGCCGGCATCGTCGCCCTCATCTGGCTCGCCCTCTGGGGCTATCAGCTCGAGGAGGGCCTCATCGTCACGAACCTCGCCGACTGGGGGAGTGGTGGCGGTGTCACCTGGGGCGTCTACATCGGTGCGTTCATCTGGTGGGTCGGCATCGCCCACGGCGGCATCATCCTCTCTGCAGCGGTTCGGCTCTTCGGGATGAAACGCTACCAGCCAATCGCCCGCATCGCCGAACTGCTCACTATCGGCGCACTCAGCATGGCCGGCCTGTACATCGTCGTCCACACGGGACGGCCCGACCGCCTCGTCACGAGCGTCATCCCGGCCTATCCCTGGAGCGTCCAGACGTCGCCGCTGGCCTGGGACATCACCGTCATCACGTTGTACTTCGTGCTGACGGCGACCTACCTGGCTCTGACGCTGCGGTACGACGTGCACCGTCTGCGCGACCGGATGCCAGACCACCTGGGGCCGGTGTACAGCATCATCACCATGGGCTACTCCGAGCGCGAGGACGAGATTATCGAGCGGATGGTCTGGTGGCTCGCGCTTGGCATCATCGTGCTCGCGCCACTCCTGCTCCACGGCGGGGTCATCCCGTGGCTGTTTGCTCTGCTGCCCTCGATGCCCGGCTGGCAAGGGGCAATTCAGGGCCCACAGTTTTTGAGTATCGCGCTCACGTCGGCCATCGCCGGGGTCATCATCATCTCGCTTCTCCTCCGGCGGGCCTACGACTGGGACCACATCCTCACTGACGACATGGTCCGGGGGCTGACTCTCTGGCTGGGCTTTTTCGGACTCATGTTCATCTGGCTCCAGTTGCAGCAGGTCATCACGGGCGTCTACGCGCCCGCTATCGACGCTGGCACCGTCGCCTCCGCGAAGGTGGTCAATCCGGTCTACATCTTCGCCATCGTCTCGATGGTGCTGGTGCTTGCCTACATCTTCGCCCAGGCTGTCAGAGAGAGCGTCTTCACGCCCGCGCGCTCACTCGTCGCGGCCTTTCTCGTGCTGGCGGCGACCCTCTCGGAGAAGGTCCTGTTCGTCGTCGAGGGCCTCGAGTACCCGACGTTCTCGCTGTACCACGCCATCCCGGGTCACTACTTCCCGAGCATCGTCGAACTGGGCTCGGTCGCGGGAACGATGGCGCTCTGTACACTCTTCTTCCTGGCCATCCTCAAGGTGGTCCCGGTCATCGAACTCCACGCCGTCGAGGACCACGACGACCACGGTGAGACGGAGGTGGAGGCATGATGCTGACGCTGCTCACCCAGGCGCTCGCACTCGCCTCCGTCCCGCTCGCCTCGGGTTTCGACCCGTGGGAGTTCGCGCCGCCGGGCGTCTGGCTCATCTTCGGCATTGTCGGCCTGCCCGTCTACGTCGCGTTCTCGGGCTGGTTCCTCGGCCGACCCCGCAACATCAAGAGTTCGGTGCTGGGCAGCGTCACCTTCCTGGCGCTGGTCTGTTCGCTGTGGGGCGGGCTGTTCGCGCTGACGATGCTCATCCGCCTTTTCTTCTTCTGAGCCCGTCGTCTGTCTTTTCCGTTCCTGTGGCCTCGCAGTATCCGGTATGACGTTCACTGACAGCCAGAACGTCCCCGACCACGTCTGACCCAGCGCAAACAGCAAGAAGGCCCCGGCCGGAGCGAACCGTGAGTTCCAATTCGAGGGATTCCAGTGGACCGTGGTTTCAAATACGATGGCGACCGTATTCTGATACAGATGTCCCAGCAGACCGCTCGCATCGTCCGTGAAGTCCATGACGAGCCCCACATCGAGGGGACCAGAATCACGGTTCGCTGGATTCACGCTCGCGTCCACGAACGGGGCCTTCGACCAGAGACGGTTGCAGACCGTCACAATCTCGATATCGCGGACGTCTACCACGCACTCGCCTACTACCACGACCATCCCGACGAGATGCGGGCGGTCGAAGAGCGGGTCCAGGCGGCCGCCGAGAGAGCGCGTGAGCAGTCGAGCATGACACCGCCAGACGAGTGAGAATGGCGGTAACGTTCTTGCTCGACGAGAATATCGAACACGAGGTACTGCACCGGCTGGAAAAACTCGGCCACGACGTCGAACACGTCGAGTTCCACCCGGAGTTGGGGAAAGGCACGAATGATACGCCAATAGCCGAATGTTCCCGAAAGAAACAGTGGGTCATCGTCACCTACGACCCCGATTTTGTGAACGACCACGCGACGACAGACTACTTTGGGACGGTATTCTTCCAGGACGCGGACCTCTCGGCGAAACAGGTGAGTGAAATCCTGCACACGATGGCCACCCAGTACCCGGAGTCTGCTTTCGAGGGACTCGAGTTCGGAAGCACGAACTGGTTGTGAAATTCCGCTGAATCCACATTACACCGATCCCCGACCGGACCGAACTGAGCTTCTCCCCTGTTTGCCTCCCACGAGCAATCCGCGAGAAATCGGTTCAGCCCGGGACCAGCGCGAACCATTCAGCCTGTGAGACTCCGATTCGTGTTGGGAGTGGACCGTAGTTCACGACCGGCGCTCCATTCCGTACGGATAAGTGCCCGGGGCCGCTCTCTCCCGCCAATGGAGGCCAACGACCGGTCGATTGCGGGCTTTACGATGCTCGGCCACGGCCTCGTCCACTGGTTCGAGATGTCGATTCCAATCCTGCTGGTCGTCTGGCGCGACAGTTTCGACATCTCGCTGACCTTCGTCGGCTTCGTCGTCGCGCTTGGCTACGTGCCCTTCGGCCTCGGGGCCCTCCCCGCGGGGATTCTCACCGACCGCGTCGGCCCCCGGCGAGTCGTGCTGGCGGCCCTCGCGGGGATGACCGGCTCCTTCCTCCTGCTGGCACTGGCCCCGAGTGCGCCGGCCGTCGCGGGGGCGCTGTTCCTCTGGGGGGTCACGGCCAGTCTCTACCACCCGGCGGGCAACGCGCTCATCTCCACCGGCGCACAGCGGCGGGGCACGGTCTTTGCCTACCACGGGATGGCCGGCAACGTCGGCATCGCGCTCGGGCCGTTCACG
>ENA-ORDC01002561-ORDC01002561.1-marine-metagenome-genome-assembly--contig:-NODE-2561-length-10709-cov-6.481565_pt1 | contig 10709 bp, 10 predicted proteins | sample MGYA00237783_ERZ508515 | MGnify/ENA primary metagenome ERZ508515 (study PRJEB26186, sample SAMN06268792) | marine metagenome | isolation source: Eden Landing Ponds, San Francisco, CA, USA | place...
CGACGTAGGCACGCATCGCCGACGGGTCGACGGCGGCCAGTGCGTGCTCGAAGTCGCTCTCCTCGATCCGCAGTTCCTCGCGGTCCGTACGGAGCGCCGTCATCGCCGCCTCGCGGACCAGCGTCGCGAGGTCTGCCCCGACGAAGCCGTACGTTCGCCCGGCGATCGAGTCGAGATTCACGTCGTCGCCGAGCGGCGCCTCCCGGGTGTGGACCGCCAGGATCTCTCGCCGGCCAGCCTCGTCGGGTACGCCGATTTCGACCTCGCGATCGAACCGGCCGCCGCGACGCAGGGCCGGGTCGACGGCGTCGACGCGGTTGGTCGCACCGACGACGATGACCCGCTCGGTTTCCTCCAGGCCGTCCATCAGCGTCAGCAACTGGGCGACCACGCGGTTCTCCATGTCGGCGTCCTCGTCGCGCGTCCCCGCGATGGAGTCGATCTCGTCGACGAAGACGATGGCCGGTGCGGCGTCAGCAGCGCGTTCGAAGGCCTCCCGCAGGCGCTCCTCGGACTCGCCCTTGTACTTCGAGACGATCTCCGGGCCGGAGATGGCCTCGAAGTGGGCGTCGACCTCGTTGGCCACCGCCCTGGCAATGAGGGTCTTCCCGGTTCCGGGGGGCCCGTAGAGGAGGACGCCCGTCGGCGGGTCGATACCGAGGCGGGCGAACCGTTCCGGTTCCGCGAGCGGGAGTTCGATGGTCTCCCGGACGCGTTCCAGCTCGCGGTCCAGGCCACCGATGTCCTCGTAGGTCGTCCCCTGGCCCCCGGCATCGCCAGCGGCCCCGTCGGCATCGCCGCCGACCGACTCCGGATCGACCACGTCCGACTCGACGACGACGTCAGTCTCGTCGGTTACACGGACCGACCCGCCGGGACTGCCGTCGGTCACCACGTACCCGCCGAGTCCCTCCAGGTGGATCCGCTTGCCCGGCCGGAGCAGTCGATCGAGCAGTCGGTCGTGGACGGCCGCCGGGCCGGGCGTCGCGTCCGCACTCTCGTCGGCCGGGGCGACGGTGACGGCGGTGGCGTCTTCGACGCTCCCCGTCCGGACGGCGACGCGCTCGCCGACCGTCGTCCCGGCGCTCGCGCGGGTATCGCCGTCGATCCGGACGACGTCACCCTCGTCGTCGCCGGGCCAGACCTTCGCCACCGTGAGCGACTCGCCCTCGACGACGACGGGGTCGCCGCTGAGGACGCCAAGTCGGCGCTGGACGTGGGGCGGGAGTCTGGCGATACCGCGGCCGGCATCCCGCTTTCGCGCCGGCCGGACGCGAACCTCGAATCCCTCCCCGGCGGCGGTCATGCTTCGGGCTAGGCCACGGATCGCATTAAGTCCCGGCGACTGCCCCGGTGGCGGAGAAACGCATATACGGGTCGCCGGCCCAACACCTCCCATGGTGTCGACGACCACGCGCGACGACATGACGTGGTACGAGTGCGAGGAATGCGGACTCCTCTTCGACTCGAAGGACGACGCCCGCCAACACGAGGCGAACTGCGACTCGGAGGATCCCTCGTACATCCAGTGAGATGCCGGCCGATGGGCGTCGATCGGGCCCACTGAGCAGCGAAGCTGATGGGTGGGAAATACTGCGTTGAGTCGCTCAGTCCTCGGCGACGAGTTCGTAGGAGTATTCGCCCATCTCGTCCTCGGCGAAGACGAACACCCGGCCGTCGACGGTCTCGAAGTCCGCGTCGACGGTCACCCGGACGTTCCCCCGGCGAACCCACACGCCCGGGAACACAGTCGTCTCCTCGTCGGGTTGGAGGATGACGCGGCCTACGCCGCTGCTCTCCAGGATTTCGTCCTCCGTCGTCCGTTCGTCGACGTAGACGAGGACGCCCTGCGTCTCGGACGCGTCCGTGACGAGGACGTGGACGTCCTTGCCCGGAGCCGGTTCGACCGACCCCTCCTTCACCGTCGGCACGCCCCGGTAGAAGACGCGCCGGCCGTCAGTGTACTCGACTTCGACGCCGTCCTCGGACAGTTCGACGGGGAGCGTGTCCGGCGGGACCTCCGAGTGACCGGTCATGCCACCAACTCGGTGGTCCGCGCCTAAAGCCACCCCGGATTCGGTCGGGATCGGTAGCCGCGGGATCGTCCCCGACGCAACCACCACAGGTAAATACCGCCGTGGGAGACTGTGAGTCACGATGCAGGGACAGGCGCGGGCGCCCGCCGCCGGCACGGTGCTGAACGCGCTGGCGACCGGGACCGGATCGGCCTTCGCCATCGACGCCTACACGACGGCGACGGTCACGCTGTCCGAGACCGGCAGCGTCGACGGCTCCGTCGACGGCGTCCCCGACGCGGACACCCGGTTGATCGAGCGCTGCGTCGAGCGCGTCACGAACCTGTTCGGCGACGGCGAGGGCGGTACCGTCCACACGGCAAGCGAGGTGCCGATGGCATCGGGACTCAAGAGTTCCTCGGCGGCCGCGAACGCGACCGTCATAGCCACGCTCGACGCCCTGGACGACGTGGACGCGGTCGACCGCGAGGAAGCGGCCCGGATCGGCGTCGACGCCGCTCGCGACGTCGGCGTCACCGTCACCGGCGCGTTCGACGACGCCAGCGCGAGCATGCTCGGCGGCGTGACCGTCACGGACAACGACCGCGACGAACTCCTCGCCCGCGAGACCGTCGAGTGGGACGTCCTGGTCTGGACGCCCCCCGAGCAGGCCTTCAGCGCGGACGCCGACGTCGACCGGTGTCGCCGGATCGCACCGATCGCCGACCTGGTCGCCGACCTCGCCCTCGACGGCAACTACGTGCAGGCGATGACGGTCAACGGCCTGGCCTTCTGTGCCGCGCTCGAGTTCTCCCCCCGTCCGATCGTCGACGCGCTGCCGGACGCCGCCGCCGCGTCGCTCTCGGGGACGGGGCCGAGCTTCACCGCCGTCGGCTCGGGAGAAGCGCTCGACGCCGTCGAAGAGCGATGGGGTGCCCGCCGGGGCGACTGCTTGCGGACGACCACGCAGACGGAGGGAACGACAGTCACATGACGGACGACACCACGGACGGCGCGAGGGGCGTAGCGGCCGAGGAGATGTCGCTGGACGAACTCCGCGAGGAGATCCGCGAGATCGACCACGACATCGTCGAGTTGATCGCGCGGCGGACCTACGTGGCCGACACGATCGCCCGCGTCAAGGACGAACGCGGACTGCCCACGACGGACGAGGCCCAGGAGCAGCGCGTCATGGACCGTGCCGGGGAGAACGCCGAGCAGTACGACGTGGACGCGAACCTCGTCAAGGCCATCTTTCGCCTGCTGATCGAATTGAACAAGGTCGAGCAACGTGAAAGTCGGTAGCTCAATCGAGGCCGAGACTCAGCTGTAACGCCTCGTCGACTTCAGCCATCGTGGGTCCGTCGAGTGAACCGACGGCCGAGTGAATCCGTTCCGGAATCGAGACGGTTCGAATCTGGTCGAGCCGGATCGACGAATCCTTTTCGAGCGGTGACCCGTCCGCCTCGACGAACACCTCGAACGGATACTCGCGGTAGGTCCCCGTGACGGGCGCGACGATTGTCGTACTGGAGTTTCGGTTTCCGATATCGTTTTGAACGACCACGGCCGGGCGCGTCTTCTTCATCTCGTGTCCTTCGGCGGGGTCAAGTCGAACGATAACCACGTCTCCCCGTCGCACGTCCGTGCCGTCACTCATCGAGACTTTCCCACGCTTCGTCGGACGCTTCGCTCCACTCCTCGGCGAGTGCCTCCGCGCTCTCGGAGGCCTCCCGATAGGCGGCTGCCAGCTCGTCGTCGTCCGGTCGGTCTGACTCTACTTCGACGACAGCGACGGTTACGCGCTTGTTCGCGTACTCGGTGCCGAGATAGACTCGACCCCGGTCGTCCGTCTCGTTCGTTTTGAGGTCTGTTGCGTCGACTTTCATCGACGAACGGTACGGACCCACCGCTGATATGCGTTACCCACTATTACCCACAGAATTCCGCATAAAGGTGACAGGGTTTGTTATGGATTTCAGCTACCTGAACAAGGTGGAGCAACGGGAGAGCAGGGAAGGCTCAAAAAACGTGTCTTAAGCGTTCAATCCACTATGTAGGTGTTCCACTTTTGCTTCTGAGGGATTCTCCCCGTTCAGTCCGAGTCGGTGAGCAGCCGGAAGACCGGCTACTCGTCCCTACTGAATACGTTCCAAAACCTCCGATCAAGTACCCCGCCCAGCCTCAACGAGAGAGATACCCGAATCGAGCGGTCAATTTCTGCTGTGCTCTGACCCAATGACACAATATTCTATGTACACATAGTTTCCTGTATGCCCAGTATCACCGTCAACGTCGACGACGACCTCAAAGACCGGATGGAGAGGCACCCGGAAATCAACTGGAGCGAGGTCACCCGACAGGCCATCCAGAAAAAAATCGAGACGCTCGAAGTGATGGACGAACTCGTGTCCGGAAGCGAACTCACCGAGAGCGACGTCGCCGACATTGCCGACAAAATCAACGAGAGCGCACGCGAGCGCGTCGATGAGGAGTCGGAGTAGCCTCAACGAATGAAGCTGGTCGTCGATGCCAACGTCGTCATCTCCGCGCTCATCGCTGACTCGAAAACCCGTGAACTCATCGCTACGCTCGAACCCGCCCTCCTGACACCCGAATTCGTCTACGACGAGATCGAGAACTACACGGAGTTGATTGTCGAGAAGTCCTGGACAAGGTGGAGCAACGAGAAAGTCGCTAGAGCGCTCTCAGGCCGAGGCTGTATTCGAGGGCCTCATCGACTTTCTCCATGCGAGAAACCGGAACGAGGCCGAGGCCGGTTTTAATACGGTACTCAACGGAAACTGTCCGTATCTGACTACAGAGCGCGATCGAATCTTCTCGAAGACGACTCTGTACCCTCGGATCGGACGTGGGACTGACACTCGTCTGACTGGCTTTTATGCCCGTTCTCGTGGTACTTGATCACTAATCACATGATCTCTGACCTCCCCGTAGAGAGCGTGAACGGCCAGGAAGACTGGAGCTGGAACGAGCAACGGGCGGCTCGAACGACACCGAACGCACCGGGCGACGACGCAGACCGAGAGATCGACGACACCGAACACGCCGTCCCGCCGGAACGAACTGCCGCCGCGCAACGCGAGGTTCGCCAACTGGAGGCGGAAGTCGGAGCGCTCGAAACGGAACTCGAACAGACCGAGAAGCGCTTAGAACGCATCATCGAGCGGTACGAACGAGTTCTCGCGAAGAAGAACCAACAGCTCGCTGAGCAGGAAACGTCGGACGAGCGCCGCTCGCCGGGTACCGCCATCCGATCGGTTCTCTCTCGCTGGCTCTTCGGCGGTCGGTGAGCATCGAGGGGCGACGCCGCTCACTCGTCGCGGAGCGATCCACGTTCGGCGAGTCGCCGTGCGGCCTCGCTCAGCCTCGGTTCGCTCCGGTCTCCCCCGGCTCTCGCGTCGGCCTCGCTGTCCGGGTCCTCCTCCCCTTCCGCCGCTGAGTCCGTCTGCGTCGGCGTCTCGACGAGCCCGTCGAGGATCGAGCCCGTGTCGGCCTCGGTGGCCGTGGAATCAGTAGCGGACCCGCTCTCGTCATCGCTCCCGGTGACTGCCTCCGGGTCGGCGTCCGGCGGGTAGCTCCGCTCGGCCGGCGGGACGAAGGCGGTCTCGACCGAGCGGACGATCTCGCGGACGCTCTCCTCGTCGAGCCGGTCGGCGTACGCCTCGCGGATCAGGTCCGGGACGGCGTAAGCGTAGTGACCCCGACCGGCGTGCCGGATGAGCCCCGCCCGGCGGACCGGCCGGTGGCGGCTGTACGCGTGGCCGGAGTCGCCGTCGCCGCCGGCGTCGATGTGGGCGGCGACGGGGTCGCTGACGCCCTCGCGGCGGTAGTGCCGGAGCATCCCCTGCGAGAGCTCCGGAAGCCTCTCGATCCGGTTTCGGAGCTCCTCGATGACGGCCTCGCGGGTGCCGAGTTCGACCGCGTCGTCGAACCGGAGCGCGCTCTCGGCCACGTCGGCGCGCGTGACCGGATCCACGTCGTCGACCGGCGGGTTATCGGCCGCGGTGCTCTCGCTCGAAGCGTCATCGCTCTGGGCGCCATCGCTCGGAGCACCATCGACTCGGGCGCCGGAGTCGGCGTCGTCCGTGGGAGCGCCCGTGTCGACCGCGGCGCCGCCGCCGTCGGCCGAGACTTCTGCTTCCGTCGCGGCGTCCTCGCTTCCCGCTTCCGTCGCGGCGACCGCCTCGTCGTACGACTTGAGCACGGACTGGTCACCGTCGTCCCTGTGGTTGTCGGGAGGTGATCGCCCGCCCCCACTGCGGTACGGCGCCTCGGCCTTCCCGAGGAGCGCCTGCGCGAACTGGTCGGCCATGTTGCTCAGATCGCGGGCTTCCTCCAGTTCGCGTTCGAGCTCGGCGATCCGCTGGTCCTTCGTGTCGAGCTCCTGGCGGAGGTCGGCGATCTCGGACTCGCGACGCTCCTTCTCGTCGGAGATCGACTGGAGCTCCCCCACGAGGTCGCTGGAGACCGACTTGAGCTCCGGGCGCTCGAAGTCGTCGAGGCCGGGCGTCGCGCCCGCGTCGAACGTCTGCTTGCGGTGGAACTGGATCCGACGGATCGACTCGTCCCAGTCGGTCATCAGGAAGGCCTCGCCGTCGCCCAGATCCTCGACGGCGCTCGCGTACTTCGACCCCAGGATGCGACCCACGACCTTCGTGTCGTTGTCCCACGTGAGCCGGTGCCAGCAGAGCCAGTCGCACTGGGTGATGAAGTCCTTTTTCACGTCGGCCGGGCGCTGGCTGATCCCGACGATCCCGAGGCCGTGCTTCCGGCCGCGCTTGCCGACCTTGATCAGCATCTTGCCCGTCTCGTTCATCCCGCCGCCCTCCGGGATGTACTCGTGACACTCCTCGATGACGAGGAGGAAGGGTTTCTTGAGACGCTTCTCCTTGGCGAACAGCTGTTTGACGACCTCTAAGATTAGTTCGTCGGCGACGGACTCTTCGAGGTACCCGGAGACGTCGAGGATGATCGGGACGTTCTGTTCCAAGGCGAGGTTCGCGATCTTCTCGGCGTGTTCGGGGGAGACGACGATGTCGCACTCGTCGTCGGCGCCGGCGTGGAGGATCTCGTACTCCTCCTTGAGTCCGTAGTACTCCCCGTCTGTGTCGACGATCATGACGGGAAACCCGTTGTCGAGGAGGTTCTCGATGACGACGGACGCGGTGTTGCTCTTGCCGGACCCGCTTTTCCCCGTGATAAACGATCGACCGGTGAGCACGTCGACGACCGGTAGTTCCACCGGCGCTCCCGGATCCGCCGTCGCGTCGCCCCCGATCCCCTCGCTCACGTCCGCGACGTGGATCGTCTCCTGCTCGGTCATACTCGTGACAGGCACCGCCCGCCTCATAAACTATCGGCTCGGGGACGACGCGATTCAGGCGGAAACAGACGCCATCGGCGGCGGGAGTAGGCATCGTTCGTCGCGAGTAGGTTTCGTTCGTCGCGAGTAGGTTTCGTCCGTCGCGAGTAGGTTTCGTCCGTCGCGAGCGTGGTCGTGTATCGGTGATCGGGTGAGATTTCCGTCGGCTGTTTATACGTAGCAGTCGGCTCTGCGGTGAACACCTCCAAGGCCCCAGCCTCGTCGCCGGCGGCAGAGCCGCCGGCTGCTAAATCGACCGGAGGTCGATCCCTGCTCGCGCCCGATAGGCGCTCGCAGACGCACGCCACCGCATCAGATATTTATAAGCGATCGTCGCAGTCACCCACCTCTTTTTAAATGCGCTCTTGCCATCACCACTCTGCACCACTCCCTCCCGCGATCACTCATCGCCGTGTCTGTAGTGGCCGTCGAAATGTATACCGTCTGGAAATTTTGACAGCGCCACGCGAGTGTTGTCGAGACGGAACTGTGGGTAGACCGACGTTCGAATTCGATCGGTGGGGTCCGTGTCACTCAGTTACCCACGCCATGAGACGTCATACCTTGCGAAAATCGCAAACTCGCTGCGAGATTCGTATTCTATCGCCGAACTTATTACGATGAGCGTACTCCGTCGCGATAATGAGCGAGGACCGGACCATACTACTCATCGGTAGCGGACCGATCCAGATCGGACAGGCGGCCGAGTTCGACTACTCCGGCGCACAGGCGTGTCGCGCCCTGCAGGAAGAGGGAGCGCGGGTCGTTCTCGTGAACTCGAACCCGGCGACGATCATGACCGACCCGGAGACGGCGGACCGGGTGTACATCGAGCCGATCACGTCCGAGGCCATCTCGGAGGTCATCCGGATCGAGGAGCCCGACGGCGTCATCGCCGGGCTCGGGGGTCAGACCGGGCTCAACGTCACCGCTGAGCTCGCGGAGGAGGGGATCCTCGACGAGTACGACGTGGACGTGATGGGAACGCCGCTCGACACCATCTACGCGACGGAGGACCGCGACCTGTTCCGCCAGCGGATGGAGAACCTCGGCCAGCCCGTGCCGAAGTCGACGACCATCTCGCTGGACGAAGACGAGTCGGTCACCGACTTCGACGAGGCGGCCTTCCGCGAGCGCGTGCAGGAGGCGGTCGACTCGGTCGGCGGTCTCCCGGTGATCTCCCGGACCACCTACACCCTCGGCGGCTCCGGCTCCGGCGTCGTCGACGACTTCGAGGAGCTCGTCGAGCGCGTCCGCAAGGGGCTCCGCCTCTCGCGCAACAGCGAGGTGCTGATCACGGAGTCCATCGCGGGCTGGGTCGAGCTGGAGTACGAGGTGATGCGGGACGCCGACGACTCCTGTATCATCATCTGCAACATGGAGAACATCGACCCGATGGGGATCCACACCGGCGAGTCGACGGTCGTCACTCCCTCGCAGGTGATCCCCGACGACGGGCACCAGGAGATGCGCGACGCCGCGCTCGAAGTGATCCGCGATCTGGGCATCCAGGGCGGCTGTAACATCCAGTTCGCGTGGCACGACGACGGCACTCCCGGCGGCGAGTACCGCGTGGTAGAAGTGAACCCCCGCGTCTCCCGCTCCTCCGCGCTGGCCTCGAAGGCGACGGGCTACCCGATCGCCCGCGTCACCGCGAAGGTCGCGCTGGGCAAGCGGCTCCACGAGATCGACAACGAGATCACCGGCGAGACGACCGCCGCCTTCGAGCCCGCCATCGACTACGTGGTGACGAAGGTGCCCCGGTGGCCCATCGACAAGTTCGACGACGTCGACTTCGAGCTCGGCACGGCGATGAAGTCGACGGGCGAGGCGATGTCCATCGGCCGGAACTTCGAAGAGAGCCTGCTGAAGTCGCTCCGCTCCTCCGAGTACGACCCGGCGGTCGAGTGGGAGACGGTCGGCGACGACGCCCTCGAGACCGAGTACCTCGAACGCCCCACGCCGGACCGCCCGTACGCGATCTTCGAGGCGTTCGACCGCGGCTACACCGTCGAAGACATCGAGGACCTGACCGGGATCAAGCCGTGGTACCTCGAGCGGTTTAAACGCGTCAGCGACTCGGCACAGGCCGCTCAGAACGGCGAGTTCGCGCAGGCGGCCACCGCGGGCCACACGAACGCCGAGATCGCCGCCCTCGCCGGCGGCGGGACCGACGTCGACGCCGTGGAGGCGGACGTGCCCGGCCGGACGTACAAGCAGGTCGACACCTGCGCCGGCGAGTTCGCCGCCGAGACCCCGTACTACTACTCCGCGCGCCAGTCGGAGTTCGAGCGCGGACCGCTGAAGGGCGACGCCGCGGCGGGCGAACTGGTCGTCGACAAGAGCGTCGACAGCGTGGTCGTCGTCGGCGGCGGCCCGATCCGGATCGGGCAGGGCGTCGAGTTCGACTACTGCTCGGTCCACGCGATCCAGGCGCTCCGCGAGCTCGGCATCGAGGCGCACGTCGTCAACAACAACCCCGAGACCGTCTCGACCGACTACGACACCTCCGACGGGCTGTTCTTCGACCCGATCACCGCCGAAGAGGTCGCCGACGTCGCCGAGGCCACCGGCGCCGACGGCGTGATGGTCCAGTTCGGCGGGCAAACGTCGGTCAACATCGGCGAACCGCTCGAAGAAGAACTCGACCGCCGCGGGCTCGACTGCGAGATCCTGGGCACGAGCGTCGAGGCGATGGACTTAGCGGAGGACCGCGACCGGTTCAACGTCCTGATGGACGAGATGGGCGTCGCCCAGCCCGAGGGCGGCACCGCGACGAGCGAGAGCGAGGCGCTGGAGCTGGCTCACGACATCGGCTACCCCGTCCTCGTGCGTCCCTCCTACGTCCTCGGCGGGCGCGCGATGCGCGTCGTCGAGAGCGACGCGGAGTTAGAGGAGTACATCGAGGAGGCGGTCCGGGTCTCGCCCGACAAGCCGATCTTAGTCGACCAGTTCCTCGACGACGCGGTCGAACTGGACGTCGACGCCGTCGCCGACGGGGAGGACGTGCTCCTCGGCGGCGTGATGGAGCACGTCGAGAGCGCGGGCGTCCACTCGGGCGACTCCGCCTGTATGATCCCGCCGCGCTCGCTCGACGACGAGACGATGGGACGGGTGCGCGGGGTCACCGAAGACATCGCCCGCGCGCTCGACACGGTCGGCCTGCTCAACGTCCAGCTCGCGGTGACGGGCGTCCACGACGAGGACGCCGACAGCGAGGTATTCGTGTTAGAGGCGAACCCGCGCTCCTCGCGGACGGTCCCGTTCGTCTCGAAGGCGACGGGCGTCCCCATCGCGAAGCTCGCGGC
>ENA-ORDC01002562-ORDC01002562.1-marine-metagenome-genome-assembly--contig:-NODE-2562-length-10704-cov-15.587278_pt1 | contig 10704 bp, 8 predicted proteins | sample MGYA00237783_ERZ508515 | MGnify/ENA primary metagenome ERZ508515 (study PRJEB26186, sample SAMN06268792) | marine metagenome | isolation source: Eden Landing Ponds, San Francisco, CA, USA | place...
TCGACGACGAAGTACGTGTCCGGGTACTCCGCGACCACGTCGCCGATCTCCTCGATCGGGTTGCGGACGCCGGTCGAACTCTCGTTCATCACGGTCGCGACCACGTCGTAGTGTTTGTCGCTCGTTTCGAGGTGCTCGCGGATGTCCTCGGGCTTGATCGCCTCGCCCCACTCGTACTCCAGGCGGTCAACGTTCTTCCCGAGTCGCTCGGCGACGTTGGCGTGGCGCTCGCTGAAGCTCCCGCACGTGGGCACGAGAATGTTCTCGTCGACGAGGTTGAGCGTCGACGCCTCCCAGAACTCCGTCCCGGAGGCGGTGAGGATCATCACCTCGTTGTCGGTGCCGAGGAACTCCCTCGTGTCCTCGACGATGGTCGTGTACAGATCCGTCATCCGGTCCATCCGGTGGCCGAACATCGGCTGGGCCATCTCCTCGATCACGTCCTCCCGCACGCCGGTCGGGCCCGGGATGTACAGTTCCTTGTCCGGATAGTCGTCCGTGTACTCGCGTTTTTCGGTCACGAAATCACCTGATACCCGTGGCTCCGGGACCGGACGGCAAGGTGTTTGTGATTCCCCCAACTCCGGCACCGCGACGACGGGGGTCCGGGGACTCCGTTTAACGAGTGGACCCGCGGACGGGGTGGACGAACGAATGGCAAGAATCACGCCGACCGCTACCGTCGGTCCGTATATGAGCGACGACGGCGACGCCGACGAGAGCCGATTCCGCATCGAGACAGCCGCGATCCACGCGGGCCAACAGCCCGACCCCGAGACGGGCGCGCTGATGACGCCCATCCACGCCAACTCCACCTTCGAGCAGGACGCTCCCGGCGACCACCGCGGCTACGAGTACAGCCGAACCGGCAACCCAACGCGAACCGACTTGGAGGCGAACCTCGCGGCGCTGGAGGGCGGCGAGTTCGGCCGCGCGTTCTCCTCGGGGATGGGCTCGATAAACACCGTACTCAACCTCCTCTCCGCGGGCGATCACGTCGTCACCGGCGACGACGTGTACGGCGGCACCCACCGGATCTTCACGCAGGTGTACGAGGAGTACGACCTCGAGTTCGACTTCGTCGACACGACCGACCACGACGCCGTCCGCGACGCGATGCGCGAGGAGACCGAACTCCTGTGGGTCGAGACGCCGACCAATCCCCTGATGCGCGTCAACGACATCGACGCGCTCGCCGACGTCGCCCACGAGCACGACGCCCTGTGCGCCGTCGACAACACGTTCGCGACGCCGTACCTCCAGCGCCCGCTGGAGCACGGCGCCGACATCGTGAGCCACTCGCTGACGAAGTACCTCGGCGGCCACTCCGACGTGGTCGGCGGCGCGCTCGTCGTCGACGATGCCGACCTCGACGAGCGGATCGGCTTCTATCAGAACTCCGTGGGCGCCACCCCGTCCCCGTTCGACTGCTTCCTCGTCCTCCGTGGGACGAAGACGCTGCCCGTACGGATGGACCGCCACTGCGACAACGCCCGCGACCTCGCGGCGTGGCTCGACGACCACGGGTCCGTCGACCGCGTCTACTACCCCGGCCTCGACTCCCACCCGCAACACGACCTGGCGAGCGAGCAGATGGACGACTTCGGCGGCATGCTCTCGTTCGAGTTCGACGGCACGCTTGAGCAGGCGAGCGCCGTCGTCGAGGAGACGGAGGTGTTCACCCTCGCGGAGAGCCTCGGCGGCGTCGAGAGCCTCATCGAGCAGCCCGCGGCGATGACCCACGCGGCGATCCCGAAGGAGGAGCGCGAGGCGGCCGGACTCACCGATGGACTGATCCGGGTCTCGGTCGGCGTCGAACACGTCGACGACATGAAGGCGGACCTGGAGTCGGCGTTCGACGCGGCACTGGAGTAGCCGCGCGGAACCACGTCCTCCTCGTGATTCGTCGCCGGGGGGCGCCGACGATCCGTCGGTAACGGCCGGCGCACGCCGACGTGTCGTCGGCGCCTCGCGGTCAGTACCGACGGACCGTGGCTGCGGCAATCCTCGCCGTCCCTCCCCGTATCCGAAGGGTCTTATTCGCGTGTGACACAGCGACACACAATGACTCATCGAGTCGGCATCCTCGGCGCCACCGGCGCCGTCGGCCAACGGTTCATCCAGCTGCTCGACGGCCACCCACAGTTCGAGATCGCGTGTCTGACCGCCAGCGACGACTCAGCCGGGAAGGCGTATCGCGAGGCGGCCAAGTGGCGCCTCGACTCGGCCATTCCGGAGGAGGTCCGGGACACCACCGTCCGCGCGACCGACCCCGCAGCGATCCCGGACGACATCGATCTGCTGTTCTCCTCGCTCCCCTCGGGCGTCGCCGCCGAGATCGAACCCGACCTCTGTGAGGCGGGCTACGTCGTCTCCTCGAACTCCTCGAACGACCGCATGGCCGGGGACGTACCGCTCACGATCCCCGAGATCAATCCGGATCACCTCGACCTGATCGAGGTCCAGCGCGACGAGCGAGGCTGGGACGGCGCGCTCGTGAAGAACCCGAACTGCTCGACGATCACGATGGTGCCGACGCTGGCGGCGCTCGAGGAGTTCGGCCTCGAGCGCGCGCAGGTGTCGACCCTGCAGGCGGTGTCGGGCGCGGGCTACGACGGGGTCACGTCGATGGAGATCATCGACAACGCCATCCCCCACATCGGCGGCGAGGAGGAGAAGATGGAGACCGAGAGCCGCAAGCTCCTCGGCGACTTCGACGGCGCGGAGCTGTCGCTTCACTCCGCGGAGGTCGCCGCCTCCTGCAACCGGATCCCGACGATCGACGGCCACCTGGAGAACGTGTTCGCCGAACTCGCCGACGACCCCGAGCCCGCCGAGGTTCGCGCTGCGATGGAGTCGTTCCCGGGCGCCGATCTCCCGTCCTCCCCGGATCAGTTCATCCACGTCTTCGGCGACGACCAGCCGGAGCGACCCCAGCCCCGGATGGACCGAATGCGCGGCGACGGCATGCAGATCGTCGCCGGCGGGGTCCAGTCGACGCCCGCGGGTGTGAAGTACAACTGTCTCGCGCACAACACGATCCGGGGCGCCGCGGGCGCCTCCGTCCTCAACGGCGAACTGCTGGCGAACGACGGCTGGATCTGAGACGCGGACCGCCTCGACGGGCTACCGATCCAGCGCTCCCGCTACCTTCTCGATAGGGTGCGGCGGCTGTTCACTCGCGCCCTCACGATCGCCCAACTGCGACCGGCAGGAGGCGCCGGGCGCGGTGACGGCATCCGCGGGGCTCTCGTCGACCGCGTCGAACAGCAGCGACCCGATCGCCTTCGACAGTTCGTAGTGTTCGGCCTCGTAGCCGAAGCTCCCGGCCATCCCGCAGCAGGTGGTGTCCAGCGGATCGACCTCGTAGCCGGCGCGCCGGAGCACGCCGACCGCGTGGTGGTCCTTGTTCAGCGACTTCTGGTTGCAGTGGCCGTGGTACGCGAGCGCCTCGCCGGCCTCGGGCGCCTGGCGGAACTCGATCGCCTCGTCGAGCCGCGCGGTGTCGATGTACTCCAGCACGCCGTAACTGGCAGCGGAGACGGCCTCGACCGCGTCGCCGTCGAGGAGGTCGAGGTATTCGTCCTGGAGCATCACGGCGTCGGACGGTTCGACGAACACGACGCTGTACCCCTCCTGGACGAACGGTTCGAGCGTCTCGACGTTCTCGGCGGCGCGTTCGTGGGCCTTCTCCAGGAATCCGCTGGAGAAGGCCGCCCGTCCCGACGCCGCGAGGTCGTCCGGGACCCTGACGTGGACGTTCGCCGCCTCCAGCACCTCGACGGCCGCCATCCCCGCGTCGGGCATGCTGTAGTTCGTGTACGTGTCCGGGAACAGGACGACCCGCGCGTCCGCCTCGGCGGCGCTCACCGCGGCGCCGCCGCGGCGCTCCCACCGCTTCCGGAACGTGTCGCGCGTGAAGGTGGGAAGGTCACGGTCGCTGGCGATCCCGAGCGTCTTCTCCATCACCGTCCGCGCGCCGGGCAGCTTCGTCGCCGCGTTGGCGACGGGCGCCAGCGCGCTGCCGATCCGGCTGGCCGCGTCGATGTCCGCGAAGACGCGCTCGCGGAGGCCCGCACCCTCCTCCTCGTGGTGCTCGTGTTTCACCTCCGCTTTGAGCTTCGCCAGGTCGACGCCGGTCGGGCAGTCGGACATACAGCCTTTACAACCGACACACAGGCCAAGTACCTCCTCTTGGAAGCGATCGGAGTGGATCTCGTCCTCGGATAGCTCCCCGGAGATGGCCGCCCGAAGCATGTTTGCGCGCCCCCGGGTCGCCTGTATCTCCTCGCCCGACGCGCGGTAGGTCGGGCACATCACGTCGCCCTCGGTCTCCCGACAGGTACCGCAGCCGTTGCACAGCTCGACGAGGTGGGAGAACCCGCCCTCGTCCTCGAAATCGAGGGCCGTCTGCGGCTCGATCGATCGATAGTCGGCGCCGTACCGGAGGTTCTCGCGCATGTCCGTGTCGGCGGCGGAGTCGGGGTATCCCCGTTCTGCGGCGGTGTCGCCGTCGACGTAGACGACCTTCCCGGGGTTCATCCGCCAGTCGGGGTCGAACGTGGACTTCAGTTCCTGAAACGCGCCCCAGAGGTCCTCCCCGTACATCTTGGGGTTGAATTCGGTTCGCGCGAGGCCGTCGCCGTGCTCGCCGGAGAACGCCCCGAAGTGGTCGAGCACGAGGTCGGTCACGTCGTCGGTGATCGAGTGCATCTTCTCGATCCCCTCACCCTGCTTCAGGTTCAGGATCGGGCGGATGTGGAGCGTCCCCGATCCCGCGTGCGCGAAGTACGCCGCGCTGGTGTCGTGGTCCTCGAGTACGTCCTCGAACTCCCCGACGTACTCCGCCAGCTCCTCGGGGGGAACCGTCGCGTCCTCGATGAACGGGTACGGCTTCGGGTCGCCCTGCAGGCTCATCAGCAGGGGGATGGCCGCCTTCCGGAGCTTCCAGAGGTCGTCCTGCTCCTTCTCGGTGTACGCCTCCAGCACGTCGAAGGCGGCGCCGTTCGTCACGAACTCCTCGGTCGTGTCGGCCATCGCCCCCTCGAAGTCCGGCGCCTCGCCCGACGATGAGTCGTCGGGCGAGTGGGAGACCACCTCCGAGTCCCACTCCAGCATCAGCGCCGCCGCCGCGCCGTCCGGGATCGGCTCCTCGTACTGGGCGTACTCGGTCGACTCGCGCGCGAGTCGGAACACCTCGTCGTCCATCAACTCCACCGCGCTCACGGGGTACTCCAGCGCGACCGGCACGGCCTCCATCGCGTCCACGAGGTCGTCGAAGCAGTACAGCGCCAGCGCGGTCTCCTCCGGCTTGGTGACGAGCGAGACGGTCGCCTCGACGATCGTTCCGAGAGTGCCCTCGGCGCCGACGAACAGCTTCGAGAGGTTGATCACCTCGTCGCCGTCGCCGTTCTCGTAGATCACCTTGTGGAGGTTGTAGCCGGAGACGGAGCGCTTGAGGCTGGGATACTTCTCGTCGATCTCCGCCTCGTTGTCCCGGACGAGTCGCTCGACGGTCCGGTACAGTTCAGCCTCGATACCCTCGCCGTCGAGTAGCTCCTCGTGCTCCTCGGAGCCGAGGACGACCTCGCGGGTGTGGACCCGGGTTCCGTCCGCGAGCACGACCTCCAACTCCTCGGTGTAGGCGTCCGTGATCCCGTAGCGCACCGAGTGAGCGCCCGTGGAGTTGTTTCCGATGCCGCCGACGACGGTCGCGCGGCCCGACGAGGCGGGGTCGGGCGCGAACTTCAGGCTGTCCTCGGCGAGCCGTGCGTCGAGGTGGTCCTGCACGACCCCCGGCTGCACGGTCGCCTCCTGCGCCGCCGGGTCGACGTCGACGATGTCGTCCATGTGCTTCGTGGTGTCGATCACGACGCAGCCGGGCCCGACGGTCTGGCCCGCAAGCGACGATCCGGTTCCCCGGGGGAGCACCGGAACCCCGTGCTCGGCGGCGACCTCGTGGGTCGCGACCACGTCGGCGGCGTCGCGGGGGCAGACGACGCCGGCGGGCTCCGCTTGGTAAATGGAACCGTCGGTCGCGTACAGCACCTGCGCGTACTCGTCGAACTGGACCTCGCCGGCGACGCGATCGCGGAGATCGGACGCCAGCTCGGCGTACTCCCGCACGTCCGGTCGATCGTGTCCCAGCGACGCGGCGGACGTGTCCCATCGCCCGTCGGTCCCCAGGTCGTGGGTTGCCATGGAAAACTCCAAGGAACAATCGTGTAAAAGACCTTTGTCAACATTTGCCACCCGGCGGTTCGATCGGCCCTCGCACGTGCCGGGTCCGGGTTGCACCGACGCGAACGATTATGTCCGTGGGTGCGCGGGTGGTTCCCATGGCGTTCATCCACGTCTGTCTCAACGTCGCCGACGCCGAGCGCGCGGCCGACTGGTACGCGGAGAACCTCGGCTTCGAGCGCTCGTGGGAGTTCACGACGCCCGACGGGGACACGCGAAACCTCTACGTCGCCGACGAGAACGGCGTCGAGCTCCAGCTGTCGGACACCGAGGGGGACGACGAGTTCGAGGAGGGAAGCGCGTACGACCACATCGCCGTCTCCGTCGACGACGTCGACGCGGCGTTCGAGCGAATCGACCACCACGGCGTCGTGAGCGAGCCAGCCGACCAGCCCGCGGCGGGCGCCCGCACGGCGTTCCTGAAGGATCCGGACGGGCACACCGTCGAGTTGGTCCAGCCGCTGGAGTAGGCTCAGTCCCGGCGGCGTCTGCGGGAACCACAGCGGGCAATACTGTGTTTAGAACTAACGTTTATGATAGTCCCCGCGGACGATGAAACCGGTAGACATGAGTGTGCAACGCAATTACGAGCGCGAGTTCGTTCGAACGTTCTTCACGTCGCCGACAGCCGTTCAAGGGGAGGACGACTCGGCGAAGATGATCCGCAGCGCCGCGGGGCTTCGCGGCATCCAGGCGCCCGACGTGTGGGTGCCGGACAACGAGGACGCGACGGCGCCGTCCATGCGCGACGAGGGCGCCCGGAACATCATCGACGTGGTCGCCGAACACGGCGAGGAGTTCCCCGGGGAGATCCACCCGCGCGTCGTCTGGCACCGCGACGACGCCGAGAAGCGCCTCGCCGGCTTCGAGTACGTTCGCGAGATCGCCGACCCCGAAAACGGCGCGGTCGAGCACATCGACGGGTTCGTGATCCCGGAGGTCGGCGACATCGACGACTGGAAGAAGGCCGACGAGTGCTTCCAGATGGTCGAGGCCGAGCACGGCCTTGAGGAGGGGAGCCTCTCGATGTCGGTCATCGTCGAGTCCGGCGAGGCCGAGATCGCCCTCAACCGCATCCGCGACGAGATGGGCAAGCCCTCGAACACGCTCGAGCGGATGTTCATGCTCGTCGACGGCGAGGTCGACTACACGAAGGACATGCGCGCGATGACGCCCACGGGCGAGCTGCCGGAGTGGCCCGAACTGCGCCACAACACGTCCCGCGGCGCCAGCGCGGCCGGTCTGATCGCCGTCGACGGCCCGTACGACAACATCCGCGACATCGAGGGGTACAGAGAGCGGATGGAGGCGAACCGCGCGAAGGGGATGACCGGGATCTGGTCGCTCACGCCCAAGCAGGTGGAGGTCGCCAACAAGGCGCCGCTTCCGCCGAAGACCGGCACGTGGCTCCTCGAGGTCGGGGGCGACGAGGTCGAACTCGCCGGCGAGGACGGCCGCGAGGTGTACGAGGGCGACGACGTGTCGCTGTCGGAATCGGGCGGCTCGTACGTGCTCGTGGTCGACGGCGACGAACACGAGTTGACGGAGGACGAACTCCGCGAGGAACTGCTCGATCGCACCTCCTACGTCCCGAGCATGGACGACATCGTCGAGTCGATGGAGGAGTTCGAGGCGGCCAAGGAGGCCGGCAAGGGCGCCATCGCGATGACGCAGTCGGCGACGCTCGCCATCGACGGCGTCGAGGTCGACCTCAGCAAGGACCGCATGTGGGACGAGGCGACCTACCAGGCCGCGCAGACGCCGATCACGCTGTTCCAGGACGTGTACGAGCACCGGCCGGACCAGCACGACGAACTGGCGGAGATCTACGGCTCGGACGTGGTCGAGCGCGCGACGCAGGTCGGGAACTGAGGTCGGTCACGCGCCCCGGACCGCCGCCCTTTTTCGCGCTCCGACTCGCAGTCGGCCCCATGCGACTCGCACGCGCCCGTACCGCTGACGGAGTCCGCGAGGGAGAGTTCCGGGACGGAACGCTGGTCACCGACGACGCGGAATACGAGGTCGACGAGGGAGACCTGCTGGCGCCGTGTGACCCGGACGCGCTGTTCTGCGTCGGCCGGAACTTCGCGGCGACGCTCGATCAGATGGACTACGAGCGCCCCGAGGAGCCCGACTTCTTCATCAAGCCCCCGCACTCGGTCGTCGGCCACCGCGACCCGATCCCGTACCCCGAGTGGACCGGGGAACTCACTTACGCGGGCGAACTCGTCGCCGTCATCGAGGAGCGGTGTTCGGGTCTCGCGCCCGACGAGGTTCCCGACGCCGTCCGCGGCTACACGGTGATGAACGATATGGATGCGCTCGACCAGCAGGGACGCACGGCGCGCAAGGCGTTCACCGCGTCCGGGCCGCTGGGGCCGTGGATCGAGACGGACGTGGATCCGACGGACATGGACATGCACACCGATGTCGCCGGCGAGCGTCGCCAGGAGGCGAACACCGAGCTGATGCTGTTCGACCCGCACGAGATCGTCTCGTTCCTCTCGAAGCGCTTCGAGTTCCGCGCGGGCGACTGCGTCGCGTTCGGATCGCCGGCGAACCCCGGACTCGTCGAGCCGGGCGACGCCGTCGAGATCACCTACGAGGGCGTCGGCACGCTCGTGAACGAGGTCGTCGCCCGCGACTGATCCCCGTCGAACCAGCCTCACGGTCACCGCGCGGGCGGTCGGCTGTCGGCGCGATTAAGTCGGGGCCGCTCGTGGCGCCGCGCATGCGAATCGTCGTCACCAGACAGAAGATCCACGGCCACCCGGCGTCGGAGTACGTCGACCTGCTCCGCGAGCGGCTCCCCGACCACGAGGTCGTCATCGCGGACACCCCGGAGAAGGAGCGCGAACTGATCCGAACCGCGGACGTCGTCACCGGCGAGGGCGCCGCCGCGGAGGAACACCTCGACGAGGCGCCGTCTCTCCGACTGTTCGCGGGCGTGTACGCGGGCGTGGGCCACCTCGATCTCGACGCCTTCGAGAACGCCGGGGTCGCCGTCACGAACGCCTCCGGCGTCCACGCGCCGAACATCTCGGAGTACGTGATCGGCGCGCTCGTCTCGCTCGCGCGCGACTTCCGCCGGGCGACCCGCCAGCAGGACCGCCGCGAGTGGCGCGCGTACCGCACCCGTGAGCTGTACGACTCGACGGTGACGGTCGTCGGGCTGGGGGCCATCGGCACCGCGGTCGCGGAGCGGCTGGAGCCGTTCGGCGTCGAGACGCTCGGCGTGCGCTACACGCCCGAGAAGGGGGGGCCGGTCGACGAGGTGTACGGCTTCGACGACCTCCACGAGGTGCTCGCGCGGACGGACCACCTCGTGCTCGCGTGCCCCCTGACGGACACGACCGGGGGGCTGATCGACCGCGAGGCGCTGCGGACGCTCCCGCCGCACGCGACGCTCGTGAACATCGCCCGCGGGCCGGTCGTCGACACCGACGCCTTGGTGTACGCGCTTCGGTGGAACCAGATCCGCGGGGCGTTCCTCGACGTGACCGACCCCGAACCGCTCCCCGAGGACCACCCGCTGTGGGGGCTCGACGACGCCCGGATCACCCCGCATAACGCGGGGCACACGCCGCAGTACTTCGAGCGCGTCGCGGACATCCTCGCCGGCAACGTCGAGCGGCTGGCCGAGGACCACGAGAACGCGCGGACGCTGGCGGCCGGGCTGGACGAGATTGCGGGGCTGTCGGCGGTCGAGCCGGACACGAACATCGTGCTCGTGGACACGACGGAGAGCGGACTGACCGCGGAGGCGTTCCTCGAGCGCTGCGCGGACGAGGACGTGCTGGGTTCGGCCTTCGGCGAGAAAGTCGTCCGGTTCTGCACGCACTGGGACGTGGACGAGGCGGCGGTCGCGGCGGCGGTGGAGCGGGTCGAGTCGGTGCTCTAGTTCTTCCCCGAGCCCTCGTCCATGCCTTCCTTGAAGCCGAGCATGGTGCGCCGGAACAGCAAGTAGAAGAAGAAGATGAGCGCGAGTAGCACGACGACGACGAACAGCGTGAACGGGTCCTCGAAGAAGCCGTCGACCTGTGCGGGGACGGGTGTCTGCATGGGTCTTCGTTTCGCGGCTCGAGACAAATGCGTTTCGACGTTTCCCGTGGGAACTGATCGGGGGCGAGCTGGTCTAGCGTCTCGTTATCCTTTCCCGCGGAAATCACTGCTGGTAGCGGTGTGGCAAGGGGTACCAATAGCGCCGCTGTCTTGCGATTCTGGAAAGACAAATAGTTATCGAAGATATACAAACGTTCATGTTCGACGATACCCATCCCTACGGTATGGCGGATCTGTTGCCCTCCTCTCCGGACACGTCGGCTGCCGACGACGCGGAGCCTCGCGTCATCGGCCTCGACAGCGACGACGCCGACGACCTCATCGGGGCACTCTCCTCGTCGACGGCGCGTGAGGTGCTGACCGCGCTCCACGACGAACCCGCGACGCCCTCCCAGCTCGCCG
>ENA-ORDC01002566-ORDC01002566.1-marine-metagenome-genome-assembly--contig:-NODE-2566-length-10682-cov-3.601414_pt1 | contig 10682 bp, 8 predicted proteins | sample MGYA00237783_ERZ508515 | MGnify/ENA primary metagenome ERZ508515 (study PRJEB26186, sample SAMN06268792) | marine metagenome | isolation source: Eden Landing Ponds, San Francisco, CA, USA | place...
GGGAGCCCGTCCAAGTACTCGCGGACCGTCGCGAAGAACTCCTCGCGGGGTTCGGGGAGGTCCCAGACGCCCCCGCCGAGCCGGAAGTAGTTGAACATCATGCGCTGACCGGTGAGGTCTTCGAGGATGTTCTGGACGATTTCGCGGTCCCGCATGGCGTACATGAAGATGGCCGTGAAGTCGCCGTACACGTCCAGTGCGAACGTGCCGAGCGCGATCATGTGCGACGCGATGCGGCACAGTTCCGCGCCCATCGTCCGGATAATCTGGGCGTACTCGGGGACGTCGATGTCCGCGAGGTCCTCCGCGGTGCGGGCGTACGCCCACTCGTTCAGGAGACCGGCCGAGATGTAGTCCCAGCGGTCGGGGTACGGCATGATCTGGTGCCGGTAGGTCCCCTGCTGGCACATCTGCTCCTCGCAGCGGTGGAGGTAGCCGATGTCGGCGTTGAGGTCGACGACCTGCTCACCGTCGACGACGGTCTCGACGTGTAGCACGCCGTGGGTCGCCGGGTGGTGGGGACCGATGTTGATGTACATCGTGTTGTTGTCCCCCGCGGCGCGGTGGTCCTCCTCCAGCGGGTTGGCGTGTTCGCGGAGCGTCGCTATCTGCGGGCGGTCCTGATCGTAGTCCAGCCCGAGCGGGTGGCCTTGCCACGTCTCGGGCAGGAGGATGCGACGCAGGTCCGGGTGGTCTTCGTACTGGATGCCGACGAGGTCGTACGCCTCCCGCTCGTGCCAGTCGGCCGTCCGGAACACCGGCTCGGCGGACTGACTGACCGGGTTGTCCTTCGACGTGGGCACGACGACCGAGACCTCGTCGGTCCGGTCGTCGAACTTCGTCAGGTGGTAGATGGACTCGTAGCGGTCCTCGTACTCCTGTGCGGTCACACACGAGAGGTGGTCGAAACCGGCCTCGTCGCGGAGCTTGAACAGCGCGTCTTGGACCTCGTCGGGTCGGATGACGAGGCCGGGCGCGTTCAGGTGCTCTTCGCGGCCGACGACGAGGTCGCCGAGCAGGTCGGCGAGCTCATCGCCGCGGCTGACGCCCGATTCGAGTTCCGCGGGCTCGTCGGACTGTTGTTCTTCGAGACTCATGGCGAATCAGCCCAGTTGTACCGCATGACGAGGTCGTCTTCGTCGATCTGCGCGGCGAGTTTGTCGACGATTTCGTCGGATTCGAGGTCGCCGAACTGCTCGAGTTCGTACGGTTTGACCGTCACCGGGCTCGACTCGCCGTTCGCGATGCGCTCTTGGAGCTTCGCGATACCGTAGATGAGCGCCTCCGGGCGCGGCGGACAGCCGGGGATGTGGATGTCCACCGGGATGACCTCTTCTGCGCCCTTGATGACGTTGTACCCCTCCTGGAACGGGCCGCCGGAAATCGTACACGACCCCATGCCGACGACGAACTTCGGTTCGGGCATCTGGTCGTAGACGCGCTTCATGCGCGGGGCGAACTTCGAAACAATCGTCCCCGGCACGATAATCACGTCGGCCTGTCGCGGCGACGCGCGCGGCACACCCGCCGCGAACCGGTCCAAGTCGTGCTTGATCGCGTAGGTGTGCATCATCTCGATGCTGCAGCAGGCGATACCGAACTGCAGCATGAACATCGAGGAGCCGCGGACCCAGTTCATGAAGTTGTCGAACTTCGTGAGGATGAACGGTGACGAGCCGAACGCCTCCCGAAGCTTCGAGTTGAACCGGTCGTCAGCCCCCGCCATGCGGGCGTCGCGGGTCTCGGTCTGTACCTGTGTATCGTCCGTGACGAATGGCTTCTGTTCGCTACTCATGCATCTTGCCTCTCTGTCTTACGACGACTGGCCTGCGGGCTTTTGACCCACTTGACCGCGCCGTTGCGCCACGCCCAGACGAGGCCGACGACGAGGACACCGATGAAAGCGAGCATCGGCGTCAGAATCGTCGCCAGCGACGCGCCCTGTTCGAGGGCCGAGCGGTAAATGACCGTCCAGGGGAAGATTAGGACGGTCTCGATGTCGAACACGAGGAACAGCAGCGCGACCATGTAGTACTGAATGTTAAACTGGACGCGCGCCGTGCCTGTCGGCACCTCACCACTCTCGTACGTGGCACTCTTTCCTTGTTCCGGTACGCTTGGGCGAAGCAGCGCCGACACCGCCATCATCGCGAGCGGTATGCCGACACCGACCAACCCCATCGCACCGATTGCAATCCAATCACTCATGCCGTGTCTCCCTGACGTGCGGCGGTTAGAAGCGCTCCCCTATAAACATTGATTTGTGTGTTTCGGGCGCGAGAGCGCTTCTATTTGGAAAATACGCGAGAGACGCCCGGAACCCCGTGCGGGCGGGGTTTCGACGCCGGTCGCGACCCCCGCTGACGAAAAACGACCGGGTGACGACCGACGGCGAGACGCGCCCCGCTACCGCGACTCGCGGAAGCCGGCGACGCCGAGGTCGTGGAGCGCGGCCGAGGTCTCGGCCACGTCGGAAACGAGCGCTTCGTGGTACTCGACGAGTCGGTCTTCGAGTTCGGGGTGGCCGCGGGAGAGCGCCTGTACCGCCGACAGCGCCGCGTTGAACGACTTGCCGGCGTCGACCGCAACGATGGGAGCGCCCGTCGGCATCCCGATGACCGAGTCGACCGACTTCTCTTGGACGGGGACGCCGACGACCGGAATCGGGTACGCGATGGAGGCGGTCATGTTCGGCAGGTCCGCGGACTTCCCGCCCGCGCCGGCGATGATGACCTCGACGCCGCGGTCGCGCGCGGTGTCGCCGTAGGCGTACATCAGGTCCGGCGTCCGGTGCGCGGAGACGACGTACGTCTCGTAGGAAAAGCGCTCCTCGGGCGGCGCGTCGAAGTCGGTTTGCTCGCCGAACCCGAGGGTGTCCAGCGCCTCGTGCGCGCCGGACATCACGTCGAGGTCGGAGTCAGACCCCATGATGATACCCACGTCGGGCGTCGTCTCGGGGTCGCGGTCGGCGTCGGCCTGTGCGTGCAGTTCGTCGATGAGGTCCCGTTCTGTCGTCATAGGTCCGGTAGTGTCGTGGTCGGTCGTCGGTCAGTCGAAGTGCAGTCCGTCGCGAAGCTCGCGTGCGCGTGAGAGAAGCGACCCGAGGGCGGCGTCGTCGCCGCCGACGGCGGTGAGGTGGCCCATCTTGCGGAGCGGCCGAACCTCGTCTTTGCCGTACCAGTGCAGTGAGACGCCGGATTCCGAGAGGGCGTCGTCGAGGCCGCCGAGTCGCGCGGGTCGAGGCTCGTCGACCGTGCCGAGGACGTTCGCCATCACGGTGGGCGACCGGCGGGTCGTCGCGCCGAGGGGCCACCCGAGGACGGCGCGGACGTGCTGTTCGAACTGCGAGGTGAGCGCGCCCTCGATGGTCCAGTGGCCGGAGTTGTGCGGGCGCGGGGCGACCTCGTTGACGAGCACGTCGCCCGCGGCGGTCTCGAACAGTTCGATGCCGAAGACGCCGCGGCCGGGCAGGTGCGAGAGCACCTCGCGGGCGACGCGGTCGGCCTCCTCGCGCACCTCGTCGGTCGTCCGCGCCGGGACGACGGTCTCGCGGAGAATCTCCTCCTCGTGGACGTTCTCGCCCACGGGGAACGTCCGAATCTCGTCTGCGCCGCGGACGCCGATGACCGACAGTTCGCGCTCGAAGTCGACGAACGCCTCGGCCATCGCCGGGCCGCCGACCTCCTCGATTGCGGCCTCGGCGTCCTCGGGGTCGGTGACTGGGACGTTCCCGCGGCCGTCGTAGCCGCCGGTCCGGGCTTTCAGCATGACCGAGCCGAACTCGGCGAGCGCGTCGCGGAGGTCGGCCGCGTCGTCGACGCGGTGGAACGGCGGAATCGGGATGCCCGCCTCGCCGAAGGTGTCCTTCTGGACCAGTTTGTCCTCGATGGTCCGGAGCGCGTCGGGCGAGGGGTGGACCGCGATTTCCTCCTCGGCGGCCAGCTCGTCGAGCAGGTCGGGGTCGGCGAGTTCGATTTCGAACGTCAGCGCGTCGGCCCGCGCGGCGAGTTCCGCCATCGCCTCGGGGTCGTCGAAATCGCCGACGATTTGGTCGGCGACGGCCGACGCCGGGCAGTCGGGTGTCGGGTCGAGCACGACGATATCGACGCCGAGCGGTGCGGCGGCCTCGCCGAGCATGCGCCCGAGCTGGCCCCCACCGACGACGCCGAGCGTGGGTCCGGGTACGGTGACGGTCACAGTCGCGGATTCAGTACGTCGGTGCATAAACGTTGCCACATTCGGCGTCTAGATGTGCACAAGTGTGGATATTGAGAGGCAGAGCCAACGCCGAACGCGCCGGGCGCTCGCGGCGCTCACCCCCGTCGAACGCGAGGAAAATCGGAGCGGTCGAACGTCCCGACCGGCGTCAGCCCCGCGTCTCGTTCGCGGCGTCGAGGGCGTCCTCGTCGATGAACACGACCACGTCCTCGCTCCAGAGCTTGAAGGCGTGTTGGCGCGCGACGTAGCCGTCGAGTTCGGGTTCGAGTTCGGCGCGGTCCCACTCGTAGGCGACGACGACCGGCGGCGCGTCAGCGGTCGCCTCGGAGACGTTCGCGTCCGGCGCGCTACTGGTGCGCTCGACGTCCGCGCCCTCGAAGTACCACGGGAGCGGGAGGCGACTGTGCCACGACGGCCCGCCGAGGGGGTCCGACTCGTTTGCGACGTAGAAGTGGGTCTCGTCGCCGTCCGGCGGACGTGTGCCGTACAGGAGCACGTCGGTTCCGTCGTTGGCGGCCGACACGCGCGCCACGTCGTCGAGGGTGGCCCTGAGGTCGTTTTCGGGTTGAGCCCACTGGAGCACCTCGCTGTCGTCGTCGGTCGAGGCGTTCCAGTAGTCGACGTTCGCGGCCGCGACGCCGCCGACCGAGGCGACGAGGACGAGCGCCGCGAGGCCGACGCCGACCGCGTCTCTGCTATCGAGCGCCCGCACGCCGGAGCGGAAGACGAACGCCGCGCCGACCGCGGCGGGGACCGCGAGCGGGACGACCGCGTGGACGACGACCCACGGCGCCTGGATGTCGGTCGCCAGCGGGTAGCCGAAGATGCTCACGACGCCCCAGTAGGTCGCGAAGGCGACGAGCCACCGGATTCGACCGGCGACGACGCCGTAGCGGTCCACGACGACGCCGACGAGCGCGAAGACGATGAGCACCGGCGCGCCGTAGGCGAACGTTTCGAGGAAGTCCTTCAGATACGGGAGGTACTCGTGAGACTGGTGGCTCCCGCCGAGCCAACTGCCGACCATCTCGGAGGCCGCGCCGACGGTCCCGGCTTCGAGCACCGGGAGCATCGGGGCGGAGCCGCCGAGCGCGTTCCAGACGTCGGGCCGCGGCGCGTAGAAGAAGACGAAGACGACGAGGAACGCGAGCAGGCCGCCGAGGACGCCCGCGACGTATCGAACCGCGCCGTAGCCGAGACTGCCGGCTCCGCGGGCGCGGAGGCGCTCTCGAGCGCTCGCCGGCAGTTCCGAAAAGAGGATGTCGCGGGCGGACTCGCCGGCCGAGGTGCGGGCGAGCAGTCGGTGGTCGAAGACGAGGAACGCCGCCCCGAGGAAGCAGGCGAGGTAGACGACGTAGTTCTCTTTCGTCGCCGACCCGGTCGCGAAGGAGACGCCCGCGGGGATGAGGTAGGCGAGGCGACCGGTGTCGTACGCGCGGACGACGAACCCGAGGGCGACGACCGAGAAGGCGGCCACGAGCACGTCGTTGCGCATGAACCGCGAGTAGTAGACCAAAAGCGGGTTCGCCGCGAGGAAGAGCGCGAGCGCGACCATCTCGTCGCGGCGGAGGTGCTCGCGGAACAGCCAGACCGAAAGCGGAAGCAGGCCGCCGACGACGGCGACCGGGAGCCGAGCCGTGAAGTCAGCCACCGGCAGGACCGCAAAGAGGTGGTCGTTGACGACGGGGAGAAACGGGCCGTGGATGATGGGGCGGTAGGAGAACTCGCCAGTCTCGTGATAGCGCAGAATCCAGTAGCCGACGCGGCCTTCGTCCCAGTGGAAGATGCGACCACCGAGGTCGACGAGGCGGACGAGGAGGGCGAGGACCGCCACGCCGAGAATCGCCAGGAGGGCACGGGACCGAGCGACCGCCTCGGCCCCACTGTCAGTACTCATGCCCACCCATCGCGACGCCGACAATACAACTTTTGTGCTTGGTCGTCGCCGGGGCCAAATTCGGTCGGTGTCGGTAGTTCTTTTATCCGAGACGGGAAGGGTCGGCCATGGTCTCTCTCGGACTCGTCGTGGCCCGATTCAACTCGTCGGTCACGGAGCAGATGGAGGAAGCGGCCCGCGACGCGGCCGCCGAGCGCGACGCGGCGGTCGTCGAAACGATTCAGGTCCCCGGCGCGTACGACTCGCCGCTGGCGGCCGACCGACTCGCCCGCCGCGACGACGTCGACGCCGTCGCGGTCGTCGGCGCAATCGTCACCGGCGACACCGACCACGACCGCGTCATCGCCGACGCGACCGCGAAGTCGCTGACGGAGGTTTCGTTGGACCGCGACACGCCGGTCTGCTTCGGCGTCTCCGGCCCCGGCATGAGCGGCGCTGAGGCGCGCGAACGCGTCAGCAAAGGTGCGGAAGCGGTTTACGCCGCGACCGATATGGTGGAGGCGTTGGCATGAACTTCGATTTCAGCGACCGAGTCGGCCGCGTCGAACCGAGCGCGACGCTCGCCATCTCGAACCTCGCCTCGGAACTTGAGGCGGACGGGGTCGACGTCGTTGACCTCTCCGTCGGCGAGCCGGACTTCCCGACGCCGGAGAACGTCGTCGAGGCGGGCAAGCGAGCAATGGACGACGGCCACACCGGCTACGCCCCCTCGAACGGAATCCCGCAGCTGAAGGAAGCTATCTCCGAGAAGTTCGACGACGACGGGCTCGCGTACGACCCCGACGAGATCATCGTCACGCCGGGTGGAAAGCAGGGGCTGTTCGAGGTGTTCATGTCCCTGCTCGACGAGGGCAGCGAGGTCGTCCTCCTTGACCCGGCGTGGGTCAGCTACGAGGCGATGGCGAAGATGGCCGGCGCCGACATCAAGCGCGTCGATCTCTCGCCCCACGAGTTCCAGCTCGAACCCGCGCTGGACGAGCTTGCGGCGGTCGTGAGCGACGACACCGACATGATCGTCGTCAACTCGCCGTCGAATCCGTCGGGTGCGGTGTTCTCCGACGCGGCGCTGGAAGGGGTCCGCGACCTCGCCGTCGACCACGACGTCGTCGCGCTCTCGGACGAGATCTATCAGTCGATTACCTACGGCGACGTGGAGCCGACGTCGCTCGGGAGCCTCGACGGGATGGGCGACCGGACGGTGACGCTCAACGGCTTCTCGAAGGCGTACTCGATGACCGGCTGGCGGCTGGGCTACGTCGGCGCCCCGGCGTCGCTCGTCGACCAGGCGGCGAAGATTCACAGCCACTCCGTCTCCTGTGCGACCCACTTCGTGCAGTACGCGGGGCTCGAGGCGCTCGAGAACACCGACGATGCCGTCGTGGAGATGCGCGAGGCGTTCCACGAGCGTCGCGACATGCTGCTCGACCTCTTCGGCGAGTACGGGAAGGACGTGCCGTTCCCGGACGGAGCCTTCTACATGATGCTCCCCGTCGACGAGGACGACCAGGCGTGGTGTGAGGGAGCGATCGAGGAGGCGCACGTCGCCACGGTCCCCGGCAGCGCATTCGGGACACCGGGGTACGCTCGCCTCTCGTACGCGGCGAGCGAGGATCGGCTCCGCGAGGGCGTCGAGCGTCTCGCCGACGCCGGCTACCTGTAATTCGGTACCGTCCTTCGGCTACCGTTCTTCGGCATCGAGAAAGGCCCCGACGAGCGCGCGCTCCGCGCGCCGGAGATGGTAGTGGAGCGTCGCGGCGGAGATGTCGAGCCGTTCCGCGACTTCCTCGGCCGTCGCCTCCCGGGGCCATTCGAAGTACCCTTCCTCGAACGCACCGGCGAGCGCGTCCATCTGTCGTTCGGTCAAGGAGACGCCGTTCAACCGGGGGTCGTCGCTGTCTCCATCCGGGTCGTCGAGCGTCCGTTTTGCGGCGAGCTCCGCGTCCGGATACACGGAGCGCACCTGCTGTAACACGTTTCTGATGTCCGTATCCTGCGGGACGGTCGTGACGATGCTCGCCCCTTCGTCCTCGATTCTGATGCTTCGGGTCTTCGCGCCGGCGTCGAGCAACTCCACCACGACCGATTTCGAGAGGCGAATCTCGTAGAGGTTCGTCGCCCCTTCACCGACCGGCGTACACGAGACGACGTGGTCGGCGGCCGTCACCGACTCGACCACCGTCTCCGCGTCGGCGCCGTCGATGGTAAAGTACTGCACGACGGTCCCGTCAGTCTCCCGCGTCATCCACTCCATCCGCCCGGTAATCTGCTCTTCACGCGCGAGCCGGATGAGCGGGAGCTCCGTGCTCGTCAGCCGGAACTCGAGTTCGACGACCGGCTCTGAGAGAACGATTCGTTCCGTGTGTGCAGCGTTCACCGCGAAGCCGACGATACGGCCAAGCTGTTCGAACGCCCACGCTTCGACGTCGTCGAACCCCTCGGGGCGGTCCGAACACGCCACGAGCACGCTGTCGGTCGTGGGGCCGCTGGCGACCGGGACGCTCACGACCGATGCGACGCCGTTCGCCGCCGCGAACGACCGGAACGACTCCGAAAGCTCCGCGGTATCCACGCGGACGACCCGCGTCTCCCCGGTTTCGAGCGTTTCCTCGGCGGGTGGGTAGTCGTCGGCGCCGTCGAGCGCTCCGGGCGTGGCTTCTCCATCAGTTTCCGTCCCGGCCGAGACCGTGGGCGCGACCGATCCGTCGGACGCCCGATGGCCGATCCACGCCGCGGTGTACAGCGTCGAGTCGACGAGGCCTTCACACACCCGTCGCTCTATCTCGGTCCGCGTGCCTGCGGAGCCGAAGTCACCAACCACTGCACCGAGCGTCTCGATGATCCGACGGTACGTGCCGAGGGGCACGTGTGTTCCGTCGTCGCTTTCTCCGGTCGTCACCGCGACGAGGCCGATCGGGTTGCCGTCCGCGTCTGTTACGACGCCGGCCTCATGCCGACAGGGGATCGTCGCGCCGTCGCTGCTGAGTAGATCGAGCTCGCCGGTCCAACTGCGCTCCGGCTGCTCACCGGAAAGAAGTTCGGTGAACATCTGCCTCCCGTCCGGCGTGAAGAGGTCGCCGGCTCGCATCCGGGAGAGTTCCGCCTGACTGTACCCGGTCAGCGAGCGGAACCCGTCGGTCCACCAGCCGAGGTTTCCGTCGAGGTCGACGTAGTACACTGCCGCGCCGTCTCTCCCCGACATCGCCGCGCTCGGTCCGTCGTCCCCAACCGAGCGGTCGGCGAACTTGTCCCCCATGTGAACGGTGTATCGCGTGGGGGTGTGATAAGCCCGGCGAGCGTCGTGTAGAATAAGATATCGTCCGGCGTTACTCGGCGAGCGTCGACCGGAGCTCCTCGTCGAGCTCCGCCTCGGCCATCTTCTCGACGAGCGCGTCGAGCACCGCCTCGCGGGCGCCGGAGACGAACTTGATCGAGCCCACGACGAGGTGGCCGCCGCCGCTGACGCCGGCTCCCGGGAGCTCCTCGGTCAGCTCGGTGACCATCCGGGGGATGTCGAGCCGCACGCCGTCGGAGCGAAGCACCGCGAAGTCCGGGCCGTAGCCGATCGTGATGACCGGGTCGCCCGTCTCCTGGACCTTTCGGTCGTGGAGTTCGCCGGTCGTCTTCCCCGGTGCGGGGTAGATGAACCGGTGTGCGTGTTCGTCAACGTCGATGCGGTAGAGGTGGGCGTCGTTGTCGAGCCGCTCGTGTTCGATATGTGGGAGCGCGTCCTCGAGCTGTCGGTCCACGTCGCGGGCCGCACGCGAGGAGAGGAACTCGACCAGCTGCTCGTGGCGCTCGTCGTCGCCACGGAGGTTCAGCACGTCCTCGATGACGGCGTCGCCGGAGTTGTATCGGAGCCAGTGAGCGGCGTAGTCGAGCGCCTCGCCGATGTCGTGGAGGTCGTCCTCCTCGTAGCCGGCCTCGGCGGCGAGTTCGAGATACTCGTCCATCGCGTCCGCGCTCGACCGGTCGGAGAGCCCCGCGACGGCCGGGACGTGCCGGAGCGACTCCGTCAGGTCGGGAGTGATCATCCGGGCGAGCTCGACGCACATCATCCCCGTCGTGATGCGGTAGTCCTCGTCGTGGAGGTAGGGGTTGACGTGCGCGTCGACGAGCGGCTCGACGGCTTCCGGGTCCGGATGGTGGTGGTCGACGACGACGACGGGGATGTCGTACTGTGCCAGCGCGCGGTACGCCGGCGTGTCCTCCTCCGTAGAGCCGTTGTCGAGCATGCAGAGCAGCGGGAGCTTCTGGCCGTGACGCTCCCGGTCCTCCAGAGCGAAGTTGAGGTCGCGGGTCACGTCCTCCATCTCGTAGAACGGCGCCTTCGCGGGGAGCCGCTTCAGCAGGTGGCGGGCGGCCTCGCCGTCCTCGTGGACCGAGTCGATGAACTGTTCCAGCGCGAGCTGGACGGGAACGGATGCGCACATCCCGTCGCCGTCGGCGTGGTGTCGGATGCGGATCGGCCGGTTCTCGAGCACGGCTCGGCGGAGCCGTTCTGCCACGTCGCGCAGCTCCGCACGGATCGGTTCGAACTCGGCCCACTCGATGAGCGGCTCGACGTCCG
>ENA-ORDC01002567-ORDC01002567.1-marine-metagenome-genome-assembly--contig:-NODE-2567-length-10682-cov-3.214144_pt1 | contig 10682 bp, 16 predicted proteins | sample MGYA00237783_ERZ508515 | MGnify/ENA primary metagenome ERZ508515 (study PRJEB26186, sample SAMN06268792) | marine metagenome | isolation source: Eden Landing Ponds, San Francisco, CA, USA | place...
GACAACCGCGTCCACGGCTGGGTCGTCGCCGTCCGCTCCGTCGAGAGCCGCGACGGGATGACCGCACGCGCACAGGAGCTCGACTGGGAGACGCTCCAGCGCATCCAGTCGCGCATCACCGGGGCGCTCGACAACGTCTCGCGAGTCGTGTACGACGTGACCCACAAGCCGCCGGCGACCATCGAGTACGAGTGACTGCCGGCGTGGCCGGCAGACTGCGACGGCTCGCGCCGTCGAGCGCCGTGAGAACGCTTATACCTGCCGCCGTGAACGCTCCGGTATGATGCGCGCAGTGATCGCCGGCGGCGACGACGACGGGCTGGGTGACGCGCTCAGTGCCGAGGGCGTGGAGGTCAGCCACGCGGGGGGCACCGGCACCCGTCCCGACCTCGAGGAGGCCGGCATCGTGGGCGCGGACGTGCTGGTGTTGACCGACGTGACGCTCGCCACGTCCATCTCGGTCGCGAAGGACCTCAACCCGGACGTCCGCGTCATCGTGTACGCGCAGGGTTCGCTGCCAGAGTTCGCGAAGGGACAGGCGGGTCATATCCTCGACCCGGCCCTCCTGGACCCCTCGTTCGTCGCGGAAGAGGTCGCTGGGACCGCAGCGTAGCGCCGACCGACGGGTCGAGAAACCGGCCGCGAGACACAGAGTGCGGCCCGAATCGACCGTCACTGGAGTGGAATTTGGGTCTCATTTGCCACATCGGCTTTGAAGGGGTCGAGCGTACACGCCGATGGACTATGGTGGAATACAAGCGGCGAACCGTACTGCAGGGAATCGGAACCATCGGTGTGCTAACGACTGTTGGAGTCGGAACCGCTGCCGGGGCGGACGATGGGGAGGCCGGTCTCCGCGTCGCGCACGCCTCGCCGGACGCGCCCGCGGTGGACGTGCTGGTCGACGGTGGAGTGGCCGTTTCCGGGCTCGAGTTCGGCGAGGTGACGGGCTATCTCGAACTCGAAGCCGACGACTACGACATCGCGGTCAACGTCGCGGGCACCGACACGACCGTCTTCTCGGCCGAGGACGTGGCGCTCGCCGCTGAGGACTACACAGCGGTTGCGCTCGGTGAAGTTGAAAGCGATGACAGCGAGTTCACCGTTTCGCTGCTGGAGGACACGAACGGTGCGAATATCGGGGACGGCGAGGCGCGTGTTCGTGCGATTCACGCCTCGCCCGACGCCCCCGCAGTCGACGTGACGGTAAACGATGGGGCACTCACCGTGTTCGACGGGGTCGCGTTCGGCGAGTCGAGCGGCTACGCCGTCGTACCGGCTGGCGACTACGAGGTAGAAATCCGGCCGGATACCGAAGACGACGACGGTCCCGTCGTCTTCGAGGTCGGGGGTGTCACCCTCGAAGGCGGCGCGACGTACACCGTCTTCGCGCTCGGATATCTCAGTCCGGACGACGAGGGGGAAGACGCCCCCGAGTTCTTCCTGCTCCCGACGCAGGACGCGAGCGCGCCGCCGCGAGGGAACGGTGACGACGAGGAAGAAGAGGACGAGGAAGAAGACGAAGAGGACGACGGCGAGCGCGGTCCGCCGGACGATGCTGGTCCGAACGGCGTCGGGCGCGGTCCGCCGGCCGACGCCGGCCCGGGCAACTAATCGTATCGACCCGCTGAAACGAGACCCTCCCAGCGTACTTACGTATCCCCCGCCCGTGTGTCATCCCGATGGAGGCGGTTCTCTGGCAGGTACTCGCCGGGACGCGTGGTGGGCCCAACCGCGCGCGGATCCTCCGCGCGCTCGAGGAGCGGCCTCGCAACGCCCACCAACTGTCGGAGGACCTCGACTTGAGCTACAAGACTGTCAGACACCACCTGGACGTGTTACAGGACAACGACGTGGTCACGTCGAGCGGCGAACAGTACGGGGAGGTGTACCTCCCGTCCGACCGGGCCCGGGCGACGTGGGACACCGTCGAACGAATCATCACCAAACTGGAGGGGGTCGAGTCGTGACCGTGAACACGTACTACACGTACAAGTATTTACGACGCGGCTTCGCAGGGAGGGAGCGATGAGTCTCCCGGTCGACCTCGCGCGCGCCTCGGCGGTCCTGAACATGGGGCTGCTGGTCGCGCTCGCGTTCGTCTGGGGTCGGAACTACCTGCAGATCCGCTCGAAGCAGACGCTCGGGACGCTCGTGTTCGCCGTCGTCCTGTTCGGGGAGAACGCGCTCGCGCTGTACTACTATCTGACGACCGCCTCGATACTCCCGGTCGCGGCGATGCGGGCGATGATGTTCCTCTCGCTCCTGGAGAGCGTGGCGCTGCTGTTCCTCGTCTACGTCACGTACGACTGACCGGGCCTCCCTCCAGGCGTTCGCCGAGTTCGGCGAGCCGGACGGCGCCGTCGCGGACGAACGGCGTCCCGTGGCCCATCGCGAGCACCTCGACGGCGGGTTCCGCGTCCGCGAGGTAGTGGACCGAGTCGACGACGCGGTCCGTGTCGTAGCTGAGATGCCACGGCGACCGCTCCAGTCGGCCGTCCGACTCCACGACGAGGTCGCCGACGAACGCGACGGACAGCGCCTCGCTGACGTACGCGACGTGACCGGGCGTGTGACCGGGCGTGTGATACACGGTGAACGAGCCGACGGTATCGCCGTCAGCGACGCCGGTCACCGACTCGGCCGGCGTGATGAACGCGCCGGCGAGCCGCTGGAACGCGCCCTTCCGGTTGCCGAACGGCGGCTTCTCGTCGCCCGTGTAGAAGGCGGCGTCGCCGGCGCCGATGTACACCGTCGCGTCGAGACCGAGCTCCGCCAACCCCCCGACGTGGTCGACGTCGTAGTGGGTGACGAGCACGCGGCCGATGTCGTCCATCGCGAAGCCGGCGTCGGCGACCGCAGCCCGGATCGTGTTCGCGTCAAGCGGCGTCCCCGCATCGACGAGCGTCACCGCTCCGTCCTCGTCGTCGCGGTCGTCTGCGAGATACGCGTTGACGCTCCCGCAGTCGATCTGCCACACTCCGTCCCGGAGCTTCGTGACCATACGACCTGTACGTCGCCCGACGGGTTAAGTTATCCCGGGAGGCGGCCGCGAACGAAGCCTGAGAGCGCGCGGAGCTTCGAGGGACGGCGAATCCGCTCGCGCTCCGCGTCGGTGAGTTCGAAGTCGAACACGTCGAGGTTCGCGGCGAGGTGGTCGCGGGAGGTCGCCTTCGGCACCGTGGCGACGCCCTGCTCGAGGAGCCAGCGGATGGCGACCTGTGCGGCGGACTTCCCGTATCGGGCGCCGATCTCGTCGAGCACCGGGTCGTCGAGAGCCGCGCCGTGGGCGAGCGGCGAGTAAGCCGTCACCAGCACGTCGTGGATCGCACAGTAGTCGAGCAGCTCCGTCTGTGACCAGTACGGGTTGTACTGCACCTGATTCGTGAATATCGGTGCGTCCGAAAGCTCCCGGGCCCGGTCGAGCCGGTCGACGCCGAAGTTCGATACACCGACGTGTCGGACCTTCCCGCGGTCGACGAGCGTGTTCATCGCGTCCAGCGTCTCGCCGAGGGGCGTCCGCTGGGCCGGGTTGTGGATCAGAAGCAGGTCGACGTACGAGGTGTCGAGCTTCGCGAGCGACGCCTCGGTCGACCGGAGCACGGCGTCGTGGCCGCGGTTGCCGACGTTCAACTTCGTCGCGAGGAAGACGTCCTCGCGGTCGATGTCGGCCTCCCGGAGCGCCGCGCCGACCTGTCGCTCGTTGCCGTACGCCTGTGCCGTGTCGAGGTGTCGGTACCCCAACTCGAGGGCGGTCGAGACGGCCTCGTAGCAGTCGTCGCCGGTCAGCCGCCACGTCCCGAGCCCGACGGCCGGCACCTCCGTCCCTCCGACGGAAACGTACTCTCGTGTCATGTCCGTCGATTGGGGTCGGAGCCGAATAGACGTGCCGACCCGCGCCGGCATCGTGAGTCGACCTGGCCGAAGCGTTCACTCGACGCGGAGCGGATACGTCTCCGGGAGTTCGTACACCCTGCGACAGCAGTCCTCGATGAAGTCGGCGAGATGTTTCGGGTCCGCCACGGCAGCGACGTAGACGGTGCCGTCATCGGCCTTTCGCGTCGCCGGCTGTTTCACCTTGAAGACGGGGTACTCGTCGAGCAGGTCGTCGAGCCGACCGCGCTCGTCGGCGCCGACGGAGAGCTCCAGCAGCCGGTCGCCGTAGCGGAGCCGCCGCTCGCCCGCGCGGACGGTCAGCGTGTCGGACTGTCCCCGATGAGACATGAGCCGGCGGACGAGCAGGCGTCGCCGGTCGGTCGGCTCCGTCACGGCGTCGTCCATACGATCGCTGGGTAGCCGAGCACCTAAACTCCCGACGCTTCGGTCGTCGCGACGGCACGGAGCCAGCCGTCGTCGGCCGTCACGCCGTCCACGAGTCGGAACCCGCTGTCCGTGATCCGGTCGCGGAGGGCCGCGGCGGTGTACAGTACGACGTGTCGGCCCGTGTCAGTGCCGTACGCGTACGAGTGGTCGGTCCCCTCTCCTTGTGGGGTCGAAACGAACAGGACGCCACCGGGACGGAGCGCGCGCCGGAACTCGCGGAGCACGCCGGACACCGCATCGCGTTCGACGTGGAGCAGCGCCGCGGCACACCAGACGCCGTCGACGGCGTCCATCGCGACCGGAAGGGCACGGAGGTCCCCCCGGACGGGCGCGGCCCCGGGCGCGTGCTCGGCTGCGAGCCGGAGCTGTGCATCGGCGAAATCGACCGCGACGACGTCTGCCCCGCGGGCGCGGAGCCTGGATGCGTGGCGCCCCGGCCCGCACCCGGCGTCGAGAACGCGTGGCTCGGACGGGAGCCGGCCGACGAACCGGTCGAGCGCGGGGACGAGCGTCTCGTCGTCGCCCGTCCGCTCGTGATACGCATCGGCGATGGCCTCGTACGTGCTGCGTGTCGACTCGGTCGGATCCACGCCGCGAGTTCGGCCCGTTTCTTCAAAGCTTTACTTCCGGACGGAGAAGCGCCAGCATGAGCAAACCACAGGTGCTGCTGTTAGGTGCGCCGGGCGCCGGCAAAGGGACACAGAGCAAGCGGATCGTCGACCGGTTCGGCGTCGACCACATCACGACCGGCGACGCGCTGCGCGCCAACAAGGGGATGGACATCTCCGAGCTCGGCCTGGAGTACGACACGCCCGGCGAGTATATGGACGCGGGCGAACTCGTCCCCGACGAGGTCGTCAACGAGATCGTCGTGACGGCGCTCGCGAACGCCGACGGCTTCGTCCTCGACGGCTATCCCCGCAACCTCGAACAGGCGGAGTTCCTCGACGAGCGAACCGACCTCGACGCTGTCGTCCGGCTCGCAGTGCCGGAGGATGAGCTCGTCGACCGGCTGACGGGGCGGCGCGTCTGTCCCGACTGCGGGGCGAACTACCACGTCGAGTTCGACCAGCCCGAAGAACAGGGCGTCTGTGACGACTGTGGCGCCGACCTCGTCCAGCGCGAGGACGACACCGAGGAGACGGTCCGCGAGCGACTCCGCGTCTTCCGCGAGAACACGGAGCCGGTCATCGACCACTACGAGGGACGCGACGCGTTCGTCGAGGTGGACGGTGAGGGCACTCCCGACGAGGTGTGGGCGGACGTCGAGGCGGCCATCGAGGCGCGGCAGTAACGCAACCGGCGTTCGTCGCCGTGGCGAACCGCCCTCCGTGACCACCGCGCTCCGGGGCGGACCCGCAGGCTCTTGTACCCCCGTCGGCGAGAGGAGTCATGTACGACGACGAGTTCGGGGAGGAGGCACCCGGCGACGACGTGTTACAGGTAGTCGAACGCAGCGACGGCGTCACGGCCCGCGGCGTCGCGGGCGCGCTCGGCATCGGAACCGAGGAGGCCAAAGAGCGGCTCGCCGCGCTGCAGGCCAGCGGCGAGATCGCGGAGGCGACCGACGGGACGTGGATCGTCCCCGAGCGTGCCGGCGCGGACGACCCGTACGTCTTCTAGGGGAACGTTTTAGCTCGGGAGTTTCGACCACTCGGCATGGAGCTGACCGAAGGTGACACCGTGGCCGTCGAGCGGACGTTCACCGCCGAGGACGTCCGGGCGTTCACGGAGGTGAGCGGCGACCGCGGGGACCACCACCTCGAACCGGACGAGCAGGGGCGACTGCTCGTCCACGGGCTGCTCACCGCGACGCTGGCGACCGAGATCGGCGGCAGCTACGACGTGCTCGCGCGGACGATGGAGTATCAGTTCCGCCGGCCGGTGTACACCGGCGAGACGGTCCGGTGTGTCGCCGAGTTCACGACCGTCGAACGGCGCGAGGACGGTCGCACGGAGGTGGCTGCGGATCTGAGGTTCACCCGGACCGACGACGAAATGGTCGTGCTGACGGGTGGCTTCGACGGCGTCGTCGCGGAGTGAGCGACACGGCGCTCTCGCGCTCGCGTCTCACGCCTCGACGAACGGCGCGTACAGGTCCGCCCAGTAGTCGGTTCCCTCGTATCGGACGAGGTACTGTCCTTCCTCGGCCGGGTCGCCAATGATCGGCTCGTGTTCGAGGAACCGGCGCGCGACCGACTCGAACGCGTCGGAGCCGCTGCTCTCGTAGTACCCCTCGTCGATGGCTTGGGCGAGGACCTCCCGCTCGGCCTCCGAGAGCCCCGAGAGCGTGAACAGGTACTCGGTCTTCAGCTCGGCGCCGTACGTCGCCGCGTCGTCGGCGACCTGTGTCGCCTCCACGCGATAGCGATAGCGGTCGGCGGGGCGGGTCTCGACGGTGATGGGGTACGCGGCTCCCTCGTAGCGGACCGCGCTGACCTGCTCGTTCACGAGCCGCGAGGACTCGGCCTCCTCGGGTGTGTAGACGGCGCCAGCGCCCATCTCCGGCCCTTCGCCGCGGTCCTCCTCCGGTGGGAAGAGGCCGGAGAGCAGGTCGCGGTCGACCGGGGGGAACTCCTCGAGCGGGACGCCCGTATCGTCTTCCGCGGTCGCGTAGTCGACCTCGACGGTGATGCGCGTCCCCTCGAGTTGCTCCTCCTCTGTCACGGTCAACTCGTAGAACCCACCTTCGTAGGCGTACGGCCTGTCGGTGTCGAACTCCGGGGAGGTTCCTTCCGTCGTCGTCGAGCCGTTCTCGACGGCGCGGCCGAGCGTCGCGTGCTGCTCCGCGTCCGGGGGGACAGTCCGTGCGTACCGCTCCGCGACGGCAGCGTCGTCGACCGGGTCCATCGTCAGGACGGCGTTCGGGTGTCCACAGCCGGCGAGCGCGCCGACCCCGGCTGTACAGGCGGTCGCGAGGAACGTGCGACGGCGAAGGTGGAGGACCATATCGACCGTTCACCCCCGATTCACGAGTGTCTTCGGGTCGTCGACCGGGATTCGCGCCCGTCGCGGCCCACCGCAGGAGTCAAACCCTCGCGGTGGCAACGGACGGCAAATGGCACGCACGGCCGAGAAGGTCGAGGAACTCGTCGGCGAGGACGCGTCGATGCGCGCCGCCCTCGAGTTTCTCCTCGAACAGGACGGGTCGGTGACGTGGAGCGAAGCGTCGACCGAACTCACGAGCGGACAGTGGGGTCGGCTCATCGAGAAGGGGATTCTCACCGACGCGGGCGAGGGGTTCGAGCTCGCGGACCCCGATGGCGTCCGCGACGGGCTCTCGAGCGAGACCGACGGCGTCGAGGACGTCGACGAGGACTCCTCGTGGTCGAAGTACGACAAGCTGGCGGCGCTCGGTGCGCTCGGGCTGTTCGCCGGCTACTCCATCGGGTCGGTCAGAGCGCTCGTCGGCGGGACCATCGATCTCCTGCTCGGGCCGCTCGACGCGTCGCTTCCGTTCTACGGAGTGATCCTCGTGCTCGCCGTCGTCACCGGGCTGTACACGACGCTCCTGCAGGCGAACCTGATGGACATGGACAAGATGGCGAAGTATCAGGAGCGGATGCAGGAGATGCAGGACCGCCGGAAGGCAGCAAAAGAGCGCGGCGACGACGACGCGCTCGACGAGATACAGGAGGAGCAGATGGAGGCGATGGGCGACAACCTCGGGATGTTCAAAGAGCAGTTCCGGCCGATGGTGTGGATCATGCTGCTCACCGTCCCGGTGTTCCTGTGGATGTACTGGATGATCCTCTCCGGCGAGTCGGTGACGCCTGCGACCATCACGATGCCGCTGCTCGGTGAGGTGTCGTGGCAACAGGGCGTCCTCGGGCCGCTGCAGGCGTGGATCCTCTGGTACTTCGTCTGCTCGATGAGCTTCAACCAGCTGCTGCGGAAGTCGCTGAACATCCAGACGACCCCGTCGACGTAACCCCACACGTCGCCCGCTGCTCGCGGGGGTTCCGGCCGTGCGGGCCGGTGCGCGAGGGCACACGCACCCGTCGCGAAGGGCAACCCATTTGAGCCCGTCCGCCGGAGTGGAGACATGCTGATTACCATCTCGGGACCCGCCGGAAGCGGGAAGTCGACCGCGGCCGCGGCGCTCGCGGCGCGGCTCGACTACGACCACGTCTCCGGTGGGGACATCTTCCGCGACCTCGCCGCCGAGAAGGGGCTCACGCCGCTGGAGCTGAACAAGCTCGCCGAGGAGGACGACGACATCGACCGCGACCTCGACCGCCGGCTGCGCGGGCTCGCGGCCGAGCGCGACGACCTCGTCCTCGAATCGCGGCTCGCAGGCTGGATGGCCGGTGAACACGCCGACTTCCGTATCTGGCTCGATGCGCCGATAGAGGTCCGGGCCGACCGCATCGCCGACCGCGAGGACAAAGACCCGGCTCTGGCGCGCACGGAGACGGAGGCGCGCTCCGAGAGCGAGGCGAAACGCTACCGGGAGTACTACGGCATCGACATCGAGGACCTCTCCATCTACGATCTCGTGTTGAACACCTCGCGGCTCGACCCCGACGGTGTCGTCGACGCCATCGAGGCGGTCGTGACCGCGTACAACCCCGAGGGGGACGAGGGGAAGACGCCCGTCGGCGTCGACTACGAGTTCTGACGATGCGGGGGTCCCCCGACGACCGAACACCCGCGGAACTGCTGTCGTTCGGGGTCGTCAACCTCGACAAGCCGCCCGGCCCCTCGGCGCATCAGGTCGCCGGCTGGGTGCGAGACCTGACAGGACAGGACCGCGCCGCCCACGCGGGGACGCTCGACCCGAAGGTGACCGGCTGTCTGCCGACGCTGCTCGGGGACGCGGTTCGGCTGGCGCAGGTCTTCGACGACAGCGTGAAGGAGTACGTCGCCGTGCTGGAGCTCCACAAGCCGGCACCCGCATCGTTCGAATCCGTCGTCGCCGAGTTCGAGGGGGAGATCTACCAGAAGCCGCCGCGCAAGAGCGCCGTCTCCCGGCGGCTCCGGACGCGGACGATCCACGACCTCGAGGTGTTGGAGGTTCGCGACCGGCAGGCGCTGCTCCGGGTCCGCTGTGCCTCGGGAACGTACGTCCGGAAACTGTGTCACGACATCGGGCTGGCGCTCGGCACCGGTGCACACATGGGCGCGCTCCGGCGGACGGCGACCGGGAGCTTCGACGACGCGGCGCTCGCCACGATGCACGACCTCCACGACGCCGTCGTCGAGTGGCGCGAGCGCGACGACGACCGGTGGCTCCGCGAGGTCGTCCAGCCGGCCGAACGCGCGCTCCGCGGGCTGGCGCGCGTGACGATCGCCGACAGCGCGGCCGAAGAAGTCGCCGAGGGCGCGCCCGTCTACGCGCCGGGCGTACTCGACGCCGACGCGACCGAGCGCGGGACGGCCGTCGCCTGCTACACGCCAGCAGGCGCGGCGGTCTGTCTTGGCACGCTCGTCGGTGACCCCGACGCGGACGGGGGAACCGTCGTCGAACTCGACCGCGTGCTCGTGTGAGCTGCGGGCGCTGTCCCAGCGATGTACCGGCTTCGAGCTTCCCTACAGCTCCAGCAGCGCCCGGACGATATCCCACGCGATCCACGCGAGCATGACGAGAAGCAACACGCTCAACACGAGGACGTAGAGGAGCTTGCGTTTGAGTCGCTGCTTCCGTCGGCTGCTCACGGCTGTCCTTCGCACTCATCGGGTAAAGACATCGGGGGGCCCTGCCGGCCTCCGACGAACTGCGTGGGGTCGAGGCGTCCCCGTTCGAGGGGGCGCGGGGGTGAGATGTGTTGTGAGGATAATGTAATCACATATAAACTTAGCCGAAACGTTTTATCATACTCGGCCACGCCACCGACACGCTGTGGCGCGGTCTGTTCCCCCAACCCCGCTCCACAGCGCTTTTCGAACGCCGCGAGTCAGGCGTTCTCCGTTGTACCGTCGGCCGCGTCTCCGTCCGAGCGGTCAGCGGGGGTGGTGCCACCCGTTCGGGGCCCCTCGTCGGACGGGGAGAGCGTTTCCTCCCGACACCAAGGACAGCGCCGGCCGTTCACGCTGACGTTGACGAGACGGTCACAAGCGGGACAGCGGTGTAGCACAGTTATCGGCCCCCCATCGTCGCCGTTCTACCGTCCCCCGACGGCGTCCGGCCCCCCGAGTCGGCCGGCGAATCGACCCTGCGGCGTGTGGTCCGATCCCCCATGTCTGCCCGGTCGTTCACGCCGACGTCCCCCTCTCTCCCCATAAAAATAGGACCATCCTCGAGGTGAAAACACCCTACGTTACTCCGATTAATCAAAAATACGTCCCGCGTGACGAAATGCCGAGGTTAGCGACGGTGCTCCAGCGGGCAGGCGTGGCTGCTACTCGGCGTCGACGCC
>ENA-ORDC01002569-ORDC01002569.1-marine-metagenome-genome-assembly--contig:-NODE-2569-length-10678-cov-6.240543_pt1 | contig 10678 bp, 12 predicted proteins | sample MGYA00237783_ERZ508515 | MGnify/ENA primary metagenome ERZ508515 (study PRJEB26186, sample SAMN06268792) | marine metagenome | isolation source: Eden Landing Ponds, San Francisco, CA, USA | place...
GCCGAAGCCGTCGGCCGGGTAGTTGACTCAGGAAGGGTGGTCAGATACGAACCCTCAGCACCGACTGATTTGCAGAGTAGGAATACCGTCTGCTTTCTGGCTGTTCCCGAATGATTACTCTTCGAGAGAGCTGCGAATCGATCGTATTTCGTCACGGATTTGCTGCCACTGCGTCAGATCTCCTGGGATACCGGACTTCCGTCGATCGCCCCCACCGAGACCATCATCGGTCGATGCTGTTCGATCGACGAGTGCCCGGATTGCACGCGGGTCTTCGATCGCCCGGAACGAGAGGTCGTCCCCACCAGCGATTTCGAACGTCACTGAGCCGTATCCGAAGATCGACCCCGTGATATCCTGCCCAAAGGAGCTGTTCTGGACGGTTTCGAGGTTTGCCTGTGTGACAGACCGGGTCAACACGCCGCGTTTCACGTAGAGTGCTTCGTCCGTTATCACGTACTGCACGCCTTGGAGCGCGAAATACTTCCAGAGCGGGATCGCCACTCCGAGTGGAACGACTGCGAGAAAGAGCAGGGTCTCTCTCGTAACGCTGCTCACGATCCCGGAGACGAGGAGGAGAACGCCGATCACGACTGCTGGGAGGATGGTAGTGACCCGCGGGCGACCGGACCATTCGACCGATTCGTTGGTGTCGAGCGGGATCGCCGGGTCGATCGACTCCGTCATGGCTGGCTACCGTTCATCATTCGACTCCTGGTCGGCAGGAGAGTTCTCGACACTCTGGTTGCCACTCACGAATTCAGTCTGGCTGGTGTTGTCCTCACCGGTCGGTTGTTCCTGCGCCGCATTGCCGGTGTTGGACGTCGTGGCCGGTGGAGTTCCTGTCGTCTCCTGTTGTGCGTCGATCGTAGCGCGGATCTCTCTGAGTTCGACGAGGATCTCGTCGAGTACGTCACGCTTAGTTTCACCCGATTCCGTCGTCGGTTCCCCACGGCTGCCCTTCACACGTTTGTTGATGAGTTCTTGGATCTCGCGCGGTTCGGGGACTGACCGGAACTGCATCTCGATACCCGAGCCGCCAGCGGTCGAGATATCGACGTTTCCGTAGCCGAATCGAGAGCCGAAGAATCCCTGGCTGTAGGAGGTGTTTTGGACCTTTCCGAAATCGATGCGCTGGACGTCACGTGAGAGGATTCCCGTCTTCTTGTACAGCCCGTCGGTCGTCACCACGTACTGCGTATTCTCTCGCTGGAGATAGGCACCGGCGATAATGAATAACCCAATGAGGACGAGTGAGAGCGGTAATCCGACGACAAGCGCTGGGATCAAGCTACTCTCGTGAGGTTTCCCAGACCAAACGATCTCTTCATCCTCGTCGAGGGTTAACCAGTCGGCAGTCTCAGAGTCGATCGTAGCTGACGCGGACATATGAGGCACTTTGCCAGATGGCTGTATGAAACTCCCGACGGGGCGATAGCGAGTGTTGCATGTCAGAAGTCCGTGGCCTCGAACCGTGTGTAGCCGACGAGGAACGCCACGAGCGTCCAGAGCACGAGCACGACGATTCCGATTTCGGGGGTCGTGTAGAAAGGTACCACCTCGCCGGGCGACATACCGACACCCGCCTGGCCTCCCGCGCTTACGCTCGCCGCGAGGTCCGGCAGCAGCGCGACCACTGTCGAGAAGTACGCCGCCGACGGCGACAGTTGCATCACGGGAAAAATCCAATCCGGCATGGATGTCGGTAGCGCGAATCCGTTGACTACGTACAGTAGGGCCACCGGTACCACGTCCCAGAACAACTCGAAAACGACGAAGAACCCGAGCGCGAGCGTCGTCGCACGCGTCGTCGACCCTGTCGTTGCGGAGAGTCCGACCATGATGCTCGCGTAGGCGACCGCGAAGCCGAGGGTTGCACCCAGAAACAGCAGCATCGGGACGACGGCCACGGTACCGAGAAGCACGGCTCCGAAGCCGAGTCCGACGATGAGCCCGACGGCGAGCCCGAACGCGAGAACCCCCGCTCGGCCGATCGTCTTCCCGGCGTAGACGTGCAGACGCGTCGTGGGCAGCGACAACAGGAGTTTGATGCTGCCGAGCTCGCGCTCGCCGGCGAGCGACTTGTAACAGACCACGATGGCGGCCAGCGGCACGAAGAGGCTCGTAAGTCCGACCGTGAAGAACACGAGTCCGCCGAACGTCGCGCCACCCGGTTCGCCGAACAACTGTGGCACCTCGATGTAGGCGTACGTCGACAGTACTGACAGCAGGACGAAAACGCCGACGAGCGCCCACAGCGCGCGAGACTGAACGGCGTCCCTGAAATCCTTCTTGGCGACGGCGAGCCACGTCATACCCGCACCTCCTGTTCGTCGTTCGTGTAGCGGACGAACAGGTCCTCGAGCGAGGACTCGACGACTGAGAAGTCCCGAACCGGCGTCACGTTCGCGTCGATCGCTTGCAACACGGCGAACTTGGTGGCGTCGGCGACGACGACCCGAAGCCGTCCGTCCTGCGTCGAGGCGTCGGCCACAGACGCCAACTCCGCCACTCGCTCGATAACGGCCTGTGAGATGTCGTCGACGTCGACGTACAGCACCTCGCCCGTCTCGGAGGCATCACGAAGACCGTCGATGGTGTCCACTGCGACGAGCTCCCCATGGTTGATTATCGCCACCCGGTCACACACCGCCTCCACCTGCTCCATGATGTGACTGGAGAAGAACACGGTCGTCCCGCGATCGTTTTCCTCGCGGATCAACTCGCGCATCTCTCTCGCGCCGTTCGGATCGAGTCCTGTAGACGGCTCGTCAAGCACGAGCAAGTCGGGATCACCGGCAAGCGCTATTGCGAGTGCGAGTCGCTGTCGCATCCCCTTCGAGTAGCCGCCGGCCTTCCGGTCGGCGGCGTCGGCGATGCGCACGCGTTCGAGCAGCTCAGTCGGGTCGTCGTCCGATTCCTTCAACTCCACGACGAACTCCAGATGCTGTCGCCCCGTGAGCCGATCGTAGACGTGGTAGCCGTCGGGGAGCACCCCGGTACGCCGGCGGACAGCCTGTCCCTCGGACTGGGCGTCGTGACCGAGTACCGTCACGGAGCCGCTCGTCGGCCGGATGAAGTCGAGGAGAATATCGATCGTCGTCGACTTCCCCGCACCGTTCGGCCCGAGGAATCCGAAAATCTCCCCTTCCTCAACCTGCAGGTTGAGGTCGTTCACCGCGACGACGTCACCGTAGTGTTTCGTGAGGCCGTCGATGTCGATCGCCGTCATTCGCGGTCAGCGGTTTCGAGCGTTCCGTCTTGGACCTCATCATGGCGCACACCAGCGTGCGTCCGTACAGTGCTTCCCATGGGGTGACCGACTCTGCGTGTAGGGATAACTGTACACCAATATTACAACCCAATCGAGACTATTGAACTTCTCAGAATCCGATAGAGATGGCGACCGAGTCACCGAGAGTCTCTGTAGGGCAGCGAAAAGAGCTCAACGCTTGTCAGAGCAGTTCGTTAATCACTATCGGCGACAATAGTGAGATATGCGATCGATCACAAAAACGATACTCGTTGGTGGTTTGGTACTTGCCGGCTGGATCGGATGGGGACTCTACTCGACTAAGAAGGCAAAATCCGTGCCGTATGAACAACTACGAGCGGTAAACGGCGCTGACATTCGGCGCTATCCGCAGACGGTTCTTGTTGAAACGGCGGCACCGACACAGCGGGTTGCGTTTCAACGTCTCTTCGAGTACATCTCGGGAGCCAACCACGGTGATGAGTCGATCTCGATGACGGCCCCTGTCGAAACCCGATCTGGGGACTCAATTTCGATGACTGCTCCTGTTCGATCACAGGCGACCGAGGCCGACGCTGAGACGGTCCGGATGGCGTTCTATCTGCCATCCGAGTATACGCCTGAAACGGCACCGGAACCGACGGACCCAGATGTCACACTCCTGACCGAACCACAGAAGACAGTCGCTGTGGATCAGTTTTCTTGGTATGCCCCGGAGTGGCGGGTCGCACGACGGACGGAGAAGTTGCTTGCTACGCTTGAAGATGAAGATATCGAGCCGGAGGGCGATCCCTATCTCCTCCGGTATAACGACCCGTGGACGCCGCCGTTCATGCGACGAAATGAAGTCGCGGTAGAGGTCGCTGAAGAAGAGTGACGGTGGCTGACGCGAAAACCCTACTCTGAACTGAACATCGAGGCGTACGATGATACAGCGCGCACGGGTATGACTCTCGTAGCTCTGTTGAAATTCTTAAGAACTGATCGAATCGGCGTGCGAGATACAGAGGATGTAGTCAGCACGAAGACTGCATTACTTTCTCAAACTGAATCTTGAATTTGCCGATAGAACACGCCTGCAAGTTTATTATGAGAAATTCTGTCATTCAGAGGAGTATCCCGATACTCACGCGGGGCGAGTCTTAGAGACAGGGAGTCAGTTGTTTCCCCGGACCGGCGTTGTGGCTAGTTTGACGACAGAGAGGCCGGTTTCAGGGTTAACGCGCCGCTCAACTCAGCTAAATGTTCAGTTGACGGCCTTCGAGAGTTCGGCACCCGCCTTGAACTTGACCACGTTCTTCGCCGCGATCTGGATCTCCTTCCCGGTCTGCGGGTTGCGCCCGGTTCGGGCGGACCGCTTCGAGATGCTGAACGTGCCGAACCCCTCATCCTCGTCCTCTTCGCGACCCACCGAGATCCGATCTCCTTTTTTCAGGGCCTCCGTCGTCGTGTTGATGAACGCTTCGAGCGCCCGCTTCGCGTCCTCCTCCGATAGCCCCTCATGGGAGCCTCCCGTTGCACTCGCGATGTACTCCGCGTCGATCACCACGTCGGCGTCTCGGCACTTGGCGCTGGCCTCGTCACCCTTGCCGGGGTTGAGATCGAGGGCGGCCGCGAACTCCGGGCAGGCGTCGAACGTCACCGGCGAGTCGTCTACGGGCCCGTTTCGGGAACTCGAATTTCGACCCGTACTCGGATTTCGACCCGTCCGGGCGGAGCGCTTCGAGATACTGAACGACCCGAATCCGACCAGTACGGCGCTGTCGCCCTTCTCCAAGGCTTTCGTCGTCGCGTCGGTGAACCCGTCGAGCGCCTTCTTCGCGTCCGACTTTCTCAGTCCGGATTTACTCGCCATCGCCTCGATCAGTTCCGCTTTGTTCATCGCTGCGACCTGCCCCGTCGTGGTCAACAGGCCCAGTCCGAGGGCCGTCGAGAGGATAGCACCCCTCCGCAGTACGGTTCGCCGCGAGAGATCGTTTTGAGACATAATACCTTTACTCACGAGTTCCTAACGCTTTATAAGTATATAAATATATCTCAATTTTCACTTTGATGCTGTTATACTGTCCTTATATTCGTCCTAAATCGAACACGGACCGGGATGTTCTCCGTGGAACAGAGACGCTTCGCGACAACACACTTCGTACCGGCACCGAGTTTATCCAGTGTGTTGACCGATCCACTCTGATCGAATTGGGGGAGATATTCTGTGCGAGATACGCGCTCTGTATTCAGCACGGCTCCAATAACATATCACCGGTTAAGGATTTCAACAGAGCCGATATCGTCGAAACCAGAGTCACCGAACAGCTCCGTGAGACGGGCATACACTGTGCTTGTCTATGGGCGATTGTAGGCATCCAATTACACGCATCGGCAGCTTTGTTGCGGGCTGACTGGACGTGATTCGAGTGAAGTCGAGTGGCCTCACGGACATCGTCGTAGGTTTCGTCGTTGAGCGTGGTCTTGCTGGTGGTGACGTACTTCCCTTGGACGGCGTGGTCGGTGACGTACTGCGCTGCCCGGAGGAACTCGTCGATGGTCTCTTCGAGAAGCGCAGTATCGGCACTGTCCACGTCAAGTGTAACTGGGACAGTCCGGCGCACTTCCATCTCTCATATGTGCGGTTACCCACTCGTATACATTAGGGGAGTCAGCCTGTCGTCGTATGGTGGTTAGGTTCCCGCGTGTGTCGGCTTCCTCCCACCGCTAAAGGGGTGGGTTTCCGCCTCGCTCTGCTATGAGTCAGTCGAATCCGTTGATCGGAACTCAAACCGTGCACCGCCTTCCGGACTGTCTGTGAGGGTGATGTCCCAGTCGTGCGCTTGGGCGATACGTGAGACGATCGTGAGTCCGACGCCGCTTCCGCTGTAGCCGGTTGTGTAGCCGTGGTCGAACACGGAATTCCGTTCGTCAGGCGGAATTCCGTCACCGGTATCTTCGACGTAGAAGCCGCCTTCGAGTGGACCGACGCGAACCGTAACGTCTTCACCGCCGTGTCCGACCGCATTCCGGAACAAGTTCTCGAAGAGTGCCATGAACTGGCTGGGGTCGCCGGTCACCGTACACGGCTCCGTCGACAGCGTTGCCGACCGGGTCTCGATCAACTCCCACGCATCGCGGGCCATCTCATGTACCGACACCGGTTCGTGTGTTTCCGCCGGGGTCTCGTGACGTGCGAGTGCGGTGAGGTCGGTCACGAGGTCTTGGGCCCGAGAGAGAGACGTTTCGACCGTGTCAAGGCGTGATTCACCCCCGGTTTCTCGGTATAATTCGAGGTTCCCGGTCGCAACTGACAACGGGTTACGGAGGTCATGTGAGACCATACTGGCGAACTGTTCGAGCCGCTCGTTTTGCGCTTCCAATTCCGTTTCTCGCTCACGCAACATCTGTTTGGCGGTGACTTGAGAGAACGCGGTGGTAATATGACTGGCCAGTATCTCTCCGACGGTCACGTCTTGCGTATCGAACTTTGAGTGAGTCGGCGATCCGGCCATCAAAATGCCGTACTCACCGAGTGGGAGATGTAACTCGCTGCGGATCGGTGACTCCGGGTTATAGATGTCTGTGTCACGCTGAACGTCATCGATCGCCGTCGCAGTCCCCTCTTTGAAGACCCGCCAGGCGATGCTCTCCCCCTCACTGAACGTCGGCGGCTCACCGATAAGCTCTCGAACTCCGTCAGTGTACGCGACCGGATCCAACGTTTCGGTTTCCGCATCGTACAGATGAATCGCGTTTGCTTGGAGGTCTAAAATCTCGCGTGCAGCGACAACGCCACGTTCGGCGACGTCTTCGACCGTCTCTGCTGACAGTAGCCGCGGAATGGCCCGATTGAGCCCTTCGAGCTGTTGTTCTCGTTTTTTGCGTTCAGTAATCTCCGTGGACACGCCGAACACGCCTTCGACGTCGCCAGCAGCGTCCAACGTCGGGACTTTCAATGAGAGATACGTCCGGTCGTCGCCGTCCACCGTGATCTGCTCTTCAACTTCGAGCGGTTCGCCCGTCTCAAGCACACGGCGATCGTTCGCTTGGACGGTCTCTGCCACTTCGGGCGGGTGGATGTCCTCATCGTACTGTCCGACGAGATCCTCCGTATCGACGTCGAACAAGCGCTCGTATTCAGCGTTCACGAACATGTACCGCCCCTCTGTGTCTTTCAGATACATCACTGCGGTCGTATTCTCGAGGATGAGGCTGAGACGGCGGTCAGCCTCTTGGAGATCCGAGAGCACGTGTCGCCGGTCGAGGTACGCCGTGACGAGCTGTAGAACGGTGGTAAGCAGTTCCTTTTCTTCCGGAAGAAACGCATCGCTATCTGCCTCGGTCACGGCGTCGGTCGTGTAACCGATCGTGAGCGCGACTTCGTTGCCGGCGGTGGTCACATCGTGGACCGTGAGTTGTTCGACCGGTGGTTCGTACTCCGGCGAGGTGAACTCTCTTTCATCAATGGTGAGCGACGCAACGGCTTCCTCAGGGACCTGCAGCGACTGTGGAAGGTGTGTGACGACTTGGTGGAGCTGTCCTCCCGACTGGTCGTCACTGTCGACGAGGAGATCGCTGATCGTTTGAATCGCAGTGAGTTCCTTCACGCGTTCTCGCAGGTCCCGTTTCGTTTGGTATTCTGAGACTGCGTGGCGGATGCGTGTGGCCAGCCGATCGTACTGTTCTGGGCCTCGTTTCTGTAAGTAATCGGTGACGCCGGCGGAGATGGCTTCGCTGGCGATCTCTTCCGAGCCCTTCCCAGTAAAGAGAATAAACGGCAGGTCCGAGTGGGTTTCACGAACCGTGTGGAGGAACTCAAGCCCGTTCTGATCCGGCATTTCGTAATCACTCACGACACACACGATCGGCTCAGTTTCGATGAGTTCGCGCGCGTCGTCGACACGTGTCGCAGTATGAATCGTCGCTGTCGGGAGGTTCCGTTGTAAATACGTGGCCGTGAGATCTAAGAAATCTGCCTCGTCGTCGACGCAGAGAAGATGCATAGACGAGTGTCTGTTACCTTGGTAAATATTCTTTCTGTCAGTACCACGACTGAAGCCGTGGGTTTTCTCCTTTTCGGCTGTGAGTTGAGTACGTTGAGACCGACGATACGGGTTTATCGCTTGGGCATCTACCCCGGGCGATGACACAACGATCTCTCCTCGTTCGCGCGCTGTGGTTCGTGTTCGTCGGCTGGTGGGTAACACCAATCGTCGTCAACACCGCGTGGCTGCTCAACGTCACGGTCGTCCTGCTTCCGATCGGGATCAAGCTGATCAACCTCGTGCCGACGGTGCTCACGCTCGCGGAGCCGCGATCGCTTTCAGAGCCCGAGTCGGCGCGGGGGCAGCGCTCGCTCGCTATCCGGGCTATCTACTTCGTCCTCGTCGGCTGGTGGCTGAGCTTGCTGTGGGCGAACGTGGCGTCGTTCCTCGCAATCACGGTCGTGGGACTCCCGATCGCGATCTGGATGCTCAACCGGCTGCCGTACGTCACGTCGCTGTACCGGTTTCACGGGTGACCCTGACGGTAGTCCACCTGGGTGCCGGGTTCGAACGAGACGGGCTCCAGCGGCGACTGTCGGGTGTCCGTGTGGTCGCCTCACTCTCCGCCGATCCGCCGGCGTGTCCCGCCAAAGACGAGACCACAGACGGGATACTACCTTTCTCTGAACTCTACCGTATAGCCGTTGTTGCGCAGTGCTTCAACGAGATCGTCTCCGGGTTCGATTTTGAATTCGTGGAACGAGTTGGTCGGGCTATCTGCCGAGTACAGCTCTGAGTCGATATTATCTGGAATCTCGTTCTGATGGGTGTCCTCTTGAACAACAACCGGTTGGCTGGGAACGCGGTTGGAACTGTTACTGTCTGCCATTTAGACAGTTCTCGTAGCAACCCTTCGGCTATTTGTATTCCGATTCTCGTTTCCGTTGAGCCGGCCACCTGCTGAGATCGCCCGTCGCGCCACCGTGGGGAGAGAGCGTCTCTTCGGAACCCGGACAATACCCGCCACAGGAGGCAGTGCCCGTGACAACATCTGTCCAGACGGTGGTGACAAACCCGTCGTTGACGTAGCATAATCATACGTTTTATACTATACCAGTATTTCTGATAGTTCGGTGTTTTGGAGAGACAGTACCGCCCCCTGGCGGTCGCGTCGTGAGTCGAATCGAACTCCGCTCAGTCCTCTGTGGGCTCGGATTCCGTCGTGCAGCCGCAGCCTCCCCGCCGGATCAGCTCGCCGACCGGCGCGTCGGCCCCGCAGTTCGGGCAGACGGCGCGGACGTCGACGAGCACATCGTAATCGCCTCGGTCTAACTCGCCGGCGTTTGCGAGCGACGAGATGGCCGACTCGGCGACTGCCGAAACTCGTCCTTCGAGCCGCTCAATGGTCTCAACCTTCCGGTCGGCTATATCGTCGTCTGCCGCCGGAAGGCTCGCCTCACGCTCCTGTGTGAGGTACGTGTGGATCGCCTGATGGGTGACGAAATCACCGGTCAGCTCGTCAACGTCGATGCCCTCGCGTTCGAGGCGGCGGCGCGCCCGCGTCGCCGACGAGCCGGATTCGCCGCGAAGGTCCCTGTACGTGCTCGACACATCGACACTGAGAGACGAGACGCTCGCTTCACGGAGGGCCGCCTCCAGCACCGCCTCGTTGAACTCGTCGGCGAGGTCCCGCAGACTCGTCCGCTCACCCGCCTCGCCGGTCCACGCGGCCTCCAAGCTCGCGCCCATTCCCTCGAGGTCGTACTCCCGGATCACCCGCGCAACCTTCGTGTTCGTGCCACTCTCTTCGGTGGTCATGCGTGGATTTCGACCCCGGGTGTGACAAAAATACCGGTGTACACTCCCGTGGATCGACCAGAATGCGATCGGAGCGGGCCCTCAGCAGGGGCCGCCGTGGAGGGGATCCGGAATCCGTGACCTCGATGGATGCGAGTGGCTTCCGAGTATTGCTATTTAGTCATTTTTAATACTATTCTTTATAATTACCTGAATAATTATATGTTATGCGCGTCGGATAGACTGTTTATCGAGAACTTTTGATGCAGCTGTCTCCATCGACAAGGAGCGTCTCTGGACAGTGTTCTACCGTTTAGTACGCTTATTGTACTCTCGCTCGGACTGCTGTACCTGGCTTCTCAAGAGACGGGCCCAGAACCAAGAGAGTAGATCGACGTCGGCGTGAAAGACACTGCGTCGTGCTGGAGAGACCAGTACGGGAGCGCATCGAGTGAGAGCACGACGACACCCTCGACGACACTCGACGCGCTGACAGCCAGTGAGGCGCCGGTGTCCGCTAGATCGTTCTGTCATGCAGAACATTTATCATCGATATCGGCGTTTATGACTCAGTATGGAGGCAAAACATCCGGTGCGAACGACGGAGAAGACCCTCGCGCTGGTGGGGGCGCTGATGGATCGCGGGCCGTGCGGGGTG